>JAEEGG010000260.1_pt1 | contig 338796 bp, 301 predicted proteins | sample 9134161 | NCBI WGS metagenome assembly JAEEGG01 (sample SAMN16246543, study PRJNA631951) | gut metagenome | biome: gut microbiome; feature: rumen; material: CR-attached | host: Bos | place: Iran: Karaj | collected 2018-10 | reverse complement strand
GGTTATACCAAGATGGATTTAGGGATTGCCAGATACCACTTTGAGATTGGTGCTGGAGAAGTCAACTTTGATTGGGTATGAATATAGAAGAGGTAAGAGAGTACACGTTGTCACTTCCAGGAGTGACCGAAGACCAGGCGTTTGGTGAAGATATCCTTAATTTCCGCTTGGAAGGAAAGATATTCGTCTGTCTATGGTTAGGCGGTGGCAGGTATGATATGAAGGACGGAGTTTCAAGAATCGCCTTGAAGTTACCTCCAGACAGAAATATCGAACTTAGAGAACAATTCTCTACTGTGACACCTGCCTATCATTGGAACAAGACGCACTGGAGCGACGTATATTACGAAGAAATGGACGAAGCATTAGTAGAGGGGTTAATTAGAGAGTCCTATCAGCTCATAGCATCAAAGCTCCCTAAAGCCATTCGTCAGAAGTATATCAAATAAGAATGTAACATTAGAAGAAATATTTGGACACTAATAACATAAACTATGGGAGTTATAATTACAACAACTAATAATATCTCATGCTATTCTATTAAGGAATACAGAGGTGCTGTTTGTGCCAATCAAGTGCTTGGTGCAAATGTTTTTGCAGATTTTCTGGCAAGTTGGACAGACTTTTTGGGAGGTAAGTCTGGCGCATATCGCGACGTACTCGACGAATTGTTTGCAGACGTTAGAAAGCAAATGATAGATAAGGCAACAGATGTAGGAGCGAATGCAATTTTGGGATTCCGTCTTAGCTTTAATGAACTGTCAGGAAAACAAAAAAGTATGCTCATGTTGTCTGGCTATGGCACATTAGCTTTAGTTGAACCGAACAAGTTTGAGCGTTTGGAAAAAATACATAAACTCAAATCATTTTTATCTGAGGGTTTGCTAACCCAAGAAGAATACGATGAAGAAGAAAAGAAAATATCTTCAATGTACGAAAACTTCATATTTGATGATACAACCCAGAGCATTGAAGATTTCATTGACATGAATGTTTCTACTGAACAAGACGATTCAGAACAAATTTTCGACAATATTTGGAAACTTTCTGTTGAAGGAATTCAGGAAGCCGAATTGCCTTTTGTCTTAAAGGGTAATACCAGTAAAGAAGTCTTAGGCAATCTGCTTAAAGAAGAACGCTATAATGAGGCAGGGAAATACTACATGGAAAAATCCAAAGCAGATGCTAATGCGGCATATGAGTTTATTTTCAATATTATCTCTCAAGGCAGTCAATCTTTATAGCAAGCAGAGGCGAAACCTCGTGACGAATCGAAAGTAAGATATATCAAATAAATGGCAAACATTCAAATCATACAAGGTGACTTTGAGAAGAAACTGAAGCTTCAATTTGCTCCAGGCATCAGGGCTGGTTTCCCCTCGCCAGCTGAAGACTATAATCATGATACGCTTGACTTCAATCGTGATCTTATCCGTAATCCTGAAGCGACGTTCTACGGGAAAGTGGAAGGTGACTCAATGATTGAAGCGGGTATCAATGATGGTGACATAGCCGTCATCGACCGTTCCCTTGAACCAAGGGATGGAGACATTGTTGTGGGCTATATCAATGAAGAGTTCACCATCAAATACCTTGATTTGAGCCACCGCAATGACGGTTATATAGAATTGCGCCCTGCCAATAAGGACTTCAAGCCCATCCGCATTGATGAGGATGATGATTTTGAGGTGTGGGGTGTTGTTATCTGGACAATTAAGAACTGGAGAAAATACTGACCATGTACGCCATCATAGATTGTGACAACTGCTATGTATCATGCGAGCGTGTTTTTCGGCCAGACCTGAAAGACAAGCCTGTTGTTGTTCTGTCGAACAATGACGGCTGCGTTGTGGCACGGTCAAATGAGGCCAAGAAGATGGGCATCAAAGCCGGAACACCTTATTTCCAACTTGCAGAGCAGTTTCCCAATCAAAAGATTGTCGTATTCTCATCAAACTATGAGTTGTATGGTGAACTGACAAGCCGTGTGGTTTCAATCATCCGCAAGGAAGCTCCGGCATATTTCAGGTATAGCATCGACGAGTGCTTTGTCTATCTTGACGGCATGGAGAAGATAGACTTGAAAGCTTGGGGCGAGGAGCTGCATAAGAAAATCAAGCGAAACGTGGGAATGCCGGTCAGTATCGGACTGGCTCCCAACAAGACCCTTGCGAAGATGGCCAGCCATTTCGCCAAGAAATACCAGGGCTACCGCCATTGCTGCATGATTGATACTGACGAGAAGCGTATCAAAGCCCTGAAACTTTATCCGATAGATGAAGTCTGGGGCATTGGCCGACGCTATGCAGCACGACTTGAAGCCCTTGGTGTTAAGACCGCCTACGACTTTGCTGAGCATAACCAGACTTGGGTAAAAGCGACTTTCAATAATATCGTCATCGAGCGTACTTGGCGAGAACTCAACGGCGAAGACTGTGTCCCCAATGAGGAAATGGCTAAGAAGAAGAGCATCTGTACCAGCAGATCCTTCAACGGCATGATAACAGACCTCGACGGCCTCCGTACCCATGTGTCGAACTATGCAGCCCGATGTGCTGAGAAACTGCGCCAGCAGGGTACGGTTGCTTCCATTGTGGGTGTGTTCCTTAACACCAATGCTTTCCGTGAAGACCTACCACAATACTGGAACTTCCAGGAAATGCGGCTCGTTACTCCTTCCAGCTCGACCATCACTATTGTCAAGGCTGCCAATGAAGTGCTTCAGAAGCTCTACCGTCAGGGCTATCATTATAAGAAAGCCGGTGTCATCGTTATGGGAATCGGGCCGAACAGTCCCATCCAGCAGGATCTGTTCGACATAAATGCTGAACAGTTCGAGAAGATGAAGCGTCTGGATGCCGTCATTGACCGCATCAATAAGGTCAACGGCACAGAGACCATTGTGCTCGGCAGTCAGCAGTACACTCAAAAAGACGGCAAGGGAAAGGCAAATGTCTTTGCTAATGCCATCAAGCATGATTTCAAAAGCAAGAATCCAACTACTCGTTGGAGTGATATTATCATATTGAAATAATAGTCAATCAATGGAAACACTTTATAAAGTTTTTGTATCTATCATCCCACCTGTTGTAGGTATCTTAGTCTATGTTTTCATAGAAAGTAAACGCAAAGCGAGAACAAAAACAATGCCTGTCCAAAATGCAGAAACATTGCTTGATGATGTTAGCTACATACAGGAGATAAAACATCTGCATGGAGCTGTTGGAATTGCGTTTTGGAAGCAATACGATGTCTTGTTAGCTGCACAACACTACGGCTGGGAAACAATGGTTGATTGGGCAGCCTACATGGAGTCGGCAGACATTGACAAGATAGATAGTATCGCAGTGGCAGACTTGAATGATGATACAGGCATAGAACTCGCTCATGTGTACAATCTGAATAAAGTCGGTCTGAAAAACTTCGAAAGGTTAGTAGAAGAACATGGTATACTGAGTATAGCCGGACATAGCCACACATTGAACGACTCTGTGAAAATCGTGTGGTATAACCAGACAAGAGTGCTGAGACTCTTCACCCATATTAATGATGAAACACTCGTCACTAAATATGTAGAGACGATCATCAGAAGAACTTTCGGCACCAAATATGCAATGAAACTCGCAAAACTGGTACCAAAGAATAATATTGTAATAAGGTAAATTCCAATTTATTTGTCTCACTCTGCATCATCTTGATAGATAACAAGTAGCCCCAGAGTATCGGTGCAGTGGGAAAGACTGAGAAGTGACCAAAAAGTGACCAAATCTGGGGGATACAAAAAAGAAGACTTTGTATGGTGCTTGAAAATCAGCAACTTACAAAGTCTTTTTGTACCCGGAGCCGGGATCGAACCGGCACAGGTTTTACCCCACTGGTGTTTGAGACCAGCGCGTCTACCAATTCCGCCATCCGGGCATCAATCGTTAGATTGTCTCAAAGGACTGCAAAGATATGCAAAAAAACCTACCAATTGAAATTGATGGTTTTCTTCAGGTCTGGATGAAGGCTGTTGGCAACAGGACAGGTCTTGGCGGCAGACTCTATGATGCGTTTTTGCTGAGGGGTGAAGTTGCTGCCATCGGGGAAGTGGAAGTCTATCTTTATTTCAACGACACGTCTAGGGTCTGTTCCCATAATCTTTTCTGTCTCGACAGTGGTGCCTTCCAGGGTGAAGCCATAGCTCTGGGCGGAGATGCCCATAATGGTGAGCATGCAGCAGCCCAAGGAGCTGGCAAGCAGATCTGTAGGGGAGAAGCTTTCTCCTTTGCCGTGGTTGTCCAAAGGGGCATCGGTGAGGATAGTTGTTCCGCTCTGGAGATGGGTTACCTCGTTACGGAGGTTACCCACATATTTTGTAAGCATCTTTGTCATATCGCGATGATTTGATTATTTGTCTTAGGTTTTATTTTTTTCCTTTTTTGTTTGTTTTGCGGTTTTTCGGCCTCTGCCGATTATGGTGTTCTTGATTTCAGTGAGGCCTTCTACGAGGGTTTCGCCGATGTTTTCCTCGGCTTCCTCAATCTTGTCAAAGAAGGTCTTTTTTACTTCAACGATTTCTCCCATAAGGGTAGCCTGGGTGCAGGCCAGAACCTTTATCCAGACAAAGTCTCCAGGCTTGGAGTCTTTGGAGTCGAAAACACAGAACTTGTTGTGAGGGGTTCTTCCAGTCATCTGGGTTTCAGATCGTTTGGAAGGGCCTTCTACAAGAACCTGATAAGTTTGGCCAATGCATTTCTGGTTGGACTTGAGGCTGAGCTCGTTCTGCAGGGCGATAATCTGGTTGAGGCGCTCGGTCTTGATTTCTTCAGGAACGTCATCCGGATAGCGCTTTGCGGCAAGGGTGTCTGGTCTCTGGGAATACTGGAACATAAAGGCACCGTCGTAGCCCACTTCCTTCATCAGGCTGAGGGTCTGCTGGTGGTCCTCTTCTGTCTCTGAACAGAAGCCCGCAATTATATCTGTGGTAATGGCGCAGTCCGGCATCACGTTTCTTATATCGTTGATTTTCTGAAGATAATCTTCCCGGGTGTATTTACGGTTCATCTTCTGTAGAAGGCGGGTGCTGCCGCTTTGGACAGGAAGATGGATGTGAGGGCAGATGTTTGGATACATTGCCATCGTGTAGAGCACGCCCTTGCGGATGTCTTTTGGATGGGAGGTCTGGAAGCGGATCCTCATCTTTGGGCAGGCGATGGCAACAAGTTCCAGAAGCTGGGAGAAATTAACCTTGCGGGTGGTGTTTTCGGGGTCTGTCCAGTTGTAGGAATCCACATTCTGGCCCAGGAGTGTAACCTCCTTGTATCCGTTTTTTGCAAGCTGTTCAGCTTCAGAAACAATGCTCTTGGGATCCCGGCTTCTCTCCCTTCCTCTTGTGAAAGGAACAATGCAGTATGAGCAGAGGTTGTTGCAGCCCCTCATAATTGAGATGAAGGCGGAAACTCCGTTGTCATCTGTCCTTACTGGCTCGATGTCGGCGTAGGTTTCCAGAGAGGAAAGGTTGGTCTCGGTCATTTTTCCTCCTCTGTCGCGGATGAAAGAAATAACGGCGGGCAGGTTGCGGTAAGAATCGGGGCCAACGGTAAAGTCCACGGCAGGGTTGCCAAGCAGTTTCTCTTTGAGCCTCTGGGCCATGCAGCCGAGAACTCCCACGGTCACGCCCTCTCTTTTTTTCTTCTCCTGCCGGAAAACGTCTAAGCGCCCGAGCACCCTCTTTTCAGCGTTGTCTCTTACGGAACAGGTGTTAATAAGAATGACATCTGCCAGATGAATATCCTCCGTAAAGCTGCAGCCGGCAGCCTTGAGTATGGAGGAAGCCACCTGGGAATCTGCCACGTTCATCTGGCAGCCGTATGTCTCTATGTAAATCCTAAGGTCCATCTGCACGGTATTTGCTAGACAAAGATAAGATTTTTAACTTTGCATCGGAAGCGTATCTTCCGCTTTGAGAGAAAGCTTTGAGAATAGTTGTTGCCAGATATAGGATATTGCCGATAGTTGTGGCTGCTTTTGCGGCCTTGTTTTTGTGTTCTTGTGCAGACAGGTACAAAGACATCAAGGTTACAGGAGTGAAGCTGGAGAGCATAGTGCCGTCTTCTCTAAGGAGCGTGGACGCTGTGTTGCTGGTGAATGTAGACAATCCCCTCAGGACAAAGGTCAGGGTAAAGAAGATGATGGGGTATGTCTATCAGAATAGCAATCAGATAGCCACGTTATCCTCAGACGATGAGGTTGAGCTGGCGCCTAAGTCTATGTCTTCTAACCGCATAAAAGTAAGAGTGGTTGTAGATAACGCATTGTTCTTCCTGGAGCAGTTTCAGAATGGATTCCGTCCTAACTACAAGGAATTTACGGTAGACCTGACAGCTATGGCAGGATCGGGATTGTTTATGTTTCCGGTGGAGAAGAAAAATATGCCGGTGGAGGATTTGGTAAAGCAGGTTAAATCTGTCTGGAAAAAGTAAGATTATGAAAAGAATATTTTTGCTGGCGGTTTTTATTGTAGCGGTTTCCATTTCTATGGGAGCCCAGGATACCACGGCCGTAAAGAATCCGAATCTTGTAGACTCGTCTCTGGTTAACACTTCTGTATTTTCCCTGCTGTCTTCAGAGGGTGGCGGAAGCGCGGTCATAGACCAGACAGACCAGATTAGGCAGGCCTTTGAAAGGTACAATGCATCAGCCTCTTCCAGAAAGAGTTACGGCTACAAGATTCTGGTTTACTCCAGCAACGGCAAAAACGCCAGAGGAGCCTCTTCTGGCATAGCCGGACAGATGAAGAACACATATCCTCACCTGAACGTTTACCGCTCTTACAAAGCGCCATTCTTTATGGTTCACATAGGAGACTTCAGAACAAAAAGCGATGCCATGAAAATTCTTCATGACATCTCTTCTTCTTACCGTCAGGCGAAAGTAGTCAGATCCGCTATCGGCTGGTATGCTTTTTAAATCTCTTCCACCATTTGTTCTTTGCGTCTAAGGCCCATCTTCTGATAGGCTTTACGTGGCGGTCTATCTTTTCCGGATAGATGTCTGAGATTTTTATCAGTATTCCCGTTTCCTCTACTCCGCCAAAAAAGTCGTTGATGGCGGTCTCGAATACCTTCATAGAAGGAGACAGGTTCATATAGGAATGAATCAGCGGCGGAACGTTTTCTCCGTTAGCCTTGAGCTCTCTCTGCATAACCTTGAGGGCGTCTTTGTATTCCAGGCCGTCGAACAGAGAGTTAATGTAAGGATCCTCAGCGATGCCCTGAAGCGGCTTGTAGGCAGTAACCAAGCGGTCTGGATCAGGGAAGTACTTGTGCAGGAAGCAAAGCAGGGTATTCCTTGCCCTGCTGTTGTAGCCGGTGTACATAGTGACCTTGCCAAAGAAATACTTGATGTTCTCGTACTTTGCAACTAGTGCTCCCAGCCCGTCCCACAGATTGTCCAGGGCATAGATGCTCTTGCGGCGGATGTTGGCGCTCTGGTAATTAGGCTGGATGAATGAGCGGCCAAGTTCTATTGTCCACGGAAGATATTCCTTCTTGAATTTTTCAGAGAAAGTCAGGATTTCAGTGGTTGCCATTTTCTCGGTAGGAAGGGCACTGCAGACAATGTAGCGGTATCCTCCTATAATCTCCTGGTTGTCAGAGTCCCAGACTAGAAGCTGTTTGTAGGCGTTGTGCGGGTCTGTGTCGAATTCGTCTATATCGCACGCCTTTCCGGTTCCGCCTCCGCCAAGACGGAAAGATATTTCGCGGAGCCTTCCGATTTCCCTCATCGTAAAAGGGGAATCTTCCGCCGTTACCTCAAAGATCATATTGTCTCCCTTGCGGGTTTTGCCTATGAACTTGTCAGGTGTAAGCTCTCTTTTGATGAGGTCTCTATCTACGGCCTGAATTACTTTCTCCATAACTGTAAACTGTCTTTCTGATTTGGTCGCACCACTGCTGCGGGGTAAGGTTCGAATTGAGGATTTCTTCAGGGCTGATTGGCTCGCCGACAGTGAGGACAAACGTCCTGTTTCTCTGGCGGAACATTTCGTGAGGAAGCAGAATCATTTCTATGAATGACTTGATTCCCAGGGCCATCCTTATCTTGGAAGACCAGTAGAAAAGCCTGGAGTTTTTGCCTTTGAAATGCATAGGCACTATGCTCCTGCCGCTTTTTGCCGCCTGGCGGACAAAACTCTTTTTCCATTCCAAGTCCTGGATTTTGCCCTTGATAAGCCTTGAGCAGGCTCCGGCCGGGAAGTTGAGCACATTGTAGTCTGAATTGTAGAGGTCCATCACTTCGTGAACCTGCTTTCCGCCGGCCTTTCCCAGATTGTTCACCGGAACAAAGAGTTCCTGAAGCGGCTCCAGGTTCATAAGAATATCGTTGACCAGGAATTTTGAAGGGCCGAATCTCTTGCTCAGTTCCGTGGTAATGATGAGACCGTCTAGGCCTCCTAGCGGATGGTTACATACAAAAACGTATTTCTTTCCCTCTTCAAACTTTTCTGGATCAATGATATTAACCTCATTCTTTACATTCAGGTGCTCGAGCACTCCGTTGGCGAAATCCAGCCCCTTTTTGTCTCCGTATTTTTCCAGAATCTGGTTAATTTCCTTCAGATGTATGATTTTGCCAAGTAGCCAGATGACAAATCCCGGCAGCTTTTTTGCCAGCTTTGGGTTTTTCTTTCTGATTACTTCTTTAAGGTTGATAGGTTCCATTCTCACGCTTGTCTTTACAAGACAAAATTAAAAAAAATAGTATCTTTGTTCCAAATGATGATGGAAGGTTCAAAATCGGGAATGGGCATCGGGCAGAAAGTTGTCCAGACGCAGACTCTGACTCCTATCCAGATCCAGACCATCAAGCTCCTGGAGCTTCCGCTCGTGGAACTTGAACAGAGGATCCAGAAGGAGATAGAGGAGAATCCTGTGCTGGAAGATCCCGTTGAGACTGAGATGGAAGAAAATCCGCAGGACCGGAAAAAAGTTTCCCTTTCTGAGGTCAAGGATGACTCCATTCCGTCTTACCGCCTTTATGTCAACAACCGGGGCAGAGATGAGGACAAACCACAGTACAACACTTTCTCCGTAAAGGAAAGCTTCTATCAGTCACTTCTTAACCAGCTGGGTTACAGGCGTATGGACGAACGCCGGAGAACACTTGCCAACTTTATGGTCTGCAGCCTGGATTCTACTGGATACCTTACCAGAAATATTTCTTCTCTTGCCAACGACATCTATCTCCGCCTGGGAATGGAGACTACAGAAGAGGAGCTTGAAAGCATACTTACAGAAGATATCCAGCAGCTGGATCCGGTGGGAGTAGGCGCCCGCAATACCCGTGAATGCCTGTTGCTTCAGCTAAGGGCCAAGGAAAACCGGACTCCGGAGGTGGAGAACGCCATCAAGATTCTGGACGGATATTACGAGGAGTTCACAAAGAAGCATTTTGAGAAGATAATGAGCAAACTCTCCATTACGGAAGACCAGATAAAGGATGCCTATGACGAAATCCGCAAGCTTTATCTGCATCCGGGAGGGCAGGTGGACGATTCATACACAGACCAGACAATGCAGATTGTTCCGGACTTCATTCTGGAAAACGAAGACGGACATCTGACTGTATCGCTCCCTAAGCTCAAGATTCCGCAGATAAAGGTTAATCGCGACTACGAAAAATACGTTGAGAAAAAGCAGGATAGCACCAAGGCAGAGAAAGAGGCATCCAGTTTCGTAAAGACCAAGCTCGATAGCGCCAAGTGGTTCCAGGAGGCTATTCGCCGCCGCCAGGACACTATGCAGCGGACAATGAACGCCATAGTCAATTTCCAGAAAGAATACTTCCTAGACGGAGATGACACGCGTCTCAAACCAATGGTTCTTAGGAACATCGCTGAGATTACCGGCCTAGACATCTCTACTGTTTCCAGAGTAGTCAACAGCAAATACGTGCAGACTCCTTTTGGCATTTATCCGCTTAAGCACTTCTTTTCTGAAGGAATGGTCACCGATTCTGGAGAAGAGGTTTCTACCCGCGAAATCAAGAAAATCCTGCAACAGAGCGTGGAAAACGAAGACAAATCCAACCCTCTTACAGACGAGGAGCTTGTGGATCTTCTGACAGGCAAAGGATACCAGATATCACGCCGTACGATAGCCAAGTACCGCAGTCAGCTGAACATTCCTATCGCCCGAATGAGACGAGAAATATGAAAAATTTGAAATATCTGGCCTCCATTATTCTTCTGGGGGCTTTTTTAGAATCCTGCAATATGAAGACAAAGGCAGACCTTATAGGCATTAACGGAGTTGTCTATACAGTTGATTCGGCTTTCAGCATCGCTGAGGCTTTTGCCGTGAAAGACGGAAAATTCGTTTATGTGGGCTCAACAAAAGATGTTCTGGAGAAATATTCTTCCTCAGCGATGGTGGATTTTGAGGGGAAGGCCGTGTATCCAGGCCTGATAGACGCCCACTGCCACCTTTTGGAACTGGGGCAGAATCTTATGAGTGCAGACCTTAGGGGAAGCCGCAGTCTTGAGGAAGTAGTGGAAAGGTTGAAGGATTTCTACGAGAAACATCCAAACCTTGATCTGATTACAGGAGCCGGCTGGGACCAGAACCTGTGGCCGGACAAGAAGATGCCTGACAATGCTTTGCTTAACGAGGCTTTTCCGGACATTCCTGTAAGCCTTTCAAGGATAGACGGCCATGCGGTTTTGGCAAATGATGCCGCAATCAGGTTTATGGGGCTGGATGAGGCAGACAAGAATCTTGACAAAGGAGAATGCGGTATGAGCAACGGACGCTTTACGGGTATATTTATGGAGAATATGTGCGTAAGATTCAAGACAGACCTTAATCCGGTAAAGGCAGATAGCCTGGGTTCAACTCTTTTGGAAGCCCAGAAAGAATGTTTCCGCTATGGGCTTACGTCTGTGTGCGACGCGGAACTTGAATACGGAACTCTTCAGGCCTTGCTTTCCCTGGCTGAAGACGGAAGGCTGGTTCTGAAGGTTGATGCCTGGCCGCTTCCTACAGAGGAGAATTTTGAGAAGGTAAGCAAGCCGTTCACTTTCAAGAACGTAAAAGTAGATACCTATAAGCTTTACCGCGATGGTGCCCTAGGCTCCAGAGGTTCGCTTCTGAAGGAAGACTATTCAGATATGCCGGGGCACAAGGGGCTGGAATTCTATGCCTATGACCGTTTCAGGAAATATTGCCAGTGGTGCTACGACCACGGATTCAGAGTCGCTACGCATTGCATCGGCGACGGAGCTGTTTCTTCCGCCCTGGATGTGTACGAAGAAATCCTCAAAGGAGAAAACAGCCTCGGCTGGAGGATTGAGCACGCCCAGACCGTGGCAGATGAAGATTTGCACAGATTCAGGCAGTATTCCGTGATTCCTTCTGTTCAGCCTACGCATTGCACTTCAGATATGTTCTGGGCAAAGGAAAGGCTTGGAGGCAGAATAAGAACGGCATATCGCTATAAAGATCTTTTGGGCCAGCTGGGCTGGCTGCCTAGCGGAACAGACTTCCCTATAGAAAGCGTGAACCCGATTTACACATTCTTTGCTGCGGTCTTCCGCAAGAATCTGGAGTTCAAGCCGGAAGAGGGGTTCCAGATGGGAAACGCGCTTTCAAAAGAAGAAGCTCTCAGGTCTATGACTATTTGGGCTGCTAAATCAACCAGAGAAGATGCTTCAAAGGGAAGCATAGAGCCAGGCAAGGCCGCTGATTTCATCACAACAGACATAGATTTCTTTACGGCAGACGAAAAGAAAGTGCCGGATACACGTGTAACCGGCACTTGGGTAAACGGATTATCCGTGTATTCTCTTTAGTCTAGATTTTTTCTCCGTAAGCAAGGTCTCCAGCGTCTCCCAGGCCTGGGATTATGTAAGCCTTGTTTGTAAGTTCCTCATCTACAGCTCCAATCCACAGGGTTACTCTCTTGTGAGGCAGCTGCTTTGAGAGATATCTCAGGGCAGCCTCGCTGCAAATGGAGGCTATGATGTGGGTGTGGACCGGTTCTCCTTCATCTATGAGCTTGTTGTAGGCCAGCATCAGGGAGCTTCCGGTTGCAATCATGCAGTCTGTAATTATCAGAGTCTTGCCCTCCATTGGCGGACGGCTCATATATTCCATCTGGATTACGAACTTGTTGTCGTTGCCGTATTTGCGGTAAGCGGCTATAAATGAATTCTCAGCCTTGTCAAAAACTTCCAGAACCCCGTTGTGAAGAGTTAGTCCAGCTCTCATTATGGATGCGATTACCACCTTGTCTGCCAGAGTCTTGCACTGGGCAATGCCGAGAGGAGTGGCTATCTCAGTGTCTTTGTAGTTGAGGGTTTTGCTTATCTCCATTGCGGCATACATTCCGATTCTTTCCATATTGCGGCGGAAACGCATACTGTCTTTCTGGATTTTCTTGTCTCTAAGTTCTGCCAGATACTGGCAAACGATGGAGTTCTTTTCGCAGAGATTGACGATTTTCATAATATGTTGCTTTTTTGTCTTGAACAAAGATAATCAAAATTACAATGCTCCGTCGTCTGCAAAGGAGAAATAACTGTTTCCGGCAATGATCAGATGGTCCATAAGGCAGATGTCGCAAGTCTTGGCAGCTTCCTTGAGTCTCTGTGTCTGGATTATGTCGTTTTTGCAGGGAGTGCGTAATCCGTTCGGGTGATTGTGGACAAGTACAATTGCTGCGGCAAGCTTTGCCATAGCCTTTTTGAGAATAATCTTGATGTCCATAACGGTAACGTTAATTCCTCCGCTGCTGAGCTTCTCCATTGTAATAAGGCGATTGTTCTTGTTCAGGTACATAATCCAGCATTCCTCGTGGTCTAAATCGCGGAGCAATGGAGAAATAGCCAGGGCTGCTGCAGAGGCTGAATAAATCTCGGGTAGTTCTGGAGCAGATTGGCTCTGGTATCTTCTGGAGATTTCAAACGTGGCCATAAGCTTTACTGCCTTGCCCATTCCGATGCCTTGGAATTTTTGGAAATCCTCTTCTGAAAAACGGGAAAGCTGGCAAAGGTCGTTGCCGGCGGCATCCAGAATCTCCCTGGATAATTCAACGGCGTTCTTTTCCGGAGTGCCAGTTGAGATGATGATGGCAATCAGTTCTTCAGTGCTGAGGGCCTGGGCGCCCCTCTGGACGAACTTTTCACGGGGTCTCTGGCTAAGATCCCAGCTTGTGATTGTAGTAAGATTCTTTGTCATGGCGTAGAAATGAAAAAACTTCCCGAAAAGTCGGGAAGTTTTTATGTAACGCCATGCAAAACGGTAAATTCGCTGCAGTTAGAATCTTAAGAAAGTAAAAAACTTGTGGTTTTTGTACGATTGACTACTTTGCAGCTTCCTCAAGCTTTGCAACGTGCTTTACAAGACCGCTCTTGAGGTTGGAAGCCTTGTTCTTGTGGATGACGCCCTTTGCTGCGAGCTTGTCCAGCATAGCGGCCATCTTAGGAAGTTTCTCCTCAGCCTCTTTCTTGTCTGTTGTCTCCCTCAAAGCCTTGATAGCGTTGCGGGCAGTCTTTGCATAATAGTGGTTATGCTCTTTGCGCTTTGCGGTCTGGCGAACGCGCTTGTCTGCACTCTTATGATTTGCCATAAATAATGTTTTTGTTTTTGAATTCTGTAGTCGGTAGGAGAATCGAACTCCTATTACAAGAATGAAAATCTTGTGTCCTAACCGTTAGACGAACCGACCAATTGGGGCGCAAAGATATAAAAATTTATTTATTCTGAAAATTTTCTGCCCACTCAAATGAAGTTACTACACTTTCCACCTGGCGCACAAGGTTTCTCTTCTTGTATCGCGGAGCATAGACAAAGCCTTGAATAACAAGGAGTTTATTAGGATCTTTAGAGTAAATCACATGCTCAACAAAAGGTCCGCCCATATAATCGTTTGCAACCTCCCATAGGCCGCGGATTTCCACATAGCTCTTGTTTTTGTACTTGTAAGGGGTCATAATCGGGGTTACAGCGGTGGATGTTGTCATATAGCTGTTAGGGAACATTCCCGGAACATTGTTCTTTAGAACCTCGTTTTGCTCAGCGATGATGGTTTCCAAAGAAGGGAACTCCACTCCGTTGAATGGTATGGTGTAGATGAGAATGCCCTGGTTTATATAGGTCTTTTCGCTTGAAACCCAGATAAATCCGTCTGCCACCTTCTTGATGGAATAGCCTTTTGGGAAATATGGCGAGCCGCCGAACCTTTCGGCTACGACGCTGCGGATAGAGCTTTCCTCAAATTTCTTGGAGCTGCGGGCGATTCTTTCCTTTTCTATCTGGTCTATTGCGCTGAAAATCACGTCTCCGTTGGCCTTGACCAAAGAGTCTGCAATGCGGGAGTCCTTGGCATCTACGGTTATGACAATCTGAGGCTGTGCCCAAACATTTCTCTTGACGAATACTCCGTTCTCCGCGATTTTGGGGCTGATATTGAAGTAGAGAATGTTTCTGTGACCCTTGAAAAGATCTGAGAAAGCGTTCTCGTTGATGTTTATCAGGGTGAAAGACGGCTCAGGCTGGTTGAGCATCGGATAGTCTTTAGCCAAGACGTCTCTTACAGAGGTTCCTACTTCTGCATCCCAGTTGGTTTTGTCCATAATGACAATAACTTCTCCTGCCTTGCCGTTAACGGTCTTCATATAGGCGGAATCATCGTCGCCGCAAGAGGCGAGAACAAATGCCATTGCGGCAAGCAAAATCAAACTTTTACGCATAGCTAATGTTTTTTACAATGCAAAAATACCACAATAGCCATTAGAAAGGGCTTCTGGTATATCAATAAAACATCAAATCGGCCTTACTTGAGAAGGCGGAAGATATCGTTTCCAAATGCCAGGATCATCAGGCCTATCAGAAGAATCATTCCCACGGTCTGGGCGGCTATCAGGAATTTGTCGCTAGGCTTTCTTCCCGTAATCATTTCGTACAGGGTGAAAAGTATGTGTCCGCCGTCCAGGGCAGGAATAGGCAGGATGTTCAGTACGGCCAGCATTATGGAAAGGAAGGCGGTAATGCTCCAGAAGGCTCTCCAGTTCCAGAATCCCGGGAAAATCTGTCCTATCGCAATGAAGCTGCCCACAGACTTGTAGGCCTTGGTCTTAGGGGTGAAAATCAGCTTGAGCTGCTTCCAGTAGTTGCTTATCTGCTCCCCGGCTTTCTTTATGCCTGCCGGAATGGCCTGAAGGAAGGTGTATTTCTTTTCCGTAACCTTGTAGAACTTGGAAAGATCTCCTTCCACTGCTATTCCAAAGAAGCCTTCCGGGCTAATCTGAAGCGGAATCTGAAGCAGCTGGAGGCTGTCTGCGTCTCTCTGGATGGTTGCCATTGCCTGCCTTCCAGGATGGGCTGAAATAAATTCCAGAACTTCAGAGAACATCAGCGATCTTCCTTCTGAAAGCAAGGTGGTGTCTTTTCCTGTGCTGTCCTGAGCCGGAATGTTGAGGGCAAGAAGCCTGTCTCCTTTCATAAGGCCTGCCGAGACGTTTAGGGAAGTGTCTGGAACTTCAGCCACCACAAACGGGATTCCGTAGTCGAACAGATCTGCGCTTTCCAGAATGGCCGGCAGATATACCGGATCAATGCTAATCTCCTTGCTTTCTCCCTCTCTTTCAACTGTTGCGGTTTTAGCCTGTTCCTGAATGAGTTGCAGACGGAGTTCGTCGAACTTCTCCACTGGCTTGCCGTCGAATGAAAGCACTTTGTCCGCATTGCGGAAACCTATCTCTCGGCCCAGGCTGTTGGTAGCGATACCGGTATCAACATCTGAGTTCTTGATGTATTCTTCTCCCCAGGAAGCCATTATGCAGGTGTAGAGAACCACGGCAAGAATTACATTGAAGAACACTCCGCCAAAGAGCACAAAGAATCTCTGCCAGGCTGGATGGCTGCGGAATTCCCAAGGCTGAGGTTCGGCCTTAATCTGTTCCTTGTCCATAGATTCGTCTATCATTCCCGCAATCTTGCAATAACCTCCAAGAGGCAGCCAGCCGATTCCGTATTCCGTGTCGGACTTCTTTGGCTTCCATTTGAAAAGAGCAAAACCGGCATCAAAGAACAGATAGAATTTCTCCACCTTTATTTTGAAAAGACGGGCAAAGAAATAATGCCCGAACTCGTGAACCAGAACAAGCAGGCTGAGAGCCAGCACTACTTGCAGTATCTTCATCAGTATTGCCATAAATTATCTTGTCTGAACCAAAAATTCCGTCGCCTTTTCTTTGGAGATTCTGTCTGTAGAGAAAATATCTTCAACTGTAGGCGAGGCGACAAAATTACATTTTTCTATTGTCTTTTCTATAACCGTTGGAATCTGAGTGAACTTTATCTGTCCTCTCAGGAATGCGGCTACTGCAACTTCATTGGCGGCGTTCATTGCGCAAGGAATATTTCCGCCCTTCTTGAAAGCCTCATACGCAATCCTAAGGCAAGGAAACTTTTTAAGATCCGGGGAGAAGAAGGTCAACTGAGACAGTTCTGGGAAGCTTATGCGCTTGGTATCCAGGTCTATGCGATTCGGATAAGACAGAGCGTACTGGATAGGGACTCTCATATCCGGGTAGCCTAGCTGGGCTTTTATGCTGCCGTCTGAGAACTGCACCATAGAGTGGATTATACTCTGCGGATGAACCACCACCTCAATCTGGTCTACCGGAATGCCGAACAGCCAAGCTGCTTCCATTATCTCCAGTCCCTTGTTCATCATCGATGCGGAATCGATGGTGACCTTGCTGCCCATTTTCCAGTTAGGGTGGTTTAGGGCCTGCTCTACGGTTATATCGTTGAACTTCTCTTCAGGAAGATTGAAGAAAGGCCCGCCGCTGGCGGTAAGAAGTATTTTTTCCACCCTGGCCCTTTCCCCCTGAAGACACTGGAAGATAGCGGAATGCTCGCTGTCCACTGGAAGAATCGGGCTGCCGTTTTCCTTTGCAAGACGGGTGACGATGCTTCCGGCTGCCACCAGGGTTTCTTTGTTGGCAAGGGCTATTACTTTGCCTTTCTTGATCGCTGAGATAGTCGGCGCCAATCCGGAAAATCCTACCATTGAGGCAAGTACTATATCTACGTTGCTTCCTCCGGCAAGGTCTCCGGCTGATTCCACTCCGGCAAATACTTTTATGTCAAGGCCGTCTAGAGCATCTTTGACTTCCCCGTATTTTTCCTTGTTGCAGATTACCACGGCATTAGGGTTGAACTTCTTTGCCTGGGCAATCAGAAGTTCCGCATTGCTGCCGGCGGAGAGCATCTCCACCTGGAACAAGTCCGGATGAAGAGAAATTACATCCAAAGCCTGAGTGCCAATGGATCCTGTGGAACCGAGAATGGCTATCCTTCTTTTGTTTTCTTCCATCTGATAATCCAAATAGATTCTTAACTTTGCAACCGCAGAATGGAGAGAATTGTCGGCATAGACTATGGCAGAAAAAGGGTCGGTGTAGCAGTCAGCGACCCTCTCGGCATCTTTGCCTCTCCCCTGGACTGCGTATCAGGTGCAAAGATAATTGATTATCTGAAAACATACGCCCAGAAAGAGACTGTAAAGCTGTTTGTGGTGGGATATCCCGTAAATCTGGACAACACTCCGAGCGAAAACCTCAAGTTTGTGGATGCTTTCCTGAAGAACCTTGCCAAGGCTTTTCCGGATATTCCAGTGGAAAAGGAAGACGAGAGATTCACTACTACCATTGCCCACAGAGCTATGATAGACGGCGGAATGAAAAAGTCTGACCGCAGAGTCAAGGGCAATGCAGACAAGATCAGCGCCGTTATTATTCTCCAATCTTATTTAGACAGAACGAACAACCAAAACAATAGAATATGATACTCCCTATATACGTTTACGGACAGCCCGTTCTCAGAGAAATAGCAAAGCCGGTAGACCTAAATATGGAAGGTCTTGACCAGCTCATCGCCGATATGTACGAGACAATGAAAAACGCAGACGGCGTGGGCATTGCCGCTCCACAGGTGGGCAAAAGCCTCAGAATCCTGATCGTTGACGGCTCTGATCTTTCAGACGACTATCCTGAACTCAAGGATTTCAAGAGGGTTATGATCAATCCTGAGGTCACCGATAAGAGCGAAGAGACCGTAGACTATTCAGAGGGCTGCCTTAGCGTTCCTGACATCAATTGCAATGTCACCCGTCCAAAGAGGATAACCGTAAAGTACATAAACGAAAGAAGAGAAACCGTAACCGAAAGCTTCGCCGGCTTTGGCTGCCGTATGGTGGAGCACGAGCTTGACCATCTAGACGGCCATATGTTCATAGACCGCGTATCCCAGATACGCCGTAAACTCATCGGCGGCAAGCTCCGCAAGCTTGAAACACGCAACTTCCGCCCTCGCTACAAGATCAAATAACTATTTTAGAAGGTCTGCGGCTGAAGGGGTGAGGTATTTCTCAATCTCTGCGTACGGTACCACAAATTCTGGAGCGCCGGCAGCGTAGGCGGCAATCTCATATTCCTGGTAGCTGAACATAAGACCATCCTTCATAAAGCAAGGAGAGTGTTCCGGCTGTGCAGCGTAGTATTTGGTAACCGAATTCTCCCAGGTGTATTCGTAAAGCGTTTCCTCATTATCTATCTCCCAGTACTTCATAAGGCCCTTCTTGATGATGTTGCTCAGGCCATCATCGGTGACATCCTTAAGGGTAAGGAAGTTTGTCATTATCTTGCCGTCCGACTTTCTGAAGGTTACTCCGTAATGGGTTCTTCCGCCGTGGGCGCCACCTAGGTACTGGTCTAGCAAATAAGTGAAAGTCACGCACTTGTCGTTCTCGAACTCTTTCTTGAATTCAATCTCGAAGCTAAGGGCCGGAGCCGCGAAATCGTCTGTGGCTTCAAAACGCTCCTTGTATGAATCTCCGTAGAACTTTGCAACGGCGTTGGCATCGTTCATATTGCCCTCATAAACCTTTTTGTATTCATTCAGGAAGGAAAGATGCTCTTTGATCCAGTCTCTTACGGCATTTACAGAAACTATGTTCTTGCCGGTCTCCTTTGGCCAGTCTATGTCCAGAGAAACCAGAATTTCCGTGCTGTCCTGGCCTTCCACAGGATCGGTGAGAGTGAGCATAAACTTTTCTTCAAAGTTGTACTTGGCATTATCGGTAAGGAATTCTCCGGTTGCAAATGGGTCATTAGATGAAGATTTGCATCCAGTAAAGGCTGCTGCAATCAGCGTTGCGGCGATAATCATTAAAGTCTTTTTCATATCTGTATCTTTTTTGCTCAGCGATTGTTTTATTTCAGAAGATCTGCAGCGGCAGGAGTGAGAAGACCTTCCATCTTGTCGTAAGGAATGATGAATTCAGGCATTCCGAAAGCGTATGCGGTAATCTCGTACTGCTGGTAGAGGAAATCCACGCCGGTTTTGTTAAACCACGGGCCACGTTTAGGAAGAGAAACGAGTATTTCATTGACTTCTTCGCTTGTGTATTCGTGGATAACAGTTTCTGCATCTACCTTTTCTCCAACACCATCGCTGAAGTATTCACACAATCCGGCAATCATCAATGAATCCAGCTTCTGGCGGTCATCCCAGCTAGGAGAAACCATATCGTTGCCAAACATTCTTCCGTCTGATTTCCTGAAAGTTGCGCCGTATGCGGTGTGTGAAGGATGGGCGCCGCCCATATACTCGCTGACTGTGAAAAACCAGGTGACACACTTGGAATTCTCGAAATACTTGCTGGCAGTAATGTCTATGCTTCTGTATCCGTTGAAGATAGGAGCTTCAATGTCTTTTTCTATTGTTTCCAGCAATTCTTTTCCGTAGAAATCAGCCATAGCCTGGGCATCGTCAACATTGCCGTCGAAATACATCTTGCCCAACTGGTTGTTAAAGGAAATCTGCTCGCTCACCCACTCCCTTATCCTGTGCGCCAGAACGGAGTTCCCTTCAGGAAGATCCAGATCCAGTACAATTGAAATATGGACGGAATCGTCATCGTTCTTATACTCGGAATCAGCGGGAGGTTCAGGGGAAACTCTGGCATCATTGTAATGGTATTCGAATTTCTTTACGGATACATCTCCGGAAAAATAGCCTGATGAGTGGTCTTTACAGGAGGTTAGCGCTGCGAGAAAGAAAAGGGCGGAGGCTGCCAGTAAAATCTTTTTCATAATTTGAAATTATTTGAACAGTAATTTTGTGAATTCTTCAAGGTAAATCCTCCAGCAGGTCCACACGTGGCCGCCTTCAGATTCGTAATAAGTGTAAGGATATCCGCAGAGGTCGAATTTTTTCCTCAGCGCTGCAACTTCTTGGTAAAGAGGGTCTTCATCCCCTATGCCAATCCAGTATAGAGGAGGCTTCTTTTCCATCTGGGCCTTCCATTCAAGATCAATATCGCGATAAATCGGGACCTCCTTTGACTCCTCCTGAGCAGAAACAGATGGGGAGAAAAGCCCTACATATCCGAATATTTTTGGATAGTAGGCAGAGATATAAAGCGAATGGAAACCGCCCATGCTCAATCCTGCAATAGCTCTTGCGGATTTCTTTTTAATAGCTCTGTAATTCTTTTCAACAAAGGAGATTATGTCTGTGAAAGAGCCCTCAAACTCTCCGTCCATCGTCTTCGGAAGGTAAAACTGAGGCAGATTGTATCCGTCAGGGTTTTCCAGTGGAGCAGCCTTTTGGCTGACATTTCCATTCGGCATTACCACAATCATAGGCTTGATCTCTCCTTTGGCAATAAGGTTATCCAGAATCTGGGAGGCTCTTCCGAAGTCCAGCCAAGCGGTTTCGTCTCCTCCCATTCCGTGAAGGAGGTAAAGAACCGGGTATTTCTTTCGGCTGTTTTCATAACCATCCGGAGTATAGACCATCATCCTGCGGTTCGTATTCAGGCTTGGACTGCTGTACCACACTGCGCTTACAGTTCCGTGAGGCACGTCTTTGATCTGGTAGTTCTCAGTCTTTTCTCCAGGGATGATGAAGATATTGTAAAGGTCAGAGATATTCCTCCAGACAAACATATTCAGAGGGTCCAGGACCTTCTGGTTGTCAACGATATAGGAATACGTGTAAATCTCGGGCTGAACCGGTGCGGCAGTGGTATATTCCCACAGCCCGTTGCCGTTGTTTTTCATCAGGGCCGGCCTTTCTGCTTTGCTCAGGAAATCTCCGTTCACTTCAACCGTGTCTGCATTAGGAGCGTAGTATCTGAATGTAACGGTCTTGTCCGGATTGATGACCGGCATCGGATCTGTCTTGTCCCTGTACCAGCCCTTCTGGGCAGCAAGGCTCAGCGATAAGGACAGAAGGATGATTAAGGTTGCAAGTCTTCTCATAACAGGTCAAACAATTTTTCAAGGCCGATGCTGTGAGAACCCTTAATCAGTATGGTCTTTTCTTTCAAAGGATTTTTTCCAAGGTAAGCGGCAAGAGCCGGAGTGTCTTGGAACAAAAGCACTTCTGTGCTGTTTTTTGCGGCCTTAATGCCAGAGGATTTTTTGGAATACAAATCCTTGTAGGCCTTGGAGAACTCTTCTCCCACGAGGAAGATTTTTTCCGTCTGCATCTTCAGGGCCTGCTCCAGAATGTTGCGGTGCTCCTTTTGGGAATCGTTTCCTAGTTCCCTCATATCGCCGAGCAGCAAAACTTTCTTGAACTTCCTGCTAGCCAAGCTTAGGCTCTGGAAACTCTCCAGAGAAGCCTTCATGCTGGTCGGGTTGGCGTTATAGGTGTCTTTTATGAGGATGTTATGCCTTGTCTTTGTCATCTGGGAGCGGTTGTTGGACGGCTCGTATGAAGATATGGCCTTTACTGCATCAGATGTAGGAACGGCAAAGTAGGTTCCTATGCTGATAGCTGCCAGGATGTTGTCGCTGTTGTAACTTCCGATGAGCTTTGTCCTGATCTTTATCATCCTGCCGCCTTTGCTTCCCGATGGGTCTGCAATCTCAAGCTTTAGGAAAGGATCCTTGTCTGAATTCGGAAGAAGACGGGCGGAGTTGTTCGTCAGGCCATAAGGCACAATCTGCATTTCAGGACGCTTTTCTGCCATCTCTCTGAGCAGAGGATTGTCCATATTTACAAATGCTATCTTCTTGTGTTCCTGAAGATTGTCATAAAGCTCACCTTTGGCTCTCATCACTCCTTCCAGTGAGCCAAAGCCCTGCAGATGAGCCTTGCCCACGCTGGTAATCAGCCCGAATGAAGGGCATACGAGAGAAACCAAAGTTGCAATGTCTTTTGGGTGGGAAGCGCCCATCTCCACAACTGCAACTTCCGTGTCTTTGTCTATGCGCAGAAGCGTAAGCGGAACGCCAATGTCGTTGTTGAGGTTGCCTTCTGTTGCAACCACCTTGTATCTTGTTGAAAGAACTGCGTTTATGAGTTCCTTGGTTGTGGTCTTGCCGTTGGTTCCCGTCAGGCCTATTACGGGTATCTTGAACTGGAGCCTGTGGTGCTTTGCCAATTGCTGGAGAGTTTTCAGGCTGTCATCCACTACAATGACTTTCTTCGGGAACTGCTTCTTGGCGGCAGCGGCTTTCTGCTTGTTGTCTGAAATCACATAGGCGGCGCCTTTCTCCAGAGCCTGAACCAGAAAATCGTTGCCGTCGAAATTCTCTCCCTTCAGTGCCAGGAACATGCAGCCTTCCTGAATCTTGCGGGTATCGGTGCAAAGGCCAGTGGTCTTCTGGTAAAGAGTGTAAAGCTTGTAAATGTCTGGTTTTCCGTCTTTGTTGCAAATCTTTGAAACGGAAATGTTGTTGGCCTTAACCCCCAGACCGGTGGAGCCGAATCCTCCTTCTCCCCTCAGAGTCTCGGAGAGTTTTTCAACTTGCTGCCACTGAATCTGGGAATATTTTGCTATCACCATCTGGGCTATCCTTTCTCCTGGCTTGATGACGAATGTCTCTTTGGAGAGATTAACAAGTATGACCTTTATTTCTCCGCGATAGTCTGCGTCTATTGTGCCGGGAGCGTTGGCTACGGTGATGCCGTGCTTTGCAGCCAGGCCGCTTCTCGGGCGGATCTGGGCTTCATAGCCTTGAGGAAGTTCAATGAACAGTCCCGTAGGAACGATTGTCCTTTCCAGTGAGCGCAGCTCTATTGGGGTTTCGATGTTTGCGTTAAGGTCCATTCCGGCCGATAGCGCGGTGGCGTATTTCGGCAGCGGGTAGGGTGACTGGTTTACTATCTTTACTATCATCGCGATATTTATAATTTCATTGCTCTCTTTTCTCATCTCTTGAGAGAGGAGAGGATATGGGTTTTCTTCTGGAGGAATACAAGGAATACTCCCAGAAGTATGGTGTTGAATGCAAGCTTTATTATAAGCAGGGAAGTGTTTCCGATGCCGGCGGTTCTTCCCGTTATCTTTTCAAGGCCGAACTGGAAACCTACGGCAATTATATACAGAACAACTCCAACGGCCACGTATGAAAGAATCCTCTTCCACTTGTACGGGATTGGGTAGTACTTCTGGCCGAGATAGGTGCTCAGCAGCAGCATAGCAACGCAGCTTGCCAGATGTACCCAGACGGAAGCCCAGTAGGAGAACAGCGGCATGAATGCCAGGTTGCCTACGATTGTAACTCCCAGACCCAGAAGTGTTATGATTACAGCGTACTTGGTCTGGCCGCTGAGCTTATACCACATAGACACATTGAACAGCATTCCCAGAACCATATAGGCTATCAGCATAATCGGAACCGTTCCCAGTGCGCTCCGGAAATCCTTTCCCAGGATCAGGCCAAGGATATCCATATAGAATACTATGCCCAGGAATATCAGCATACAGAAGGCTACAAAGTATTCCATTACCTTAGCATAGAGTTCATTGGATCCCTTCTCCTTGTATCTTGAGAAGAAGAACGGCTCAGCGGCGTAGCGGAACATCTGTATGAACAGGTTCATTATGACCGCCAGCTTTATGGCCGCCTGATAAACTCCAAGATCTGCCTTCCAGCCTTCTCCAGTTATGCCGTCTCCAACAAGGAAGCGGAAAAGGAACCTGTCTGCGCTCTCGTTGATTATTCCCGGCAGGTTGGCAATCATAAGCGGAATGGAGTAAATCATCATCCTCTTCCACAGGTTCTTGCTGAAGGAGAACTTAATCTTCAGAAGGTCCGGAATGAAGAGCAGGAAGCAGAGCACGCAGCTTAGGAATACCGCAAAAATAATGTAGGAGAAGTGTATCTGTTCAGGAATGAAAGCCGTGAGGAAGTTGCCCGGATGAGATGCCATATACTTTGGTACCAGGAAGAACAGTATCAGGTTGAATCCCAGCTCGCTGACAATCTTAATAGACTTGAAAATGGCAAACTTGAGGGCTTTCTGCTGATACCTCAGCCTGGCAAAGAGAATTGCCGTTACGGCATCCAGGGCCAGGATTCCTCCCACATAGACTATCATCTTTGAGTAGCCCGGATAGCCCATCGCTGAGGAAATGTTTCCTCCGAAAAGCCAGCAGGCGGCAAAGAAGAAAACGGACAGCGTGGCTACAGTGGAAAGGGCGGTGGAGAAAACGGTATGCGGGTTGTCGGCCTTTTCTCCTGGCGGCAGGTCTGCAGCCTGGGTTGTTCCTCTGGAGGCGAACTTGAAGCAGCCGGTTTCCAGACCCAGCACCAGCACCACTTGGAAAACCGCTATGTAGCTCATTATCTCTGCGTAAGAGCCGTAGCCATCTGTTGTCAGAATCCTCGTGTAGATAGGCACGAAGAAGAAGTTTATGATTCTGGCCAGTATTGTGCTAAGCCCGTATATGGCGGTTTCACCCGCAAGTTTTTTCAGAGGATTTGCCATATCAGTCTTCCATAGATTTCTTGTTGAACAGCAGCAGCCCTATGTTTATCTGCGGATACCATTTGTATTCTCCGTGGCTGTAATAGGTTGTGGACAGGGAGATTGGCCCTATAGGACTCTGCCATACAAGAGCGGCGTTGGCTATCCAGTGTCCCTTAGGCATCTTTTCCGAATAAGAAAAACTCCATCCGTCCGCATTCTTGGTTATATGCCTGTAAGGCTGGAAATAAGCGCCTGTGGTATGGAGGTATATCTTGTCTGTAAAAATTATGACCGGATGTACGGCTACAGCCCCGAAAGTATTAGCTCTATAGCCTTCCATAAGCAGGGTGGTGGCGTGCGGAACCGGCTGGTACGCAGGCATTGCCATAATGTCAGAATAATAATTTGCAAATTTTCCCTTCTGGCTAACCACCATATCCGCGGAAACGCCAATTGAGAAGCCTTTAGGAGCCTTGAAGTATTGTTCCGCATTTACTCTCAGCGACGGGATATTGTGCTTTTTGCCGTCTACCGGCGTGGCTGTTTTGTTGGTCGAACCAGGGGAATACTCTTCTACCGCATATGTGAATCTCGGCCTTATGCTCCAGAAGCCGCCGCTGGTAGGATAAAGCGGGTAATTAAGAGTATTCTTTTTAAGCACTACTTTGGCGGACACAAAGAATGCGCTTCCCTTGTCCGGAGTGTCTGAAGAAAGATAATCCTCGGTAATATAGAAACTCTGGTAAGCCCTTCCGATGTCAACTCCTGCTTGTGCTATTGAGTTTTTTCTCAGGCTTATAGGAGTAGCCAGCCCGAATCTCCCGAAGAACTCCTTGAACTGGATGTTCTGTGGCAGCTTGTTGGCTCTTAGTATGTTCTGGTTTCCGTTGTAATAGTCCCACTGGTGCCCTACGAAATCTGCATAGTAGTAAGCAAGAGGCTTGACGCCAATGTCGTGGCGGAAGCGGATAGCAGCGCCCCTGTAGTATTTTCCTAGATTGACGCTTCCTTTCAGCCTCCACGGGTTCATTCCGGCGTGGATGTATTCGGCTCCTAGGAATATCTGGTTCAGAGAAGACGATGATATGTTTCCGCCCACGCTAAGCTTGAGCGGATGCACCTTGGAGGCCCTGATTCTAAGCGTAAACAGAGAATCGGCTGCGGAATCATCTGTGGCCACGGATGGGAAGAAAGTGTTGACTACACCGCTCTGGATAACCCTGTAATAACCTTTTCTAAGCTGGTCAAAGTCAAAATCTTCTCTGCGATCTTCTCTGAGTGTTCTGCGTATGAACCTTGCCGTTCCCCTTGGAACAGAGCCGGTAACCACTACGTCCTGATGAAACTCCAGAGGCGGAATCTTTTGCTTGAAAGCATCTCTCCTTTCCTGAGCCAGGGCTTTAGGGAATGAATTGCCAGCCCTTTTCTTTATCTTGTCCATATGCTGGAGAGTCAGTTCGTATCCCAACTCCACCAGCTCGTCTACCTTGTCAAACTCCAGCATTCCGTATTTGGTATAGTCTCCCCGCAATAGGATTCCAGCATCTTCTGGAATGTCATAATCGCTTTTGTCTATCATCAGACCCAGCACCAGAGATGCCGCGTTATCTTCATCCATATTGTAGTTTCCAGGGGCGCACTGGGCTCCGATAATAAAGTCAGGCCGGTAAATTTCCAGCATTTCCCTCCACGGGAAGTTGTTGTAAAGGCCTCCGTCGTAGAGCAGTTTGCCGTCTTCATATACCGGCTTGAACACCAGCGGTATAGACATAGAAGCCCTGATGGCGGTGCTTAGGCTGCCTTTTCTCTCTATTCTCTGGGAACGGTTGTTAACGTCTGTGGAAATGCAGAAGAACGGCACCATCAGGCTGTCAAAGTCGTAGCTTGCCGCCTTGCCTGCGGGAGCAAAGAGGTTTATCACCGCAAGGTCCATAGGATAGGAAGATATCAGAGAAGTTGGAAGGGCTAGCTGGAATCTTTTAAGGGTATCTCCCTCCATATTCTTAATTGATCCCAGTGCAATGTTTGCCATAGCCGCATCAGGAGGCCATTTGTAGAAATAGGAAGCGTAAGGAATCTCCGCCTTGCCCTTGCTCCAGGCTGCAAATTCAGGTTTCTTGATGAATTCCACCATTTCGTCCGGGCTGTAGCCTATGGCGTACAATCCGCCTATAATGGCGCCAATGGATGTGCCGCAGATATAGTCTATGGGAATATCGTTTTCTTCCAGAGCCTTGATTACTCCTATATGAGACAGGCCTTTTGCTCCTCCGCCGCTAAGAACCAGGCCCACGCCTCCAGATCGGCGGGCCAGAGTATCCTGGGCAAAGGAAAAATTCCCTGCCAGAGCCAAAGCCAGCAATATCGCAACCAGTCTTGCCATTAATTGCCAAAGTTAATCAAAATAACACTATCTTTTACTACTTTTGCTTTGCGCAACAAACAAGAAACATAAACAACAAGCATTATGAAAAAGATATTTATCCTGGCATCTTTGCTGAGCCTCCTTCTTTTCTCCTGCAAAAACGGGGAAAACAACCAGGAAGGCCAAAACCAGCAACAGGCAGCCGCCCAGCAGGCCGAGCCTGAAAAGAAAGAGGAACCAAAGCTGGCTTTCAATCCAGATTCCCTTGGAGCGGAGCCTCAGTTCGACATCGTGACTTCTATGGGTACCATCCGCGTCAAGCTCTATGAAGACACTCCTAAGCACAAGAAGAACTTCATCCGCCTGGCCGCTAACAAGTATTACGACGGCATTACCTTCCACCGCGTGATAAATCATTTTATGATCCAGACCGGAGACCCTTACACCAGAGATTATCCAGACCGCGCAGATGTTTTCGGAACCGGCGGCCCTGGCTACACCGTTCCTGCAGAAATCAAGGATGAGGCAGGCAAGACTCTCCACCTTCACAAGAAAGGCGCTCTGGCCGCAGCCCGCAAGGGAGACAGGGCAAATCCTGAAAAGGCATCTTCTGGCAGCCAGTTCTACATTGTACAGGATGCAAATGCCTGCAAGCAGCTGGATGGAGACTACACCGTATTCGGAGAAACCGTAAGCGGACTTGATATCGTAGACAAGATAGCATCGGTAAAAACCGGGGCAAAGGACCGTCCTGTTACCGATATTAAGATAATCTCGATCCTTCCGGTTAAATAATAAACGAATAACCTAAATATTAAATCGCTGAGAAACAACACTTTAGTTAAAATTTGCAAAAATTTGCAAAAATTTTTGTCCCCGACGAGAAATTGTGGCACGGGCTTTGCAATATCTAAAAGCGTAGTTTTTTCATAGGTTAATTTTTAGGTTTGAGAAATGGGTTGGCAGTCTGCCAGCCCTTTTTCAATTTATGCCTAAGGGTACAATTATTTTTGCACATTCAGCCAAATAGATTATATTTGCAGCCCTTTCTCGAGCAGGAAGGACAAGTAATTATTACTATTAACAATTAAAAACTCACAGTTATGTCTGTAAAAATCCGTCTTTCACGTCATGGAAAGAAGAATTACGCCTTCTTCCACATTTTGGCTACCGACGTCAGAAGCCCGCGTGACAGCCGCTTTATTGAGCTTTTGGGATCTTATGACCCTAACACCAATCCGGCTACCATCGTCCTGAATGTCGACAGAGCAGTTTACTGGCTCCAGAACGGTGCCCAGCCAACCATTACCGCAAGAAGAATCCTCTCTTACAAGGGCGCTCTCTTGAAGAAGCACCTTGCTGAGGGTGTTAAGAAGGGTGCTCTGACTCAGGAGCAGGCCGACGCCAAGTTCAATGCATGGATTGCAGAGAAAGAGGCTAAGGTTGCAAAGAAGGCAGAGAGCCTGAAAGTTTCAAAGGCTGATGCAAAGAAGGCCGCAGTTGAAGCTGAAAGCAAGGTAAACGCTGCACGCGCAGAGGAGCTTGCAAAGAAGAAGGCTGAGGCTGAGAAGGCTGCAGAAGAGGCTCGCAAGGCTGCCGAGGCTGAGGCCAAGGCCGCTGAGGAAGCAGCACAAGAGGCTGCCGCTCCTGCAGAAGAGGCAAAGGCTGAATAATTCCATGGCTCTTACTTCTGCGGCACAGATAGCCAAGACTTACGGGAAAGAAGGAGAAATCCTTCTCAGAGTTGAGTCAGACCGCTTTTCTGAAATGCTTGCAGAATGTGAAGACCAGGAAAAGAAGCTTGAGGAACCGGTGTTCATCTATTTTGATGGGCTTCCGGTTCCTTTTTTTATTGAAACTATACGTCACCGGGGCGGCAACGCCTGGGTGGTGACATTTTCCACTATAAGGGACATTTCCCACGCTGAAGAGGTTGTAGGCAGAGACCTCTTCATAGAATCCGCAGAAGAAGACAATTTCAAAGACCTTGACTTGATAGTTGGCTATACCGTCATCACAGAACAAGGAAAAACCGTTGGAACAATCTCCAAAGTTCTCGAATACCCGAGCAACATCTGCCTGGAACTCAAGGAAACTGAAACCTTGATTCCGTTCCACGAAGACCTGGTGCTCTCCTTTGACCAGGACTGCAAAACCATCGCGATGAAAATTCCAGACGGACTCTTAAAATAATTTTTTTTGCAATATCTTTGTTTTCAGAAACAAAAGAGTTCTATCATGAAAAATTTGAGGTTTTTCTTTTTGGCAAGCGCATTGTTATTCTTGTTTTCAACAAGTTTATTCGCTCAGGAATCCTGCAATGTTTATGCTCAGCGACGCTATTTTGAAGTGGGGGCTGAATATGCTTTCTGTGTTACAAAAGACTGGGACTATAAAGCCGGAGCCTATTTCATTTACGGAAAGCAAAAGTCACCGACCTATTCTCACGGCTGGGGAATTGGATTCGATTATTACAGAAACAAAAGCGGAGACGTTGACGTTAAGAGGGGCTATGCAGACGGGCACTGGGAAGAAGAAACTTTCAAGGATGAAAGGTACAATATTCCTGTATTTGCTGATTTCAGATTCAATTTCTCAAGATCCGAAGAGCCGTTCTACTTTAATTTGAGAGCCGGTGCAACTTTTGGCTTTTCTGATGGTGGTCTTGATGATGGTGGTGTTGTGGCAAGTGCCGGAATCGGAAAGGTTTTCAAGGCCGGCACCGTTTCCATATCTCCATATGTGCGTGCAGATATAGGAACAATAGTTCAAACAGGATCTGGTTGGATAGAACCTCTTGTTTCTCTTGGCGTAAATATTCGCTTCTAGGCTATTTAGAGGCTCTCGATGAATTTCTTTGGGGTGATTCCCGTTTCTTTCTTGAAGAATTTGCCAAATGAAGACTGGTCTGCAAAGTTCAGCTTTTCAGCGGTTTGCTTGATAGTGGCGCCAGGCATTCTCAGCATGTTCCTGGCTCTGGTGGCAATCTGCTGGGCAATGAGCTGGGAGGCGGTCTTGCCGGTTTCTTCCTTGAGGATGAGGCTCAGGTACTGCACGCTGATGAAAAGCTTGTCTGCATAGAAGGCAGGGTTGTGTTCTTTCTCTCCATAATCCCTGAGCAGGAAAACAAAGTTTGTCATCAGCTCTTTCTTTCTTGAAACGTGCTTTGCCTGGAGGCTGATCTTTCCTCTCTCTGAAATCAGGGAGAACATTTCCATCATCGCGATAGAAAGAGAAGCAATAACCAGGTATTCCTTGATTTCTTGGCGGTTGTCCTTAAGGTACTGGTACAGGTTCTCAAAACTGCTGCTGATCTTTGCGTAGGCCTTTTCTTCCATCTCGAAATAAGGCCTTTGGAAAATGTCGGAAAGATCTTTGGACGGAAGGGGCTTAGGGCCTCCGGAGGAGCTGAGGCGATCCAGCAGTTCTCTCTTGATGGCTAGCAGGAAGAAACGCCCTCCGGTGGAAATGTCGGCGGCGGTAATTGTATTCATCGGCGATATCAAAAGCAGAGACTTTTCCGGAACCGAGTAACGGTTGTAGTCTATTGACACATCCAGGTCTCCTTCCAAAACCAGGACGGCAGTAAGGGCATCCAGACGGTAAGAGTTGGAAACCAGGCCAGAAGCGGCCTTTGCAATCAGCTCCTTGTTGAAGTCCGTTACTCTGATCATCATTATCTCGTTGTTGAAGCTGTAGCCTCCGAAATAATCCGCAAGCCCAGTCATATCCAGGTCTATGCTCTGGGTTTTCTTTCCCTGTTTAGCCATCGCGATTATAATTTTGGAACAAAAATAATAAAGATTCTTGCTCCGTTTACGTTTTAGGGCAGACAAATTGTATAGATTTAGACCAAAAATATACGATTGCTGCCTATAATGGTTTTTTGTTTTAATGGCATCTTTGTAACCGCTTTGCAAAAAAGGGCTTTAGCATTTATATGATCAAAAGGGAACAAATATTGGAAACAGCCTTCAACGCTTTCACTTCCAAAGGAATAAAGGAAGTGAAAATGGAAGAGATTGCTGCAGGCCTCAAGATTTCCAAGAAAACCCTCTACGATTATTTCAAAAGCAAGAAAGATCTTCTGGTCCAGAGCGTGGAATACAAGTTCCCTCAGCTCCTGGAGAAGAACTCCAAGATAATCAAGTGTATGCCGAATCCTCTTACCGCGCTGGTTTTCTGCGCAGTGGAGAACATACGCTTCTGGTGCAACTTCAAGGAGAAGTTCATCAGGGAAGCGGAAAAGATTCCGGAACTCAGCAGTTACAGAGATTCTGTCAAGAACGAGCTGGACGGCCACAGCAGCCAGCTTCTGGGAGGCTGCGTCTCCCAGGGCTACCTGAAGGAGGAGGATTCCAAGCGGCTGGTTTCACTGTTTATGGACAACCTCCGCAACTTTGACGAGTTCAAAAATGCCGAGGAGTTTCCGACACAGCTCTGTTTTTCGATCGTCATAACGATACTTGGAGGCCTTTGCACGCAGAAGGGAAAGAAAATCCTTGATGAACTCAAGGAGAACTACAGTTGATAGGAGCAGTAAAAAACATCTGCGATAAAGAGAGATAAAATTAGAATAGTTGAGATATGAGAAAGATTCTGAAAATCACCGGACTTGGAGCGGCAATGCTGCTGCTGGCTTCGTCCGCGTTTGCTCAGGCAGATACCATTGCCATCACGCTCAAAGACGCTTGGGACATAGCCCTGAGCAAATCGCTCACCGTAATGGTGGCCGACAAGGAAATAGAGAAAACCGGCTATGAGAAGAAAGGAGCCTACGCAAGCCTCTTCCCTAACGTAGCCTTCTCCGGAAGCTACCAGAGAACCATTAAGAAACAGACGATGGTAATGAAGATGGGAGACAAGGAGCAGAAAATTTCTATGGGAACCCTTAACAATACGAGTGGAGGATTCAACGCTTCTATGCCGCTTGTTAACGTAGCCCTGTGGAGAAGCCTGGACATTTCCGGAAAGAGCGTAGACCTTGCTGTGGAAAAAGCCCGCGAGAGCCGTCAGGATCTTATAAATCAGGTAGAACAGGCATTTTACACCTGCCTTCTTGCATCTGATCTCTGCGATGTCTACAAGGAGAATTACAGCAACGCCGAGGAGAACTACCGCCAGATCAAGGCCAAGTACGAAAACGGCAGGGTCGCCAAGTACGATATGATAAGGGCTGAGGTGAATATGCAGAACGCCGAGCCTAATGTGTATGATTCCCAGAATCAGCTGATGCTTGCCCAATGGCAGCTCAAGGCTCTGATGGGGGTAAACCTGAACACTAATATAAAATGTATAGGTTCCCTCAGCGATTACACATACCAGATGCAGAAGATTGTTATGGCTTCTGACAGCATTGACCTAAGCGCCAATTCTACTATGAGGCAGCTTGAAATTCAGGACGAGATGCTGGACTTGACCTACAAGATGCAGAGAGCCCAGTATTATCCTACGCTGGCAGCAACCGCCCAGTACAACTGGATATCTATGAGCAACGACCTGAAAGTATTCCACTATACCTGGAATCCTTATTCAGTAGCTGCGCTGAGCCTGCAGATTCCGATTTTCTCTGGTTTCCAGAAACTTAATACTCTGCGACAGACAAAAATTCAGCAGCAGCAATTGGATCTGCAGAAAGAGAATGCGAGAAGGCTTCTTGTTGTAGGGGTAAAGCAGAGCCTGAGTTCCCTTGAGACTGCCCTCAAGCAGTACAAGGCTGCAAAGGCAACCGTGGAAGGAGCCCAGACCGGATACGACATCGCCAAGAAGATGTATGAGGTCGGAAGGGCTACAATACTGGAAGTCAACGATGCCCAGCTGGCTCTCCTGCAGTCTAAACTGAATCTCAACCAATCTATTTACTCTTACCTGGTTGCCAAGAGCGCTCTTGATCTTGTTTTAGGAGCGGAAAGGGCTGACAAGGAATATTTTGGAACCGGAGCGCAGATGTCTCCGACACGTCAGCTGATAATCAAAAATGAAGAATAAAAATTACAGCATATGAAATCCTACATCATCAGAACATTTGCCCTTGCGGCCGTTTGCATGGCCGGGGCTCTGACAGTTTCCTGCAAGTCAGACAAGAAAGCAGACGACAAGGCAGGCCAGCCAAAAGTGGTCGGCGTAACAATCAAGGCTGCAACTTCAAAGGACGTGGACCAGATTGAGATTTTCACCGGAACGGTAGAAGGCTTCAATCTCAACAATATCTCTCCTCAGTCTCCTGGCCGAATAGAGAGGATATTCGTTGAGGTGGGAGACCACGTAGGAAGGGGCCAGAAGCTGGCGCAGATGGAAGCCACCAACCTTACCGCCGCAAAGCTCCAGATGGAAAACAACAAGCTGGAGTTCGAAAGGACCAAACAGCTGTATGAAATAGGCGGAGCGTCGCAGAGCGAATATGACTCCAGAAAAATGGCTTACGAAGTTTCTGAGAATACCTATAATAATCTCTCAGCCAACACTTATCTGATTTCCCCGATTTCAGGTGTTGTTACCGCCCGCAACTATGACGCCGGCGATATGTATTCCGGCGCTATGCCTCTTTACACTGTTCAGCAGATCCGTCCTGTGAAGATAAAAGTAAACGCTCCTGAAAGCCTCTACGGAAAAATCAAGAAAGGCCAGAAGGTAGACGTTAAATTGGATGTATACGGAGACGAGATTTTTGAGGGAAAGGTTCATCTGGTTTATCCATCTCTTTCTGCTGCATCTAGAACTTTCCCTGTTGAGATAACTATTGCAAACACCAACGAGAGAGTCCGCCCGGGAATGTTTGCAAGAGTAACTTTCACATATGGTGTTGAGCATAATGTTGTGGTTCCGGACGTGGCCGTTGTAAAACAAATGGGAAGCGGAGACCACTATGTATATACAGTGGTAGACAACAAGGTGGTGTTCAACAAGGTAAAGCTCGGACGCCTGGTCGGTACAGAGTATGAAATCAAGAGCGGCCTTTCTGAAGGTGAAATGGTTATCGTGGAAGGCCAGAACAGAGTAGTCAACGGACAGCAGGTCAATGCAACTGTCGGTGAACCGGCATCATTTGTTCCTGATAATCTCTCAGAAAAAACCAAGTAAGCAATGAGTCTGTTTTCATCAGCAGTAAAGAAACCTATCACCACGGCGCTTATCTTCGTGGCGATAGCCATATTCGGTATTTTCTCGTTCATCACGCTGCCAATAGACCTGTTCCCTCACATCGAGAGCAACTCCATTATGGTAATGACCTCATATGCGGGAGCCAGCGCATCGGATATCGAGAACAATATCTCAAAGCCTCTGGAGAACACACTGAACAGCGTGTCCTACCTCAAGCACATTTCTTCCCAGTCAAGGGAGAATGTTTCTGTCGTGACGCTTGAGTTCCAGTACGGAAGAGATATCGAGACAGCAACCAACGATGTCCGCGACAAACTGGAGATGGTCAAGTCCTATCTTCCGGACGGGGCGGGCAACCCTGTGATATTCAAGTTCGGGTCGGATGACATCCCGATCCTGATACTTTCAGTTACGGCAAAGGAGAGTATGCCGGGCCTTTACAAGATTATGGACGAGACAATCGTCAATGAACTTGCCAGGGTCAACGGTGTGGGTTCCGTTTCCGTTTCCGGTATTCCGAAGAGAGAGATAATGGTTCTGTGCGACCCTTACAAGCTGGACGCATACAACCTTACTATCGAGGCGATTGCCTCTCTGATCGGATCCGAGAACCGCAACATTCCTGCTGGAACCATCGAGCTGGGATCCAACGCCTATGCAATGAGAGTCCAGAAGGAGTTCAATTCTTCCAGCGAGATTGAAGACCTTGTAGTTGGCTCGTACAACGGCGGCAACGTTTATCTCAAAGACGTGGCAAGGGTTGTGGACGGCCTTCAGGAAAGGTCCCAGGAGAGTTTCATCAACGGAAAGCTCGGAGGTATGGTCATCATCCAGAAGCAGACCGGAGAAAACTCCGTGCAAATCGTGCGCAAGGTTAAGGAAGAGCTTCCTAAACTGGAGAAGAAGCTTCCTTCAGACGTGAAGGTGAACGTGATTATCGACACCACCGACAATATCATCCGCACGATGGGTTCCCTCGAGAAGACAATCTTCATCACCTTGCTCATCGTGATGGTCGTAGTGTTCATCTTCCTCGGAAGGTGGAGGGCCACGATCATCATCCTCATCACGATTCCTATTTCCCTGCTCGCCTCTCTGATATACCTGTATGCTACGGGCAATACCCTGAACATGATATCGATGAGCTCCCTGTCAATAGCCATCGGTATGGTGGTGGATGCGGCCATCGTTGTGCTCGAAAATATCACTACCCACATCGACAGAGGCTCAAATCCTAAGCAGGCCGCCGTCTATGCCACCAACGAGGTTGCGATGGCCGTTGTGGCTTCATCGCTGACGACACTTGCCGTGTTCCTCCCTATGACTCTTGTTTCCGGTCTTGCAGGTATCATGTTCCGCCAGCTGGGATGGATGGTTTCCATCGTGATTACCGTTTCTACTCTCTGCGCCCTTGCGCTTACTCCTATGATGTGCTCCACCATGATGAGGGCCCAGAACAAAGACAAGGACAGCAAGTGGTTCAAGATACTTTTCACTCCAATCAACAAGTTCCTGGATAAGCTCAGCGCCGGTTATGCAAGGCTTCTGGACTGGGCCTTGAGGCACAAGAGGATCGTGGTGCTGATTGCTGCTCTCGTATTGATCGGAGTCTTCGCCATTTGCATCCCTAACCTCAAGAGCGAGTTCATACCTCAGTCTGACAACGGCCGTATTTCCGTGACGGTTCAGCTTCCGGTTGGTACCCGTCAGGAAATCACCCGTGACCTGGCCCTTGAACTTGACCGCAGATGGAGGGAAGAATTCCCTGAAATCGAGCGTCTCGGACTTTCTGAAGGTACTGCCGATTCAGACAACATGTTCGCTTCCATGCGTTCCAACGGAAGCCACATCATAAGCATGAACATCAGTGTCGGAAGTATGGAGAAGAGAAAGAGAAGCATCCAGGAGATTGCCAACATAATGATGAGTGAACTGGCGGAGTACAACCAAATCAAGAGATTCAATGTGGTTGCCGGCGGACAGCAGGGTGGAATGGGCGGACAGACTGTCTGCCAGATAGACCTCTACGGCTATGAGTTCACGGCTACTGACGCTGCTGCCGCACAGGTTTCACAGATGTTCAAGGATCTGGGAGTAAAGCAGACCGTTATCAGCCGCGATGACTATATCCCTGAATACCAGGTGGATCTGGATAGAGAGAAACTTGCTCTCTACGGACTGAACACAGCCACGGTTTCCACATTCCTGCGTAACCGTATCAACGGTGCCATCGCATCCGAATACCGCGAGAGCGGAGACGAGTATGACATCAGAGTTCGTTATGCTCCTGAATATCGCCAGAGCCTGAAAGACGTTGAAAACATTACCGTTTACAATAGCCAGGGCCAGGCAATAAGGCTCCGCGAACTCGGCACTATTGTTGAGGCTATGACTCCTCCTACCATCCAGAGAAAAGACCGTGAAAGATACGTATCTGTAACGGCTCCGCTTCCAGATGGAATGGCAACTTCAGATATGAACGAGGCTATCACCGCCAAGATAGAGGAAGCCGGACTTCCTGCGGGAGTCAGCTGGAAGATTGGCGGAACTTACGACGACCAGGTTCAGACATTCCAGAGCCTGGGACTGCTGATGGTTCTTATCGTGATACTGGTGTTCATAGTTATGGCCGCCCAGTTCGAGAGCCTTACCTATCCGTTCGTGATTATGTTCGCAGTTCCTTTTGCCTTTGTGGGAATCCTTATTGGACTGGTAGTTACAGGTACTCCTCTTAGTATTATGGGTATGGTTGGAGCGGTAATGACAATCGGTATCGTGGTTAACAACGGTATCGTGCTTGTAGACTACGCCAACCTCAACCGTGAAAGGGGAATGGGCATCATCCGCGCAGTTGTGGACTCAGGAAAATCTCGTCTGCGTCCTGTGCTTATGACCACACTTACCACCGTTTTGGGTATGCTTCCGCTTGCTTTGGGCAGAGGTGAGGGTTCCGAAGTCTGGAGAGGAATGGGTATGACAGTTGCCTGGGGACTTAGCGTTTCCACTCTCGTAACCTTGGTATTCGTTCCTGTTCTCTACACCATCTTCGCCGCCTTCGGCCTTACTCGCAAAAGAAAGAAATCCCGTAAACTTGCAAACACAGAATAATAGAATGATATCATGAAAGCAGTATTCATTACATACAACGAAGCTCACGGAGAATCCGTGATGGAAGCACTGGAAAAAAGTTTCGTAAGAGGCTTCACAATGTGGGAGCAGGTTCAGGGAAGAGGCACCAAGGACGGCGAGCCGCATCTTGGATCTCACGCTTGGCCAACGATGAACTCAGCGATGATAACCTTTGTTGACGACGAGGCTGCCAAGCGCCTGAAAGAAAGGCTCAAAGAGATAGATACCCTCAAACCGAAACTCGGCCTGAGAGTATTCTCCTGGACTATCGATGAGGAATAATTATAGTTGAGAGAAAGTCTTTTTTCTGGTGAAAAATTTCCGGATGATTGAATAAGGAAGCATTCCGTAAGGGAGTGCTTCTTTTTTGTTTGCCGGCTCAGCGATTCGCACAGAAATAGTTTCTTCTTTCTTGAGCTTTGAATAATCGCGATGAGCTTTTATTACGCTTTTGAAATAGCTGAATTTGCCCTGGAAAATGTAGCAGACAGCAGAGAGGCCGTCTATGCATTTTCTGATGAAAATCTTGGCGCCTTTGCGCTTTTTCGGAAGATTTTTCCAGAGCATCAGAAGGTTGTTGCGGTAGTTGAGGTAGAGTTTCCTCGGCGAATTGTTTGGAAGTGTTCCGCCGCCAACGTGGTATACTTTGCTCTGCGGTATGCACCAGATCTGATGGCCCATCAATGATGCTCTCCAGCAGAAGTCTATCTCCTCCATATGGGCGAAGAACTTGCCGTCAAGTCCGCCGAGTTTGTGGTAGATTTCACTGCGCACAACCATACAGGCTCCCGATGCCCAGAAACATTGTATAGGGCTGTTGTACTGGCCCTTGTCTTCTTCTATGCAAGACAGGATTCTGCCTCGGCAAAGAGGGAAGCCCCAGCGGTCTATGAAGCCTCCTGCGGCTCCTGCATACTCGAATTGCTCTGTGCCTTTTTCGTGATGGCTGTATGAAAGAATCTTCGGCTGGCAGGCGGCAACTTCTTTGCGGGATTCCATAAAATCCACCAGAGGTTCCAGCCAACCATCGGTGACAAGAATGTCTGAATTGATCAGAACATAATAGTCATAGCCTGCCTGTTCTTTTATGATGTCGAAGGCTTTGTTGTAGCCTCCGGTGAAGCCGTAGTTCTTGTCCAGCTGAATCCACCGGATTTTCTCATTTTTTACGGCTTCTTTTGAGCCGTCTGTGGAAGCGTTGTCAGCGATGATGAGATCTGCATACTCTGGCAGGCTATTGAAAAGAGAAGGCAAGAACTTCTCGAGGAAGCCCTTGCCATTCCAATTCAATATGACTACCGCAGTCTTCATCTGCTAGTCTGAAGTAACCTTCTCAAGCCACTTGACCATACCGAGCATAACTGTCATAGAAATGAGGCAGAATGCCGCGAATACAGCCCAGGTCTCCCACTGCTGAGGGAACTTGCGGAGCATTGTAACTCCGAGGGCGATGAACAGGTTTCCGATAGCTGTTGCACACAGCCAAAGTCCCTGGCAGATTCCCTGCAGATGCTTAGGAGCAACCTTGGAAACGAAGCTAAGTCCCAGAGGAGAGATGAACAGCTCAGCAACTGTCAGGAAGAAGTAGGTAAGGATCAGCACTGTAGGACTTGTTCTCATAGTTGCCTTCACAGCCTCGGTAAATGTATCGAAGGTGTCCAGTGAAGGATACTTGTGGATGCAGGCGATGATGATCAGGAAGATGTAGGCAAGAGCCGTGATGAACATACCCAGGGCAATCTTCCTCGGAGTGGAAACTTTCTTTCCTCTGTTGGCCAGAACGGCGAACAGACCCATAATGATTGGCGTGAGGATGATTACGAAGAACGGGTTGATGCACTGCCAAACCTCAGGTGGAACATTTTCGGTGTTGACGAAGTCACGCGCGAAGAATGAAAGGCTCTGGCCGTTCTGATGGAATGAGAACCAGAAGAATACGGCAACGCCCAGAACTGCGAACAGAGCATAAAGCCTCTGCTTGATCTCCTTTGCGTTTGCAAGTCTTTCTGCCTCGGTGTAACCGGCAACAGCCTTCTTTTCTTTCTTTGCAGGATTCGGGAATTTCTTCTTGGTTGCAAGGAAGATAAGCAGGGAAATTACCATTGCGGCAACGGAGGCGATGTAAGAATAGTGAACGCCCGTGTTGAACACGTTGAGATAATTCTCGGCGAACTCTGCGCTGGCAGGAAGTGCCTGTGCGCCAGTCTGTACCTGTTCTGCAAGCTGGGTGAGGTTGCTGGTCTGCTCTGCAGTCATCTGGGTTCCTTCGTTCAGCAGCTGATGGCAGAGTTTAGGAAGGCTGGAGTTGTAGACAAGGTCGTGAGCCTTGAGCCACCAGCTTCTAAGCAGAGGAGCCACAAACGGAGCAATCACGCCGCCTATATTGATGAACACGTAGAAAATCTGGAAACCAGGGTCTCTCTTTGTCTTTCTCCTTTCATATTCTTCCTTGCTGATCTTTGCGCCCTCAGCCTCGAAGTTGTCATACATCTGGCCGACGATTGCCTGCAGGTTGCCTTTGAACAGGCCGTTTCCGATTGCAATCAGAAGCAGTGCAAAGCAGGTGAATACCAGAATGCCTGAGATGTGGCCGGTGGTTGAGGCAAAGGATTCTCCGAATACAGGAACAGCCAGCAAAGCATATCCGATTGCCATTACCAGCAGACCGGAAATGATGGTGCCCTTGTAGTTCTGAAGCCTGTCTGCAATCAGGCCGCCAGGGAGAGCGAGAACATAAATTGAGAAATAGAATACTGCGTAAATCCATCCGGCAGAGTCATCGCTGATGCCGAATTTAGATGCAAGGAAAAGGGCGAGCACGGCGTTCATGATGTAGTAGCCGAATCTCTCTCCCATGTTGCTCAATGCAGCGGCAATCAATCCCTTCGGATGCTCCTTCTTGGCCTTGACCAGATAGAAAATCAAAAGCGGTACTACAACAATGAGTATCGCGATCAAGATGACAAGAGTAGCATTGTTTTTCCAAAGTTCACTTAACATGTCAAATAATCTTTTTGTTGTGGACTTTCATTATCAATTATCAGGCGGGCGGCCTGAAGTCCGTTTAGAACACCCGTCTTTCAGAACTCAAATATATTAAAATATTGCCGATTTTGCGTTATCTTTGTTGTAAGTAAAATATGTGGCAATGAAAAATAAGCTCTTTGCACTGTTATCTCTTCTTCTTTCTGTGAACACCTCTTTTTCCCAGGATGTCAAAACAATGAAAGTTGAAGAAATGTTTACTGCCTTCAATGAATATTGCCCAATTCAGGTTGGGGAATTGTTCTATATAGACAAAGTTATTTTTGAAAACAAAAACCTTTATTATTCTCTTTCAGAAAGAAAACCAGGAATTTTTAACACGGATTCTTCTGTCGTTAAAGATATAGCATATGAGGTGTTAGGCCATATGGGCGCTCCCTCAATATTTTTATTGGCGGCTGGTTATGGAATAATCATCGATTTAAATAAAGGAGACAAGACAGAAAGGATAACAATACTGCCCGATGAACTGAAAGAGAAAGTGACAGAAGCCTCCCACAGAGTTCCTGTTCTCGACATGCCTGAAATTTATCCTAGCCTGGAATCATATATCAAGGAAATCAATTCGTCATGCCCCTCGAAGCTGACGGAAGAAATGGAGATGACCTCCATCAAACTGGATTCGGCTATGACAGTTGAAATCTCAGTTTTAGAGCAAGGCACGGAGAATACAAAACTTGACGACATCAAGAATTTGTGGAGAGATTACCAGTACAGAGTATTGGGCTATATATCGGGGATTACAGAAGAAAATGAACAATCGAAATATGTTTTCGAGAAAATTAGAGAGAAGAATATTTTGATGAATCTCATATTCAGGGGCAGCAACACCGGAAGAGTTGTGGAAATGAAAATTCCGGCATCCAGCTTGATTATTTTAGATGTACAGAAGAATTAATCCTATGAAGAAGTTTTTTGCGTCTGTTGTTTATTGTTTGCTGTATGTGATAGGGCTGATGCCTTTGGGAGTGCATCACTTTTTCTCGAGCATTTGCGCTTTCGTTATCGGGAAGATTTTTAGATACAGGTATTCGGTGATAGTGACGAACATCGCAAGGAGCTTTCCGCAAATGAAATACGAGGAGGTTAAATCTCTTGCCTCCAAGTATTACACTCATATGTGCGATTTGTTTGTGGAGAATTTCTGGAATCTTTCACACTCGGCTTCCGCATTGAGAAAACATATCAGCGTTTCAGGTGTTGAGGTAGTAGACGAACTTCAGGAAAAATACAATCACGTGCTTCTGGTTATGGGACATTGTGGAAACTGGGAACTTGTAAGCGCTGCAATTATTCCTCCTGAAAAAAGAACGGAAAAAAGTTTTGCCGCTCACCCAGTCTATATGGTTTACAAGGCTGCAAGAAACAAGTTCTCCGATTTGATTTTCAAGAAGCTGAGAATGAGCGAATACAAGAAGTTCCAGTTCTCCGGAGAAGTTCTTGAAAGCAAGCAGGTTCTCCGCCACGCTTTGAAAAACAGAGACAGTAAGGCAATCTATGTTTTGATATCAGACCAGAATTCAATCGGAGTTCACGATCCGATAGTTAATTTTCTCAACCAGAAAACATATATGCTTCCAGGTCCGGAATTCCTTGCTTCTAAACTCAAGATGCCAGTTGTCTACCTAAGGATGGATAAACTGTCGCGAGGCAAATATCATATTGAATTCGAGAAGATTACAGAGGAACCTCACGAGATGGAAGAGTACTTTGTGACAAAGGAATTCGCTCGCCGTCTTGAAGGAGACATAAACAAAAACAAGATCAATTGGCTGTGGAGTCACAGAAGATGGAAGAGAAATATACCCGCTGATTGATAACAACATTGGCAAATAATTATTATAATTGCATAGCAATTCTTCTAGCAGTTAAGAAAATGCAGATCTCAAAGAGAATATCCATATTGATAGCGACATTAATGCTCGCTTCTGCAACTCCCTCTTTCTCACAGATTTTCAAAAGTTCTGATGCTACTCCCGCCGGCACTGTAATTTACTCTCTTCCGCAGACTTCCATTCGAGTAACTGTAAAAGTGTCTCTGTCAAAATTTACAGCAGGACCTTATGCGGCATATTCGGATAAATATCTTGGAGTAACTGCAGATCGCTCTTCCAAAAGCAGTTGCACGATAGAAGAAATAGAAATTACTCCTCTTGTTGAAGCAGACCAGAATTTGAGCGTTGCGCTTAACATCGGGTCATCCAAAAACGCAAGCGCTAATTTTCTTGCCTTCTGCTCGCAGGGTCTTATAATTGCGCCGGGTTATTTTTCTTCAGAAAGCTCAGCGATGAGGTTTCCTTCGCCTGTACAACCGTCTTTCAATGAGGGTGTTGCAAATCTTGCCACGCAAACCACTCAACTTTACAAGAGTGTTACCAATGAAGATGGAGAAGTTGAAAAAGTAGCAGTGCCGCAGACTCAGACCGTTGCAAAATCTCTTGAGAAAAAAGCAGAGGAAACAGCGCAGCTGATCTTCCGCCTGAGGGAAAAGAAAATAGATATTCTCACCGGAGACACAGACGCAAACTATAGCGGAGAAGCACTGGGCAGCGCGGTTGATAAAATGAATGCGCTTGAGAAAGAATACACTTCTCTTTTCACCGGCAAGACAACCACAGCAACTCAGTCTGCAAGTTTTGAAGTTGTGCCTAAGGCAAAGAACGCAAAGCAGAATTACGTGGTCTTTAGAATTTCAGACACGCAAGGTCTGCTTCCTCCTGACAATATGAGCGGACGCCCTGTCTATCTGGAGCTTACAGTGGCGGACGGAAAGATTTCGCCGGAGGTTTCCGCAGAAGAGATAGCTGCATCTAAGGGCAAGGTTGCATACAGGATGCCTCTTGTTGTTACCGCTCGTCTTCTGGACGGACAGACTGTTTTAGGACAGACTAGAATACCTGTTTACCAGTTTGGGAAACTTTGTTATTTCCCTCTGGATTTGGCTTTGGGAAAATAGTACGATTAAACACACATATTAATGAAAACTATCGATCAGTTACAACCAAAGGAAGTTTGGACGATTTTCAATGAACTTGCAAAAGTTCCTCGTCCATCCAAAAAAGAACATAAGGCAGTAGAGTTTGTTTACAACTTCGGAAAGAAGCTCGGTTTGGAGACCATTAAAGACGAAGCCGGAAACGTTGTTATCCGCAAGCCTGCAACCAAGGGAATGGAGAAGAAAGCAGGCCTGATTCTGGAGGCTCATCTTGATATGGTTCCTCAGAAGAATCCGGATGTAAAGCACAACTTTGAAACAGATCCTATCAAGCCTAGAATAGTGGGCGATCTGGTGTACGCAACCGGAACAACTCTTGGAGCAGACAACGGAATGGGCGTTTCAATGGCGCTTGCAGTTCTGCAGTCAAAGACTATGCAGCACGGCCCTATCGAGTGCCTCTTTACTGTTGACGAGGAAACAGGAATGACCGGTGCAAGAGCTTTGAAACCAGGCGTTCTCAAGGGCGAGATTCTCGTTAACCTGGATTCTGAGACAGAAGGTATCCTCTATGTTGGCTGCGCAGGCGGACTTGACGGCGAGGCAACTTTCAACTACAAGACTGAGAAAGTTCCTGCAGGATATGTATACAAGAAGATTGCAGTTAGCGGCCTGATTGGAGGTCACTCCGGAATGGACATCGTTCTCTACAGGGCAAATTCAAACAAGATTCTTGCAAGAGTTCTGCTCCCTGTAATGAGAGATCTCAACGCCCGTCTGGTTTACATCAGCGGCGGCAGCATCCGCAACTCCATCCCTAGGGATTCACACGCAATCATTGCCGTTCCTAAGAAGAACGAAAGGAAGCTTGCTCTCCACGTAAGCAAGATCCGCAAGGAGGCAACTTTTGAATATCAGTACACAGACAAGGATCTTAAGATCACCACAACTCCTGTAAAAGAAAAGGCTCCTGCAATCGAGAAGGCAACCGCTCTTGCATTTGTAAGGGCAATTGCTTCCATTCCTAACGGAGTATGGAGAATGAGCGATACTGTTCCTGGATTCGTTGAGACCTCCAACAATATGGCTATCATCCAGCAGGATGCAAAGACAATCAAGGTTCACTCCCTTATGAGAAGTTCCATTGATTCCGAGAAGTACGAGCTTGCAGAAAGCATGAGAGCAATCGTTGAACTGGCTGGCGGAAAGTGCGCGTTCAGCGGCGGCTATTCAGGCTGGCAGCTTGATATGAACTCTCCTATCCTCAAGGTTTCCAAGGAAGTTTACAAGAAACTCTATGGCAAGGAGCCAGAGGTAACAGGAATCCACGCCGGACTGGAGTGCGGCATTCTCGGAGCAACCTATCCTGAGTGGGATATGATTTCATTCGGCCCTACAATCTTCTCTCCTCACTCACCAGACGAGAGAGTAAACATTGAGAGCGTTGGCAAGTGCTGGAAGTATCTGGTTGAGCTTCTCAAGAACGCTCCTGTTTCAAAGCGCAAGTAAAACAACATCACTAACTTTTTAATACAAATCATTATGGTAACTAAAAAAGCTCCTGTAAAGAAGGCTGAGCCTAAGAAGGCCGCCCCTAAACCAGCTGCAAAGCCAGCTGCAAAGAAAGCTCCTGCAAAAAAGGCTGCTCCAGCAAAGAAACCTGTCGTAAAGAAGGTTGAGAAGAAAGTCGCTGAGGTAAAGAAGGCCGTTGTTGCAAAGAAGGCTGCTGTTAAGAAGGCTGTTGTTGCAAAGAAGGCTGAAGTAAAGAAGGCTGTTGTTGCAAAGAAGGCTGCTGTTAAGAAGGCCGTTGTTGCAAAGAAGGCTGCCGTTAAGAAGGCCGTTGTTGCAAAGAAGGCTGCCGTTAAGAAGGCTGTTGCAAAGAAGGTAGCTCCTAAGAAAGCTGCTCCTGCAAAGAAGGCCCCTGCAAAGAAAGCTCCTGCAAAGAAGTAATCTGAGCTACATTCAGAATTGAAAAGAGACGGTCAAAAATAATTTGGCCGTCTTTTTTTCATTATCTTTGGGAAAACTTCAAGATTATGCTGATTAAAACTTCTATCAAAGATCGCATCTGTTTTGTAGAAATGCGCAATCAGGAGCATTTCAACTGCCTGAGTACGGAAATGTGCCATGAATTGATTCACGCTATCCAGAAAGGCTATGACAAAGAGTGCGTGGGAATAGTTATCAAGGCAAAATGCAGCCACGGCGTGTGGAGCGCTGGCCACGATATAAGAGAATTGCCTCGCGACGGTGAAGATCCTCTGGCTTACGATGTACCTATGGAGCAGCTTTTGAGAAAAGTCCAGGATACTCCTATACCGGTTATTGCCTGTGTAAGCGGAACCGTCTGGGGCGGAGCCTGTGACCTGTGCCTTTCCTGCGATATGATAGTGAGCGCAGACAACGCCACGTTTGCTATCACTCCGGCCAAGATAGGCATTCCTTACAACGCTTCCGGCATAATGCATTTCATCAACCAGCTCGGAATGAACAAGGCCAGGGAGATGTTTTTCCTGGCTACTCCGATTACCGCCCAGGATGCCTTGAACGTGGGCCTTATCAACAGAATAGCAAAGCCTGAAGAGCTGGACAAGATGCTGGAAGAAAAATTCCTAACCCCGCTGAGAAACAATAGCGTGTTGAGCATAAGCGCAATCAAGCGCCAGTTCCGCATCCTCAGCAAGGCTGCTACGGTAATTGCATCGGAGAGCTTTGAGAAAGTTAATGCTTACCGTACAAGGGTTTACAAGGGAGAAGATTATCTGGAAGGAATTAACTCTTTCCTGGAGAAAAGGCCGCCTGTCTACAAAGGCAAGGCCGCAGACTTGGATATTAATCCTATCTAAAAACAAAAACCCGAAAGCATTTGCTTCCGGGTTTCTTTCTTTAAAGGGGACGCTTATTCAGCTTCCTCTTTCTTTTCCGTAACTTTTCCTTCCTCGTCAACTACGTTTACCTTTACGGTGGCCTCGATACCTCTGTAGATGTCTATGATAGCCTCGTAAGTTCCGATTTCGGAAATCTTGTCTGCATCCTTGAGCTCGATCTTTCTTCTGTCGGTCTCGTATCCGAGAGCTGCAAGAGCCTCAGCTACCTGGATGTTGTTTACGGAACCATAGATCTTGCCGCTCTGGCTTACCTTAGTAGGGATGGTAACGGCAATGCCGCTAATCTTCTCTGCAATGGCCTTTGCATCGGCGACAAGCTTCTCTTCCTTGTGAGCCCTCTGCTTGATGTTTTCTGCAAGCTGCTTCTTAGCGGAAGCGGTTGCCAGGATAGCAAGTCCCTGAGGGAAAAGGAAATTGTTTGCGTAACCGTCTTTTACGGTAACGATATCGTTCTTGTGTCCAAGTTTGCGGACATCTTCCTTAAGAATAACTTCCATAATCTTTCCTCCTTATTTCAAAAGGTCTGTAACGTAAGGGAGCAAAGCGATGTGGCGAGCGCGCTTGATAGCCTGAGCCACTTTCTTCTGGAATTTGAGGGAAGTTCCGGTAAGACGCCTAGGAAGAATCTTTCCCTGCTCGTTGAGGAACTTCTTCAGGAACTCTGCATCCTTGTAATCTACATACTTGATGCCTGCCTTCTTGAAACGGCAGTACTTCTTCTTCTTTACCTCTACGGTAACAGGGTTCAGATAGCGGATATCTGCATTTTCTTCATTTCTCTGTGCCATAACTTTTCCTCCTGTTACTGGTTTTCTTTCTTTTCAGCAGCGTTCTTCTTGGCTGCCCAGTTTGCTCTTCTCTTTTCTGCGTAAGCAACAGCATCCTTGTCCATTGCGAAGGTGAGGAAACGGATGATCCTCTCGTCGCGGCGATACTGAGTTTCAAGTACGTCTATGAAAGACGGTTCTGCCTGGAATTCTACCAGATGGTAGAAACCGGAGGTCTTCTTCTGGATAGGGTAGGCAAGTTTCTTCAGCCCCCAATCCTCTTCACTGACAACTGTGCCGCCGTTCTCCTTTATAAGGGAGATGTATTTGGCTGCCGTTTCCTTCATCTGAGCTTCAGACAAAACGGGAGTTGCAATGAAAACGGTCTCGTAATTCTTTAACATCTCTGTAAAATTTGTTTGTAAATGGGCTGCAAAGATAGAAAAAATTGGAGGATTCCCAAAAAAAGAAAAAAAAAGTGTAGTTTTGTAGGCTTTACCGCGTCTTATGAGCGAAAGCAAATTATTATAATAGGTATAATATTATGAAGAAACTGATTATTCTCGTGTCTTTGATGCTTTTCGGTATCGGGACCTTTGCCCAGCAGAAGCAGGAGATGCCTCTGGATCCAGCAGTCAGAGTGGGCAAGCTGGAAAACGGACTTACTTATTTCATAAGGCAGAACGCCAACCCTGAAAAAAGGGCTGAGTTCTATATTGCCACCAATGTTGGAGCCATCAACGAGACTCCAGCACAGAGGGGCCTTGCCCATTTCCTTGAGCATATGTGTTTTAACGGAAACAAAGACTTCCCAGGCAACACGATGCTGAGCTATCTGGAAAAGAACGGACTGATCTTTGGCGCCAACATAAACGCAATGACTGGAGTGGAAATGACCTGCTACACGCTGAGCACCATTCCTACAGATAAGCAGTTCTTGATAGATACAGCACTGGTAATCCTCCAGAACGACGCGGCTTTCGTGACCAATGATTTTGACGAGGTTGAAAAGGAAAGAGGCGTTATTATAGAGGAATGGAGAAGCGGCAATACTGCCCAGAGAAGGCAGCAGGAAGCTCTCTTCAAGGTTCTTTTCAAGGGAACAAAATATGCAGACTGCAACATTATAGGTGACGAACAGTGCCTTACCAATTTCAATCCTCAGGAACTGGTAGATTTCTATAAGACTTGGTACTATCCGGGGAATCAGGCAATTATTGTTGTCGGCGATGTTGATCCGGATTATATCGAGGGAAAAATCAAGGAATATTTCAGCATAATTCCTAAGAAGGCTGCTGAGCCTCAGAAGGAAGTTATCTTTATTCCGGACAATGAGGAACCGCTGAGTCTGGTGTTCACTGATCCTGAGATCAACACCACTCAGCTGATGATGATTACCAAGGAGAAGGCTCTGCCTAAGGCTATGAAGACCACTCCTCAGTACTTTGTGATTGACGCGGTCAAGGATCTGGTTGCTTCTATGCTCAACGAGAGGCTTTCTGACGCTTCAAAGAAACCGGACGCTCCGTTCATCCAGGCAAGCTATTCCAACCAGAATCTCTGCGAAACCATGGACGCCGGCCTTCTTGGGGCAGCTATTAAAGACAATAGGGTGGAGGATGCCGTTAACACTCTCGTAGGCATTGTTCGCCAGGCCGAGAAGTACGGTTTTACAGAAGATGAATTCGAAAGAGCCAAGGCTTCTCTGCTGCGCTACTATCAGGCATCTGAAGACAGGGCTGCAACCCGCACCAATTCTCAGCTGGCAAATCAGCTGGTACAGTATTTCCTCAAGAACGAGCCTTACTGCGATCCTGCCGTTCTCAACGCTATGGCAAAGCAGATGATTGGTATGTTCAACGTGGATATGATCAACCAGATGTTCGGCCAGGGAGGTTCTTTCCTGGAACTGAAAAACAGCGTGCTCTTCCTTACAGGAGCCACCAAGGATGCTTCAGCTTTCCCTTCAGAGGAGAAGCTTTCCGAAATGTTCACCAACGCTTTCAAGGCAGAAGTTGCCGCTCCGCAGGTTGAGCAGATAGCTAAGGAATTCCTTGACGCTTCCAAGATTAAGGCAGGAAAGATCAAGAAAGAAGAAGACGGCTATCTTGGATGCAAGGCGCTGACACTCAGCAATGGCGTTATGGCATATCTCTATCCTACAGATGTTCGCAAAGACAGAGTCTTCATAGACCTTATCCAGGACGGCGGACAGAGCATTCTTCCTCAGGAGCTTCTTCCAAGCTTTGACGACAATGTAAGATACTTCTACTCAGCAAATGCAGGTGTGGGAGAATTCCCTGCAAACACCGTACGCAAGATGCTTGCCGGCAAGAGCGTGGGAGTAAGCAGCTATGTCAACGACACTCACAGCGGAATCAACGCTTCATCTTCTACCAAGGATGTTGAGACCGCCCTCCAGCTTCTGTATCTGAACTTTACCCAGCCAAGATGCGATGCCAAGGAGTTTGAGACCACTATGGGCCAGATGAAGACCATTGCCGCCAACCTTGGCAGCAATCCTGAATACCAGTACCAGATGCTTCTTGCCGCGGCCGAGACCAACAACAGCCCAAGAACAACGATGTTCGGAACAGAACTGCTGGAGAAAGTTTCTGCCGAGGCTATAAATAAGGGCAATGCAATGCTCTTCGGCGATGCTGTTGGCGCAAAGGTATTTGTAGTGGGCGATTTTGATCCTGAAACAATAAAGCCTCTTCTTGAGAAATACGTGGCTTCCCTTCCTGTAAAGTCCAAGAAGCCAAGGGCTATGGTTGACCACAGGCTCTATCCTGCAGACGGAGAGAACCTCGTTAGCAAAGAAATCAAGATGGAGAATCCTAACACCTATGCAAGCGTGATTTATCAGGGTCCAAGAGAAAAGAACATAGAGAACAGCGTTACCAACCGCGCTATGACCTATATAATGAATATGCGCTACATTTCGTCCCTCAGGGAGGAAGACGGCGGAACATACAGCCCGAGAGTAAGCGGCCACGTTTCCCCGCTGCCTAACGAGAGATACTATTTCAGTGTTGGCTTTGAAACCGGAAAAGACAAGGCTCAGGGACTTCTGGACAAGGTATATGCCGGCATTGAGGCTTTGGCCGCAAATGGTCCTACAGACGAGGAACTGCTCAAGACTATTGAGATGATGAAAAAGAATATCCCTGAATCCAAGAAAAATCCGAACTATTGGGAGAATTTGCTTCAGCAGTACTATCTGTATGGCTACGATATGAACCTTACAGACGAAATTATTGACAAATTTGTTACAAAAGAAAACGTCCAGAAAGAAGCTAAAATGATAGTGGGCAAGCATAATCGTCTGACTGTCAAGGTAGATCCTGAATAAAAAGAGGTTAAGTCGCGGAAAAAGAACCGATTTTTTTTGAGGGGAAGAAAAAAAATCATATCTTTGTGGCGATTATGGTCGTGTGTCCCCTGTGCCACACGGCGTAAATAATGGATATTTAACTATTTACATAAATCATTTAAATGACCATGAAAAAATTCTTTTTGACAGTTGCCATTTGCGCTGTAGCTGCAGCTAGCGTAAATGCGCAGGTTGTAAAGGGTGCAGAGGCTCAGACCCTCAGAGGCCCTTATGAGACTAACCGTCTCTTTGATAACGTCTTCATCGGTGCAGCCGGTGGCGTTAATCTGTATCAGGCAGAGAATGACCATGAGATCGATTTCACCAAGAGACTTGCTCCGGCAGTTCAGGGTTACATCGGAAAGTGGATCACTCCATGCGTAGGTATCAGGCTGGGTTACTATGGTATCCAGGCAAAGGGCTACAATGCAGTGCCTAACGTTTACAATGAAAATCCTTTGGTTGCAGGCAACCAGAAGATGAACCAGAACTATGTACGCGGCGATTTGATGTGGAACATTTCCAACGCAATCGGCGGCTACAGAGCAGACAGATTTATCGACTTTGCTCCTTATCTTGGAGCTGGTGTTATGTGGAACAGAACTAACAAGAAGGTTGCCGGCAAGTATCGCAGAGACATTGAACTCGGAGTTACCGCAGGTATCTACACTATGTTCCGTCTTGGCAAGGCTTTGGATCTTACCCTTGATGTAAACCAGAGCGTTGTTAACCAGAGGTATGACAGCGATGTTCGCGCATCTCGCAAGGAATTCATTGCTTCTGCAGCTCTCGGTCTTGCATATCAGTTCAAGAACCGCGAGTTCTCAAGAGCTCACGCTCCTGTAGACGTTACCCCTTACAACAACAAGATCAAGGATCTGAACAAGCTTCTCAACGATGCTAATGATCTGAACAAGAAGCTTCAGGCAGACCTCGAGGCTGAGAAGGCAAAGAAGAAGGGCGGTGAGACCGTTTACGTTCCTGGTGAGACCAAGATCGTTCCTTCTCCATTTGCAGTTTACTTCCCACTCGGAAAGAGCACTCTTACAGACGCTCAGAAGAACAGCATCAAGTACTTTGTTGAGACTGCTATGAAGGCTAACTCAGATCGTACTTTCGAGATCGTAGGTGCTGCTGACAGCGCAACTGGTTCAGCTAAGACCAACGAGAAACTCGGCCAGGCTCGTCTGGATGCAGTTCTCGGAATCATCAAGGCTTGCGGCGGAAACTACAAGATCGCTGACAAGAACCTCGGTGGAACCGATGAGTTCAGCAAGACTGACAAGACTCTCAACCGCGTAGTTGTTATCAGGTAATCAGACCTTGAGTCAAAAGAACGAGAGGATGGCAGAAATGTCATCCTCTTTTCTTTTTTATTCTCAGATAGTTGTTTATATAGGAAAAATCCTTATATTTGCAGTTGCTGATAATGAAATATAAACCTAAAAATTATCTTATATGAACATCAAAAAATTGTTTGTGACTGCAGCCGTTTGCGTTCTGGCTTTCGCAAGCGCGAATGCTCAGGTGATCAAGGGCGCAGAGGCTCAGACTGTTAGAGGTCCTTATGAGACCAACGGTCTTTTTGACAATGTATTTATCGGTGCTGCCGGTGGTGTAAACTACTATCAGGGCGAGCAGGATCTTTATCTTGACTTCAAGGATAGGCTGGCTCCTGCAGTTCAGGGTTATATCGGAAAGTGGATTTCTCCATGCTTCGGTATCAGACTCGGATACTATGGAATCAAAGCTCAGGGTTTCTACCATAATCTCGATGCAAAAGATGGTGGTCCAGCAGCTTGGGCAGGCAACGGTTATGTTGACAAAAATGACATTTACGATTGGGGATACAAACAGAAGATGAACCTTCATCAGGTTAGAGGTGACTTGATGTGGAACATTTCCAACGCTCTGGGCGGATATCGTTCAGACAGATTCTGGGATATTGCTCCTTACGTTGGCGCTGGTGTTGCTATTGTTACCAATCCAGACGGAAAGCAGAGAAATGCTGAGTTCATTGCCGGTGTTGGTATTTACAACATGTTCCGCGTTTGCAAGTCTTTGGACGTTACTCTGGACATCAACCAGGTTTATGTAAACCAGAGTCTGGATGGCGAGAAGAGACGTTCACGCCAGGAGTACATCGGAAGCGTTTCTCTCGGTCTTGCATATCAGTTCAAGAACCGCGAGTTCTCAAGGGCTCACGCTCCTGTAGACGTAACTCCTTTCAACACCAAGATCAAGGATCTTTCCAGTGCACTTGATGACATCAACGCAAAGAACAAGAAGCTTGCAGATGACATCGCTGCTGAGAAGGCAAAGACTGGCAAGGGCGAGACTATCTATGTACCTGGAGAAACCAAATACACTCCAGCTCCATTCGCAGTTTACTTCCCTCTTGGAAAGAGCACTCTTACCGAGGACCAGAAGGCTAGCATCAAGTACTTTGTTAACACTTCAATGGCAACTAACAAGGATCGCGTATTCGAGATCGAAGGTGCCGCTGACAGCGCAACAGGTTCTGCAAAGACCAACGAGAGACTCGGCCAGGCACGTCTGGATGCAGTTCTCAACATCATCAAGGCTTGCGGCGGAAACTACAAGCTTGCTGAGAAGAACCTCGGCGGAACTATGGAGTTCAGCCAGACTGACAAGACTCTCAACCGCGTAGTTGTTATCAAGTAATTCAGTCAAAAACAAATCAAAAGAGCCGTCCTGCGAGGCGGCTCTTTTTTTAAGAAATGAAAGTAGTTGTCAATCCGGATTTTAAACAGTTTGAAGGTTTTCTCACAGAAGCCCTCAATCGTTCTTACAATGCGGAAAATGTTTACAGAAATTTCCGCAATACTGTTGAGGACGTGACTGTTGACGGATTGAGGGTGGTTGTCAAAATATTCAAAAAGCCAACGGAATTCAATAGGGTTGTTTATTCTTTCATTCGCCCTACCAAGGCTAAACGTTCTTATGAGTATTCCCTTAGACTCTTGTCTCTGGGTGTAGATGTACCGCAGCCAATCGGTTATGTGGAAAAGAAAAAGGGCTTGTTCTTCCATACTGGATGCTATGTCTGTGTCTATACAGATTACAGGCCTGTTACGGACTTTAAAGACAAGCCTTTAGATAATCCTCAGATAGCAGCTTTTGTAGATGCTCTTGCAGAATATGCCGCTTCTTTCCACTCAATGGGTCTGCTTCACAACGACTTTAACATAGACAATATTCTCTACAAGATAGTTGACGGAAAGTTCAAGTTCCAGCTGATAGACCTCAACAGGGTTAAATTCCATAATCACAGCACATTGCTTTGCGCAAAAGACATCAGCAATATCCACTTTCGAGATGATATGATGAAGGCCTTGATAGCAAAGTACTGCAGTATCAGGGGGCTGAACCTTAAGTCTTTTTCTGAGAAGGTGCGTCTTAACGCCAACAGATACAAGGGAATAACCAAGATCAAGGATATTCTTCTCATTCCACTGGGCCTTAGGAAGAAACGCAGAGACTAACTACTTATGAAAACAAAAAAGCACTTGCTTAAAAAGTAAGTGCTTTAATTTTGCGCCTGCAGAAGGACTTGAACCTACGACCCCATGATTAACAGTCATGTGCTCTAACCAACTGAGCTATGCAGGCAGTTGTTTTTGGGATTGCAAAAGTATATTTTTTTTGACTATGTTCCAAATCTTTTGATGTAAATCGGCAAATTAAAGTAACTTTGTCATAGAAATCTTTGAGCAATGGAAGCAGACCTTTCCTCCTTATTCAGAAAAATCGTTCTCCGCGACGGGGAACTCATCCTTCCTTTTATGGGCGCCATCCGTCTTGAGGATGTACCGGCCTCGTTTTCCGAGAACGGAATGGTGGTCTGCCCTCCTGGCAAGAAGCTCGCCTTTGACAACTATAATCTTTCTTCCAATGATATTCTTTTGAACGAATACGCCCTTCAGAGGGAAATCTCCAGAATGGCCGCAAAACGAGCCCTTTACAAGGATCTGGAAGAATTGCGCACGAGTATTGAGAAGGAGGGAATCTATACTCTTGAAGGATTCGGCACATTCCTCTACGACAAGGAAAATGGTTTCAGTGTGGATCCAGCTCCAGGATTTGAGCTTTCTACAGAGACATTCGGGCTAGAGACTCTTGACCTAAGAGACAAGCCAGAACCTGAGCCGGTCGTTGAACCGGAACCAGTCGTTGAACCAGAGCCCGAGCCGGTCATTGAACCAGAGCCAATCGTAGAAACTGCTCCTGAGCCGGAGCCGGTTCCTGAGCCTGCACCTGTCAAAAAGAAAAGCAGGAGCTCAAGGCTCCCGCTTATTCTGTTGGCAATTCTGGCTCTTCTTGTGATTGCGGTTCTTCTGATTTTTGTCTTCAAGGAAGAACTCAGGCCTTTGCTGGAAAAGATTCTCTATACAAAGGAAGAGCTTGAAATACTCAATTACAAGCTTTAGCTAGCCAATTTTTGCTCCGTTTGGCATAATCTGCTCAGGCGTGATGAATCTCATCTTGCCGCTTCTGTCTTTTGCCATAAGTATCATTCCGTTGCTCTCTATGCCCCTGATTTTCCTTGGCTTGAGGTTGGCCAGAATGCAAATCTGCCTTCCAAGCATTTGCTCAGGAGTATAATACTCAGCGATGCCGGAAACAATAACTCTCTGGTCTACGCCTGTGTCTATGGTAAGCTTGAGAAGCTTGTCTGTCTTTGGAACAGCCTCTGCCTGAAGGACGGTAGCGGTACGGATGTCCATCTTGGCAAAATCGTCTATTGTGCATTCAGGAGCCAGAGGCTCTGGATGGCTGGCTTCTTCTGCAGCTTCTTTTTCCTGGTTGGCTTTCTTGATGGCCGCAAGGCGGTCTGTCTGGAAGGTAATGGCCTCGTCTTCTATCTTGCTGAAAAGAAGCTCTGGAGTTCCTATCTTGTCTCCTTCTTTAAGGATATCCATTCGCCCGAGATTCTCCCATTTAATGAGACCTTCTGGAACGCTCTGAGGGCAAACCTCGTCTTTCTTCTGCGCAAGGCCCAGCATAACCTGGAGTTTCTTTGAGGAGAACGGGCAGAATGGCTCAAAGGCAATGGAAAGGTTAGCGCAGATCTGCAGGCAGAGATTCAGTATTACGGCAACTCTCTGCGGATCTGTCTTGAATACTTTCCAAGGCTCTGTGTCTGTAAGGTATTTGTTGCCCAGTCTAGCAAGGTTCATAGCTTCCTTTACGGCATCTCTGAACTTGAAATGTTCCAGGCAGTTGTTCAGGTTTGAAACAATCTGCGGAACGGCCTCTATAAGGTTGCGGTCTTCCTGGGTGAGCTCTTCTTCTTTGTACCCAGGAACGGCTCCTCCAAAATACTTGTTGGTAAGAACCAGGGCGCGGTTTACAAAGTTTCCGTAGATGGCCACAAGTTCGCTGTTGTTCCTTGCCTGGAAGTCTTTCCAGGTGAAGTCATTGTCTTTTGTTTCCGGAGCGTTAGCGCAGAGAACATATCTCATAACATCCTGCTGGCCAGGGAACTGCTCAAGATACTCTTCCAGCCAGATGGCCCAGTTGCGGGATGTGGAAATCTTGTCTCCCTCAAGGTTGAGGAACTCGTTTGCAGGAACGTTTTCCGGCAGGATATAGTCTCCATAAGCCTTGAGCATAGAAGGGAAAACTATGCAGTGGAAAACAATATTGTCTTTGCCAATGAAGTGAATCATTCTGGTATCCGGGCTCTTCCACCATTTTTCCCAGTCGTTTGGAAGCAGTTCCTTGGTGTTGGAGATGTAGCCGATAGGGGCGTCGAACCAAACGTACAGAACTTTGCCTTTGGCTTCATCCAGAGGAACAGGAACTCCCCAGTCCAGGTCTCTGGTAACGGCTCTCGGTCTCAGGCCGCCGTCAAGCCAGCTCTTGCACTGGCCGTAAACGTTGGTTTTCCACTCCTTGTGGCCGTCTATGATCCACTCCTTGAGCCATCCCTCATATTTGTCCAGAGGAAGGTACCAGTGCTTGGTCATCTTCTTTACGGGCTTTTCGCCGCTGAGACGGGAATGAGGATCAATCAGTTCATCCGGAGAAAGGGTGCTGCCGCACTTTTCGCACTGGTCTCCGTAAGCCTTTTCGTTTCCGCACTTAGGGCAGGTTCCCATAATGTAGCGGTCTGCAAGGAAAACCCCGGCGGCAGGATCGTAATACTGCTCGCTTTCACTCTCAATGAATTTGCCGTCTTTGTAGAGCTTGCTGAAGAATTCGGCTGCGGTCTGATGGTGAATCTTTGAGCTGGTCCTGGAATAGATGCTGAAACTTATTCCAAAGCGGTTGAAGGAGTCTTTTATGATGGCGTGATATTTATCCACGATTTCTTGAGGAGAACATCCCAAGTCCTTGGCTTTGAAAGTGATTGGAACGCCGTGCTCGTCGCTTCCGCAGATGAAAAGCACATCTTCTCCCTTAAGGCGGAGGAAGCGTACATATATGTCTGCGGGAACGTAAACACCTGCCAAATGCCCGATGTGGACACTTCCGTTGGCATAAGGAAGGGCGGCGGTAATGAGATGTCTCTTGAAGTTCTTTTCCATAAATCTTTTTATTTGGCGAATTTTGCCTCTCTCAGCAACCGGCTCTTTACAGTAGACAGCTGCTGAATCTGGGCTGTAATTTTTCTGCTTTCTTCTTCCTGTGAAGGGTCTAGCTCAAGAAGCCGGCCCCGCAAGGCTGCAAGGCGCAAATTTATAACTTTTGACTTATATACGTAAACGGTACGCGGCAAAACAGCAGAGAGATTCTTGCTGATTTCATCTACGGAGCGTTCTATTTTTTCGCTGCGGAAACGGTAGGAAGAAGAAAGGATTTCTATAGCTGTGTCTGAAATCTCCTGGTCCATGCTGCTGATGAAGAAACGTTCCACTTCCGTGGTGCTGTCTCCGGCCTTCACGTTTTCAAAGTAGAGGTCGTGGATTTTCTTCAGGACAGGGTCCGTAATCTGCAGTCCGTCAACTTCCAGCGTTTGTTTCAGGTATTCGGCAACAGTAGGCTCGTAAACCCTTTCAGCGCCCACATAAGCGTTGCGGAGATTGTGGAGAGTTTCTCTTCCGAATTTCAGAAGCAGATAGATAAGGTCACGCTCGCTTTTGCGGAGCTCGTCTTCTGCCTTGAGTGCCGGAGTCTTTTCTCCGGTTGCCCTTCTGTAGGCGGCAGGGTCTGGATTTGAAGAATAAGCCCTTTGGCCGGACTTGTAGGCGGCGGCCTGACTCAGCCTTTCTGTGCGGAGAGTATTAACTTTTTCAGAAAAGTCTTCTCTTCCAATTCCCAGAAGATCAGAGGCTCTGGTAATATAAGCGGAACGGATTCCCGGATCGTCTATCATAGAGACGCTAGTTGCAATCTCGTTTATCATCTGCCCTTCTTGGTAGGGGTCTCCGCTGAGGTTCTTGGAAAGGTTGCGGAACTGATAGACAATGAAATCCTCCTCGCTTTTTTCCAGAAAATCTTCTATCTCTTCTCTGCGATGGGTTCTGGCAAATGAATCCGGATCTTCCCCGCCAGGGATCAGCACTACCTTCACATTCATTCCTTTCTGGAGGAAGAGGTTGATGCCTTTAAGGGCTGCGTTAACTCCAGCCTGATCTCCGTCGTAGATTATGGTGATTTTCTGGGTGAACCGTTTTAGAAGCAGTACCTGCTCTTCCGTAAGGGCCGTTCCACAGCTTGCCACAACGTTTTCAATTCCAGCCTGGTGCATAGAAATCACATCTGTGTAACCCTCTACCAGGTAGCAGTTTTTCTTCTGGGATATGGCGTTGCGGGCCTCGTAAAGACCATATAGAACTCTCTTTTTGTGATATATATCGCTCTCTGGAGAGTTCATGTATTTAACTGAACTCTTTTCTGAAGAGAGGATTCTTCCGCCGAATGCCACAATTTTTCCGTTAACTGACCGGATAGGGAAAATCACCCTCTCGTGGAACTTGTCTGTAACTTCTCCGGCATAAGGCCCGTCTTGTTTTTCCACAGAAAGGCCGAGCTCCAGAAGAAGGCTTTTCTTGTATCCGGCTGCAATGGCTTCTTTGGTGAAGGCATCTTTCTCCCTCTTGGAATAGCCAAGCTGGAATTCCCTGATAGTCTGGTCTGTAAAGCCCCTTTCCCGGAAATATGAAAGCCCCACGCTCCGCCCCTCATCTGTATTCAGAAGGGCATTGGTGAAGTACTTTCCGGCATATTCATTGATTATAAGAAGAGAATCGCGATGGTTTCTTTTCTGGATTTCTTCAAAGCTCTCTTCCACATCATTGACCTCGATTCCGTATTTGTTCCCGAGCCATTTCAGAGCCTCCACATAGGTCATCTGCTCGTGCTTCATCAGGAAGGTTATGGCGTTGCCTTTTTCGTGGCACCCAAAGCAGTTGAAATACTGCCTTGAAGGGGAAACGTGGAAACTAGGCGTCTTCTCCTGATGGAAAGGACAGCAGGCAACATAATCGGAGCCTTGCCTTTTCAAAGGGACAAAGTCTCCGATTACCTGGACGATATCAAGAGCGTCCCGGATCCTTGCTATGGTCGCCTGGTCTATCATTCGGAATGTCAGTCGTTGACTCCCTTGAGAGCCTCTCTTACCTTGGCTTCAATTTCGTCGCAGAGCTCTGGATTGTCTTTTAGGAGCTGCTTAACGGCATCGCGACCCTGAGCCAGCTTGCTTTCTCCGTAGCTGAACCAGCTGCCGCTCTTCTTGATGATGCCAAGTTCAACTCCAAGATCCACAATCTCACCGAGTTTGGAGATGCCTTCTCCAAAGACTATGTCGAATTCTGCCTTGCGGAAAGGAGGGGCCATCTTGTTCTTTACAACCTTGACTCTGGCGCGGTTGCCAGTGGCATCGTCTCCGTCTTTTAGCTGGGAAAGCTTTCTTACGTCCAGACGCACGGAAGCGTAGAACTTCAGAGCGTTTCCGCCGGTAGTTGTCTCCGGATTGCCGAACATTACGCCGATCTTCTCCCTTAGCTGGTTAATGAAGATGCAGCAGGTGTTGGTCTTGGAGATGTTGGCGGTCAGTTTCCTTAAAGCCTGGCTCATCAGCCTTGCCTGAAGCCCCATCTTGCTGTCTCCCATATCTCCCTCAATTTCAGCCTTTGGCGTAAGAGCTGCAACGGAGTCTATTACTACAATGTCTATTGCTCCGGAACGGATCAGGCTGTCTGCAATTTCCAGAGCCTGCTCCCCGTTATCCGGCTGTGAAATAAGCAGTGTGTCTACATTAACGCCCAGTTTCTTGGCATATGTGCGGTCGAATGCATGTTCTGCGTCAATCATAGCGGCAATTCCGCCACTCTTCTGGGCCTCTGCTATCGCGTGGATAGCCAGCGTTGTCTTTCCGCTGCTCTCCGGTCCGTAAATTTCTATTACCCTTCCTCTAGGATATCCTCCGATTCCCAACGCGTGGTCCAGTGCAATTGAACCTGTCGGGATAATTGACACGTCGAATTTTGGCTGGTCTCCCAATTTCATGATCGTCCCTTTGCCGAAATCCTTCTCAATCTTGTCCAGCGTGGCCTGCAAGGCCTTCAGCTTCTCCGCGTTTACACCATCGTTCTGCACGGTTGCGGCAGTTTTCTCTTTCTCTTTAGCCATAATGATAAATTTTAGTTGTGTTTAACCTTACAAATATACTGAATTCAGGATGCAAAAAAAATATGTAAATTTGTCAATATCCGTCAAAGTGCGGAAATTTTTAAAAAATTTCTGAAAAATGAAGAAGAAACTGCTCGGGCTGACTCTCGATGAGCTGAAATCTCTCTGCAAGGAGGAGGGTCTGCCGTCTTTTGCCGCCAGCCAGATTAGCCAGTGGCTGTACCGCAAAAGGGCTGTTTCTTTCTCAGCGATGACAAATCTGAGTCTGAAGGCAAGGCAGCTTCTGGAGGAAAAATACGAGATAGGGGCAATTCCTTTTTACAATTACGCCCAAAGCAAAGACGGAACCAGAAAGTACCTGTTTGACGTTTCTTCTCCAGACGAGACAAAATATGTTGAGACTGTGATGATTCCGGACAAAGACAGGAAGACCCTCTGTGTATCTTCCCAGGCCGGATGCAGGATGGGCTGCCGTTTCTGCATGACAGGAAGGCAGGGGTTCCACGGCAATCTGGACGTTTCCCAGATTCTCTCCCAGTTTTTCTTCATCGCAGAGGCAGAGGAACTTACCAATGCTGTATTTATGGGAATGGGGGAGCCGTTGGACAATCTGGACAATGTGCTTAAGGCAATCGAGATCCTGACTTCTGACTGGGGATGCGGATGGAGTCCTAAGCGTATAACTCTCAGCACCATAGGTGTCAACCGTCTTGTTGGAGGAAGCGGAAAGAGCCCGCTGGAAAGATTCCTGGATGAGAGCCGCGCTCATCTTGCTGTAAGCCTCCACAATCCTTTCCACGCGGAAAGGCTCCGGATTATGCCGTCCGAGGCTGCCTTCCCGCTTGAAGAAACCCTGAAAATTATTCGAAGATACGACTTTACGGGCCAGAGGAGAGTGAGCTTTGAGTATATTATGTTCAAGGGGATCAGCGATACTCAGGCCCACGCCAAGGCTCTGGCTTCTATGCTCAAGGGCCTGGAATGCAGGGTGAACCTGATCCGTTTCCACGATATAAAAGACACGGAATATGTTTCCTCCCCGATGCAGGCTATTACTGCTTTCCAGGCCATACTGGAGAAGGCCGGAATCACAGCCACCCTCCGAGCCTCAAGGGGCCAGGACATAGAAGCCGCCTGCGGAATGTTGAGCGGGAAAGCGGCTGGAAACGTATAGTTTTGTAAATTTGAAAAAATTCTTTGTTATGGATATTCTGAAGAAAACGATTCTGACCATTATGGCTGTTCTGATTTGCTCAGGCAGCATCATCGCTGAGGATAATCCTTCCAGTGTTCCTCCCAAGAAGAAAATAAAGGTAGCGCTTGTGCTTTGCGGCGGAGGCGCCAAGGGAATGGCTCACATTGGCGTTATTAAAAAGCTTGAGGAAGTGGGAATAAGGCCAGATATGGTAATGGGAACATCCATCGGAGCTCTTGTAGGAGGCTTGTATGCAATGGGATACAGCTCTGCGCAGATAGACTCTATTGTAAGCAATGCAGATTGGGATTACCTGCTTTCAGACAATATCAAGCGAGAAGATCTTAATTTTTCCAAGAAACAAGACGAAGAAAAGTTTTTAATCAACATACCTCTGGATGACCTCAGGGGCGAGGTTGACAAAGAGACTAAAAAAGAGAGCAAGTCTGCTATTTCTCTTCCTGGCGGCTTTGTTTCCGGCAACAATGTTCTCAATCTTCTAAACGGCCTTGCTATTGGCTATCAGGATTCCATAAGTTTCAGCAAGCTGCCTATTCCTTATGCCTGCATAGCTACGGACCTTGCCACAGGAGAGGAGGTTGTGCTTGACCACGGAAGCCTTCCCCTGGCAATGAGGGCCAGTATGGCTATTCCTGGTTTTTTTGCCCCTGTTACCATAGACGGCAAAGTTCTGGTAGATGGCGGAGTCGTGAATAACTTTCCGGTTGATGTGGCCAAGCAAAGAGGAGCGGACATAGTTATTGGAGTGGATGTTCAGACAGACCTTGCAAATGCCGATGAACTCAAGGGAATAGATGCCGTTCTGATGCAGCTGATCAGCCTTATGGGCAACGAAAAATTTGAGGAGAACAAGAAGAATACTGACATTTACCTGCATCCCGATGTCCAGAAGTTTGGCGTTTTGAGCTTTAACCGAGAGGCCGTGGCGGAGCTTATGGCTAACGGCTACAAGGCGGCAGAAGAAAAGGAGAGCGAGCTCAAGGCTTTGGCAAAACTGGTTGGAGAAAGCGGCGGAAACATCAGGGCAAACAAGGCAGTGGAAGTTTACAAGGCCAATTTCATGATCAAAAACATCATACTCGACGGGGCCGATGACCTTGACCGAGACTGGCTTATGAAACTTACCGGCCTTCAGGAGCATCAGGTTATATCCGGATCTCAGATCAACAATGCGATATCTGTCTTCAACGGCACTCAGGCTTTTTCCCAAGTTACCTATCTGCTCAAGAAAACAAACGGAAGCCAGTCTGAGGAGCCTCAGGAATATGACTTGATTTTCAAGTTCATAAAAGGCAAGCCAAATGTTGTGAGCCTTGGCGCGAGATACGATACAGAAGAGGCCGCGGCTATGTTGCTGAGGCTGGGCATCCGCCAGTATGCTATGCACGGGCCTAAGGCCAGCCTTACAGCCAGACTCAGCTACAATCCTTATATCAAGCTGGAGTACGACCATATATTTAAAGATTTCCCTCGTCTTGAAGTCAGCTACCGTTTCTCCAACAAAGACGTTAACATTTATTCCAACAAAGACTCCCACAATAATATCTCATACGTTTACAACGGCTTTGAGGTGGCTCTTGCCAACATCAAGTATTTCCGCGATTTGAACGGCCGTCTGGGAGTAAGGCTGGAAAACTACAAGTTCACCAGATTCCTGACCAACATAGAAGACTTTGGCACCCTTAAGGCAAGAAGCTATCTTTCAATATTCGGGCAAGGCATAATGGATAACCGAGACCGCAAGTATTTTCCTAACAGGGGCGTATTTATGCAGATAGATGCTGCATATTATCTTCTGGGCTTCCATTCTACTTTCAAGAGCTTTTCATCCTTTATGCTGAGCTTGAATTCCGCTATAGATTTGGGGCATGAGTTTGTAATAGAGCCTCATATTTACGGCCGAATCAATATCCGCAACCGCAGGGAGATGCCTTTCTATAACTTTGTAGGAGGAAGCGAGCCTGGAAGATATGTAGACCATCAGATTCCGTTTATAGGTGTCAACTACGCCAACGCCCTTGACAATTCCGTGAGCGTCTTCAGGGCAGACCTTCGCCGCAGAATCGGAAAGAGCCACTTTGTGTATCTGATTGGAAATTACCTGCGTACAGGAGAAAGCGCAGACAAGATGCTTAGCTTCGACCACAAGGGCTACTGGGGATTTGCCGCCCAATACGCTTATCAGACGAAGCTCGGTCCACTGACCTTCAACCTCCACTGGAGCGACTACAACAAGAAGAAAATTGGGGCTTACCTGTCCTTCGGCTATTACTTCTAGCAGATGGATTTACAGAAAGCAAAAACGCGGCTGATGGCTGAATGTTCCAGAAGAGAAATCTCTTCCGGACAGGCTCGCCAGAAGCTCGTCCAATGGATTTCCAAAGACTCTCCTCTCACAGAAAAGCAAGAAAAGGAAATCGGGGAAATCATTTCATCTCTGAAAAAAGACAAGTACATAGACGACGCCCGTTTTGCCAAAGCCTTCACTCGTGACAAGCTCCGCTTTTCCAAATGGGGCCCTGAAAAGATCCTAAGGGGGCTCAGCGATGCCGGTGTAGACAAATCAATCGCTGAGGAAGCCATAAACGAACAGGAAGACCTTGCAATCCAAGTCCTCAGCGATATTCTTTCCAAAAAACGCCAAGACCTGGAAAAGAAGGCCGAAAAGAAAGCCGCTGAAGACCACAGCAAACTCGAGTCTCTGGAGCGGCGGCTGAAAGACCTTGATGTGCAGAAGAAAGATTATTACAAGCAGAAAACCGCCTTTCTGAGAAAGATCTACGCCCTCCAGACAAAAATCCGCACTTCTTCTTTCAAGACAAAAGCTGTACTGGTTGCCTTTGCTCAGACAAAAGGCTTCTCGTTAAGCATGATAGAAAAGAATATTTAAATAATATTTGCATTTTCGCATTCTATTGAGTAAATTTGCTCACCTTATTGAGTAAAATTATAAAGAATCAGTGTAAAGACTTATGTATAAGAGATCTCAATATAATGTCCTTTTGCGCAGATTAGCTGAGAAACGCAAGTTTATTCAGGTGATAATGGGTCCTCGTCAGGTTGGAAAATCAACTTTGATGAAGCAGGTTGTGACCTCGCAAGATATTCCTTTCCTGTTTTATACAGCTGACGCTGTTCCTGCTTCCGGCTTTGCTTGGATCAGCAACTGCTGGGAAGCGGCGCGAGTTAAAATTAAAGTTGAGTACCTTCCCCAGCTTATTTTGATTATAGATGAAATCCAGAAAATATCAGGTTGGAGCGAAATAGTCAAGAAAGAGTGGGATAGTGATACGTTCAATGATGTGCCGCTTAAAGTCATTTTGTTGGGATCTTCTAGAGTGATGCTGGATAAAGGATTGGCAGACAGTTTGCAAGGAAGATATGAGCGTATAATTCTATCACACTGGTCTTTTGCGGAGATGCGCGATGCTTTTGGCTTTTCATTGGAAGAGTTTGTTTATTACGGGGCATATCCCGGCGCAGCTCCTTTTGTTAAAGACAGAGATCGTTGGCAGAATTATATAAGCGGCTCTATTGTTGATGCGACCATAAACAAAGATATCCTCGTGAATGAGAACATAGGAAAACCAGCCTTGCTTAGGCAGACTTTTGAGTTGTCGAGTGCCTATTCCGGCCAAGAACTGGCTCTTAACAAAATGATAGGGCAGATGAACGATGCAGGCAATACAACTACCATAACGGGCTACCTTAATCTTTTGTCCCAGGCTGGATTGGTTGCAGGACTTAACAAGTATGCCAAAGATATGGCCCGAAGAAAGAACTCTGTTCCCAAGCATCAGGTTTTCAACAGCGCTCTCAAGACACTCTATGTAGACAAGAGTTTAGATGAGACATTGTCTGACAGGACTCTGTGGGGCAGGATGTTTGAGTCGGCAATAGGTGCTCATATTATGAGCTATGCATACGCTGGTGATTATAAAGTGTATTATTGGCGTGTAGGTACAGGTTGTGAGGTTGATTATATACTTGAAAAGAAAGGAAAGCTTATTGCTATTGAGGTGAAGGGCAATGATGACAAGTGGAACAAGGGATTGAGTGAATTCAAGAAACTGTTCCACCCAAAATTATCTTTGGTTGTAGGAAACGGAGGCATAGGAGCAGAAGATTTTCTATGCGCCAATCCTTCCGAATTGTTTTGAAAAAAAGTAAAGTAGGTATATGTGAAATAATTATCGCGATGAAAAAGAATATTTGTGCAATTGGATTAACTGTTTTTTTGATGTGCTTTTGCAGTTTTGTTTATAGCCAAAATACATCAGATATTGTTTATAATCCATCTCTTCAGATGCCCCGGCGGCCAGCAGAAACTATGAATGGATTTTGGAACGGTGCCTTGTACTACAAAATATATCCAACTCCCAAAAAGATGGTTAATCCAGAATCACTGACTGAAGCTGTAAAATGGAATGGTTATTTTGTGAAAAATGCAAAAAGAAAGGTGAATATTGTGGCAGAACAGGGAATTGATGAAGTTACAATAGCCAGAGCTGAGCAGATTCTTTCTGAAAGAGGATTTGAATATGAATTCTCAGACAGTTACAAAAAGAAGCACTTCAACATTCTTCTTGGCATTTGCGGCTCGGGGGGCGTTGTGGACAAGATGGCTGATACTTTGAAACTGGACAAGTTTTACATTGAAATGGGAAAACATAAAAAGATGGGAACTTATGACAATCATATTCTTTGTCTTACAAGCGATCAGGTGCTGGAGGAAAAGTTTTCCGGAGTTGAGAATCCTGCCAAGTTTGAAAGGCCGGCGCAAGTTCTCATATTGGGAATCAATACAGACGCCGTATTCTATGGCCTGGCCACGCTGGAGCAGATTATGGAACACTATTTTCACCCTGCAATCACAATCTATGACTGGGCGGATGTTAAGCATCGCGGAGTGATAGAGGGATACTACGGAGTGCCTTATTCTGCGGCGGTTACAAAGGATCTGTTCCGGTTTATGGCAAGGTACAAGCTGAACACCTATATGTACGGGGCAAAGAGTGATCCTTACCATTCAAGATACTGGAGCGAGCCGTATCCGACATCCATTACTGCTGAGCAGGAGAGAGTAGGTTATCTGACTCAGGATATGATGAAAGACATCGCTGAAACTGCAAGGCAGTGCAAGGTGGATTTCATCTGGGCCATCCATCCGGGCAAGGCTTTTGCGGAAGGCAAAGACAAGGATATCATCCCTCACATAATGCAAAAATTCGAGAGCATGTACTCTCTGGGAATAAGGCAGTTCGGAGTGTTTGTAGATGACGTGGGAGTCTCTTCTGACCCTATAATTCTGAAGCAGTGTGCAGACAATCTTGCTTTGCTCCAACAGACCATAGACAAGAGGTGGAACAAGCCGGGAACAGCTCCCGCAGATACCGTTAAGCCGCTGCATTATGTGCCTCAGCTCTATGCCTATTCCTGGGTGGACGAAGACCAGGCCAAGGCTTTCTTCCAGAGCCTGACTCCGGTTCCTGAGAAGGTAAACATATACATCACTGGCGCAAATGTCTGGTCCGTACCGAACAACTATGACCTTGCAAAAGTGAAGTCATGGCTGGGACGGAGCACCAGCTGGTGGTGGAATTATCTGTGCAACGATTCAGATGTGACAAAGCTATTCATCGCCGACGCATATACCAACTTCAGAGATGAGACTCATATCTACAGCACTTCTACTCTGGAAGAGTATCTTACCGGAGCAAACACTTTGATTGTAAACCCTATGCAGCAGGGAGAACTGTCCAAGATAGGCTTGTTCAGCACAGCAGACTATTCCTGGAACACATCTGCTTTCAACAACTATCGCAGCTGGGAAGCCGCCATTCCGGCAGTAGTAGGGAAGGAAAGGGCAGAAGACCTGAAGAACATTATTCCTGCTCTCAGATACTATGACTTTGACGAGTTTGAATATCTTGTATCGCGATACAAACAGTCTGTTGAAAAAGGCAAGCCTGCGCCAGGTTCATTGCTTAGAGAATTGAGAAAACTAAACGCCTCCTGCCAGGAAATTAAGAAGATGAAAGATTCAAATAATGAATCAGATAGGCTCTTCTACAGCGACATTCGCCCGTGGCTTCTGAAGCTTGAAGCTATGACAGACGAGGCTATTCAGCTGATGGAAGGCGAGAAACCTGCTCAGAGAGATTATGAAAATGATCCTGATTTCCGCTTTGAGATTCTGGGCGGAATGGGAGAGCATATCAAGATGGCAGAACGTACTGCAGAGCCTTCAGCAAAAGTCTTGCTGCCGTTTATCCAGTGGCTTAGAGAACAGACTAACTAGAGGTTGAAAGTGTGGCCGTCCCACTTGAAGACCAGCTCGTTGTATTTTTCCTTGTCTTTCTTTTCCCAGTAGCAGAGAGTGATATCCTCATTCTTTGGACTGGTTGGTAACTTTATTGTAAACTTTGAGATATTTATTCTTAGAGAAAGCATCTTGTTGCTGAAGAGTTCATTCAGCCCCTTGCACGCAACCACCATATTCAGGCGGGAGTCGTAAGTATAGAACCCCAGAGATCTTCTGTTGTGGCCCTTTTCTCCCTCTTCTGTAAGGTTAACTCCCAGAATCTTGGCGCCGTCTTTGTCTGTCCACAGATAGAATTCCAGAGAGTTTTGGTATTGGGTGTTGGCGTAAACTGCAGCATAATTGTTCTCCACGTCTTTGCGTATAGTAAATAGAGGGTTGGTGTCTTTGCCCTGAAACACCCTGGCCTTGTCTAGATCGGTGGTCTTGCAGTAAAGATTTGCAAGAAAAACCACATCTACGGCAGGAGCCTGTACTTCTGCTTTCGACTGTGGGGCTGCCTGCTCTTGCTTTGGAGCTTGAGTTGTTTCTGCCTCATTGTTTACAGTCTTGCCGTTCTTGCAGGAAGAAAGGCAGATAACTGCGGCCGCCAATATCGCGATACTGAACTTCATCATACTCTTTTTTGAAACTACTGTGCAAATATAACACTTAGACGCAAATACTCTTGCTTATAGATAAACCTTTGATTTGCCGCAATCTTTTATTATTTTTGAAAAAGCTAAAGAGAATCATTCCAAAAACAGAAACTATTATGAAATCATTCAGGAAAATATTCATCGGGGGTCTGGTACTGCTGTTCGGGCCGTGGGTTAATATGCAGGCACAGGATTCCGAGGCTGTTGTAGAAGGCAATACAATAACAAAGATTGTTAAGAACAAAACTTCCAGGTCTCTGAAACAGAAAAGAATGACAGAATATATTTCAGAGCATCCTGGAGTAATCCAGCTAGCCGGAGGCGGAACCATAACTTTTGAGGTAAGCGGAGAATGCGCCAGAAAGAGCTTTACGGCAAAAGCCTCTGCGATAATGCTGTCATTTCCTTTGTCCGAGCCTTTCCCTCTGGAAAATCTGATAGATTATATCCACAATGAAGAAGCCATTTACAACGGCCTTGAGAGAGAATTCGAGGACCTGAGGCACGACAGGCCTGGAGAAGGCGAAGACAAGTACAATATGCGCCAGGAAGCCCTCCAGAAGCTGAAGAATCAAATGATATTTCATCGCGATATGCTTCTTGCTGCCAGGAGCTCCCAGTCGCTAATCGAGAATTATCTGGACACGTTTATTGCTTACGTGACCGAAGGCCTTACCTCTATTGGCGGCTAACTTAGTTTATTTGAACTTGGCGAAGAAGTCGTTGCCCTTGTCATCTACGAGGATGAAGGCAGGGAAGTCTTCAACCTCGATCTTCCAGATGGCTTCCATTCCGAGTTCCGGATATTCCAGGCATTCCACGCTCTTGATGTTGTTCTGGGCAAGGATGGCTGCAGGGCCTCCGATGCTGCCCAGGTAGAAGCCTCCGTGCTTCTTGCAGGCATCAGTTACCTGCTGGCTGCGGTTGCCCTTGGCGAGCATAATCATACTGGCGCCGTGGCTCTGGAACAGGTCTACGTAAGGGTCCATACGGGCAGCTGTGGTTGGGCCGAAGGAGCCTGAAGGCATGCCTTTAGGAGTTTTGGCAGGGCCGGCGTAGAACACAGGGTGGTCTTTGAAATACTGTGGAAGGCCTTCTCCGCTGTCCAGTCTTTCCTTAAGCTTAGCGTGGGCTATGTCTCTGGCAACTACGATTGTTCCGTTGAGGCTCAGGCGTGTGGAAACAGGATACTTGGTCAGTATCTTGAGAATGTCAGGAATAGGCTGGTTGAGGTCTATCTTAACAGCGTTGCCTTCTCCAGCCTGGCGGAGTTCTTCAGGAATCAGACGCCCAGGATTGTCGTCAAGCTTTTCAATCCAGATACCGTCTTTGTTTATCTTGGCTTTTATGTTGCGGTCTGCAGAGCAGCTAACGCCCAGTCCGATAGGGCAGCTTGCGCCGTGGCGAGGCAGGCGGATGATTCTAACATCGTGAGCCAGATACTTGCCGCCGAACTGAGCGCCAAGCCCGATCTTGTATGCTTCTTCCAAAACTTGCTTTTCAAGCTCAATGTCTCTGAAAGCCCTGCCGCTCTCGTTGCCGGTGGTTGGGAGATTGTCGTAGAATTTGGCTGATGCCAGTTTTACGGTCAGAAGGTTCTTTTCTGCTGAGGTTCCACCAATTACGAAGGCGATATGGTAAGGAGGGCAGGCTGCAGTTCCCAGAGACTTGATCTTCTCAACCAGGAATGGAACCAGAGTGTCCGGATTGAGGACGGCCTTGGTCATCTGGTAGAGATAGCTCTTGTTGGCGCTTCCGCCGCCCTTTACTACGCAAAGGAAACGGTATTCCATTCCCTCGGAAGCCTCTATGTCTATCTGGGCAGGGAGGTTGCACTTGGTGTTCACTTCCTTGTACATAGTAAGCGGAGCGTTCTGGCTGTAGCGCAGATTCTCCTCTGTGTAAGTCTTATATACACCGTCTGACAGAGCCTTTGCATCGTCGAATCCGGTCCAGACCTGCTGGCCTTTTTCGGCGTGGATGATGGCTGTTCCGGTATCCTGGCAGAAAGGCAGCTTGCCTTTGGCTGCAACTTCTGCGTTGCGCAGGAATTGGAGAGCTACATACTTGTCGTTGTCTGAAGCTTCAGGATCGCTGAGGATCTTGGCAACCTGGTTGTTGTGCTCAGGACGCAGCAGAAAGTTTACGTCTCTGAAAGCCTGGTTTGCAAGCATCCTAAGGCCTTCAGCCTCCACCTTGAGAATAGGGTGGCCTTCAAATTCTCCCACGCTAACGTGGTCTTTGGTAAGAAGATAGTATTCAGTGGTGTCTTTTCCCATCTGAAACATCGGTTCGTATTTGTATGCCATATCGTTGATGATTTTTTTGTTTTATATTAATCAAGATCTTCTTCAATGTCTTTGTCGCCGCGCTTCTTGCCCATCAGGAAAGCCTTCATGAACTCGTTGAGGTCTCCGTCCAGCACGGCCTGGGTGTCGGCCGTTTCTTCTCCGGTTCTCAAGTCTTTGACCATCTTGTAAGGATGAAGGACGTAGCTTCTAATCTGGCTTCCCCATTCGATTCTCTTTTTCTGACCTTCCAGCTCCGCCTGTTTTTGGCGTTTCTTCTGGAGCTCAAGTTCGTAGAGGTGAGACTTGAGGATACGGAGTGCGTTCTGGCGGTTGTCAAGCTGGCTTCTGGTTTCAGTGTTTTCAACAACAATTCCCGTAGGGATATGTCTTACCCTAACGCCGGTTTCCACCTTGTTCACGTTCTGGCCGCCGGCTCCGGAGGAACGGAAAGTGTCCCACTCCAGGTCTGCCGGGTTGATGACTATCTCAATGCTCTCGTCTACAAGCGGATATACAAAAACTGAAGAGAAGGTGGTCTGCCTTTTTCCCTGGGCGTTGTAAGGGGAGATCCTCACAAGGCGGTGAACGCCGTTCTCGGCTTTCAGATAGCCGTAGGCGTAGTCTCCTTCAATCTGCAGAGTGGCTGATTTGATGCCGGCCTCGTCTCCTTCAAGAAGATCGGTGACAGTTACCTTGTATCCGTTCCTCTCTCCCCATCTGGAGTACATTCTCATAAGCATAGAACTCCAGTCGTTGGCTTCTGTGCCGCCGGCTCCGGAATTTATCTTTACCAGCGCTCCCAGGTTATCTCCTTCCTGAGAGAGCATACTCTTGAATTCCAAGTCTTCCAGATGTTTTTCCAAGGCAGATTCAGCCTGGGCGATTTCCTCTTCAGAAGCCTCCATCTCAACCAGAACGTCAAGGTCTTCTCCCTCTCTCTTGAGGCTGTCCAGTTCCTTTACCCAGAACTTTACCCCGGAAAGTTTTTTTACAAACGCTTCGGCTTCCTTGGGATTGTCCCAGAAGCCCGGGGATGTGGTTACTTTTTCCTTTTCTTCTATCTCTCTGACTTTGCCGTCATAGTCAAAGAGACCTCCTTAACGCAGCCAGGCGTTCCTTAAAGTTTTCCATATCTTGATACTTAATTCTTATCTTTGCGGTCTGTTGGGAGAAATTCCCAAACCCTCCACAAATTTAGCAAAATAATGAGAGCATTTGTTACTTTACTGTCCGTCTTTCTGCTTCTTTCCTTTTCTTGCAAGAGGGGAAGCGGAGAAGGCGATGCCAACAACCAGAACATAGACACTTTGGAAAAGGTTATTCCGCTGGAGCAGCTTTTCCTCCCAGATACGGCTTACGCTTCTGCCCAGAAGGTGGTTTATTTTGTGGAAAAGACAGACACCCTGGCTCATTTCCTGAAGGATGTGGAAGATAGGTACGCTTCTGATTTTTCAACCTTTACCTTCAGAAGAAATATGCTCCGCGACGCGTCTTTTGCCGGAAAGCTGGACCACAGGCCGGACACGGTGGAAATAGCCTGGACGTTCAACACTCCCGAGGATGGCTTCAACACCCGTATGGGAAACTGGGGCGGCGGAACAGGATGGACCGGCCAGCCGATTTACGTGCACTGGAAGGCTGAAGATTTAGAGGCTTTCAAACAGGCAGGGGTTCTTCTCGGCGATTTCAGCGGAGAGGAGGTAATATTCGCATCGTTGAACTCACACGCCTACTTCCTGGACTGGAACACTGGCAAAAGAACAAGGAAAGACCTGAGCGTGTTGAATACAATCAAAGGCTCTCCTTCTCTGGACCCAGAGCTAAAGAATCTCTATATAGGGCAGGGCGTTTCAAGAAACACTCCTATGTGCCTGCTTTGCGTGGATCTCCTTAAGCATCAGATAACTTACAAATACTCAGACTCCAAGGCCTGGAGAAACTGGGGTGCGTTTGACTCTTCTCCGGTGGTTGCCGGCTCATATCTTATCTGGCCGGGAGAAAACGGCAGCATCTACAAGTTCGAGAGGGAGCAGGGCAATCTGAAGCTTCTGGAGACTCTGCGATACAAGGTTAACGGAGCGGCTCCGGGAATAGAGTCCAGCATAGCCATCTGGAGAAATTACGGCTGGGTTCAGGACAATGCCGGCAATATCCTCTGCATCAACCTCAACACAATGAAGCCGGTATGGCATTACTGGAATCACGACGATTCAGACGGCACCGTTGTCTGCCGCATTGAGGACGGAAAGCCTTACCTCTATGCAGCATCCGAGGTGGACCGCCAGGGAATGAGCGGTAGTTGCTTTTTCCTCAAGCTCAACGCTCTGGACGGCACCGTTGTCTGGGAGCAGAAGATTCCTTGCAGAAGAATAGATCTTGGCGGAAAGATCCTGGACGGCGGAATGTACTCCACTCCGCTTCTCGGTCAGGGAGACTGCAAAGACATGGTCTTTGCCAACGTTTGCCGCAACAAGGCGGCCAAGACAAACGGTGAACTGATGGCCCTTTCCACAAAGGACGGAAGCATTATTTACAACGTTCCGCTTCATCAGTTCTGCTGGTCTTCCCCAGTTGCTTTCTACGATAACGAAAACCGTATGTACATCTTTACCGGAGACGGAGAAGGCTATATCTACCTGACTGAAGCCAAGACCGGCAAAGTGCTTCATACCAGAAAGGTAGCCTACAACTTTGAGTCATCCCCAACCGTCTATGGCAACGCTGCCGTTGTAGGCTCCAGAGTCAACGGCATCTACAAATTCGTGATAAAATAAAAATAGTAACTTTGCCGCGCTATGAAAGGAATAAGATATATTTTGTTGATGGGCTGCTTGTGTGTGATGCCGGTGTTGGGGCAGGCGCAGGGGAAGTTCGTGCGGTTCCCGGGAGAGGATAGCGTGAGGATGCAGGAGGTGGCAGACAGCCTGAGAGCGGACAGCATAAGGATTGCACAGATAAAAGACAGCCTGTTGAAGGCAAGGGAGCCTGTGCTCAGGGCAATGAGGAAGAAGGTTGAGGGAAGTTATAATTTCTGGCTCTACACTCCTGCCGGATATGACAGGAAAGATACCCTTTGCAAAGACACTCCGCTGGTTGTGTTCCTGCACGGAAAAAGCCTGTGCGGCAATGATTTGGAGAAGGTTCGCCGATACGGAAGCATAGACTGCCTGGAAAGGGGAAGAATGATTCCCGCAATGGTTATAGCGCCGCAGAATCCTGGCGAATGGTGGAATCCGGACAAGCTATGCAAGATACTGGACTGGCTGAAAGTTGAATATCCTTACGATACCGCGAGAGTCTATGTTCTTGGTATGAGCCTTGGCGGCTACGGCACTCTTGACTTTGTTGCCGCAAAGCCTGAAAGGGTAGCAGCGGCGGTTGCGCTCTGCGGCGGAACAACCGCAAAAGACGTGAGCAATATGGGCCAGGTTCCACTGTGGATTATCCACGGAACGGCAGACAATCTTGTAAGCGTAAAAGCCTCTCAGGTAATAGTTAAAGACCTTGAAAGCAAGCACCTTGCTTCCCGCCTCAGATACGAATGGCTGATAGGGGCGTCTCACTCCTATCTTGCAAGGTATTTCTATATGGAAAAGATATACGACTGGCTTCTTTCACATTCCCTCAACGATGAGGGCCGCCCTGTAAACAGAGACGTGAAGATAAGCAAGGAAGACCAGAAGACTGTCTATTCCGGATGGGGCAAAAGGCCTACTCTCAAGACTATAAGGTAAACCTACCAACTTCCGCCGGCACCTCCGCCAGAGAACCCGCCTCCTCCGAAACCACCGAATCCGCCGCCTCCCCAGCCGCCGGATGAGCTTCCGCCGCTGCTGCCGAATCCTCCGCGTGCAAGGCTGCTGAGAATGTTGCCCAGAATATATCCAGTAGTGAAATCTTCTCCCCTGCGGTTTCCGCTTCCGAAGTTGTTATTCTTGTTGTTGGAGGAGAAGGAGATGATAACCATCGCGATGAAGAAAATAATCATCAGCACGGCCATACCATTTATGCTTTCATCTTCATCGTTTGCCGCAAATTCGTCTGTTGAGACTTCTCCCGCCGCAACTGGAAAGATTATGTTTAGCGCATCGTTGATGCCGTTGTAATAGTCGTTTTCCTTGAAAGCCGGAATTACCCTCAGCTCAATGATTCTCTTTGTGAAAGCGTCTGTCAGAACAGGTTCTAATCCTCTGCCGGGGGCAATGAAAACTTCTCCGTTCTGTTCTCCGACTTTGGGTTTTACCAGGAACACCACGCCATTGTCGTACTTGTCTTGGCCAACGCCCCAGCTCTTTCCTATTTTATAGGCAGCATCTGCCTTGTTCATCCCGTAAAGGGTAGGCAGAATGACTATTGCCACCTGGTTGGATGTCTTGTTGGCAAACTGGTTGCAGCGGATGGTAAGATTATTCACCTGCTCCTGGGTAAGGATGCCGGTAAAGTCGTTTACCAAGCGTGGAGGGTTAGGTCTTGAAGGAAGTTCTTTCTTTCCCTTGCTTGCTTTTTTCAGAGCTTCTTCCGCATTCCTGAGATTCTGTTTTGATGCAGGAATATAAGGCTTTGTGGCGGTTGTAGGGCCCCAAGATGTTCCTATGAGATTTCCGTCCTGGTCTCTTTTCAGGGAAATGTCCTGAAGAGTCTTTTCCGCTGCCTGGCGGGAAACGTCATTCTGGCTCTGGGCAAAAGCATTGCCGGCCGGCAGCATAAATACTGCCAGACAAGCGGCAAAAACAGCCGTGGCGAAACATCTATTTGCCGTACGAGATTTCATCTGGCTGCTCGTTAGGGTTGTCTTCACTGGCCGGGAAATGCTCCTTGAGGATTTTTCCGGTCTGGTTGACCGCTTCTATTATGCCTTCAGTTATCTGTCCTTGGGAGAAATAAGAGCATAGACTGGTCTTTATGCCGTTCCAGAAATCCTGAGGGATTACGGCATTGATTCCCACATCGCCGATGATGGCAAACAATCTGGATTTCAGGGAAATGTAAATGAGGACTCCGGTGCGCTCTCTGGTATCGAACATTCCGATGGCATCGAAGATGAAAATGGCCCTTGCCACAGGGTCTCCCTCTTTGCACCACCGTTCTATATGCACACGAATCTCCCCGGAAGTGCCCGTCTCAGCTTTCTTGATGGCTGAGACGATCTTCCTTTCCTCGCTCTTCTTTATCAGCCTGTGATGGAAGAACACGGCTAGGGGAATTAGAACTGTACCTTAGGAGCCTCTTCAGAACCAGCAGCTGCCTTGAAATATGCCTTGGCATCGAATCCGGTAAGCTTAGCAACCAGGTTGGCCGGGAATACTCGGATAGCGGTATTGTAAGTCTGGGCTGCGCTGTTGAAGGCGTCGCGGGCGTTGTTGATGCGGTTTTCAGTTCCTTCAAGCTGGCTCTGAAGTTCCAGGAAGTTCTGGTTGGCCTTCAGGTCTGGATACCTTTCCACGGAAACCAGGAGACGTCCCAATGCACTTCCCAGTTCTGTCTGGGCTGCCTGGTACTGCTGTATGCTTTCTTCTGTAAGATTCTTGGAATCTACCTGAACGCTTGTAGCCTTGGCTCTTGCCTCAATCACATTCTGGAGGGTTTCGCTTTCGTGAGCGGCATAGCCCTTTACGGTTTCAACGAGGTTAGGAATGAGATCAGCCCTTCTCTGGTATTGGTTTTCAACGTCGCTCCAGGCTCTTTCAACATTCTGCTCTTCCTTTACGAGAGAGTTGTATTTTCCAAAGCCCCAGAGGACTGCAACAATAAGCGCAATAAGGATAATTGCGAGACATCCGAGTTTTTTCATATTTGAAGTTTATTAAAGTTAATTCAAAGAAACTATTTCTTCTTGACACATCTTACAGAGAATCCCGCTCCGTTTTTCTGCGTAAAGCCGAACGGGAAGTCAGGAAGGTCGTAGTACAGGTATCTGTAGTATGCGTTACCGGTATCTTTTTCCGTTGAGCTCCAGAAGTATGCGTAGGAAAGCAGGCCTTCAAAGTTATGGTGGGAGTGCTGGCTCATTCCTCCGGAGAGCGCATTCCATCCGGCAGAGTTGTCAAAATCTGTATATATGCTGAACGGCCAGAAACGGTCTCCGTTGAAGGTTGCGGTATTCATTACGTAATTGCCTACGCCAGACCATTTAGTGAGGAAAGGATGATCTTTTCCGCTGAGGGCTTTTGCCAGGTCTTCCCAGTCTTCATTGGTAGGAACGCTCCATCCTTCCGGGCAGGCTCCTTTAGGTCCTCCTCCCAGTCCGCTGCCGGTTTCTCCTCCGGTTGCTTCATCCCAAGTGTATAGTCTTCCGGTAATATATCCCATATCGTCTGCCCCCTCATAGCCGGTTCCTTTTCCATAGAAGTTCAGATTCTCTGCAAACCATACAAGATTTCCTACGTCAACAATATGGTAGAACTGCTCGTCTCTTGCATCCTGGATAGAATCCTTAGGTTCCGGAAGCCCTACAACAGAGCCTCCCAGCCAAGGCATAATTGCAGTAACGTAAGACGGATAAATATCGTTGTAATATCCATCAGCCACAGCGGTTTCTGTTACAGTGTATTTGGCAAGACTGTCAGGAACTACAAAGAAGAACAAACTGCCTTCCTCTCTCCAAGTGGTGTCTTTTATTCTGTAACTATCTGTCCAATAGTATCTTACTCCGGATGATGGGGTGGTTATTCCGCCTGTATGGGCTATGCACGCAGTTCCGCAAACCTTGTATGCAGGAATCTGCGGGTCCATATTTCCATCCATATAAAGCTTCTCCTTGTCTTTCTTGTGGCAGGCAGCCGCAAGAACAACCATTCCCAGCGACAGGAGCAGATATCTGAAACTAATTCTCATCTTTCAAATCTTATTATATCGCACAAATTTAAGAAAAACTTACGAACATTTGCTTTATCTTTGTTCCGCAGGTGGTTTTCAACTAAAATCGTGCCACCTCAAACTCTGAAAACTATGTCTAAAAACTCTCTTTTCATAATTGCCGTAACGGCCTTCCTGTCTCTTGCCGGATGCTCTCATAATAACCGTTACTATAGCATAGACGGAACAACGCAGGGAACCACTTTCCATATTGTATTCCAGACTCAGATTGCGTCAGACTCTTCTTTTGAGGCAGTCAGAGATACTGTAAACGCCATCCTCCAGCGGATAGATTTTTCAGTTAGCGGTTATAACAAGGAGTCTGTGCTTACGGCTTTCAATGAAGAAGGCAACCCAAATGTAGACAAGATTTTCCTGGAAAATTTCCTAGCTTCAAGAAAGATGACAGAAGAAAGCGGCGGAGTCTTTGACGCTTCGGCCGCTCCGCTTTTCGACCTTTGGGGCTTCGGTTTCAAAAACGGGGTGGAAGTAACTCAGGCAATGATAGACAGCGTTCTCCAGTTTGTTGGAATGAATCATTTCAGAGTTGATTCACTCAAGGCAAGAGACGGGGCAGACAGCATCCTCGTTCAAAGGGATGATTCAAGGTGCAAACTGAACTTCAACGCCATAGCCCAGGGCTATACTTCAGACCTCATTGCCGCAAAGTTCTCAGAGATGGGAATGGAGAATTACCTGGTGGAAGTTGGCGGAGAGGTTTACGCCAAAGGAGTCAATCCCAAGGGCAAGATGTGGAATGTGGGCATAGACCGCCCTGTGGACGGCAACAACTCTCCTGGAGCAGACATCCAGGCAGTAGTACACATCCAGAACCAGGGGCTTGTCACCAGCGGAGACTACCGCAAGTTCTATATGAAAGACGGCAAGAAAATCTCTCATTCCATCAACCCCAAGACCGGCTATCCTGTTGAGCATAACCTTTTGAGCGCCACTGTGGTTGCAGAAAACGCCACCATCGCTGACGGCTATGCCACCTACCTGATGGTGCTCGGTTTTGACAAGGCAAAGGAGGTTGTTGAGAACACAGCCGGAATAGAGGCTCTTCTAATATTCAGCGATGGGGATAGCCTCAAGGTCTGGATGAGCAAAGGGATGGACGCAATCTCAAAAGACTAGTGACAACCTTCTGCCTTTTTTGCTAAATTTGAAAGTCAATCGAATAACTGAAAACAAAAAAACATTGAGATATGGAAAAGAAAGAGAACCAGAAAAGCATTTCCAGAAGAAACTTCCTGAAGGCTTCCATCGTGCTGGGCGGAGCCGCCTCACTTGCCGCAATAGGCGGTAAGGCTTTTGCCAAAAGCGCTGTGTCACAAGGCTTCAGCACTAAGGAAAAGTTCGACACCATCATTGCCAACGGTATGGTTTACAGCGGAGAAATCGCTGAGCCAATCAGGGCCGACGTTGGTATCAGAGACGGCAAGATCACAGCAATTGCAAAGCTCGGCAAGAACTGCAACAACTATGTAGACGCTTCCGGCAGAGTGGTTTGCCCTGGATTCATAGACATCCACGGCCATACAGACACCAACTTGTTCGAGGCTCCTCTTGGAGACAGCAAGATCCATCAGGGAATTACCACAGATATTGGAGGAAACTGCGGCTATTCTCCGTTCCCGTTCTCAGACGAGGAATATGAAAGAAGGAAAAACACTCTCAGATTCGGCTATCCTTTCTGGCAGAATATTGATGGTTTCTACGATGCTCTCAGAAAGAACACAATCGGCATCAACTACGGCAGTTACGTTGGCCATGGAGATATCCGCCACATAGTTGTTGGCGACAATGACGTTGCCGCTACTCCAGACCAGCTCAAGCAGATGTGCTACATTCTGGATAAGCAGCTGGAGATGGGTGCTGTTGGACTTTCTTTCGGTCTGGAATACACTCCTGGCTCTTATGGAAGAACAGAGGAGTTCATTGCCCTTCTTAAGGTTGTGGCAAAGCACGACGCTCTCTACGCCATCCATATGAGAAATGAGGACGATAGGGTAGAAGAGGCTATCGCTGAGGCAATTTCCCTTGCAAGGCAATCTGGCGCAAGACTGGAAATCTCTCACCTGAAGGCCCAGAACAAGAACAACTGGCACAAGGTTCCTAGCATGCTCAAGCTCATCCACGATGCAGAAGAGAGCGGTATGGATATCCACTTTGACCGTTACCCTTACACCGCTTTCTCCACCGGCCTGGATTGCTTCATTCCTCTGGCTCAGAGGCAGGGTTCATCAAAAGAAATCCTGGACCGTCTGGAGAATCCAACCACAGAAAAGATCATAAGAGAATATGCTCTTGGAAGAGTCAAGAGACTCGGCGGTCCTGAGTGCATTCTGATTGCAGCCTGCTTTGCTCCTGGCAACGAGAAATACACCGGCAAATACCTCAACGAGTGCTGCAAGCTTTCCGGCAAAGACGAGTGGGAGACCATCAAGTATCTGCTCCAAAGCGAGAAACTTAACGTGAATATGGCCGGCTTTGCAATGAAGGAAGAAAACCTGAGGACTCTCCTCAACGACCCTTTGGCTATGGTGATCACAGACGGCTGCGTCTATTCTCCTAAGGGCAGGCTCGGCAAGGAGGCTCCACATCCTCGTTCATACGGCTCCTTCACCAACTACATCGGCAAGTACGTCAGAGACCAGAAGTTCTGCGACCTTCAGACTGCCATCTCCAAGTGTACCAGCGTTCCTGCCCACCAGCTCAAGCTCAAAGACAGGGGACTCCTCAAGGAAGGCTACCGCGCAGACGTCCTGGTTATCAACTACGACACCATTGCAGACGTTGCTACCTACGGCCAGCCTCACCAGTTCTCTACCGGCATAGACCACGTCTTTGTCAACGGCGCCCACACCCTCAAGAACGGTGAATACACTGGCTGCAAACTCGCCGGCGTAATTATCTAATTATTTTTCAAAGGCAGAGACTATTTTGCTGACAAGAGGGTGGCGGACAATGTCTTCCGTGCCAAAGTTGATGACGGCAATGCCACGGATTTTGCCAAGCATCTTGATGCCTTTTTCGAGGCCTGAATCTTCTTTGTTTGGAAGGTCTATCTGAGTCATATCTCCGGTTACGATAAACTTAGAGTTGTTGCCCATTCTTGTAAGGAACATCTTCAGCTGGCCAAGGGAGGTGTTCTGGGCCTCGTCCAGGATTACAAAAGCGTTTTCAAGTGTTCTTCCTCTCATATAGGCAAGAGGGGCAATCTGGATGGTGCCTTCTTCCATCAGTTCCTTGAGCTTGGACGGAGCGATCATATCGCCGAGGGCATCATAGAGCGGCTGGAGGTATGGGTCGAGTTTTTCCTTGAGGTCTCCAGGAAGGAAGCCTAGTCTCTCGCCGGCTTCAACGGCAGGTCTTGTAAGAATCAGGCGGCGTACTTCTCTATTCTGCAATGCTCTAACAGCCAGAGCAATGGCGGTGTAAGTCTTGCCTGTTCCGGCTGGACCAATGGCAAATACCAGATCGTGAGTGGCATAGTCTTTAACAAGCTGTTTCTGGTGCTTGGTTCTGGCAGTTACAACCTTGCCGTTCTGGCCCAGAACAATCATATCCTTGTCGTGGACATTCGGAATGGCGGCTTTGCTTTCTCCGGTTTTCTTGTCGGTCTTGGCAATAAAGATGCTGTCTACGTCATCTGTGTTCAGATGGCGCTTTTTCATCCTGATCTTGGTGAGGGCTTCAATAGCGTTCTGGAAGGTGTCCATATCCTTGTAGGAGCCCTTGAGCTTAATGGTGCTGTCTCGCGGAGTAACCTTAAGGTCAGGAAAATAGGAACAAAGATGGTTTATGATTCTATCGTTGATGCCATAGATGTCTATGGGGTCTATGTTCTGGAGCTGTATCTTTTTTTCAGGCATATAATTGCTTTGATTATTCTTTGTTTTAATCTGTTTTCACAACAACTTTTATCAGGTCTTTCTTGACTATTTGAGGCCAGAACTCAGCGATGGCCCTGAAGCCTTCCCGCTGCGGGGTAGTCTTTCCGCCCGCCTTGAAGTCGTCGCTTTCCAGGAATTCTTCTATCGGAACCACGGTGTAGTCTTCCGTATACTGGCCCTTGCGGAAGCACCAGGTATATTTCCATTTTGGCATAAGCATCTTGACCTTGCCGCTTATTCTGTCTCTTGTAAACGAGAGAGTTATAAGCATTCCGGTGGAAGTCCATCCGCTGCGTGTCATATTGGAGATGTAGTTGCCCATAGAGTAGAAGAGCACTCTTTCCACGCTATCTTTTTGCACAGGGCCCTGATGCCTTTTCACGTAGATGTAGCCTTCTTCCGGGACGTGAGGATGCCCGCCTATTATGGCGTTGACACCTTCTCTGAACATCATCTTGGCGTAGGCTTTCTGCTCCGCAACAGGAGCCAGCACATATTCAATCCCCCAGTGAGGCATGGCAATTATTATGTCCGCTCCCATCATCTTTGCCTGGCGGATGTGCTTTTTTATTTGCGTACTGTCCTGGAGATTAACATAGTATGGCTCAGGAATAGGAAGGCCGTTGGTGTCGTAGGTGTAGTTGAAAAGCGCAAATTTTATCCCCTTGAGCTCCACCAGAATGACAGAAGATGTGTCTGCCTGGGCCTTGTTGCGGTAGGCTCCGATCTTTGGCATATTCAGTTTTTCATAGGCGTCCAGCGTCTTCTTCAGTCCGCCTGCTCCCTTGTCGCAAATGTGGTTGTTGGCCATAAGGAAAAGGTCTATGCCGGCTCTTTTGGCGGCTTCTGCAATCTGCGGCGGAGCGGAAAAGCAAGGATATCCTGTATAAGGCTTGGTTCCAACCGTAAACTCCATATTTGCAACCATATAGTCTGCCTTCTTGAAATCTGGCTCCATAAACCTGAAAGCATTGTCGTAGTTATGAACCTTTCCGCCTCCTTTCACTAGGGCAGCATCTATCTGGGCGCCGTGCTGCATCACGTCGCCGATGAAAGAAATAGTTACGGTATCGCGATGAAGAAAGAAATCCACATCTTCAAAAGGCTTTGCCTTTGGCAGAGGACCCGGGTCAATCGTGTAAGGCCAAATAGAATACTCCCACTCCGTTTGCGCAAAGGCTCCGGCTGCAAGTGAGATTGCAACTGTGAGCGTAAATATCTTTTTCAGTTTCATGACATAAAGATAATGCTATTTTGGTTAAGTGGGTTTCTTATTGTGTTTGACGGCAATAATTGTTAAATTTGTCCGGTTTATACAGTGTATGAATATGGACAAGAAAATGCTTGCCGTTTTGGCCCTTGCAGCGGCTTTGATTTCCGGTTGCGACTGGATCAGGGCAAAGCTGGATATGCCTACATCTGAAGACATTGCAAAGAAGAAGGAGCTGATTGCAAAGAAAGAGGCTGCCGTCTCAGCGACAGTTTCAGCGGACAGCCTGAAGGTTGCAGATAGCGTTGCCGTTGCTTCTGAAGCCGAGAATAAAGCTCCATCGCAGAGCAATACTGTTAATACCGGATCCGGATTGCAGCTTACTCCAAGGAGCGGTCTGGACAAGACCTATTACATTATAGTAGGGGCTTTCAAGACGGATGAGCTTGTCTCCAAGAGCCTTAAAGACAATGAGGGAATACTGGAGACTCCGTTTGCCTTCTCCGGAAACGGGCTCAAGTATGTGGCCATCGGAGGGTACGAGACTCTGGAGGAGGCCCGCAAGGCACTGGTTCAAGCGCACGCTAAGGCTCCGGAAGCCTGGGTCTGGAAGAAGAAATAAAAAGGAATAAAAGGAATAATTGTAGAATAATAAATATTAAGATATTACATTTATGAAGACAACAGCTTATACTCAGAAACACATTGAACTGGGAGCAAAGATGACTCCGTTCGCAGGTTTCAACATGCCATTGGAATACACAGGAATCAGAGCAGAGCACCTGGCCGTAAGGCAGAGCGTGGGAGTTTTTGACGTGTCCCATATGGGAGAATTTACTGTTAAGGGCCCTAACGCGCTTAAGTTCATTCAGTATGTAACAAGCAACGACGCATCAGTTCTGTTCCCTGGAAAGGTTCAGTACTCTTGCCTTCCTAACGGAAAAGGCGGAATAGTAGACGATATGCTGGTTTACTGCATTGATCCTGAAAACTATATGCTGGTTCCTAATGCAGCCAACATAGACAAGGACTTTGCTCACCTGTGCCAGTATGCCCCTAAGTTCGGCCTGACTCCAGGAGTTGATTTCTGCAACATTTCAGACCAGATCAGCCAGCTGGCAGTTCAGGGTCCGAACGCAATGAAGGTTATGCAGAAGATCTGCAAGGAGGATGTTCTGGGTATGGAGTATTATACATTCAAGATTCTGGAAGTTGCCGGAGTAAAAGAAGTAATCGTTTCAACTACAGGCTATACTGGAGCAGGCGGATGCGAGGTTTATATGAAGAACGAGGATGCTCTCAAGATTTTTGACGCAATCTTTGAGGCAGGAAAGGAGTTTAATATTGTTCCTGCAGGACTGGGATGCCGCGACACTCTCCGTCTGGAGATGGGCTTCTGCCTCTATGGCAACGACATCGACGATTCAACCTCTCCGCTTGAGGCTAATCTTGGATGGATAACCAAGTTCAACGATGTTAAGGGAGACTTTGTAGACAAGGACTATATGCTCAAGCAGAAGGCTGAGGGCCTGAAGAGAAGGCTTTGCGGCTTTGAGCTGATAGACAAGGGAGTGCCTCGCCACGGATACGAGATTTGCAACGCAGAAGGCAGGGTGATTGGCCACGTTACCAGCGGAAGCCTCACTCCTTGCTGCGCTCGCCCTATAGGAATGGGTTATGTGGAGGCTCCTTTGTACAAGCTTGATACCGAGATTTATATCAAGGTCCGCGATAGGCTTCTGAAAGCCGTTGTAGTAAGACCTCCGTTCTACAAGGGTTAATTTGGGAAAGATGAAGCGTATCGGAAAAGCATTGCTCTGCCTGGCCTGCCTGCTTCTTGCGGGAGGAGGCAGCGTCTTTGCCCAGAACATAGGCGGGGTTCGTCCTTCATTGCCGAGGAACATTAGTGACTCGCTGAAAAAAGAAGTAGCATTCCTGACTTCAGATGCACTGAAGGGAAGGGGAGCCGGATCTGAAGGTGAAAAGGCCGCTGCCACTCACGTCTATGAATTTATGCAGAACATAGGCGCGATGATGCTTTCTCCTGTAGACGGAGATGATTTCCTCATTGCAAACCCCGCCACAGGCGATACTCTTCATTCCAGAAACATTGTTGGAATTATTCCTGGATATGATTCCAAGTTTGCCGGAGAGTTTATTCTTCTGGGAACGCAACTAGACGGTCCAGGCTTTGAGAGCCTGACTGTCAACGGAGTGCATCAGGAGAGAGTTCTCCCCGGAGCATATTCCAACGCCAGTGGAACGGCTGTCTTGATGCAAGTGGCAAAGATGATTGCGGAGAACAAGTTTATGTTCCGCCGTCCTGTGCTGATTGCTTTCTTCGGATCGGGGAATTTCTCCCAGGCCGGAAGCTGGTACTTCCTCAACCGCTCGTTTGCAGACAAAGACAAAATCAAATTTATGGTTGATGTAAACTGCTTGGGAAGAGACAGCGGCCCGAATACTTTCCAGGCGTTTATCGGCCTGCCAGACAAGCATATATTAAAAGATATCTTCACCGTGGAACAACTGCCGTTCTCTCTGAGCGTAAAGATTGCGGAGCAGGAACCGCTGCCGGCGGATTACCGCAATTTCCACTCAGAAGATATTCCATTCACGCTATTTACCACTGGAGACAGCCCGGTGAGAGGAACCATCCACGACACTCCTCAGGTGCTGGACTATGTGCAGATGGCCCAGGCGGTGGAATTCATTTATTCCTACGCTCTTACGCTGGCTTCAAAGGACAGCTTCGAAAAACAGGAGACAGAAGATTCTGATTCCTACGACCGCATCTACAGCCAGCTTGAGGTGGACAAGAGAGCATCCTTCTTCAAGGGAGATGAGAGAACTTTCCTGAAAGACTGGGTATACAAGTATGTGAAATATCCTGAACGCGCAATTGCCGCTCATACGGAGGGAACGGTGATCTCTGAGTTTGTGGTGGATAAAGACGGAAAGGTAAAAGAAGTGAAGATAACCTCCGGCCTCAGCGATGAAATAGATGCCGAAGTTCTCAAGGTGATAAAGGCATCTCCAAAATGGAATCCTGCCCAGATAGGCGGCAAGAAAGTTCCGGTGAAGATTTCCATTGCAGTGGAATTCAAGCTGACGCAGGGAGGCAAAGTGGGATTTAACAGATAGAAAAGATTATTTGAAAGATAAAATGGATTACAAGTTCAACGAAATTGAAGCCAAGTGGCAAAAGTATTGGGCTGAAAACAAAACATTTGCAGCCAAGACGGATCCTTCTATGCCTAAGTATTATGTTCTGGATATGTTCCCTTACCCTTCAGGAGCAGGACTGCACGTGGGCCATCCTCTAGGATACATTGCCAGTGACATTTATTCAAGGTACAAGAGGCTGAGGGGATTCAATGTCCTGCATCCGATGGGTTACGACGCTTTCGGACTTCCTGCAGAGCAATATGCCATTCAGACTGGGCAGCATCCGCATATCACCACTATGGCCAACATAGACCGCTACCGCAGCCAGCTAGACAGACTTGGTTTCTCTTTCGATTGGGATAGGGAAGTAAAGACTTGTGATCCCGAATATTACAAGTGGACCCAGTGGGCGTTCCTGAAAATGTTCGACAGCTGGTACAACACTCAGACAGACTCCGCGGAGCCTATCGCTGAGCTTATTTCCCGTTTTGAGGAAGAAGGCAACAAGAAGGTGAAGGCAGCCTGCGGCACTGTTCCTGAGTTTGACGCCGAGCAGTGGAAAGGCTTTTCAGAGAAGGAGAAGGCGGACATACTGATGCAGTATAGAATTGCATATCAGGGAGAAACCTCTGTCAACTGGTGCCCGGCTCTGGGAACCGTGCTGGCAAACGACGAGGTGAAGGAAGGGCTTTCTGTACGCGGCGGCTATCCGGTGGAGCAGAAGAAGATGAAACAGTGGCAGCTGAGGGTTTCTGCCTATGCAGGAAGACTTCTGGACGATCTGGAGAGCCTAGAGTGGAGCGATGCCCTCAAGGAGATGCAGCGCAACTGGATAGGGCGTTCTTACGGAGCCGAGATGGTGTTCAAGGTCATCAATCCTGATCCCGCAGACGGCAGCAAGTTCGACCGTGAATACGATATGGAGATTTTCACAACGCGTGCCGATACCGTTTTTGGAGTGACATTTATGGTGGTTGCTCCTGAAAGCGACTGGGTTGAGCTTCTTACCACTGAAAGCCAGAAAGAGGCTGTGGACGAATACATTAAGCAGGTAAAGAAAAAGACCGAAAGGGAAAGGATTGCTGAGACAAAATCCGTTACCGGTGTATTCTCTGGCTCCTGGGCAGTGAATCCGTTTACTCAGGAAAAGGTTCCGGTTTGGATAGCGGAATATGTCTTGGCAGGCTACGGAACAGGAGCGATTATGGCTGTTCCGGCTCACGACAGCAGAGACTATGCCTTTGCAAAGAAGTTCGGCCTGAAGATAGTTCCGCTGATTGAAGGTTGCGATGTCTCCGAGGAAAGTTTCGATGCCAAGGAAGGAACTATGATAAACAGCGGCTTCCTCACAGGAATGAGCGTGAAGGAGGCAATACCTGCTGCCATAGAGGAAGTTGAAAGGCTGGGGATAGGGCACAGGACAATCAATTACAGGCTCCGCGATGCCATTTTCTCCCGCCAGAGATATTGGGGAGAACCATTCCCGATTTGCTACAAAGACGGAATTGCAACCCCGCTTCCTGAAAGCGAGCTTCCTCTGGAATTGCCGGAAATAGAATCGTTCAAGCCTTCAGCCACGGGAGAACCTCCTCTGGCCAATGCCAAGGACTGGAACTACAACGGCTATCCTCTGGAAAAGAGCACTATGCCTGGCTTTGCAGGCAGCAGCGCCTACTATCTCAGATATATGGATCCTCACAACAACGAGGCTCTTGTAAGCACGGAGGCAGACCATTACTGGAGAAACGTGGATCTCTATGTTGGAGGAACAGAGCACGCTACAGGCCACCTGATTTACTCCCGCTTCTGGAACAAATTCCTGTATGATCTGGGATATGTCTGCGAGAAGGAGCCGTTCAAGAAACTGGTCAACCAGGGAATGATACAGGGCCGTTCAAACTTTGTTTACAGAATCAAGAATACCAACACCTTTGTATCCTGCGGCCTGAAAGACAAATACGACACAACAGAAATCCACGTGGACGTGAACATTGTCTATAACGACAAGCTGGATATAGAGGCTTTCAAGAAATGGAGGCCTGAGTTCGAGACCGCCGAGTTCATTCTGGAAGACGGGGAATACATCTGCGGATGGGCAATTGAGAAGATGTCCAAGTCTATGTTCAACGTGGTAAATCCGGACAACATCTGCAACGACTACGGAGCAGACACTCTCCGACTTTACGAGATGTTCCTGGGCCCTGTTGAGATGTCTAAGCCTTGGGATACCAAGGGAATAGACGGAGTACACCGCTTCCTGAAGAAATTCTGGAGACTGTTCTTCGGCGGCGGGGAAGGCCTTGGAGATTTCTGCCTCAGCGATGACGATCCTACTCCGGCAGAACTGAAGATTCTCCACAAGCTGATTAACAAGGTGGAGACAGACATAGAGACTTTCTCCTACAACACATCCGTTTCCGCCTTTATGGTTGCGACCAACGAACTTGGAGCCCTCAAGTGCAACAAGCGCAAGATACTGGAGCCGATGATTATTCTGCTCAGCCCGTTTGCCCCTCACATCGCTGAGGAACTTTGGCAGATGAGCGGCCATAAAGAGAGCGTTTCATTTGCGGTCTTCCCGATGTACCATCCTGAATTCACAAGGGAAGATACCTTTGACTATCCGGTTTCTTTTAACGGCAAGACAAGATTCAAGATAACGCTTTCAAAGACCGTATCAAAGGGAGAGGCAGAGAAGGCAGTTCTGGCGGCTCCGGAAACAGCCAAGTATCTGACCGGTCCTGTAAAGAAAGTTATTGTGGTTCCCGGAAGAATCATCAACATAGTGTTTTAGACGTTATGCCGGACAAGAAGAACGTTTCCGTAAAGAAACTTGTATTGGATTACATCTTGATTACGATAGGTGTATTTGCCTACACCTTTTCGTGGCAGGCCTTTGTGGTTCCCACGGGAATTTCCGGCGGTGGCCTGGTGGGACTTTGCACCGTGCTCAACTACGCAACGGGCATTCCTATTCCGGTTTTCTTCGGAACCATAAATGCAGCTCTTCTTGTCATAGGCACTATTGTTCTGGGAAGAGGCTTTGGATTCAAGACAATTTACAGCATCATCCTGTCCACCTTGTTTTTTGCAATCCTTCCAAAGATCCAGTGGATTTATGACATAGGGATGAACACCATTCCCGTGGACAGTCCACAGGCATCGCTGAGATATCTTGTGAATCCGATAATAGGAGGTTTCCTTTGTGCAGCAGGTATTGCCTTGATATTCAAGCGCAACGGAAGTACGGGCGGAACGGATATCCTGGCTCTGATAATAAACAAGTACAAAGACATTTCTCCAGGAAAGGTTTTTATGTACAGCGACTTCTGCATTGTAGCTTCCATAATCCTGCTTCCGGACAAGCATCTGAGCGATGTGATTTTCGGTTACATTTTCACCATAGCCTTCTCTTATATGGTGGACCTTATTCTTACAGGAAGCACGCAGAGCGTTCAGGTCATTATCTTCTCCAAGAAGTATCAGGAAGTGGCCGATACTCTTATGAACGAGCAGAATAGAGGAGTTACAGCACTTGACTCCGTGGGGTGGTATTCAAAGCAGGAAGGCAAAGTGCTGATAGTGGTTTCCAGAAAGCATCAGCTCAAAGACATCACGCAGGCCGTAAAGGCGGTTGACCCTAAGGCTTTCATTTCCGTTTCCAACTTGTCTTCTGTCTATGGCCTGGGCTTTGCCGAAATCAAGGGCAAACAGAAGAAAAGCCAGGAGAACCGTCTCAAGAGGCTTCTCAAATGGATTGACAGTTAAAGCATTATGAATACAAGAAAAATTCTGGGCGGAATCAAGGCCTATGTGATTATTACGCTGGGCCTTCTGTGCTATGTGATGGGATGGTGCATATTTCTGATTCCCAACAACCTTGTTGGCGGCGGAGTTTCAGGTATCTCTTCTATCATACTCTATGCCTTTGGAGTGCCAATTTCCATAACATACTTTTCCATCAACATTGTACTGCTGCTTATTGCGCTGAAGGTTCTTGGAAAAGGCTTTGGGGCAAAGACAGTTTATGCTATTGTTGCATCCACGCTTTTCTTCCAGTTTGTGCCCCAGTTCATCCCTCAGGATTTTATCAACGAGATAGCCATATCTAACGGAAAACTCCTCAGCGCAATATTCGGAGGCGTGATGAGCGGCGTGGGAATCGGCATCAGCTTCTCCCAGGGCGGAAGCACCGGAGGAACAGACATTGTGGCTCTTATGGTTGCCAAATACCACAACATTGCCCCGGGCAGGATGATTCTCTATATGGATCTTGTAATAATTGCCTGCTCGCTTTTCATTCCGGCAAAGGAAATTACAGATGCCGCCGGAAATGTCATCGGCACAGAAACCTGGGGAATGAGGCTTGCAACAGTTCTTTACGGCTATATGCTGATTGCTTCCTGCTCTCAGATTGTGGATATGATGGTAGCCGGCAGCCGCCAGAGCGTGCAGGTATTCATATTCTCCAAGAATTATGAAAAGATTGCGGATATCATTACCCAAGAAATGGGGCGTGGTGTTACGGTTCTTACGGGAGAAGGATGGTATACCAGAAGCGAGAGCAAAATGCTGATGGTTCTTATCCACAAGACCGAGGTAGGCAAGATTCACAACCTGATCAGGGAGATAGACAAAGACTCTTTCATCTCTATGGCTCCGGTTACCGGAGTATGGGGAAGAGGCTTCCAGCAGATAGGCAAATAGCCAATTTTTGTACAATCCTGGAATTGTAATTTCGTACGATTCCAGAATCGTAAAATAGTTTGATGCAATTGTGGTTCAGGCTTTTGGGAGGCCTGTTACTGCCGTTATTTTTGTGCTTTCTTTCCGCGCGAAATAACGAAGCACTATGAACACTATTGCATTGGTTCTTATCATCGCCCAGACCGTTTTGACATTATGGCTTGTCTCCCGCGCCAGGAAACTGCGCAAAAAAATCGGACGCAAATCCATCCGCGCCAGAAAAACTTATAAGCATTACGCGGAAGATTCTTCTCTGCTTTACGAAAGCAACGATTTATTCTACATTGCAAGCAAGGCCGCTCACGTTATGGAGGCCAAGAAGCTCTATCTTAACTCCCAACTAAGAATCGCTGACCTTTCAAAGGCTGTTGGCACCAACCGCAATTATCTGAGCAAGGCTATCAACGATTGCTTTATGATGAATTTCAGCCAGATGTGCAACTATTTCAGAGTAAAGGAAGCTTGTGTGCTCTATCTTTCACAGCCTGGCATTTCCAGAAAGGAATGGGTTTCCAAATCTGGATTCAAATCTTTCTCCTCTTTTTCCAACGCTTTCGGGAACTTTACTCAGAGGTCTCCCGTAAAATGGCAGAGAGAGGTTAAAAAGAGGCTGAAGAAAAAGGAAACCATTTCTGTTTATGACTATATCAAGGATTTGAACAAAATATGAGGAATTATCTAAGAAGGCTTTTTTTCAGTCTCAGCGACAAGTTTTTCAGGATGGCGATAAAAATTGAAGGCGAAAGAGGGGAAGAAGATTTGCTGAGGTACCCCGAGTGTATGTTCACAAGTTCTAAGGCTCAGACTCTAAAGAACTTGAATGATCGTCTGGAGGATTACATAGAGAGTAGAAAGCTCTATCTGGATCCTTATCTCAGTCTATCTAGAATAGCCTCTCAGGTAGGAAGCAATCGCACTTACATTTCCAACTTGCTCTCTACCAAGAAAGGCTTCAGGACATATCTTAACGAATTGAGGTTCAAAAGCATTTTTCAGCAGATAGCTTCTTTGCCTTCCAATACCAGAGGAATTCTGTCTGAAGATGAAGAAAGAGTGGATGCGGCCGAGTACGCCTTTATAATTCTGAGGAGCGGCTTTGCAGACCTGAGAACATTCCGCAGGCAGCTCTCCGTGATAAACGGAGAGTGGGCTTCGCGGCTCAGGAGTATTCTCTACTGACTCTACAGGAAGAATTTGTTTACCTTGGCAAGGACTTGAGGTAGAGCGAATACCACAACTCTGTCGTATGGCGCCACAACAGTGTTGCTATTGGCTATTATGCTCTCTTCTCCCCTTATGATTCCGCCAATGATGGCTTCTTTCGGGAACTTTAGATCCTTGATCGGGGACTTGGTGATCGCGCTTTCCGGATTAGCGATGAATTCCAGAACTTCTGCGTCGCTTCCGTTGAGGCATTTGATGGATCGCACCTTGTTGCTTAGGGTAAAGCGGAATATTCTGCCGGCTGTAACCAGCTTCTTGTTGATTACCGCATCAATTCCCATATCTTCTGCAAGGGTGATGTATTCCAGATTCTCTACCTCGGCGATGACTTTAGGAACACCCATATTCTTGACGGCCACGCAGGATAGGATGTTGGTTTCGCTGGAAGACGTGACAGCCACAAAAGCGTCGTATCCGCCGGCATCTTCTTCCACCAGGAGGTCTGTGTTGCGGGCGTCTCCGTTAATCACAACCACCTCTGGAAGAGCTTCTGCAAGATACTCGCATCTTTCCTTGCGAGCTTCTATCACTTTGATATGATCCACTTTGTGGAGCATCTTGCGGCAGAGCATCTCGGCAATTCTTCCTCCGCCCACAATCATCAGGTTCTTGACGTCTATGTCGTATTTTCCGGAGTGGATCATAAGTTCCTGGAAACCTTCTTTCTTGCAGACCATAAATATCAGATCTCCCTGCTGGAACTTGGTGTCTGCATTCGGGATGATGGTCTCGTTTCCCCTGGCTATGGCAACTGGCTTGAAAGGCTTGTTTTCCGGATGGCCGTTGCTGAGGATGTTGAGGGTCTTGTTGATCAGAGGGGCTCCGTCGTCGAGACGGAATACAGCCATCTGAAGTTTTCCCCTGGCAAAGTCCATAAACTCGCTGGTGCCGGTTTCCTTGAGAAGGTCTATGATTTCGTAAGCCGCCATCTTTTCCGGATAGAATAGGAGATCTATTCCCAGTTCCGTGAAAATTAGCTTGTTGTCGTGCTCAAGATATTCGTCGTTGTTGATTCTGGCGGTGACTTTCTTGGCACCCATCTTCTTTGCCAGAAGGGAGGAGATGATGTTTGTGTTCTGTGTCTGGGCTGGGCCTACGGCAATGAAAAGGTCTGCCTTTGCGGCTCCCGCCTGACGCAAAACGGGTATGGATGTAGGGTCTCCGTGTACGGTTACCACGTCTGCAAGTTCGCTGAGCTTGTCCAGTTTGGTTTCATCGCTTTCTATGATGGTAATGTCGTTGGCCTCTCGGCTGAGCATTTTGGCCAGGTGGCTTCCCACTTCTCCGGCTCCGGCAATAATTATCTTCATATCAATTGTTTGGAGTTTCTGTTATTAAAAGCTTGCCAAAGGGTTGTTTGCGTCCCATCCTCCGCGGACGATTCCGTCTGCGGTATAGTCAATCCTTCTTGTTACATTACCCTTGGAGTCATATGTATATTTAGAACGTTCACACCTTATCTGGCGCTTTTCCATTTCATCCAGCAGCTTTTTGAAGACGGCTCTTGTCTTGTCCATAACCTCCTGGTCTTTGGCCTGGTCTTCAGAGTTCAGGTACTTTACTATTGATAGCCTGTGAGAGTCTTTGTACTTGACCTGAATCATCCACCTGTCTTTTTTCTTGTTTTCATCGCTGAAGGCGGTAAAAGGATAAGACGCAAGATCCAGTTCTTTTACAAGAACCTCAAAATCAGGAAGTATAAAAGCCCCATCAAAAAGTCCTCGGCCGCTGCCTGAAAAGCTGCCGCTTTGCCGGAAATATAGATGTGAGCCGTGTTCTCCGTGGGAAAAGTCATAGACATCGGAATTATAGAAATTTCCGCCAATCCACGATTCAAATCTCAAGGCAATCAGCGTGTCTCCGGTTCCCTGTATGAACTCCTCCGGCTCTGCTTTTGGAGCAGGAATGTCTGTTGCGCGCTTTTTTGTTCCGCAGCTTAATATGATGGCGGCAACAGCCCCCACCGCTGCAACTATTATCAATGCCAGTAACAACTTGTTCATACTTGTTTTCATTGGTTTCCAATTCACAAAGATAAAAATAATAGCAGGAATACCGTAACTTTGCCGTTAGACTAATTATACTCCACAGGGTGAAGAAGATAGTTTTCATAGTCAATCCTGCAAGCGGAAAGGGGAAGAAAGAGAATGTCGGGGACATTGCGTCCCGCTATCTGAACTCTTCCGTTTTCTCTTTCAGCGTGGTTTATACGGAATATGCTTCCCACGCAAAATTACTGGCGGGAAAAGCTGCCTCTGAAGGAGTTGATATAGTGGCCGCTGTTGGCGGAGACGGCACGGTGAACGAGGTTGCAAGCTCTCTTGCCGGAACCAACACTGCTCTGGCAATAATTCCTTGCGGAAGCGGCAACGGCCTAGCCCGCCATCTTAGAATACCGTTAAATCCGGCCGAGGCTATAAAGGCGCTTAACAGTTCCGCTCCGGAAAGAATAGATTACGCTACGGTTAACGGCCGGAAGTTTTTCTGCACTTGCGGAATGGGGCTTGACGCTGAAGTAAGCCTGCGGTTTTCAAAAGCCAAGAAGAGAGGACTTTATAGCTACGTTTGTTGCGTGATGAAAGAATGGCGTAGAGCAAAGAGCCAGACATATCTGATCCGCTCTGAAGGACAGCCAGTCATTAAGCAGGATGCGGTTCTGTTGACGGTTGCAAACGCATCGCAATGGGGTAATAACGCCATTATCGCTCCAGGAGCTTGTGTAACAGACGGTCTGCTTGACATAGCGGCAATGAGACAATTCTCCTTCTGGAAGGCTCCGTCTGTGGCAAGGAAACTATTCCGGGGGACACTGGATAAAGACAAGAAGATATACTCAAGAATCAAGCTCTCTGCTTTCACTGTCATAAGAAACGCTCCCGGATACATACACATTGACGGTGAGCCTCTATGGGCTGAATCGTTCCTTGAATTTGAGATTCGCAGGTCTGGATTGCTCGTCATAAAATGACAGATATGGAGTTTGTCTTTTTATTGATTAAATTTGAAGATTGATTTTGATATGGAAGCAAGATATTTTAAAATAGCAGGATATTCCATTTGCCTGGGGCTGGAGGATACGGTTCTTTGGGACAGGCTTGACAATATGAAGCCGTTCAGAATAGATGAAACGGATACCACCATATTGGAAGTCAGGCAGGTAGAAAGTATTGGGGAAGATGAGCCGGAGCCGCTTCTGGTTTCTGAAGACAAGGGTTTTCCGAGAATCACTATAGGGAAGACTCCTTCCGGAAAATGGTTTTTTACTATGGCTCCGCTGGATAACCGTCCGACCAGCTGCGTTTGCTCTGCCTCGGAAGATTTTTCTAAAGTGGAGTTTGAGCTCAAGGACAGGCGCAATTCCGTCTTTTCCGTTAATAATGTGATGATGCTCCTTTATGCTCTCAGGACTGCACCACTTGGATGCCTTGAGGTTCACGCGTCTGTGATAATGAAAGAGGGTAAGGCCGTGGCTTTCCTGGGAAAGAGCGGAACCGGAAAAAGCACCCATAGCAGGATGTGGCTGGAGAACATTGAGGGAACGGAATTGCTTAACGACGATAATCCTGTAATCCGCTGTCACGCAGACGGAAGGATTATTATCTACGGATCTCCGTGGAGCGGCAAGACTCCTTGCTACAAGAATCTGGAGATGCCTCTTGCGGGAATTGTGAGGATTGTGCAGGCTCCTTTTAACAAAATCACACGGCTTGGCCCTGTGCAGTCTTACGCCTGCCTTTATCCTTCCGTTTCCGCTTACCGTCCGGAAAGAAAGATTGCAGACGGCATTCATCAGTCTCTATCTGCGGTAGCCGCAAGCGTTCCTTGCTTCAGCCTGGAGTGCCTGCCTGATGGAGATGCCGCCCGTTTGAGTTGCAAGAGCATTTATGGATAAGATTACCATACCCAACGAGATTCTCATACCCGAAGTCGGAAGGCTTCTAGCGGAGGGACGAGAGGTGGAGATGCGCCCCAAGGGAAACAGCATGCTGCCTTTCATCCGCCAGGAAAAAGACAATGTTGTGCTGAAGAAGAAAGACAAGGTGGAAAAGGGAGACATCGTGCTTGTGGATCTTGGAGGAAGATATGTGCTTCATAGAATTATTGCTGAGGATGGAGAAAGGCTTACCCTTATGGGAGACGGCAACGTCCGCGGCACAGAAAGCTGCACAAAAGACAAAGTTCTGGGAACTGTCGTAAAAATAGTGAGGCCGGGAGGAAAGAGCGTAACTCCTTCAAAGGGAAAACTTTGGAAGGCTCTGCTTCCTATACGCAGATATCTTTTGGCTTTCTACCGCAGGGTTTGGACCAAAATTTGACATCGCTGAGAACAAATAATTGAATAAGATATGAAACTCAAGAAAGGATTTGTGCTCCGCCAGCTTCTTGGCGAGTATGTTGTAACAGGAGAAGGTCTGGAAAGAGTGAATTTCAACAAGATCATTTCCCTGAACGCTACTGCCGCCTACCTGTGGGAGCAGATTCAGGATAAGGATTTTAATGCTGAAAAGCTCTGCGATCTCCTTATGGACCATTATGAGGTTGACAGAGAAACCGCCCTAAAAGATTCCGAGACCTTGATAAACTCCTGGAAAGAAGCAGGACTTATAGAGGATTAGAGCAAAAATGAAGAGCGTTGGATATTGCCTTAAGGCAGCCATAAAGATGAGCCGCCCCGCAAGGTGGAGAATGCTAGTCAGCTTTCTGATCGGCCTGGTTCAGATTGCGGCGTCTCTGTCTTTTGTTTGGACTAGCAAGGCTCTGGTTGACGTTGCCACGGGAGACCGGCAAGGCTCTCTGTGGTTTTACGTGATCCTTATGGCATCTGTAATGCTGCTCCAGATCATCCTGCGCCTTTTTGCCGCCTGGTGGGAGAAAATGAATGTGGTCAAGACCCAGAACATTCTCAGGAGAAACCATTTCTCTCACGTTCTTTTCTCTACTTGGAGAGGCAAGGAAATGTTCCACAGCGCGGATACAGTAAACCGCCTGGAAGAAGACATCAGAGTTGTTACGGAACTTATCTGCGTTAGGGTTCCTGATGTGTTTATTACTGTATGCCAGCTTGTTGCAGCATCTATCTATGCCGTTATCCTGGCTCCTGGCCTTATATGGATGGTGATTGCCCTTATGATTGTGGCCATTGTGGGTTCCAGGCTGTTCTTCCGCAAGCTCAGAAGACTAACAGACAATATACGCAAAAAAGACAGCCGCGTCCAGCAGCTTTTCCAGGATAATCTCCGCCTGAGAGACCTGGTTCTTATGCTCTTTGGCCCGTCTAAGGTTATGGGCAGGCTTGACAGTGAGCAGAAAGACATAGAGATCCTTACTCGCAAGCGCCTGTTCTACAACGTGCTTGCCAGGGCATTTATGGGTATTGGCTTTTTGGGCGGATATGCCGCGGCCTTCTTCTGGGGAGTATTCGGCATAGCTGCCGGAACTGTTACCTACGGTATGATGACCGCTATGCTCCAGCTGGTAAGCCAGGTTCAAAGGCCTATTTCAGATATCGGCAGGGCCATTCCGGCTTTCATCCACGCTGTAACTTCCATAGAGAGGCTATCTGAACTTACAGACCTTCAGCAGGAAAAGCAGGGAGATGCAATCATCTTTGAAGATGCTCCGGAAATAAAGCTGAATAACATATGCTTCTCTTACCCGGATTCGGACGAGAAGGTTCTGAACGATTTCTCCTGCATATTCCCTTCCGGAAGCCTGACTGCCGTAATGGGTGCAACCGGCGCCGGAAAGAGTACTCTGCTCAGAATCGTGATGGGGCTTTTGGAGCCTTCTTCTGGCTCAGCGATATTGTCCGGCACAAAAGAAGGCAAGCTAACCCAGGCTGAGATTTCTGCCGCCACAAGGGAGAACTTTATGTATGTTCCCCAGGGCAACACACTTCTTTCAGGCACTATCCGTGAAAACCTTCTGTTAGTTGATTCCCAGGCTGATGAAGATACAATGAAAAAAGCCCTCTCTACGGCTGAAGCGGGCTTTGTGTTTGATCTTCCGGAAGGACTCGACACCAAGTGCGGAGAAGACGGCTCGGGCCTTTCAGAGGGGCAGTGCCAGAGAATCGCCATCGCAAGGGCTCTGCTGAAAAAAGGCGGAGTGCTTCTTTTGGATGAAGCTACCTCCGCCCTTGACGGCCAGACTGAGCATCGTCTGCTTGAAAATATCTGCAATGCTTATCGCGGAAAAAAGACCATTATCTTCATATCCCACCGCGAAGCCGTAGTCTCTTTTGCAGACAATATTCTCAGGTTCTAGTTTTTACTTGGAGACTTGATTCAAGGCTTTCTCCATTTCTTTCTGAGCCTCTTTCTGTACTGCTTCCTGAACTTTAGGGTCTGAAAGCACTTTGTCTACGTCTTCTAGAGCCTCGTCTAGGCTTTTCTGCAAACCTTTGTAGATCTGCACTCTGGCCTTCAATGGAACCTTGTCTGTCTTGCCTTCCACCTTCTTGTCTATTCTTTCCATAGAGCAGTGGTAGAACTGTCCGCCCTTGATGAAAGACCAGCCGTACATTCCGGTGTAAAGGTCTATGCCAAAGATCTTTCCTCCCTTGCCGGCCTCTATCATCTGGTCAAAGTCTTTTTCCTGAGAGGCTTCTTCAAGAGTGTTCTTTTCCTCAAATCCATAGACGTTTATGCCGTTGTCTGACGCTTTTGCGGTGGCGTCATAGACCTTGCGCACATACTTTATGTATTCGTCTTTAGACAGCTCGTCTGCATCAATTGCAAAGGTTGCGGTAGCTACGTGGCCATCGTCTCCGTAGAAGTCGTATTTGTCTGCTTGAGCAAGCGCAAAGTCTGGCGTAATGTCTGCAAAGTCAATTCCGTAGTTTTTGTGGAAGCAGAACTCGGCAGCTTCTTGGCTGTCTTTTGATCCGGTGAACACTTCTGATTCTTCAGGGCTTTTCCCTTCATCCGGTGCAGCCTTGGAAGATTTCTTTCCGCCGCAAGATGCTATCAACATCGCTGAGACGGCAAACAACATTATAAGATAAATCTTTTTCATATCACGGAAGTCTTGCTATTCAATACCGATAAGTTCCTGAACGAGAGTAGGATTGCCGTCTTCTCCATTAAGAACATTCTTGACTACGCCAATGCCTTTTTTCATCCACATCTTGCAGGTTCCGGCCTGTTTGATATTCATTATGAAATTCACTTCTGAGGTATAGTCGTATTCAAGAACCCAGCAATTGAATTTTCCTGCAGGAGTTTCAATCTCCTCCTTGCCGGTGAATCTTACATTGTGGAAAGTGCCGGTGGTTCCAAGCGCTTCAATCACAATCTTGCTGTCTCCCAGATCTTCTCCAATTTTAGGTTCTTCCGGAATAATAGGGCCGTGTCCTGTAACGCTGAAAGCAGGGCCGTACTGTCCCATCATTGCCTTGGCATTGGTGTGGAAGAGGCCGTCTTCCGTCCATACATCGCATCCTACAGGCTGCTGAGCAACTCCTTTGATTGATTCTATCACCACATTGAAGGTGATGGTGGTCTTTTTGCCTTCGGTTTTGCTTTCAACGATGTGATATTTGAAGATGTCGTTGGCGGTTCCGGTCTGCTTATATGTCAGAACTTTGCCTGGAGTATCACAGAACCAGGTTCCTTTTTCTTTTGCAACCTCTTCTTTCTGTTCTTCGGCTTCAGTGCCGTCTCCGTTATTGTTTGAGTTTGAGCCGCAAGATGCAATCATCATCGCCGAGGCGGCAAGCAGCATAATCAAATAAATCTTTTTCATAGGTGCTAAGTTATTGGTTTTTAATTAATTCTTTCAAGTCCGTCGAGGCTGACTGTCAGTCCTTCGTAGGTTGGGTTGAGAGAGAACTCCAGCACTTCAAATACAGGCCCGTCTGTTATAACCCTGTCTCCGTTCCTGACATAGCCGTACTTGTAGTAAGGCATACCGTTTTCCTTGTCTATCCACATTATGGTCTTGCCATACACCTCTACTGCAATGTTCTTCTCCGTATGTTCCTTGGTGATTATATATGCCGGCCTTTCAAAGACAACAGTGTCTCTGACAACGCATTCAGGGTCATCCTTCTTCACGGTTTTTCCAAATACAGTCTCGCTCATCTGGCTCTTGAGATACTTGTAAATGGCGTCATTTACGCTTGTGAATCCGGTCTTTTCCTTTACAAATCCGTAAGTTCCCTTGTTGCCTATCAGATACTCGGCTCGGGTTGAGTCTGTGCATTCAAAGAGAGTGGTTGTAGGGCTGCCTTCGCTGGTACCGATTACCACATTGCCTTTGCGGGCATAGATCCTGGTGATGCTTTGAGTGCCAACATACATCTTTTCCTTGAGCACAAAGTCATTTTCATACCATTTCTTCGGCTCAACTTTTTCCTCAGCGATTTGCTCAGGCTCAGAAGCGGTTTCCTCTACCGCTGCCTCTGTTTTCTTTTCGCCGGAAGTCTCTTCTGCATTAACTTCATTCTCTGCAGCTTGGCCGCTCTTGCCTGAATTGCCTCCGCAAGCTGCTACCAGTGCCACAGAGGCAGCGCACATAAGAGCTAAATAGATTTTTTTCATAATGGATACTTGTTAATCTTTAGGTATAAGAAAAAAGAAACGGCCATAAAGCATAAACCTTACAGCCGTTCCAATAATAGTTTAATTACTTCTTTATGAACTCAACTCTGCGGTTCTGAGCTCTGCCGGCTTCTGTTGAGTTGTCTGCTACTGGCTCGTGGCTTCCCTTGCCAACTGCCCTGAGGTTGAATTCATCGCATCCCAGCTTAACCAGTTCCTTAACAACTGCTTCTGCTCTTTGCTGAGACAGAGGATCATTAACCTTGTCAGATCCCTGGTTATCGCAGTGGCCCTGAACCTCGAACCTTACGTTAGGGTTCTTCTTCATATAGTCAGCCACCTTCTTGATTTCCTCCATGCTCTCAGGCTTTAGATCTGCCTTTCCGGAAACGAACAGAATGTTGTTTGTAACAAATTTTCCGCTCTCAGCGATGGCCTTTGAAACAGCATCCATATCTGTTACAGTCTGATCATAGAGATCCATAGCGCCTTTGGCATAGCGGAAGTTTGTTACATAATTATTGTTGCCGTTGAATCCGCCCCATTCTGCCTGATGGATTATCATACGCACAGCTGGTCTGCAATTAGGGATGTTAATAACACGCTTGTTGTTAATATAGATCTTTAGGGCACGCTTGTTGAAAGACAAAGCAAAGTGGCTCCAGTCATTCTTCTTCAACTCCCAAGTCTTGCCGTCGCCAGAATCTCTCCAGTCACCTGCGGTAGATATGTAACGGCATGTTACTGATAGTTTGTCATAATATTCGCCAATTCTGATTTCATAAGCATCATCACCCTGCGCATCCTTGAACTCAAGCTCATAGCAGTTGCTAAGTTCTGTCTTAGGGTCGTTCATCCAGAAATCGAACTCTAAAGTGAATACATCCGGGATATAACTCTTTTGATTGGTCATCAGAGGTTCAACCCTTGACCCCGGTTCAAAATGGAGGCACTTAAAACCTTTTAAATTAGCCACATCCGCAGAGCCCTCGATTAGATCCCATTTAGACGGGAACTCGCCCATCTGCTCAGTCTTCAAATCATCTTCAAAGAAAGCAACAGCTCCAGGCACGAAGTCGCTTTGTTCGTATTGAGCTTCAGCAGGGGTATTGTCCGGGCGTTTGGTTCCGCACTGGTCGCAGAACTTTCCGGTGTTACCCTTGTGGCCGCACTCAGGGTTAGGGCAAGTCCAGGTGCCAGGCTTGGCAACTGTTACTTCCTCGCCATCGTCTTCATCCTCGTCGTCACTGTCCTTGGATTTCTTGTCCTTGTCTTTTTTCTTTCCGCTCAGAAGCCCGCCTATGCCGTCAAAAACTTTGTCAACGGCCTGGTCAACGGTCTCTTCGGTCTTGTTCTCGGTTTTGTCCTTAACTGCTTTGCCGATTTTCTTCAGGAATCCTTGAGCATCGGCACCTGCTGCCACAAACAGCAGCATCGCGATGATTAAAGCAAACTTTTTCATACTTGTTGTATTTGATATTAATGATTTTGCGTTTGGATTATGATGTTTTTTATGCGTTAAGTTTTCAAATGTACGAAAAATCTATAACAAATGCCATTCCATAGCCTTCCTGATTAACATTACGGTGCTGGAGCAGCCGAATTTGTCTTTAAGGCGCTTGCGGTACCATTTGATTGTTGGAAGGCTCAGGCACAAGGCCTTGGCTATATCTGGGCTGGTTTTGCCTTCTGCTATCATTTTCAGAATTACGGTTTCTTTTTCCGTAAGTGTAATGTTGTTGGTTGTATCGGCCATACTTAGACAAGTGTTTGTTTTTCAATGCAAAATTCGGGAATCATTTTCTCCCGCGCACCATCCTTTGGGATAGAAAAATCCTTGCGCCCATTATACTTTGGTATAGAAATTAGGGTTTCAGGGAGTTTTGGCGAGAGTTTGCTAAATTTGTGTTGAATTAAACAATTGAGTTTTATGAGAAAGATTGCAGCTGTTGTTTTGGTTCTGTTCTGCTGTTCATCTGCTTTGGCCCAGTATTCAGACCACAGGGGGCACAATACAGATTCATTGGAAAAAGTTGTAGCGGGTTGGACGCCGGAAAAGATAGCTTTGGCCTCTGACGGAGAAATTGACGGCTTGCTTACAGCATACAAAGACTTGATGTGGGGCTATCTGCAGATAAACAGGGAGCGGAGCATGATGTTTGCCCGCAAAACATTGGCACTGAGCCAGGAAAAAGGTTACTGGTTTGCATACTTTGACGCGGCCAAAGTGCTGGGAATGCATTATTATGCGGCGGAACAATGGGACTCGGCGATCTTCTATTACAACAAGTCTCTGGATGCGATAAAGACGATGGAAGGCGGGGCTACAACTCCTCAGCATCCTGAAGGCTATCCACAGTCAACCATAGACGACGCCAAATCTACCCTGTATGGGGCTTTGGGCAACATGTACAATATGATGGATTCCATTCCAAAGGCTATGGACTATTACAAGAAGGCCGGAGAGATTTTTGACAAGTACGGATGGAAGGAAAGCAACGCCATACTTTGGTACAATATGGGAGAGACCTGGCTGGACGAGGGAGATTATTCCCAGGCGGAAGAGTGCTACAACAAGTCTTTGGGCTATGCAAGGGAAAGCGGAGACTCCCTACAAATATCTTCTCCGCTGAAAGGCCTGGGTGCACTGTACCTGGCTCAGGGAAAAACCTCCAGAGCCCTCAAGTGCCTGGAAGAGGCAGACAAGTACTATTCTCTCCACGAAGATCAGGAATTCAGGGCAAGGCTGGAAACCCTGGATGTAATGAGGAAAGTACTGCTTCAGCAGAAAAAGCAGCTCAGATGGCTCTTCTGGGGAGCTCTGTGCCTGGTGGCTCTGATGATTGCCCTTATGCTTTACGTAAGAAGAAACGCCCTGCTAAGGCGTAAAAGCGTTGCGGCAGACGAGGTAATAGAAGAAGCCATCAGTGTTATGGAAAAGACCGAAGGCAATTCTTCCGGCCAGGAAGTGGATCTGACGGAAAGGGAACACCAGATACTGCAGCTTATTTCCCAGGGCAAGACAAGTCCTCAAATCGCTGAGAAAATGTATCTTTCTCTTCCTACCATAAAATGGTACCGTAAGAAACTGCTTTCAAAGTTTGAGGCTTCTACCGCTGCAGAACTCGTTATCAAGGCAAAGGAAAAAGGCCTGTTCTAAAAAAGAAAAGACAAGGAAATGAATTTCCTGTCTTTTTCTTTCAATCAATGCTTTTAGAGAGGTTTTGCTCCTCAATTAGGACTAGTATTCGTCTTCGTTGAAAAAGAAGTCTTCCTTGCTAGGATAGTCAGGCCAAAGGTCTTCTATGCTGTCGAATACTTCTTCTTCGTCTTCGATGTCGTTGAGGTTCTCAATCACTTCGTCAGGCGCGCCGGAACGGACTGCATAATCAAGTAATTCACTCTTGGTTGCTGGCCAAGGAGCATCTTCAAGTTTTGATGCTAGCTCTAATGTCCAATACATCTTTCTATCAAATTTGGGGGTGCAAATATAATACTATTTTCTATTCTGCAACATTTTTTTGTTACGGCAGCCAAAATGTTTCGCTGGTGCTGGTGATCGTACAGAAATATCGTGCCAAAGTAAAAAGATAGTCACTCAGGCGGTTGATGTATTTTTTGCACTTGGAAAGATTATCTTCAAGATTTTCATCTGTGGCGTGGAGGTTGACGCAGCGCCTTTCCACCCTGCGGCAGATTGTGCGGGCCACGTGGCAATGGGCGGCCTGGATAGGGGCTCCCGGGATGACGAAGGCCTTCTGCGGCGGCATCTGGCTTGTCATCTGGTCTATTCCGTTTTCCAGGAATTCCGTTTCTGCGTCATCCATAGGCTTAAGAGCCTTGCCTGTGCCCTCTTCCGGCATAGCCAGGAAGGCGGAAACCTGCATCAGAGTCTGCTGGATGCGGAGAATGTCTTTGCGGATGCGCACGGCGGTCTCTGCCTTGTTTGCGGGATTTTCGCTCTCGGCGATGATAAGGCCAAGATAGGAGATCAGCTCGTCTGCGTCGCCGTAGGCTTCAACTCTCGGGTCGTTTTTGAAAACTCGTTTTCCTCCTACAAGGGAAGTGGTTCCCTGGTCTCCGGTTTTGGTGTATATTTTCATAATATGTTGGCTAGTGTTGGGTTAGGATTAACTGTGTCGCTTTCTATTTTCCCGTCGCGGAGACGGACAATTCTCCTGGCAAACTTGGAAATGTCTTCTTCGTGGGTGACGATGATTATGGTGTTGCCCTGCCGCCAGATTTTCTCAAAGATGTTCATAATCTCCACGGAGGTTTTGGTGTCGAGGTTGCCGGTTGGCTCGTCTGCCAGAATGATGGTTGGGTTGTTGATGATGGCTCTGGCGATGGCAACTCTCTGCCTCTGTCCTCCGGAAAGTTCACTAGGCTTATGGTCCATTCTGTCTGAAAGGCCTACAATTTCCAAAGCTTTGGTCCCCTGGGCAATGCGCTCCCTTACCGGCGTGCCGCAGTAAATTAGAGGAAGTGCCACATTCTCAAGGGCAGAGTATCTTGGAAGAAGGTTGAAAGACTGGAATACAAAGCCGATCTGGCGGTTACGCACGTCTGCAAGCTCACTGTCTTCCATCTGGCTTACGTCTGTTCCGCCAAGAATGTATCGGCCGGAAGTAGGGGTATCCAGGCAGCCTAGGATGTTCATCATTGTGGACTTGCCGCTTCCGGAAGGGCCCATTATGGCTATGTAGTCGTTTTTCTTAATGGACAAAGAAACTCCGTCCAGGGCGTTTACTTGCTGAGAGCCGAGGGAGTAGATTTTGTGAAGATCCTCTATCCTTATGACTGTGTTCTGATTATCTGTTTCCATATCTCCATCTCCTTATCTTTCCAATGGTTTAGCTTTAAGCTAGACGGCTGAAGAATAACTTGAGCGCATCTATCAGAGCCTCAAGGGCTTTGGTGCTCTCCCACTTGGATGTGTCTTCCTCTCCAACCCTGTTGGAAACACTGCGGAACTCCATAAACTTGACGTTCTCGTTGAGGCAAACGTAGAAGAAGGCGGCGCCTTCCATTGATTCTATGTGGGCAGAGTATTTGTCTTTGAGCATCGCGATGGTTTTGCCGTTTCCGGTAATTGTCTGGACGGTAACGCCTGTCGCTCTTTTGAAATTGGATGCAATATCGTTGAAGAAATCCGGAAGCGGAAGCATCTCCAAAGCTCCGTCTTTGAACGGGAAGAGGTTGGCGTCCAGAGTTTTGGCGTCGAACAGAGATTGGAATCCGTATGCGGTCATAAAGCCAAGGTCTCCAAAGAACTCCTTCTCAATCAGGGCGACGCTTCCTATCGGGAACTTTTCAAGGTCGTAGCTTCCGGCAATGCCTATGTCTATGGCCAGAGAGTAGCGGTTACCTTCCGATTCTGCTTCCACCAGCTTTTTTGCTATGCGGTAGCAGGCAGATGTGGTGCCTATTCCGGTAAGCAGGAAATCTACCTGGATCTTGCCTGCAAGCTTGCTTTCATAAAGGCGAAGAGCCTGGGTGGCGCTGTCCAATTCTTCTTGTTCGGCGGCGCAAATCAGAATTCTCATATTGTCCGTTTCCATCGTTCTGTCTGTTAGCGGTTTAATGTTAGTGAAGCGTAGAACCTATAAGTCGGAGGAACTCCTCTCTGGTCTTGCGGTTGTTAAGGAAAGCTCCCGTAAAGGCGGATGTAGTGGTCACTGAGTTCTGTTTCTGGACGCCGCGGATCTGCATGCACATATGGGCAGCCTCAATCACCACGGCCACTCCCAGCGGCTTGAGGGTTTTCTGTATGCAGTCTCTGATCTGAACCGTAAGCCTCTCCTGAACCTGAAGCCTGCGGGCGTAAGCGTCTACCACTCTCGGGATCTTGCTAAGGCCGGTAATGAATCCGTTTGGAATGTAGGCCACGTGAGCTTTGCCGTAGAAAGGCAGAAGGTGATGCTCGCACATCGAATACAGTTCTATGTCTTTTACCAGAACCATCTGCTGGTATTCTTCCTTGAACATAGCGCTCTTGAGAATTGCCACAGGATCAATCTGATAGCCGTGCATCAGAAACTGCATGCTTTTGGCTACTCTCTCAGGAGTTTTAAGCAGACCTTCTCTGGAAGAATCTTCTCCAATAAGGTCTAGGATTTCCTTGTAGTGAGCAGCCAGTTTACTTGTTGTTTCAGGCGTGAATATTTCCTTTTTCTTGTATGTCATTTTTCAGCTTCTTTTCAAACAGTGCGCTAAGTTAATAAATATAGGTCAATAAATACTATATTTGCAACTATGGAAGAGTCAAAGAACAAGCCAAGGATACTGGTGGTAGATGATGAAGAAGACATCTGCGAAATTCTCCAGTACAATCTCGAAAGGGCCGGTTACCAGGTCAAGACATCGCTGAGCGCAGAGGAAGCTCTTTCCCAGATAGCTGCGCAGAAGTATGATCTTTTGCTGCTGGACATTATGCTAGGCGGAATCAGCGGCCTCAAGCTGGCAAAGCTTCTCAGGGAAGACTACAAGAGCAACGTTCCTATAATCTTTGTAACGGCTCTGGACACGGAAGATGATATCCTCAAGGGATTCAGCACGGGCGGAGACGATTACATCTCCAAGCCTTTCTCCGTGAACGAAGTAGTAGCAAGAGTAGGAGCCGTGCTTTCCCGCAGCGGGCGCAGGCTTCAGGGAGATGCTGCCTCTTCTTCATCCTGGAAAAGGGCGGATTCAGGAAATGCGGTTCAGCCGGCGGCGGAAGATCAGGAAAGCCAGACATTCTTTGACTTTGGAATTTTGAAGGTGGATGCGGCTGAAAACCACGTTGTTGCAAACGGAACAGAAGTGTTCCTCACACGCAAGGAGCTGGACATTCTTCTTCTTCTTGCGCGTGGCTCAGGAAAGATTTTCTCCAGAGAAGACATACTAAAAAAAGTGTGGAAAGAAGACGGCTTTGTTCTTCAGAGAACGGTTGACGTGCACATTGCCCGTCTAAGGAAAAAACTCGGCAAGGCCGGTGAACTGATCCAGAACCGTTCCGGCTACGGCTATTGCATCCAGAAGCCTCACTCCGGCCAAGATAAATGAAGAGACTCGAACTCAAATACCGCTATAGGCTTGTAATCTACCTGCTTATACTGTTAACCCTTGTGGCGCTGTTCTTTGTTCTTTATGTATCCAGACAGAGCAGAAGCTACAGCATTTCCGCTCTCCAGAAGGAACTCCGCGATGCTGTTGTTTTTGTTGACGACAGTCTTGCGATGGGGCGCAAAGCAGAAAGCATAATCCTCGATGGCGGAATAGGATTTACCTTAGTAGACACTCTGGGAGAAGTTTTATACGACTCTCGCCAGAAAGATATTTCTGTGCCCGACAACGTTCTGTCTGCCACAGAGATAGCTAATGCCCTGTCTTCCGGGGAGGGGAGCGCGCTGAGGAGTTCTGTTGGTGAGCCTGATGCTGAATACCTGTATTACGCAAAGCGTGTTGGAAACCGCATCATCCGCTCCTATTCAAAATTCGAGATAAATCGCCCGGCCCAGGTTGAAAAAGACAACACTTATTTCATTTTAATCGCCATTCTTCTTATAGCCTTGATAGCCACCTTTGTGTATGTACTCAGAAGATTGTCTAAGCCGCTTAGTACCTATAGCCAGCTGGTCGGGGCCATCAAAGACAACGGCAACAAGCTGGGAGAGATAAAATTCGGCAACGACGAACTTGGAAATGTAGGGCGTGAGATAGCTTCAACATTCAGCCAGCTTGAACAGGCTAAAAAATTCAAGCAGCAGCTAAGCCACAACATAGCGCATGAGCTGAAGACTCCTCTGACAGGCGTAAGAGCCTATCTGGAGACAATCATCAATTCAGAGGATATGACAGCTGAACAGATGAGAAAGTTCGTGGGCAAGGCCTATAGCCAGACCATCCGCCTGTCTGACCTCGTGGATGCTGTTTCCACCATAAACAAGCTGGATGAGTCTTCCGAACTTGGCAAGTCAGATGAAGGACTTTACAAGATAGAGGAAGTTAACATCAAGAACTGCCTGGACGACATACTGGAAGAAATAGGCTACAAGCTAGAGAAAAACAACATAATCTTTACCCCGAGAGTCAGCAGCCGCCTGAAGATAAACGGAAACTACAATCTCATATATTCTCTATTCAAGAACCTGATAGACAACTCTATAGAGCACGGAGGGCCTGGCATTCAGATCAGTCTTGTAGGCGGAATAGAGCAGCCTAGCGGAGAGGGCGGATACAAGATAAACTTCTCTTACACCGATACCGGAAAAGGAGTTCCCGCCGAGGCTCTTGACAGGATCTTTGAAAGGTTCTATCGCGTAGAGGAAGGCCGCACCCGCCGTACTGGAGGAAGCGGACTGGGTTTGTCTATCGTCAAGAACGCCGTGTCTTTCCACAAGGGAACAATAACCGCCTCCGAAAGAGAGGGAGGCGGCATTGTGTTCAAGTTCAGTCTGTATTCTCTTGACAAGGAGGCCTAGAACCAGATATCTATCCTGCCTACTTCTTCTCCCTTTGCCCCAGCCTGGACTATCATCACTTTCTTTCCGGTCTTGCTTTCAACAATTGCAGGCTGTTTGATGAATGTATGAGAATGTCCTCCGATTATTATATCAACTCCTTCAGTGTTGGCGGCAATTAGCTGGTCAGAAGGATTCTGCTGCGTTCCATCGTTGAACCCGCAATGTGTCAGCAGGATAACAAGGTCGCATTTCTCTCTGTTGCGGAGTTTCCGTGCCAGGCGGTTGACTATCTTGTAAGGATGCTGGTATTTCATTTTGCCCAGTCTTGAAGGGCTGACCAGGCTGGCAAGCTGTACGCTCAGGCCTATGATTCCAATCCTCTTTCCGCCTCTTTCCACAATGGCATAAGGAGGTATCAGTCCTTCCAGAGCAGTGCCTTTAAAGTCGTAGTTTGCGTTCACGACCGGAAAGGCTGCCATCTTGATTCTTCTGGCAAGTTCCTCCTGTCCGTTGTCGAATTCGTGGTTTCCGAAAGTGGCCACATCTACCTTCAGCGCGTTCATAAGTTCCACTTCCACATCTCCCCTGAAAAGAGTGAAATACGGAGTTCCCTGTGAGAAATCTCCGGCATCCAGAAGAATCACGTTCTTGTTCTCCGCCCTGACCTGATTGATGTATTTTTCTCTGCGTACCACTCCGCCAAGACCTTTATAGTTTCCGGAAGCAAGAGGTTCTATCTGGCTGTGGGTGTCGTTGGTGTGAAGAATCACAAGATCCTGCCCCTGGGCTGAGGTAAAAGCAAGGAGCAATGCTGCAAAAAATGTCAATGTCTTTTTCATAATCATTTCTCCTTGTTTTCAACAATCAGCCTGGAGTCTTTGGCCGTTTCTATATTCTTGCCTTTTGCTGTAAGGTCCAGGATATACTCAATGAATATATCCATCAGTTTCTTGTGGGTTTCAATCAGGTAGTTGCTTCTTTTCAGCGGATAGAGGTTGTCTCCGCCGTTATAGAGGAAGTCTATCGTGGCTATCACGTACTTGCGGTTTTCGTCTAGCGGCTTTCCGCCAATCAGGCATTCCTTGACGGTGTTGCCGTCTATATGAAGCTTTACGTTGCTCATCGCCTGGCCCCTTGTCTTGGCAAAGAATTCCATCAGCTCTTTCACGTCCTTTCCTTCCATCTCCTCAATAACCAGGAAGTTGTCGAACGGGAAGATGGAGAGAATATCATACCTGGAGACATTGCCCTTAGGCATTTCCGTGCGCATTCCGCCAAAGTTCATCAGGGCGAAGTCTATCTTTATATTTTTGTTTATATCTGTTCTGGAGGTGGTGTCTAAGTACCTCTGCGCATATTCCAGATAGGCATCCGTGGCCCAGTTGGACAAAGGGGATTCCGGATAGCCTCTGTTCAGGCCGGCGGGGCAGAAGCCGATAGGGTCTGAATACTTGTCAACCTCCGGCTTGTACTTGGCTATGATTTCCTGAGTCTTGAGATCATCTCCCTTCTGGGGATCGAAACGGGAGTTGATGGTTGTTGTTGTCCAGGTAATCTTGCTGATAGACTTGTTGTTAAGCTGCACCGAGGTGTACTCCGCCTTTTTCACCCTCTGGGCCTGAAGGCTCAGCGATGCAATGGGCAGAAGAGCAAGGCACAGCAGTATTTTGAGAGAGCTTTTCATATCGCTGAGTCTAGTCTTTGAACTTCATCCATTTGAAGATTTCCTTCCATCCGGCCTTCTTGCCGTAGGAGAGGATTCCGATGCGGTAAATCTTGCCGCTGATCCATCCCATAAGCAGGAACGTTCCGGCCAGAAGGGCGATAGAAAGCAGATACTGCCATGTTGGAACGCCGTAAGCGAACCTTGCCACCATTACCATAGGAGATGTGAACGGAATGATTGAGCCCCAGACTGCGATTGTGGAGTTAGGATTCTGGAAGGCGCTCATCATTATGAATAGTCCTATGATAAGCGGAATGGTGATTGGCCAGAGCAGCTGCTGAGTGTCAGCCTGGTTGTCTACACAGGCTCCCACCGCCGCAAACATGCTGGCATAGAGCAGATAACCCAAGATAAAGTAAATCAGGAACGTTCCTATTATTCCAAGAATGTTCATCTGCTTGAGAGTATTCAGGATAGGGGCCATTGCATTCATTCCTTCCGAAACAGCTGATGAATCTGCCTGAACTGCTGCCTCGTCTATTCCAAGAGCAGACAGATCTGCGGCGCCGCCACCTATGCCGGCAGGAGCTACTTGGGCCTGGGCGCTTTGCTGAGCCAGAGAAGCGGTGCTTCTTCCGGTAAAGACAGAAACTGCCGTAACAATCAGGAACGTAAGAACTATCCATGCCACAAACTGAGTCAAGGCCACAAGTGCTATGCCCACTATCTTGCCAATCATCAGCTGCATAGGCTTGACGGAAGAAACAATCACCTCTATGATCCTGTTGTTCTTTTCCTCAATCACTCCCTGCATAACCATGCTTCCGAACATAAATATGAACATATAGATTATGAAGCTGGAAATGTAGCCGATTGCCATATATGCACCTACGGAAGTTTCCTTGCCTTCTTTGTCATCATCTCCTACCTGAAGAGTCTTGACGTGGGAAGTGTTGCGGATGTTTTCCATAACCTTGTCGAGGTCAGGGATGTCGTAAGATGCCAGTTTGTTGGCTGAGAGTATCTGATTTACCTGACTCTGAATCTGGTCTTTGAGAGAGATGCTAACCTGCTCCTTGCAATAGATGGCAACGTCTGCGTTGTTGAGAGAATCCAGTTCAGAAATCTGAAGCAGAGCGTAATATGTTCCGGAAGAAGGAAGGTCTTCCTTGATCTTGTCTGCAACAGAACTTTCCACTATGCTGTATCTTATGTTCTCCTTGTCTTCAAGTTTTTGGGCCACCACTCCGGAGGCATCGCTTACAGCAATAGTTCTCACCTTGTTATCTGATGAGTACATTGCGATAAGCATAGGCACCACAATCATCGTGGCAAACAGTATCGGCACCAGCAGAGTTCCTATGATGAAGGACTTTTTCTTTACTCTGGTGGAGTATTCTCTGGCGATTATGATTCCTATCTTGCTCATAGTCTTGAAGTTTTAGAGTCCGACTTGTAATCTTCTATGCTCTGCGAAGTGGCTCCTCCGCTTTCTCCAACGAGCTTTATGAAGATCTCGTTCATCTTTGGCATCAGAGGCTGGAAGGAGATGATGTCTGTCTTGTCTGCAACGCTTCTGAGAAGGTCTCTCCTGCTTACGCCGGGAGCGACTTCCAGAATGCTCTTCACATAATCTTTGACATTTTCCGTTGAAACCACAGAGAAAATTCCATCTGCGCTTTCAAGACAAGGCTCATCCTGCGAAGGGCTGTAGCAGACTTCTACACGGTTGTGCCCGTGCTCCTTGCGGATCTGGTCCACGTTGCCGGTAATAATCAGCTTTGCCTTGTTAATCAGAGCAATGTCATCGCAGAGCTCCTCCACAGATTCCATATTATGCGTAGAGAGAATGATGGTGCAGCCTTCGCTTTTCATCCTGAGAATCTCATCGCGGATGAGGTTAACATTTATAGGATCGAATCCAGAGAACGGCTCATCCAGAATCAGAAGCTGCGGCTTGTGCAAAACGGTGGTGATGAACTGTATCTTCTGGGCCATGCCCTTGCTGAGCTCTTCCACCTTCTTGTTCCACCACGGCTGGATGCCGAACTTCTGGAACCATTTCATAAGCTCACGCGTGGCATCTGTTCTGCTGAGGCCTTTCAGCCTTGCCAGATATACTGCCTGGTCTCCCACTTTCATCTTCTTGTAAAGTCCTCTTTCTTCAGGCAGATAGCCAATTCTTTCAATGTCCTCCAGCCGGAGTTCCTTGCCACCTAAAAGCACCCGTCCTTCAGTAGGCAGGGTAATGCGGTTGATAATCCTTATCAGGGTAGTCTTTCCTGCTCCGTTAGGGCCGAGAAAGCCAAAGATCTTGCCCTGGGGAATATCCAGATTTATATGGTCCAGGGCAGTAAACTTGCCGAATTTCTTGACCACATTTTCACAACTGATAAAACCCATCTTTCTGTATTTAATGATTAATAATAATCTTGCTAAATCTCAAGCGGCAAATTTACACAAAAACATCTATTTCATATAGGGATGAAGCCTGAGAGTGTCTTCCGGGGAGAGTATGTTGTTTTGGCAGAGATTCTTGAGGGTGCAGTTTTCTTTTCCCTGAGACTGGATGAAAAGCGCTATGCCCCTGGCGTTGTATGCTCCGATGTATGGATGACGCCTCAGGAATTTTTCATCTTCCTCAGCGATGGAGAATTTCTTTACTCCTGAAGGATGCACGAACACCTGGTCTTTTATCCTGTCGAACTTTTCCTGGTCCATCCCCCTGATTTCCAGCAGCTGATTAATGCTGGAAAAACTGCCAAGAGCCTTGCGGTAAGAAAGGATAGCCTTGCAGAAATACTGGCCTATTCCCCTTACGGAAATCAGCGCTGCGCTGTCTGCTTCGTTGAGATCTATGCAAACCTTTTCCCTTGAGGGGCTCCATTCTCCGCTATTATTTGACACGCTTTCTTTGCTCTTTACTTTATTTTCAGAGACCTTCTCTTCTTTCCGGATTTTTGGCTGAGAGGTCTTGACGGAATGTTCAGGCGGAGGGGATTGAGAATAATTTTTGCGTTCAGATTGTTGCGGTATGGAAATGTATGGGGCAAGTTCCTCGTATTTCTCAGGGCTTACTGTATACATCTTTGAGAAATCTTCCCTCTTGCGGAACCGTCCGCCTTTTTCCCTGTAGTGGATTATGGTCAGAGCCTGCTTGCGTGAAAAGCCCAGTCTCTGGAGGCTGTTTAGGCTTATGGTGTTGGGATTAAAATTAAACAACTCCGTTTTGCGCTTTCCCGAATCTCCATCAGCATTTGTTGAGAATCGTTGCCCTGGACTGGAGCCGTCTGCGTTCCTGTCTCCAGAGCATTTATGGAGAGTGAATGTAACGGTCTGAAATACAAACAACAGAGCCATCATCGCGATAACTCCCCTTGCTGTTGTGTCGCTGATTTTGCCGGAAGATCTTTCTTTTTCAGATCTCTCCCTTCTTTTCTTTTCGTCTGAGTTTTCCGTCCCTCTTCTCCAGAAACTCATCCTTTCCCAAATCTTTCTCCTCATCTTTCCCATTTTCTTTCCCTTCTAAAATAACTACGATTTCGCCTTTCGGCTCAACTTCGGTGAACCAAGAAACAAGTTCATGAAGAGTGCCTCTTCTGCACTCGCTATGTATTTTGCTAATCTCCCTGCATACGGCCGCTCTGCGGAGTCCTCCTGCAAACTCTTTGAGAGATTCCAGGAGTTTGAGCAGCCTGTAAGGGGATTCGTAAATGATTGACGTGACGGGGTTTTCTGCTACTTCCCTGATCCTTGTCTGGCGGCCTTTTTTCTGCGGAATAAAGCCCTCAAAGCAGAAACGGTCGCTTGGAAGTCCGCTCATTGTAAGGGCTGGAACAAAGGCGGTTGCTCCTGGGAGGGCCTCCACCTCTATGCCGTTTTCTATACAGGCTCTGGTTACAAGGAATCCAGGATCAGAAATTCCAGGGGAGCCGGCATCTGTAATTAGCGCTGCATTCTGACCATCCAGAATCTTTCCGCAGATAGAATCGGTTCTCTTGTGCTCATTGAACTTGTGGTAGCTCTCCATATGAGTGGAAATGCCATACTTTTTCAGAAGCACGCTGCTGGTGCGGGTGTCTTCCGCATAAATTACATCCACGCTTTTGAGCACGCTTAATGCCCTGAGAGTTATGTCCTCAAGGTTTCCCACGGGAGTGGGCACAAGATATAGCTTTCCCTTCTCCATTAATTGCGGAACTTGCGCCTGATGTGCATATAAAGCCTGTATACGGTGTCGCTGTCTTCCTTCCATTCAGGATGAGCCTGGCGGAAGAACTGGACTATTGCCTTGAAGTTAGGCATTGAGTCTATTTCGGTCATCTGGGAGTTGAAAAGCGCAGGGTCTGAATGGAACAGCTCCCTTACGAACTCAAGCTTGTCGTTGATGCCCATTGTGCCCAGAATGTCGTCTACATATTCTTGAGGATAATCATATTCCCAATCGTACCAGTCTTTTCCCTTTTTCTCAGCGACAGATTTTACCGGTTTTTCTTCGACGGTATTCTCTGCCTCCTCTTCCTTTATTTCAACTTCTTCTGGCTCAGCATCTTCCTCTTCAGAAACTTCTTCAGGATTCTCATCACTTTCATCACCTTCCTCCTCTACAGCCTCTTCCGATTCGGTCTCTTCAACTGAGAACTCTTCTTCATCCTCCTCAAAACTGTTGTCTACAAGAGAGTCAAATACCGGTTCAGGAATAGGGCTGGTCTCGTCGGCAGACAGGATTGGCTCCTCGTCCTGAGTTTGGGAAAGGGCATCCACTTTATCGTCTATGGAATTCAGGCGTGAGGAAAGATGGTCAATTCTGTCGCTGAGAGAAGAAATCATCTTGGCGATTTCTTCCAGTTTTTCTTCCAGGGCAATTGCCAGACTATCCTTATTGTCAGCCTGATTCAGTTCGTATTGCTTGAGCGTTTCTGCGAGTGCGGACAGCAGTCCCTTTTTCTCTTCCATAAATTTTCCTAAATTTGTAAGTGCAGTACAAATTTAAGAAAAATGTTTCTAGAAAGTCCAAAACAGTCTGGTTGGCTAGAGGTTATCTGCGGAAGTATGTTCTCCGGCAAGACGGAAGAGCTTATCAGGAGGCTAAAGAGGGCTAATTTCGCCCGTCAGAGAGTGCAGATTTTCAAGCCGGGAATAGATGTACGCTATTCAGAGACGGATGTGGTCAGCCATGAGGGCAAATCCATCCAGTCCATTACTGTAGACTCTTCACAGAACATTCTTCTGTACGCCACTGATGTGGATGTGGTAGGAATTGATGAAGTCCAGTTTTTTGATGATGGAATAGTAGACGTTTGCAATATGCTCGCAGACAAAGGCGTAAGGGTGATAGTGGCAGGCCTGGATATGGACTATCTGGCAAAGCCTTTCGGGCCTATGCCTGCTCTTCTTGCAAGGGCTGAATACATAACTAAAGTTCACGCCATCTGCGTAAAGTGCGGCCAGCCGGCCCAGCACTCCCACAGGCTTCCGACAGTAAAAGGAGCCGGCGCAGACGAGCAGGTACTTATCGGTGAAATGGACAAATACGAGCCGCTGTGCCGGCACTGTTTCAACGCTGCCCTCAAGGCCGAGGGCAAACTCTAATTATTATTTCTTGTAGTCGCGGGCTGCGAGCATGTTCTTTGGATTGAGGGCCTCGTCTAGCTTTGCTTTGGTCATAACCTTCTGTTCCAGAACGATGTCGTAAACGCTGCGGCCGGTCTGCTGAGCCTCTTTGGCAATCTTTGTGCTGGCCTTGTATCCGATGTAAGGGTTGAGGGCCGTAACGATGCCGATGGAGTTCTTTACCAGATCCATGCAGTGGTCTGGGTTAGCAGTGATGCCGTCTACGCACTCTACTCTGAGAGTGTTCATTACGTTGCTCATCCAGGTGATGCTCTCTGTGATGCACTGAATGATAACAGGCTCCATAACATTGAGCTGGAGCTGGCCAGCCTCGGCTGCAAAAGCAACAGCGGTGTCGTTTCCGATTACCTTGAAGCAAACCTGGTTGGTGACTTCAGGGATTACAGGATTAACCTTGCCAGGCATAATGGAAGATCCAGGAGCCTTTGGAGGAAGGTTGATTTCTCCGAGACCGCATCTAGGGCCGGAAGCCAGCAGACGAAGGTCGTTGGCAACCTTTGACAGTTTTACAGCAAGACGTTTAACAGCTCCGTGATATCCTACATAGCCAGCAGTGTCTGGAGTAGCGGCAACGAGGTTCTTTGCAGCATAGAAAGGCTCGCCGGTAAGTTCAGCTAGTCTCTTGCAGCAGAGCTTAGTGAATCCTGGGGTTGCGTTGATGCCGGTTCCGATAGCTGTACCGCCCATATTGATAGCGTAGAGCTTCTTCTTGTTGTACTCGAGGTTCTCGATTTCCTCTTCCAGAGAATCGGCGAAAGCCTTGAACTCCTGGCCCAAAGTCATAGGAACAGCGTCCTGAAGCTGGGTTCTTCCCATCTTGATGATCTTGTCAAACTCCTTGGCCTTAACCCTGAAGGATGCGATGAGAGCCTTGAGGCTTTCTATAAGCATCTTGTTCATTCTCACGATGGTAAGGTGGAGAGCTGTTGGGTAGGCGTCGTTGGTAGACTGAGCGCAGTTGATATGGTCGTTAGGAGAAACGGTCTTGTAGTCTCCTCTTTCCTTGCCCATAATCTCAAGGGCGCGGTTTGCGATAACTTCGTTGGCATTCATATTAACTGAAGTGCCTGCGCCACCCTGCAGCATATCAATAGGGAAGTCCTGATGCATCTTGCCTGCGATGATTTCCTTGCAAGCCTTTTCTACAGCCTTGGTAATCTTGCTGTCTACAACTCCGAGCTGGTTGTTAGCCTGGATTGCAGCCAGTTTCACGTAAGCGATAGCGATCACGAAATCAGGATAGTCGCACATCCTGACACCTGAGATCTTGTAGTTGTTCAGCGCTCTCTGAGTCTGAACGCCGTAGTATGCTTCTGCCGGAACCTTGAGTTCACCCAGAAGGTCTGATTCAACTCTGTACTTCTTAGTTGCCATGTTTTTAAATATTAAATTTGATAAAATTCTACTTATAATCTTTTTTGAAGATTACAAAAGTAATTAAAATTTGATAGATATCAAATAAACATTTAAGCTACTTGTTAATGTAGCGGTAGGAGAAGCAGGCTGTGATGAAATAGAAGATTGCCTGAGCCCAGAGACTGATGAATTCCGGCCGTATGACGGCAAAGTCTGCTCCCATGCAATTTAGCTTGACATAGCCTTGAACGCCAAAGGTTCCAGGGAAGATATATGAGAAATACTTCCAGAAAGAAGGGAAGCTGGAAACCGGCCAGGTAAGTCCGCTCAGGAAAAGCAGTATCACGCTGAAGAACAGGAACATTACCATTCCTGTCTCTCTGTTGCGGATGAAGACGGCGCAGGTCTGGGAGAAAAAGATTGTGGCCAGAAGGAACGGAACCATAAGCCTATATATGTCCCAGGCAGAAGCATAGTGAGGAAGGCCGAATATCCTTGGAACCAGAATGAGAATGTATGAACCTATTACAAGGTAAATCAGGAAGTAGGCGAAGCCCTGCCCCCAGATATATCGCTGAACTTTCTTTTTGGATGGAGATTCCTCGGCGCTGAGCTTGTGGTTTGCGTTTTCCTCTCTTCTTGTCCCCGATACCATTCCAATGCCGAGGAAAAGGAGCTGATGGATGATGAGCACCAGCACTCCCGGAACAAAGAAGCTGGCAAAGCCGTTGCCCTCGTTGAAGAGAATATTCATCTTGTTTCTCAGAGGTTCTGTGCTGGTCAATGCTTCCTGTTCTGTAAGGCCGTCAGCCTGGAGCCTGGCTATGGAAATGTTTTTTCCTTCATCCAGCATAACATAGTTGCAGGCAAGGGCTATGTTCTTGTAGATGAAGAAGGTGGCCATATTGATGTAGAGAGAGACCGTGGTCTGTTTTCCGGTCTGGATATCTTTGCTAAAATCTTTAGGAATGACAATAATTCCGTGGATTTGTCTTCTCTTCATCCTGGAAATGGCGTCATCCATATTGACGCAGGATTCCAGGGCGATTTCCCTTGTGGCGTCTATCTTGGATGCAAAGCGGCGGCTGTAGGAAGTGCCGCTCTCGTCTATGATTCCAACAGGAATTTCATCTACGCTTTCATTGAGATAAACGGTGCTGTAAAGAAGAGGGTAGCCCAATCCGGCAATGATAAGGATCAGCAGCACGCCGCTATCGGTAAAGATGGTCTTCATCTCCCTCCGAGTGATGGCGGTAAGCTGCGAAAGCACTTCTTTCAGATATGTGAAGACAGATCCTTTCATCTCTTATTTGGTTGGGTAATTGAGTTTTACCATAGCGTCCTTAAGCCTTCCCAGAATGAGGAAAGGAAGGAAGAAGAATATGCACATTCCCAGCATATTAATCCAGCAGTCTCTGATACCGGAATCCAGCATTGCCCACTTGACGTAAATCAGGTAATATTGCCTCAGAGGGAAGAGCTGGGCGAATCCCTGCATAGGAGCAATCATCATCTCTACAGGGTAGGTCATTCCGCACATAGAGAGCGCCAGGATAGAGTAAAGTGAAGCGGCGCTGAGGGCGTCTCTTAAGACAGGGAAAAGTCCAATGAAAAATATTCCAACGGCGTGTGACGCCAGAACCAGCATCGTTATATTCAGAGCCATTACCCAGGCCGGTCCCAGAAGTGGGAATCCGAAAATCCTGTATGCCAGAACCACAAATGAAAGTCCTAGTAGAAGGTAGATCAAAAAGTATGGTAATAGCTTTCCTATCAGAGCGTTAACTATGCTGCCGCCGGCTTTTTCCAGAAGGTCCGGAGTGGTTTTCTGCTTGAGTTCGAATCCTATGGTAAATACCGTCATCACAATGATGCAGAGGCTTAGGATTCCAGGCCATATTATGGATATGAGGTAGATGGCGTAGCTGCTCCACGGGTTGCATATGCTGTGGGTGTCTAGGGTTATAGGCTGGAGCTGCGGCATTATGTCCGCTTCAGGAACTCCCTTGGTTCGCATCGTTGTCCTTCTTACTCCTGCGTTGAGCACATTGGCTATCTGGAAGAAGTTCCTGTAGGCAAGCGTGCCAGGAACCATATAAGACTCTGTGTAATAGACAGGAACGGTTGGCCTCAGGCCGTTAACCACATTAACGTACAGGTCTTCAGGAAATTCGATGAAGCCGTAGATTTCTCCTCTCTGCATAGCCAGGCGGGCGTCGTGGTAGCTGCCGTAGCGGTGGGCTATCTCTATGCCCTGCATGGCTTCTATCTGCTTGATGGCATTGCGTGAAAGATAGGAGTCGTCTTTGTCTACAACTCCCACGGGAACTCTCTGAGGGAGGCCCTGGTACATCAGTGATACAAAGAAAATGGCGCAGAATGCGAGTACCAATATGGTGCCGTACAGGTAGATAGGCCTGTTCAGCATGATATTGCCTTCTCTGACGAAAACGTTGAGAATGCAACTCAGCATATTGGAACTCTTTCTCATTTTCCTCAGCGATGGATTATTTTACGATTGCGCTCATTCCTGCCCTCAGATGAGGTATCGCTGAGACAGGCCTTGCCCTTACTTCAAAGGTCTTGGCGTCGAATTCTCCGCTTGCCTTGGTTGGTTTCCAGGTAGCAAAGGAGGCCATTACGTTTATGAAATATACTTCTGCCTGATAAGTTTCATCTCCAAGGGCCGGAATCTTGACGTTGATCTTACTTCCCATAGTTATGCCCTTGAGCATATCTTCCCTGATGTTGAAGGAGAACCAAACATCGTTGATGTCTGTAACTGTCATAATAGGAGCTCCCTGGCCTACAAGTTCCCCGACCTTAGGGAACACTTCAGTAATGACTCCAGTGATAGGGGAAACCAAGTTGATTTCATCTATGTAGGAGTTGACCTGGTCTACGCTTGCGTTGGCGGCATCAACGGCGGCCTGGGCTGCCATTTTGTCTTCTGCCTGAGCTCCGTTCTTTGCCAGGTTGTACTGGCTGAAGGCGGCTTTTTCAGTTGCAACTGCGGCGTCGTACTGGGCTTTGGCTTCATCTCTCTTCTGGGCGGATACAACTTCCTGGCGGTAAAGGTTTTCTACCCTCTCGTAAGACTTGCGGGCAATGTCCACTCCCACTTTGGCTTTCTGCCATTGCTCAAAGGCTCCTTCTACCAGCTCGCTGCGGGCGCTTCCGCTGGCTTTTGCTCTCTGGGCTCTTGCAGCGCGGCTCTGGGCGTTTGCCTGAACAATTTTGGCCTGGAGTTCAGGGCTGTCAAGGCGCACTACAATCTGGCCTTTGCTTACGGTGTCCCCTTCCTGGTAGAGGAGCTGCTCTACTCTTCCTGCTACCTTGCCGGATACTCTGTATTCGCGGGCTTCTACTGTGCCTTGGATGGTGAGTTTCTGGGTGGAGGAGGTGAGCCATCCGATTACTACCAGTACTATGATTACAAGTAGCAGCGCTGCCAGTCCTACCAGCAGGCTTATGGTGCTTTGCTCTAACTTCTTCATATGCTATTACCTTTTAAATATCTTCTTTTAATCCGCGGCAGTTGTGCCTTTCGCACCACGCTCCGCTATGTGCTTCAAGGCAAACTTGCCGCTTCTTTTCTGCTGCTATTCAGTTCTTTTAAGGTTGCTCTGGCCGATGGCTTTGCGCAGGTAGAGCTCGCAAAGGCGGGTATCTATGCCGGCGTCGATTTTGTCGGAGTTGGCACTGATCCAGGCGGTCTGGGCGGCAAGGAGATCTGTGAGGCTGATCAGGCCTTCCTTGTAGGAGAGCTCCGCAAGGCGGAGGTTCTCTTCAGCGGCGCTGATGTTACTCTCTGCGGCCTCGAGTTTCTTGTTGGCTTCTCTGACCTTGAAGTTGGCTTGGGTAACCTGCAGATTAATAAGTTCCTTAGCCTCATCTATGCGGTGGCGGACCATCCTTTCTTCGCTCTGTGCTGCCTTGAGGGTGTAAACCCTGTCGCCGAAGTGGAAAATCGGGATTGTGATGGCTACTCCTGCAGAAAACATACCCTTGAACTTTTTCTCGAATCCGTTAAAGGTATTCGGGTTGGTGGTCAGATAGTTGGCGGAGGCGGCTATGTTGGGCAGGAAACGGCTGCGGGCAATGTTAACCTGGCTGTGGCTTATCTTGCTGAGGTTTTCCAGTTCTCTAATTTCAAAGCGGTTGTCTATTGCCTGAGCTCTGTTGTAGGCTGGATCGAGTTCCTGGGCTTGGTTTGGAGATATGTCTTCATCTGCAAGGCCGAAGTCTCCGTCAAGATCCAGGCCGCAGACTCTGAACAGGGCCATCTTGGAAAGGGCCACTCCGTCTGTTGCTCTGGTAAGTGCCAGATTGGCTTCGTTGAGCTTGACCTTCACGTTCAAAAGGTCTCCTTTAGTTGCGACACCCTGGTCTATGGATGCCTGAACGTTTTTCTCCAGTTTTTCAAGAAGCTCTACGTATTTTTCTGCAAGCTTTTTCTTGTTAATCAGCGATACGGTTTGCCAGTATGCCTGATCTACGGAAATTATAAGCTCTTCCTGATTGTTGTCTGTCTGGAGGCGGGCCATATCTTCCGTTGTCTTGGCTATGTTGTAAAGTTCGCGGATTTTTCCGCCCAGATATATTGGCTGGGTGAAGCCTATGCCAGCGGCAAAGACGTTATGGACATCAAAAGTCATTTCGCTCTTGGGCAGATAGGCGTATTGCTTCCACTGGATTTTCTCCGGATTGGTCTTTGGGTTGAACGGTACTCCGTCAGCATCAAGTGGAACAGGTTGCCCGTCTATAATAGTCCAACCGTTGGATATCTGGTCTGCAGTAAAGCCAAAGGTGCCGTCGGCCATCTTGGTGCCTACCGGAAGGAGGGCATCTTGGCTGAGAAGAGAGATGTTCTTCTGGTTCCAGGCATAAGTGCCCACGGCTTGGAAGCTTGGCAAAAACTGGGTAAAGGCGGCTTTTCTCAGATTCTCCGCGGCGTTGATTCTTTCCTGAGAGACCTTCATGCTTTTGGAGTTCTGCAAAGCAAACTCCTCGTATTCCTTAAGTGTGTATGTCTGTCCCCAGGCCTGAACGGCTAGAAAGAGACAGATTACAGCCGATATGCTTTTTTTCATAAATGTCAGTTATTTTCTATGAGCTTTGGAGTAACGTCTCCGCAACTGAAACAGCCTTTGTGCCGCCCTTCCAGGTTCATTGCAGCATAATGGGCCTGAATCTTTTTCAAATCTTCTTTCGGATTGTCTGAGACAGCAAATCTTATTCCAGTTCCCACTTTTTTTGTCCTGTAGTTGAAATAGCCGAGATAGACCGGAACATTGCAGGCGCGGGCGATTGTCAGAAAGCCCATTTTCCACTTGTCAGTTTTCTTTCGGGTTCCTTCCGGAGCAATGGCAAGATGCATCTTTTGAGAGTTTTTCAGAGCCTGGATGTTGTGGAGAGCAACATTGCTGCCTTTGGATCTGTCAACCGGAATGGCTCCCATCTTCCTCAGTAGCCAGCCCAGAGGCCAGAAGAAGAATTCCTTCTTGATCATTATGTTGGGAGTGCCGCCCATATAGGTGTAGGCCGCCCAGGCTACAACAAAATCCACAACGGACGTGTGGGGAACTCCCAGAACGATGCATTTGTCTTCCGGAGGAATGCTTCCTTCTGCAGTCCAGCCCATCCATCTTAAAAGCCGTTTGCTGAATTTCTGCCTGAAGCTCATAATCAGAATATTGCTTTAAGCGTCTGCGGCCGCCCTGTCTTCCATAATAACCTCTTCTCTCAGGTTTTTCATAATGAAATCCTGGCGGAAAGGAGTGTTATTGCCCATATAGAACTCAAGAATCTCGTGGGTTGGATCTTCTTTGTATATGTGGACCGTGTCTAGACGCATATCGTCGCCGATGAAATTCTCAAACTCCTTGTCTGAGATTTCTCCAAGACCTTTGAATCGGGTTACCTCCGCGCTCTTTCCGAACTCCTCTATGCCCTCCAGCTTTTCTGCCTCGCTATAGCAATAGCGCACGTCAAAGGAATTGTCTTTCTTCTTTCTGCGCACCCTGAACAGCGGAGTCTGGAGTATGAAAAGATGGCCTCTTCTGATAAGCTCAGGAAAATACTGGATGAAGAAGGTTAGCATCAGCATCCTGATGTGCATACCGTCAACATCCGCATCGGTTGCAATTACAACCTTGTTGTAGCGCAGGTTCTCTATGTCTTCCTCTATGTCAAGGGCTGCCTGCAAAAGGTTGAGTTCCTTGTTGTTATTGTCGTAGATTACTTTCTTGGAACTGCCGTAGGTGTTCATAGGCTTTCCCCTCAGCGAGAAAACCGCCTGTGTGTCTGCGTTCCTTGCCTTGGAAACCGTTCCGCTTGCGGAATTACCCTCTGTGATGAAAATGGTGGTCTTTTCTGCAAGAGGGTTGTTCTTGTCTGTATAATGGATTTTGCAATCGCGGAGCTTCTCGTTGCTTATCATTCCCTTTTTGCGGCGCTTGCTCTTGAGAATGTCTGCAATTTCCTTCCTCTCCTTTTCGCTGGCATTGATCTTCTTCTGCATTGCGTCCGCAGTAAGCGGATTTTTATGCAGATAATTGTCAAGTTCTGAGGCCAGGAAGTTCATTATGAAGGTCTTGATAGGGATGCCCCCGTTCTCTTCCGTATCTGTAAGACGGGAGTTCAGGAAGGTTTTTGTCTGGTTGGCAAAGCCCGGCTCGCCGACTCTTATGGCGATGGCTGCAACTATGCCTTCCCTTACATCCTTAGGATCGTAATCTTTCTTGTAAAAGTCTTTGACGGTTTTTCCAACAGCCTCTCTGAAAGCGCTCAAATGTGTTCCGCCGTGGTAGGTGTTCTGGCCGTTTACAAAGGAATATATGTCTTCTCCGGATTCGCTTCCGTGGGTTATGACCACTTCTATATCGAGACCTTTCAGGTGGATAGGGGAATATAGCGGAGCCTCCGTCATATTGTCGTTGATAAGGTCCAGAAGACCGTTCTTGCTGCAGTAGGTGGTCTTGTTGAAATGGATGGTCAGCCCAGTGTTCAAGTAAGCGTAGTTCTTGAGCATGCTGTCTATATACTCCAGCTTGTAGGAGTAGTTCTCGTACAGCTTAGGGTCTGCAGTATAGCGTATGAGCGTGCCGTCTTTTTCGTCTGTGTTTTTGAGTTCTCCTTCCTTCTTGAGCTCTCCTTCCTCAAAATAAGCCCATTTGCTTTTTCCGTCTCTCCAGCTCTGGGCGTAAAACTTGGTGGATGTGGCGTTAACCGCCTTGGCTCCCACGCCGTTCAGTCCCACGGACTTTCCGTATGCGGCAGAACCATACTTTCCGCTGGTGTTTATCTGTCCAACGGAAACTACAAGACTATCCAGCGGAATGCCACGGCCATAGTCCCTTACGCAGACTTCCTTGGTTTCCTCGTCCAGGGTGATGTCTACGGTCTTTCCGAACCCCATATTGAATTCGTCTATGGCGTTATCCACTATCTCCTTGAAAAGCACATAGATACCGTCATCCTTCTCGCTGCCGTCTCCCAGCTTTCCCAAGTACATTCCTGGTCTTTTCCTCAGATGCTCGTGCCAATCCCAATGCTGGATGTCCTCGCTCCCGTATCCTTTGTTTTTCTTCTCTTCTTTGCTCATCTTGCTTATTTCATGTTGTTGAGTTTAGAGTTTAGATTTCTCAGTGCCGCTGCCGGGTCGTTGTAAATAAGCGGACCGGTACAGCATCCGCCTTCGCAAGCCATTACCTCCACAAAAGGTGATGGAGCCTTGGCTGTCTTGGCGATGCCCCTGAGAAAGGCAATGTTCTTCTTGTCCAGATTTGCTATGGCCGTTGCCTCGAGCTGCTCGTCTTTGAGTATATACTTTACTGCTCCAATCACGCCGCCGCTCTTGGCAAAGGCGTGGGCTGCCTTGTAGCTCTGAACTTCAGGAATGAAAGACGGAATGGTTTCAAAGTCTATGTGAAGGCCTGCAAACACGCTGCCGATTTCCTCAAAGGTAATGGCCATATCCGTATCAGGATTGTCTCTGACTTCTTTCTTCTTTGCAAGGCAAGGGCCAATGAATACAACCTTTGCTTCCGGATATTTCTTCTTTGCGATCTTGGCCGTGTAATACATCGGGGAACCGGTAGAAGAAACATATTTTGCCATATCCGGTATGTGCTTTCTGACAAGTTCAATCCAGGAAGGGCAGCAGCTGGTTGTCATAAAAGGCTGGCCCTCGGCGATTTTCTCGTTGAGCTCCGCAGCCTCTGTAGAGGTGGTTTCCATAGCTCCCTCGGCGACTTCAATCACGTCTTTGAATCCCAGAGACTTGATTGCGCCGTAAACCTTTTCGGTTGGCACTCCCTGGAACTGGGAAAGGATGGCTGGTGCGACTATTGCCACCATTTCCTGTCCGTTTTTCAACCCCTGGAGCACGTCGAATATCTGGCTGACTTCAAAGATTGCCCCAAATGGGCAGGCGTTGATGCATTTCCCGCAGTAGATGCACTTGCTTTCATCTACGTGCTCAATCATATTCTCGTCTTTGGAAATCGCCTTGAGAGGGCAGGCTTCCTCGCACGGAACCGGTATATAAACGATAGCGTGGTAAGGGCAGCTCTGGAGGCATTTGCCGCAACTGATGCAAACATCGTGATCTATTTCCGCGCGGCCTTTCTTGTTGAAGAAAATGGCATTCTTCGGGCAATTCATGTAGCATGTTCTGGCAACGCAGCCGCGGCAGAGGTTTGTGATTTCATAGTTGGTCTTCACGCAGGAGGAGCAGGCCTCATCTATGACGCACATAAGATTTGGCTTGCGGTGAGGATCCTTTCTGTTTAGAGCCTCCTTGGCATACCAGGAAAGCGGAGTCAGTTCGTCTGTCTCGTCATACATATCGAATCCCATCAGAGGGAAGCTCTTGTATTTCCACACAGCTCTTTCCTTGTGTATGCAGCACCTTCCCAGCACCTTCTGGTTATTCCTCGGGCTGAGTTTTATCGGAAGACGATCTATCTCTTCAACCAGCTTGTCTTCTTTCCACAATTCCACCAACTTTGCCAGAAGCGCCTGGCGAACGATCATCACATTATTAGCAAATGCCATAACTATTTAAATCTATTTGTGTTCGTTAAGGGGTCATTACTGCATTCCATACGGCGGTGCGGAGAGTGCCTCTTGCGTCATCCTGGTCATATTCCCAGTACATCAGTCCAAGCATTCCTTTCTGGCGTATCCAGGATCCTTTTGCGGCTATGCTCCTCGGGTTGTCATATCCCATATAGAAAACTCCCTGCATCGTTTCAACATAAGGGCAGCTGGCCGTAGCGTCCCACTTGTTCCTCCTGTATTTCTTAGGGTCGAGATTTAGGATGCTCTTGTATGAGACTGCTGTAGGAGATGTGCTGAATGAATGGCGGCCGTAGAATGGAATTCCGAGAACGAGCTTCTTAGGATTCACGCCGGCGTTCAGATAGGAGTTCACAGCGCGGTTACAGTCTCTGTAGGCCCTTGTGTCTGCGAGGGCTGAATGATGATGGGGAGCTTCGTCAAAGTCGTAGGCCATGATATTCACATAGTCCACATACTGGTCCATGCCTTTGATGTCGACATATCTGTAACCGCCTCCGGAAACAGTCTGCTTGTCAAAACAGTAGCCTGCGTAAGAGATTTCATATTTATCTCCCAGGGTTTCCCTTAGCTGCTTGACGAGCTTGACGTAGTTTTCCGTATCACAGGTTACGTCGCAGGCGGCACCGCTCCAGCTCAGTCCAGGGAATTCCCAGTCCAGGTCTATTCCGTCAATGCCGTAATCCTGGAGGAACTTGAGGCAGTCATCGGCGAACCTCTTCATGTTGTCCTCGCTTTTGCACAAAGCGGAAAAACTTCCACCCTGCCTGTTGTCGGAATTGGTGACTCCGTGTGTGAAGCTCAGGCATATCTTGAGGTTAGGGTAGAGCTTTTTCAGGTTGACGATGTTCTGGAATCTTGCCTTGTTTCCCTGAAGGTCAAACTTCTTGTAGATTCCGTCAACCATATAAAGTTCTGCAAACGCATAGTTGATATGGGTTATCACGCTTGCGTCAGGTATCAGGCTTCCGTAATAGGTGACATAGGCGGTTACGTGCCTGCCATCGTCTATCCTGGCATTCGGAGCGACTGAAGGTTCATTGATAGGAGGGTCAACCTCTTCAACCGGTTTCACTGGCTCTGGATCCAGCGGTTTCTCACTTTCACTTCCTCCACCGCCTCCTCCGCAGGCTGTCGCGAACAATGCAATAACTGCAGCAAATGCCCAAAATCTGAACTTTTTCATGTCTGAAATTTTTATGATATCCGTCAAAAATAGCAATTATTCCGCAAATAATAAAATCAAAGATTTTATCTGAACACGAAATATACCGCTCCGATCAGCAGGAAGAATGCAATCAGATGATTGTAGTTGAAAGTCTGGGTCTTGAAAAATATCAGCGAGAATATCACGAATATCATAATTGTCACCACTTCCTGGATCACTTTCAACTGGACAAGGGAGAATGGTCCTCCAAGGTCCTTGAAGCCGATTCTGTTTGCCGGTATCATAAAGCAGTACTCGAAGAACGCGATGCACCAGCTGATCAGGATGATGCCGAAAAGCCCCCACTTAGGGAGGAGAGTGTTGGTCTTGAATTTAAGCTGGCCGTACCAGGCCAAAGTCATGAAGCTGTTGGAAACAATCAACAGCAGTATGGTAAGCAATCCTCTGCCCATTTTCTGTCTGATTTAAAAACGGGCGCAAATATAGCGAATCTCCGCTTAGATTAACCCTGTCCCTGGCTTTTCGGTTTCTGCCCTTTGACGGCAGGGGAAATGTTCAGCTCGCGGCTGTATGTGAAAGATGTCCTGTCTGTAATAATGATCTTTCCCTCAGCGATGTACATAGTGAGAAACTTACGCGTGTATTCCTTTGTCCCGCCGTCAGAGGTAAGTTCCGGAAGATGCGGACCGTTGTCTTCCAGAAGGGCGTCTCTGACCTGGTCCGGAATCTCCAGGATAAACCTCACCCTTCCGTTCTGGTCGCAGACCTGGATACCGATATCGGTGAGGACAAAAAGGTTGCCCTTCGAGTCGAAAACCATAGGGCCTTTGGAGACGAGGGTGTTGCCGTAGGAGTGGAGCCAGTAGAATCTCTGTTCTTCTACAAGCGGGCTGCGCTCTCCTGTTATTGCCTGCCAGAGGCAGCTGGTCTCCGCCTCGTTCCAGAAGAAACTCTTTTCCAGGGCAGTGAAGCTGCCGTCAGGATAATCTGCACAGTAATATGAGCGGGCGCTCGAGTGGCTTCTTCCGTTGCCCTTTGCCATATTTTCTATCGTAAACACGTCAGGATTAGTCCTGTCTATCTGTTTTTCCTTGACCCACTGGTCCTGTCCGCTTACAGAAAGAGGCTTGAAAGGAGTCTTTTCCCCATCGCGATAAAGATACTTGTTCAGGAAATCGTTCTGGGTGATTCCGGCCTTGACGGGTTCAGGATAACCTCCCCAGAGCCAGATCATTACCTCTTCAAATATTACGGCTGCGCGGTTTCCGGAATGCTTTTCGTCCGACCAGTCGTACTTGGTGTCATAGCCTGCAAAATCCAGAGCCGTGGACAGCATCTGGTTGGCTTCATACCAGTGTCCGAAGGTGGCGTTCCACACATCCTGGCTTCCGTCCTGAAGGCAAATCCTCAGTGGCTTCGGCTCGCATTTGCGGACAAACACCTGAAGGTCGTTTCCACCCCTCATTGAGACGAAGGTTCCCACTCCGCTGTAAACCCTGCGGAAAAGGTCAGGCCTCATCCACGCGGCGTTGAAGGCAGCTATTCCGCCACTCGAAAGCCCGAAGATGGCCCTCTGGTCAGGATTCTTTGAAACTTTTATTCCGGTTTCTTTCTCGACAAACGGAACTATCTCCGTGTCAAGGAATTCGGCAAACCTTCCGTCGGTAAAGTCAAACTCGTTCGAGCGGTTGTAGCGGATAACATTTCCGTCCTTTCCCCTGATAACACCCGGCTGGACGAAAATGCCTATGGTAACCGGCATCTTGCCCTCTGCGATAAGCTTGTCAAAAACCTTCGGGGCGTTGCAGGTGATACCGTCCAGCCCGATGAAAAGGCAGGCCGGTCTGCTCCCGTCATATTGATTGGGTATGTAAACCTGAAGGTTCCTTTCCGTTCCAGGGTAAAGGTCTTTATCGGTCTTGTAGTCAAGCGATATGATTTTTCCCTGAGCAAAAAGACCAGCTGAAAGCATCATCGCTGAGGCAAAGACAATAAATGATCTGAAAACTTTCATGATAACAGATGTTTGTTACTACAAATATAAAAAAAGGATGCCGCACTTGCTACGGCATCCTTCAATTCAGCATCCGGAAGTGGTTACTTCTCGAATCTCTGGTTCAGAAGCTCAATCATCTTGATGACTGCGTATGAGATTCTGGTACCAGGGCCGAAGATGGCGGCTGCGCCAGCCTTGTAGAGAGCATCATAGTCCTGGGCAGGGATAACTCCGCCGGCAACTACGATAATGTCCTCTCTTCCGAGTTTCTTCAGTTCATTGATAATCTGAGGAACCAGGGTCTTGTGGCCTGCTGCAAGAGAAGAAACTCCAACTACGTGAACGTCGTTCTCCACAGCCTGCTTAGCAGCCTCGGCAGGAGTCTGGAACAGAGGTCCCATATCCACGTCGAATCCGCAGTCTGCATAGCCGGTAGCCACAACCTTTGCGCCTCTGTCGTGGCCATCCTGACCGAGTTTTGCAATCATTATACGCGGCTGTCTTCCTTCTTTCTTCGCGAAGGCTGCAACCATCTTCTTTGCGGTCTCGAACTCGTTGTCTTTCTTGACCTCGGATGAGTAAACTCCTACATTCATACGGATCTTTGCTGTGTATCTTCCTACTACCTCTTCGCAAGCGTCGGAAATCTCTCCCAGAGATGCCCTTGCCTTTGCGGCCTCTACTGCCAGAGCCAGAAGGTTGCCCTTCTTGGTCTTTACGCACTCGGTGATAGCGGCAAGACACTGTTTAACTTTCTCGTTGTCTCTGTTCTTTCTGAGCTGCTCCAGACGTGCAACCTGCTGCTGGCGAACCTTGGTGTTATCGATATCAAGAATCTTGATAGGATCTTCGTGCTCAAGGCGATAGCGGTTCAGTCCGATGATACTTTCCTCGCCGGAGTCAATTCTTGCCTGCTTTCTTGCAGCGGCTTCCTCGATCCTCAGCTTAGGAATACCTGACTCGATAGCCTTTGCCATACCGCCCAGCTTCTCCACTTCCTGGATATGTCCCCAAGCCTTGTGAGCCAACTCGTTGGTCAGGCTCTCGATGTAGTATGAACCAGCCCACGGGTCGATTGAACGGCAAACCTGAGTCTCCTGCTGGATGTAGATCTGGGTGTTTCTGGCGATACGTGCAGAGAAGTCCGTTGGCAGAGCGATAGCCTCGTCAAGCGCGTTGGTGTGCAAACTCTGGGTATGGCCCAGGGCTGCTCCCATAGCCTCGATGCAGGTTCTTGCAACGTTGTTGAACGGATCCTGCTCTGTAAGGCTCCATCCTGAAGTCTGGCAGTGAGTTCTAAGGCTCAAGCTCTTAGGATTTTCAGGATTGAACTGCTTCACAATCTTAGCCCAGAGCATTCTGGCTGCCCTCATCTTTGCAATCTCCATAAAGTGGTTGGTTCCGATTGCCCAGAAGAATGAAAGTCTTGGAGCGAACTTGTCTACAGGAATGCCGGCCTTGATACCGGTACGGAGATATTCCAGACCGTCTGCAAGGGTGTATGCCATCTCGATGTCGTTGGTTGCTCCTGCCTCCTGCATATGGTAGCCGGAGATTGAGATGGAGTTGAACTTAGGCATAAACTGAGATGTATAGGCAAAGATGTCGCCGATGATTCTCATGCTGAACTCAGGAGGGTAGATGTAGGTGTTTCTTACCATGAATTCCTTGAGGATGTCATTCTGGATGGTACCGGCCATCTCCTCGAGCTTTACTCCCTGCTCCAGACCTGCTACAATGTAGAAGGCCATAATTGGGAGAACGGCTCCGTTCATTGTCATTGAAACAGACATCTTTCCAAGAGGAATCTGGTCAAAGAGGATCTTCATGTCCTCAACAGAACAGATACTTACTCCCGCCTTTCCAACATCACCAACAACTCTTGGATTATCAGCATTGTATCCTCTGTGGGTAGGGAGGTCGAACGCTACTGAAAGACCTTTCTGTCCGGCAGCCAGGTTTCTTCTGTAGAATGCGTTAGACTCTTCTGCAGTGGAGAAGCCCGCATACTGGCGAACGGTCCAAGGCTTCTGAACATACATCGTGCTGTAAGGGCCTCTGAGGAAAGGCGCAACACCTGCTGCATAATGCAGATGCTCCATTCCCTCCAGATCCTTTGCGGTGTAGTTGGTCTTTACGGCTATCTTTTCAGGGGTATTCCAAAGAACTTCTTTCTTTGCTGCACCCTTCTTTGCTGCAGGCTTTGCAGCTGACTTATATACTAAATCGTTGAATTTTGGACGCATAACTTTTTCCTCCCCTTATTTGATAAGTTTTTCCTGATAACCCTTCAGGGTCTCGAGCACATTGCTGCGGACACTGATGAAGTTCTCGATTCCCTTGGCGATGAGATCGTTCTTGCACTCAGGATCACCAGCTACAACCACGATTCCCTTCTTGCCAACGATCTTGGCGATAGCAGGAACCTCAGCGGCATACTCGTCATCAGATGAGCAGGCCACGATAATGTCTGCCTTTGCCTTGAGGGCAGCTTTTGCGCCTTCCTCAGGAGAGTTGAAGCGGTTGTTGTCAACCACCTGGAATCCGGCTACTGCAAAGAAGTTGCAGGCGAACTGAGCCCTTGCACGGCACATTGCCAGATTTCCGTAAGTAACCATAAATGCCATAGGGCGTTTTGCAGCCTTGTCTGTTTTGAATCTCAATTCTTCAAAGGCCATTGCGCCTCTGTAAACTTCCAGAGGACGGCCAACCATTCCTGCCTTCTTCTTAGGAGCGGCCTTGCGGGTTACAACCTTCTTGGTAACTTCCTTCTCCACAACTTCTGTGAAGTTAGGGAACTGGTTGGTTCCAAGGAGAGTATCACGTCTTGTGGCTATGTTTGAATCTCTCTTCAGCGATGTTTCCTTGATGCTGTCCTGAATCTTCTCTGCCTTGAAAGCCTCAACGTATCCGCCGGCCTTCTCGATGGAGTTAAACAGATCCCAAGATGTCTTTGCTATTGCATCGGTGAGCTCTTCAATATAGTAAGATCCTGCGGCAGGGTCTACTACCTTGTTGAAGTGGCTCTCGTCCAGAAGCAAGCTCTGAACGTTTCTTGCAATCCTGTTGGAGAATTCGCCAGGCTTCTTGTAAGGGTGGTCGAACGGAAGAACTTCCATTGAGTCAACTCCTCCAACGGCTCCACTCATAGCCTCGGTAGTGCCCCTGAGCATATTTACGTAAGGATCGTAAACTGTCTGGTTCCAGGCGCTTGTAACTGCATGAACCTTGATCTTGCAGCTGTCTTCCTTCTTTGCCCCGTAAGCCTTCACGATGTTTGCCCAAAGCAGTCTGGCTGCCCTGAACTTGGCAATCTCCATAAAGTAGTTGCCGCTGATGGATACGGTGAACTTAATTCTCTTTGCAGCTTCGTCTACCTTAACACCTGCATCCTGCAGAAGGTTCAGGTACTCGCTTCCCATATTCATTCCGTAAGCCAGTTCCTGTGTGATGGTGCTTCCCGCATCGTTAAAAGCGTAGGTGTAAACTCCAACTACCGTGATGTGAGGGAAGTCTTTGACCAGTTCAATAGCCTTAACCAGAAGTTTTGCAGCATCTGCCTTGCTCCAGACTCCTGTAGAGTTCATTTCTTTCAGAGGGTCATAGTCAAACGATGCCCTTACTGCTGAGGCTTTTGCGCCGCTCTCTTTTACCACGGCGATAAAATTCTTCAGGACTGAAAGGTCTTTGCAACCCTTGAAATTTACTTCAACTGCCTTGAGCTCTATGCCTTTGAGAAGGGCCTTCATATCTGCCTTGAGTACCTTCTCGGTCTGGCTGAGGTCGAATCCAGGAGCGGTTACTCCCTTCATCATTCCGTCCAGAGCTAGAGCATTAGCCGCCTTGAAGTCTTTGCCTACAAGGTAATCCTGACGGATAAGCCAGTTGTTGTTGTCTTTTGTGCCTCTGACAAAAGGGAACTGGCCAGCCTTTCCGCCTACTTCCTTAAGGCCCTTGAGGTCTTCAGCGCGGTAATAAGGCTGTACGGAGAAACCTTCCATAGTTCTCCATACCAGTTTCTTCTGATAGTCGGCACCTTTCAAATCCTTGATTATAGCATCTTCCCATACCTGTTTGGGAACGGGAGGAAACTCAGTAAATAATTTCTCTGCCATATTATTACTGTTGTTTGATAGGTGTATTATTGTTTAATGTTTGTTTAAACTTATTAATAGACAACAAATATAACATTTATTATTGTAAGTTGTAAGAGATTTTGCGCTAGATGGCTTTTTATTTCAAAACAAGCCTGCCAGAAAGTTTTTCCGCCGGATTTGCACAAAAGAAAGAAATTTTCATACCTTTGCACCCCGCAAAAGAAAAAGGAGGTGGTATAAAGCATGATTATCGTTCCAATCAAGGACGGCGAGAACATAGAGAGAGCACTTAAGAAATTCAAGAGAAAGTTCGAGAAGACAGGCGTCATCCGCGAGCTCAGAGACCGCAAGACTTTTGAAAAGCCTTCAGTCCGCAGGCGTGCGCAGTTGATGAAGGCTATCTATGTAAAGCACCTTCAGACCAGCGAGGAATAATCCTGGCGCTTTTGCAAGCTTAGAGAGGGATGGACATCAGTCCGTTCCTCTTTTTCGTTATATTTGCAATGTATGGGATGCCTCAGCGATTTTACGGATTACCTCAAGGTCAGGAGGAGATATTCTCCCCGCACTGTAAAGCTCTACAGCGATGCCGTGGGGGATTTCCTCCGCTATGCCCTGCCGGAAAGGCAAAACGAGGCAACATCCGCCATTCCTGACAATGAGATTCTGGAAGTTCTCCGATTCCAGATCATACGTGGCTATGTTTCCAATATGATGGACAGGTCTCTGGATGCCAGAACAGTAAATCTTCATCTGAGCGCCCTGAGCACCTTCTGCAACTACCTTGTCAAGCAGCAAAAGCTCCCGTCCAATCCCGTCAAGGGCATAGTCCGCCCTAAAGAGAAAAAGCGGCTTCCGTCTTTTTTCACACCGGAGGCCTTGAAAGAGTATTTTGACAGCCCTGTTTCCGATGACTATCCTTCTGCCAGAAACAAGATGATAGTGACCCTTCTCTTTGCCACCGGCCTCAGGCGGGCAGAGGCGGCAGGGCTGAGGACAACAGATATAGACCTTTCCAGACACACCATCAGCATAATTGGAAAGGGCAACAAGCAAAGGCTCATTCCGATAGTAGACTCTCTGGCAGAGAAAATCGTGGATTACCTTCGTATAAGGCAAGAATTTGCTAATCAAAAATGTCAAAATCCTTCGGATTTTTTTTTCTTAACGAACAAAGGTAATCCTGCTTATGTAGAGCTCATTAATCGTTTGGTTAGGAAAGAGTTATCTAGTATAAAAAGTCTTTCAGGAAAGATGACACCACATATACTCCGACATAGTTTCGCTACCGCCCTTCTTAACAATGGAGCTGATATAATGAGTATCAAAGAGGTTTTGGGACATTCCAGCCTTGCTGCCACGGAGGTTTATACCCACAACTCTTTTGAGAAATTAAAGGAAGTTTACAAAACCGCCCATCCAAGGGCCAGGAAATAAAAGACAAATCAAAAACAACATTTAATATGAAAAGGATTCTCATAATTGCAATTCTGGCATTATTCGCTACCGCTTCATTTGCCCAGACCACTCAGAAGCAAGCCCTCAAAAAGGTTTATGACGAAGATATCAATCCGCTTGAGCAGATAGACAAGGCTGTTGCAAAAGCCAAGGCTGAAGGCAAATACGTAATCTGCCAGCTGGGCGGAAACTGGTGCCCGTGGTGCCTAAGGTTCGCCGATTTTATCACAAAAGACGCAGATATAAACAAGATGATCGGCGACAATTTTGTTTATATCCACGTGAACTACAATCCGAGAATGGCCAAGAGCAAAGACGAAGCTGTTGCCAAACAGGCTAATGCCCTTATGAAGCGCCTGGACAATGCTGGCCGCTTCGGATATCCTGTCTTCATAGTGCTAGACAAAGGCGGCAAAGTCCTTCATATACAAGATTCAAGCTTTCTCGAGGAAGGAGAAGGCTACAACAAGGACAAAGTTCTCCGCTTCTTCAAGAACTGGACTCCAAAAGCCGTTGGCAAATAATGAAAGACAACACTCAAGCAGATAAGTATAAAGACCGTGCGCGGGGCTGTATGGTTGGCGGGGCTGTGGGAGACGCCCTGGGCTATGCCATTGAGTTTGACAGCTGGCAGGAAATAGAACGCAAGTACGGCCCAAGTGGCATTACCCGTTATCAACTTGACAGATGGGGGGTTGCCCGTATCTCAGACGACACTCAGATGTCTCTTTTCACCGCCGCCGGCATTCTTCTGGGAATGACCAGAGGCTATATGAGAGGCATTATGGCTCGCATAGATACCTATTGCCACTGGACATATCTGGACTGGCTCCACACGCAGCAGTGGACTGCCAGAAAAGAAGACGAGAGAGTTGATTCCTGGCTGATGGATATCCCCCAGCTCTACTCCTGCCGGGCTCCCGGCCATACCTGTCTTACCGCCCTGATGGCTTTGGAGAAGGACCAGACTCCGGTCAACGACAGCTGCGGCTGCGGCGGAGTAATGCGCACAGCGCCGCTTGCCATTCTTGATTTCCTCCACAGCTATGCTTCCGGAGATATACTTTTTTGCGATATGTGTGCCGCTGAGGCAGCCAGGCTGACTCACAAGCATCCGCTTGGTTTCATTTCTTCCGCTCTTTTCAATCACATTCTGACCAGGATTCTGGGTGGATATGCGGATGGTGAAGACCGCCAAGACCTCCTTGCTTCCCTGATACAAAAGGCCGCGGAAGAGATTGGTTCAATACAGTCTGCACCAGATGATAACAAAACTTACAAAGAACTCTGGCCTAATCATATAGCCACCCAGCAGGACATAATCAAGAAGGCCATAGACCTTGCCGGAGGAGACACTCCAGACCACACAGCCATTGAGTCCATCGGCGGCGGCTGGACCGGCCACGAAGCTCTTGCCATTGCGGTTTACAGCGCGGTCAAGCATTGCGCTTCTTTTGAAGACGCAATCATAAGCAGCGTCAACCACTCCGGAGACAGCGACTCCACCGGTGCAGTCTGCGGCAACATCATAGGCTGCCTTCTTGGCCGCAGCGCAATTCCGGCCCACTTTACCAAGAATCTGGAGCTTTTAGACATCATAGAAGAAATTGCCACAGACCTTTATACAGGCTGCATCATCAGCGAATATGACCCTATAGACACTCCCGCAAAGAAACGCTGGGCGCAGAAGTACTGCCACCACCGTTACCCTCATACTCGCTGAACTTCATTTGTTAATTCAGGCGAATGAGCCTGTAAAAACTTTTCATTTGACAGAACTTGTCAAAGCGGCCTTGTATCTTTGCCATTGACTCAAGAGGGGGCTCTCCTTCTTGAACAAATTACTTATTCCTTATTATTTAACGTTATGCTTTACGATTTATTAGCTTTTTTCTATGAGAAGGCTGACGACAAGAAATGCCGTTACTGCGTGCCTTTGGGATTTGTTGGTTATTCTGCTTTGGAAGGATTCAACGAGGATCCTGATTCTACCGATGGTTACACCGATTACATCTTGCGTAATGCTCAATATGACGATCTGGTACGTCTTGTTCAATGGCCCTATGAAAGTGAGCTCAACGATGTTTACTCTTCTGACAAGCTCTTTGAAAGGATTGAAATAAGAGCCTCGGAACTTGATGTTCTTGATGATGATGGAACTATTGGGGCAAGAGGAGTAACGATATCCGAAGTCTTTGTGCAATTCGAGGAAACCGCGCCATCTAGCCCTGTTGTTTTCTATAATGCTGTATTTGAAAATATAAAGAAGAATACCAAGCGGTTTAAAGTGCCACTCAAAAAACTGAAGAATTATTTTGGCGTGCTCACGATGTTTGAAGTGATGGAACGTCTTGACAAGTATTTCGGGAAGGGGCTACCCTGGACTTTTGAGCAGCTGAAAAAATATTTTAAGGATGATTTAGATGCCAAACGCCTTGCTGTGAAAAATATAGAGATAGCAAAAAAGGTAATAGGCGGAGATGAGTATCTTAATTTGAAATTAGAGCCAAATTACAAAGGTTATGAAGTTGTTGTTTGCGAACCCAAAGGTGATGGCATTCTGGGACTTCCTTTTTATGTGCTGATAAAAAACGGCAAGGGGCACATCGCTGACATAGAAGAACGTGACGAATTGCTGTTCAGAAACCTTAATGCGAAAGACTACAAGAAGGCGGTCAAGAATTATATGATGATCCGGTTAGGTGTCTCTAAAGAAGTTGCAGAGAATAAAATCAGGGGGAACGATGCTACTCTTGATGACTGCTGGGAAGACAAGCTATCAGTTCCCGCTGCAGCTACAGGGCTGTTGCACAATTTCTTGTAATAAAGAGCACCACCTTGCTACCCCGTTACCCATCTCCCCATCTGTTTTCCAATGCATTCAGTATTTTCAAAATAAACAGACCCAACCAAACTTCCTGGAAAGATCCTTTATGAGATTTCTGTCTTGGACCGGAAGGTGGATTGTTGCTGTAAGTTGTTTTGTCTGCCTCTTGAGGATATTAGCAGAATCAATGTTGTACTGAGTTTGCAAATTCATCCATAAATCCGCTGGAATGTCAAGAGCTTTTTCAAGTTTGACAGCCATATTCAGAGATATTGAGCGCTTGCCGTTTATTGTCTGACTTAGGATAGATGTTTTAATGCCAGTAATATCGGCAAGCTGTTTCTGTGTCATTTTTCTTTCCGCCAACTCGTCTTTTATCAATTCTCCAGGGTGTGTTGCAATAAAAGGAGTCGTGCTCTCATCAATAACGTTATTTGGTGTTATTCTATTCATAATGCTTTGATATTTCTTTAATTAAAATGATGTTGATGATCCCGGCTTCTCCAGCTCTGCTTTTTAATAGCAATCGGTATTGATCATTTATCCATACGGTTTCTATGTTACTCAAATTCCCCTTCTTTTTCTCATAGTGCAGACTCTTGATTCTAAACAAGGATTCAATTCTTGTTGCTAATTTCAGATAGTTCACAACTTTTACGTAGCGAGTTATGATATCTTTCGGCAATTTGTTATAAGTTTTGTCTTGAGTAGTTCCGTTGCTGTATAACTCCCACAGGCTTTCACTTTCAAATTCTATTGTCATTTTATTTCTGCAAATATAATATTTGTTAATTAATTATCAAAAATGATAACTATTTTTGAGTCTATGGCATTTAAATCGAGACAAACTTATATCCATTCCCTTTTTCAATCCAAATCTTATCCGGATATAATCGTTTATAATCGTTTGATGATTTATAAAACGGATCAGAGGTCTGAACTATAGTAAGTTAAAATTACTGTTTCTATTCAGTTCGTTCTTGAAAAGGAGGCTATCGTTTCTTTTACTAATTGAATTCAGGGGTAATTATATTATTCTTTGACAGAAATTGTCAAAAGGCTCCAATATCTTTGCGCGCGAAGGTCCTTGCCAATAAAAAACTCCCACCGAAGCGGGAGTTTAGGTAAAAACCTTCGGCATATAGCCTTATTGTGATAAGATGTAGAATCTTATAACACAAAGGTAGCAAACTTTGTTGATAAAGCAAATTAATGTTAATTTTATAGACAAATATTTATTGATTATGTCTAGAATACTTGGCCTTGATTTAGGAACCAACAGTATAGGTTGGGCTATTGTTGATACACAACAGGATGGATCCTACAAACTATTTGACAAAGGTGTATCTATCTTCCAGGAGGGAGTTAAAATTGAGAAAGGAAATGAATCTTCAAAAGCAGCAGAACGTACTGGATACAGGTCTGCAAGAAGGAGAATATTTCGTAGAAGATTAAGAAAAATTGAGACGTTGAAGGTGTTGGTAGATTTAGGTTGGTGTCCTTATTTATCTGCAGAACAGTTGTCAGACTGGCGTTATCGCAACATTTATCCAAAGATTGACGAGTTTATGCTTTGGCAGCGTACGAACGATAATGAGCAAAAAAATCCATATTATTATCGTCATCTTGCGTTAACCCAAAAGCTTGATTTGTCCAAAAAAGAGGATAAATACATCTTAGGCCGTGTTATGTATCATCTTTCTCAGCGAAGGGGCTTCCTTAGCAATAGAAAAGAGAATACAAAAGAATCTAATGGCAAGGTTAAAGATGACATATCCGCTTTGAATAAAGCTCTTGAAGAAAGTGGCTGCAAGTATATCGGTGAGTATTTCTATACTATCTACGGAAAAGAAAGGATTCGTGCTCACTATACTTCTAGACAACACTACAAAGATGAATTTGATGCCATTTGCAAAATTCAAGGAATTTCTGACTCAATCAAGAAACAACTCGAAAGGGCAATCTTCTTCCAAAGACCTCTGAAATCGCAGAAGGGCTCTGTAGGGCATTGCAAGTTTGAGACTAAGAAAACCAGATGTCCTGTTTCTCATCCTCGATTTGAGGAATTTCGTATGTGGTCTTTCATCAACAACATTAAGGTTAAGACTCCTTGTGATGAAGATTTGCGTCCGTTGAATGCTGAGGAAATAGTAAAGATCCTTCCGCTTTTCTTCCGCAAGAGCAAAAAGCAATTTCCGTTTGAAGACATAGCCAAAGCCTTGTCAGCTAGAGGACAGTATGCTTTTTACAAAGATCCAGATGAAAAGCCTTACCGTTTCAACTTCAAGATGTTTACATCTGTATCTGGTTGTCCGGTCGTTGCCGGATTAAAAGATATTTTCGGTGACAATTGGGAAGATGGCATAGTTTCTAGATATTTAGACAAAAAAGAAAAAACTAAAGAGCAGATTGTAAATGATGTATGGCATACTATGTTTTTCTTCAGCGATGATGAAAAGCTAAGAGCCTGGGCTAAAGATAAATTGCAACTATCTGAAGACGATGCTCTAAAATTCAGCAAGATTTCAATCGGAAATGATTATGCTTCACTTAGCCTAAATGCTATCAATAAGATACTGGCTTTTTTGCGTAGAGGCTTCAAATATTCTCATGCAGTATTTTTGGCCAACATTGCCAGTATTGTTCCAAAGGAGATCATTTCCAATTCAGAAAATCGTAAAATCATAGAACGAGAGATAGGTATCATCGTTGATAATCCATCTCCAACCAAAGAAACAACTGAGCAGAGAATTAAAGAGTTTCTGATGGACAACTTTAATTTGGGAGCAGCTCATTATGAGAGGCTCTATCATCCTTCTATGATAGATGTTTATGCTAAATCTAACACAGGTTTTCTTGGTTCTCCGAGAACTAATTCCTTCAAGAATCCTATGGCTATGCGGGCTTTGTTTAGGCTGAGAGCACTTATCAACGATTTGATAAAGAATGGCGAGGTTGACAAAGACACTAAGATTCACATTGAATATAGCCGTTCTCTTAACGATGCCAACAAGCGTAAGGCTCTTGAAAGATATCAGCGAGACAGGGAAAAGGAAAACAATCTTTATCACGAAGAAATATTGAAGCATTTCCGCGAGAATGGTATAAATGCTGAGCCAACAAAGACAGATATAGAAAAATATAGACTATGGAAAGAGCAGAGGCATATATGTCTATATACAGGAGAAAAAATAGGTATTTCTCAGTTCCTTGGCTCTAATCCGCAATATGACATTGAGCACACTATTCCAAGAAGCTTAGGAGGAGAAGATGCTTTGGAAAACAAGACTCTTTGTAACAACAAGTTCAATAGAGATGTCAAGAAAAACAAGATTCCTTCTCAATTGTCAAATCATCAAGAGATTCTTATCCGGCTTGAACCAGTAAAAGAAAGAATAGAGGAGCTTAGGGAACAGATAGAAAAACTGAAGGGGAGCGGAGCTGCAACCAAAGAAGTGCGTGATGCCATTATTCAAAAGCGCAGACTGCTGGAATATGAAAGAAACTACTTGTCAGACAAATATGGCAAATTTTTAATGAAGGAAGTGCCGTCTGATTATAGAAAGAATCAGGATGTCGATAATAGCATTATTTCTAAGTATGCACGTCCTTATTTGCGAACGGTATTCAATCATATTTATACTATTAAAGGTTTAACCACATCCCAGTTCCGCAAGATGTGGGGTCTTCAGGGGGATGAGAAGAAAGACCGTAGCACTTTCCTTAATCATACTGTTGATGCAATTGTGATAGCATGCATAGGTCCTAGGGAATACTCCGAGATGGCTAATTACTACCACAAAGAAGAAGAAAATAAGTGGTTTGGAAAAGAACGTCCAACTATGCCTAAACCTTGGGCAACCTTTACTGAAGATTTGCAGAGAATTAACAAAGAAGTTCTTGTCTCTCACTATACACCAGACAATCTTAAAAAACGTACATATAAGTTGTTGAGGAAAAGAGGTGAGATACAGAAAGGGCCAGACGGCAAACCATTTATGACAAAAGGAGATACCGCCCGCGGCGCCCTTCATCTTGAAACATTTTATGGAGCCATTCAAAGAGGTGATGAAATCAAATATGTCGTCCGAAAGCCTCTTTCATCTCTGGAGAAAACAGATGTTTTAAAGATTGTAGATGATGTAGTCCGCCAAAAGATAGAACAGGCCATAGCGGAGAAAGGCTTCAAAGAAGCAATGGCTGGCACTATTTGGATGAATGAGGAAAAGGGCATCCAGATAAAGAAAGTGAGAATCTTTACCCCTTCCGTTACCAATCCTATCCATCTCAAAGATCAGCGAGACAAATCCCGTTTTGAGTACAAGCAGCAATTCAATGTTGCAAATGACAGAAACTACTGTATGGGTATTTACGAAGGAACTGATGCAAAAGGAAAGATCAAACGCTCATTCAAATTGGTCAATAATCTAAACGCTGTTGGTGCTGTTAATGAGGGTGTTTCTTCCAATATGGTTCCAAATGAAGACAATAATGGTTACAAACTCAAGTATGTTCTGAAGATAGGAACAATGGTTCTTCTCTATGAGGATACTCCGGAAGAAATCTATGAGGCAAACCAGGAGGAGTTGACAAGGAGATTGTATAAGGTGATCGGTTTGTCTTCGCAGCTCGTAAGTGGTTTGTATGAATATGGAACACTTTCATTATTATATTGTCAAGAATCACGATCAATGAAGGATTTAAAGGCAAAAGGAGGAGCTTACAAGTCTTTTGAAGAATTGCGTCCTATTATTGGAATGAAACATACTCAGTTGAATGCATTGGTCGAAGGTTTTGACTTTACTCTTTCTCCTTCCGGAAAGATTCATTTCATAAGGCGATAGTATTATGTTAAAGAAGGCAATATACTTCTCTAATCCGGCGAAACTATCGCTGAAGAATAACCAGCTTATTGTGGAGTATAGAGATACTGATACTCCCAACCGTTCCGTTCCAATTGAGGATCTTGGCTATGTGATAATTGTCAACAACCAAATATCTCTTACCATTCCGTTGATGAATGCATTGGTTGACAATAATACATCGTTGATTATTTGTGGCAATAATCAGATGCCTCATTGTATGCTTCAACCGCTTGAGGCCAATAGTGTTCAAGCTGAGGTTTACCGTTCGCAGATAGAAGCAAGCCTTCCAATTAAGAAGAATATTTGGAAGCAGATAATAGAAGCAAAGATTAAGAATCAGTCAAAGTTACTTAATAAGCTGGGCAAGGATGGCGATCTGCTAGTTCCTTACTATAGAAATGTGAAGAGCGGAGACTCAGATAATAAGGAAGGAGCTTCGGCTCGGATCTATTGGAAACAATTGTTTGGAGAGGATTTCATCCGAAATAGAGAAGGTGGTGATCCTAATGCTGTCTTGAATTACGGTTATGCAATCTTGCGTGCCGCCGTGGCCAGGGCTTTGATGGGGTCTGGACTCTCTCCAGCATTCGGCATTTTTCACAGGAACCGTTATAATGCCTTTCCTTTGGCAGATGATATAATGGAACCTTATCGTCCTTTTGTGGATGAATGTGTCTATAACATTCTGATGTTAGGGGAATGTGAACTGAACGCTAAGGTAAAGAGTGAATTGGTGAAAGTTTTGTTTTGCGACACCTCTTTCCCCAAAATGAAACGTCCGTTGGATGTGGCGTTGTCTATGACTACGGCCTCTCTTGTCAAATGTTTTTCTGGAGAGGCAAAGTCTATAGTATATCCGTCAATATGAGCGAGATTCGCTTGAACGAATATAGAATAATGTGGTTGTTTGTCTTTTTTGACTTGCCGACAAACACGAAAACCGAACGCCGTAATGCAGCCAAGTTTCGCACATTGCTTATGCGTGACGGCTTTTCGATGATGCAGTTTTCCGTGTATGTCCGAAATTGTGCTTCCTATGAAAGTCTTCAGGTTCACACAAAAAGAGTTAAAGGAATTCTTCCGCCAAGTGGGAATATAAGTTTGCTGAGTGTAACGGACAAACAATATGGGGATATGCAAAACTACTGGGGAAAGATAGAGGGACTGAAGAACGCCGAGTCTCAACAGTTAGAGTTATTTTAGTTATATTTGGATGAAAATTCTGACATCAAACATTACTTCGTAGGCCTTGTCATATCGTTTTTTGCTTTGATAAACCGCATCTAAATAGCGGTATTTCAGCAGAAAAATTAACTTACGTTGTGGTTTGATGTAGAATCAAGATTGATAACAACGAAAAGCGGGAGCTGGCTGCCGAGATAACCGTTGTGGTTTGATGTAGAATCAAGATTGATAACAACGTATTGTGTTCTGGGAAGCACCACGCACGGTTGTGGTTTGATGTAGAATCAAGATTGATAACAACCCTTCTTGGTACATAACATCATCTGGGCGGTTGTGGTTTGATGTAGAATCAAGATTGATAACAACCTTACCAAAGAGGTAAACCGCTTGAACGGGTTGTGGTTTGATGTAGAATCAAGATTGATAACAACTGCCACCGTCACCAAACTGGCGCAGCACGAGTTGTGGTTTGATGTAGAATCAAGATTGATAACAACGAAAAACTTCAAACACATATAGAATATGGGTTGTGGTTTGATGTAGAATCAAGATTGATAACAACCGGCCTTGCAGGTTCCAACTACATCTACCTGTTGTGGTTTGATGTAGAATCAAGATTGATAACAACGCGGCCAGCGCAGCCATATACGCACTCTCTGTTGTGGTTTGATGTAGAATCAAGATTGATAACAACCTTTTCCTCTAACTACATTTGATATAGAAGGTTGTGGTTTGATGTAGAATCAAGATTGATAACAACAACGATTATGCCACAGATTGCACAACAGGAGTTGTGGTTTGATGTAGAATCAAGATTGATAACAACAATTCTGCGGCACGGTGGCTTGAGTTGCCAGTTGTGGTTTGATGTAGAATCAAGATTGATAACAACTTTGGTTTTTTTGACGCACAAACCCAGAAGGTTGTGGTTTGATGTAGAATCAAGATTGATAACAACGATGCGAACGGGAATATTATTATGACGAAGGTTGTGGTTTGATGTAGAATCAAGATTGATAACAACACCGTGCCAAATTCACGCGAAACCGTGCCGGTTGTGGTTTGATGTAGAATCAAGATTGATAACAACTTTAAGCAACGCCTCTCGTTTCTCATTTAGGTTGTGGTTTGATGTAGAATCAAGATTGATAACAACCGTGGCCCGCTACGAAGCCGACGGCCTTATGTTGTGGTTTGATGTAGAATCAAGATTGATAACAACGTCCGGCCCGAAATACCGCTCGTCAATGAAGTTGTGGTTTGATGTAGAATCAAGATTGATAACAACTCAAGTGCGCTATCTGCGCCTACGCCCTGGGTTGTGGTTTGATGTAGAATCAAGATTGATAACAACTATTGCTCGTTCAGAGCTTGCGAGAGAGCGTTGTGGTTTGATGTAGAATCAAGATTGATAACAACCTACGGCACGGACAGCGTGCTGCTGGATCGGTTGTGGTTTGATGTAGAATCAAGATTGATAACAACTCAGACTGCCACAGGAAAATATGTTCTGCAGTTGTGGTTTGATGTAGAATCAAGATTGATAACAACGATTACGCGAAACGCGTTATCGGGGAACTGAGTTGTGGTTTGATGTAGAATCAAGATTGATAACAACTAGCCGCGCTGCACTGGAAAGAGGCCTGCAGTTGTGGTTTGATGTAGAATCAAGATTGATAACAACTCTGATTCAAGTTTCTTGGCATCGCGCAAGGTTGTGGTTTGATGTAGAATCAAGATTGATAACAACAACAGCACCGTGCTGTATGCCTCCTACTCGTTGTGGTTTGATGTAGAATCAAGATTGATAACAACTGCGTCAGTTTCATGCCTGGCCCTCCCTCAGTTGTGGTTTGATGTAGAATCAAGATTGATAACAACGCTATCCACGCATCCAGCTCCTCATCTGTTTTCCAATGAAGTCAGTATTATCAACAATGATAACTATTTTTGTTGAAGACAGGAGTAATGAGCCTGTAAATGAGCTTGTAAATAAGCCTGTAAATCATAACCGGCCTATAAACCGGCCTGTAAAGTGGTCTGTAAAGTGGCCTGTAAAGTGGCCTGTAAACTCGATAAAACAACCTTGCAGAATGCAATTTTTGTCATTTAATTCCGAAATGTTTTAAACGATTATAAATGTTTATAATTCGGATTCTTTATTGGCAGTTTGTTTTCTTTGCGACAAATAATTGTTGGGATTCAAGACTCCTTCCAAAGAAAGAGAAAAACTAATCCTACAGAAAATCAGAAAATTGGGAAAGGAATACTTGAAGGCGGAAATATAAGTCTAAATATCTAAGCCCATAATAATCTTGAACCATCCGTTCTGGAGACCCATTGGCTCAAAACTCAACATAGGCGGATTCTTTTCCAAGTTGCTTGATTGAGACAAAGACTCGTTTTTGCCGGTTTTGGTTTCAGGGATGAAAGAATATCCGTAGTCATTTGTGTAAAGGCCGTATTCTGTAACTTTGGAAATGAAAAGGTCATAGTCATTTTTCTGGTTGAAGAAGATAATGGAGCCGTGGGTGGAATCTGCTCCTATCAAAATGTAAAAGGCGTTTCCTCCTGCAGGGGTGAAAACAGGAGCGTTCATTGCGTTGGGGCTGGTGAATTTGTTTGGAGTGTCAGCTACAAGACGGACATTGTGGCCATAATAGAAAGCAATCAGTTCTATTTCTCCGTCTATTCCACGTGTTTGCTTCATTAGGGAAAGCCCTGCTTTTTGTCCTTTGAGGCCATCTTCGTCTTTCCAGTCGCTGGCAACTTCCTTTATGAGAGTGAATATTTTCTCAACATCTATAACATATGCGGGGTCAGAGTCCTGAGAACCAGACTCATTGCCTGTGATGGCAGAAGAGCTTAAGACTTTGGATGAGTCTGTTGTGGAAGGAGCCGGATTGTCGATTTTATTATTGTTCTTGCAAGAAGAAAGGGCTATGGTTATCGCGATAATTGTTGCTATAATAGTAATAGGCTTCATAGAAAGAATAATTGTGTTTGCACAAAGATAATATTTGTGCAAAAATAATGTCATTTGTCTGCCTGTTTAAATAGAGGATTCAGACGGTTTAATCGTCCGGGAGCTCTCCAGTGCCGTTGCAGTCTGGGCAGCGGAATTCAATATAGCCTTTCTTGTCGCAGGTCATGCAGCGATTATGGCCTTCTCCGTTGCATACGGTGCAGGTAATCTGGCCGGTTCCGCTACATCTTTCACAGTCAAAGTAACCTTTTCCGTCACATTTGATGCAGTTAGGGTTTCTGCCGTGGCAGTGTGGGCAAACGATGGTGCGGCCGCCTCCGCAGAAGGTGCATCTGATCATCTTGTTGCCGTTGCAGGTAAGGCACTGCGTGTAGCCCAGGCCTTTGCAGGAGTAGCATTCATTGCGGTCCATACCTGTGCCTTTGCACCTTTCGCATACTTTGTCCATGCTCAGCAGCACAAAAGCGCCCAATATTGCTGCAAGGCACATTCCGGTTGTTCTCAAGAATCTTTTCATAATATCTATCTGTTTTTTGTTTTACTATTTTCGTATGTCTATTTTCCTATAAAATCGCCATCTTTCCACTGTCCCTGATGTTCTATTGTAACTCCGTCTTCCTTGTAGGAGGTGCCGTAGCCATCGAACTTTCCTGCTTTGAAATTGCCTTTGTAGATAATCTTGCCATTTTCGTCATACCATAACCCGTAGCCTTGAGCAGAGCTCACAGTCTTGCCTTCTTCATTTGTGAAAAGCGCAACGCTGCCTTCATATTTTTTGACTCCGTTTTCGTAGTATCGGACAACCTGTCCGCAAGGAAGGTCTTTAGAAAAGCTGCCTTTGGTGCGGATATTTCCGTTTTGGTAATACCAGGTGCCCTGGCCTTCCCAAATACCTTTAACGAAGTCTCCTTCATACATTTTGCCGCCGCCGTCAAAATACTCTGTTCCGTGGCCGTCTAATTTGTAGCCGTTGGAGAAGGTTCCGGTAAATTCAATGCTTCCGCTCTTGTAATAGGAAGTTCCCGGTCCATTTGGCTGGTCGTCCTTAACCTGTCCGGTATATTCAACTTTGCCGTCTGGGTAATAATACGTTCCTTGACCTTCCGGGCTGTCTTCTATCCACTGTCCGGAGTATAATTTTGTTCCGTCTTCTAGGCGATAAGAGGTTCCAACTCCCTCAAAATAGCCATCCTTGAAAGTGCCTTCATAGCACTTGAAGCCATTATCCCAGTACGCCTCTCCGTAGCCGTCCATATACCCCTCTTTCCACTGGCCTGTGTATTCCAGCTTCCCGTTTTCGTAATAGGAGGTGCCGGTGCCGTGGAACTGGCCGTCTTTGAAAGTGCCTTCATATTCCTTGTTTCCGTTGGCATAGTACATTATTCCCTTGCCGTTGGGCAGGTTGTTTGAAACTTCTCCCACGTATTTGCCGCCGTCTTTGGCAGGGAGTGTCTGTACGGTGTTCTGTGAATAGCAAATCGCCGAGAAAAGAAGCAGGATAGAGAAGATGAATAGACGTTTCATTGCGGTGATTTTTTGATCCTTTTACAAATGTATAAAAATAGTGCCAAGTTTTGCTTTTCGGTTCATTTTTTGTATATTTACAATACAGTTTAACCAATAAAATATGGAGGTTGATTATGGAAATTAGAATCCAATCAGTTAAGTTTGATGCAGATGAGAAACTTCTTGCATTTGTAGAGAAGAAGGTTGAAAAGCTGGAAAAGTTCTTTGATGGTTTTATGGAGGCCGATGTTATTCTGAGCCTGCTTCCTGACCAGCTGAACAAGGAGTGCAAAATCAAACTTCAGGTACCTACAGACGACATTATCGTAACCAGAAATGCCAAGAGCTTTGAGGATGCCGTTGTAGATTGTGTTGATGTGCTTAAAGGACAGCTGGTTAAGCTAAAGGAAAAGAAATTCGGCAGATAAGAGTAAGCTTGTCAGAAGAACAAGCTTACGATATCTTCTGAAGAAATACCCGCAAAGTAGGCGCCCAGATCAAGGGTGCCTATTTTCTTTTCTATATCCGTTCTGGTGTGCGGAGTTCCGATGAGCTTTTTGATGAATTCTTCCGTAGGGCGGGTGAAAAAATAATCCCCCTTTATGTCTAGATCTTTAATAATTCCGTTTTCAGCGTTAAGGTAAAGTTCAACGATGCCCTTTGGGAACCTTTTGCTGGCAGAGAAAGAATATCGCGGAGACTTGCCGAAATTCCACTCGTCTGTGGAGTATCGGTTTGCCTTGAGCTCTTCTATTTTCTGAAGCTGCTTTTCTGAGAAGGAATATGGCGTAATGCCTTCCAGATGGGAGCAGATAAACTCTCCCAGGAAATCTTTGAACCAGAGGATATTTTTGTTTTTGTCTTTAAGGTGTTCGCCGATGTTGGTTACGCGTTTTACGTTGCTTTTGACGGCTTTGCCGATGAATTTCTCCGGCCTGGGTTTCAGCGCTTTGCCCAGATCTGATGTGCTTACGCTGAACATCAGGGTTCCGTGCATCAGAACCCTGTCTTTATGAATGCAGATGGCGTTGCCGGAAAACTTTTTACCGTCTATTGCAAGGTCGTTCCTGCCCTGAAGTTCAGCGTTTACTCCAAGGGTGCGGAGAGCGTCTATTATAGGGCGAGTGAAACGGCGAAAAAGCTCAGTGGTGTCTTCTTTGCCCTTAGCGTTTTGAATGAAGGTGAAGTTGAGGTTGCCAAGATCGTGGAAAACCGCGCCGCCGCCACTGAGCCTTCTGACAACCGGAATGCTGTGAGACTTGGTGTATTCTGAGTCTATCTCAGCGATGGTGTTCTGGTATCTGCCCACGATGATGGAAGGAGAGTTTCTCCACAGGCGGAAGATATCTTCCTTCATATTCTTGAGAAGGAATTCTTCCTCTGCCAGGTTGAAATAGGGGTCTGTTGATTTATCTGAGATATAGAGCATTGCGCGCCTATCTTATTTCCCTGATTATGTAGCGCCGCCTCAAGAAACCTATGATGGCAACAGCAATAAGATATACGAAATATCCTACGATAATGCCGGAAACAAAGCCGAAGGACACATCGCCGAGGAAATGCCTTCCCAGGTAAACTCGGCTGTAGCATACAGCAAGAGCCAGCAGGAAGATAAGCAGAGTGTACCACGTCCTCTTGAAAAACAGGGCTGTTACCATTGCAAAGCCTGCTATGTTGGCGGCGTGGAGAGATGGCAAACTGTAGGCTCCGCCCTTTCCGTCTGGAGTCCTAATGATGTCCCAGGTGTAGAAATCAAATCCAGGCCTAAGACGATGGAAATATGGCTTTAAGATATCGTGTCCGGTTGAATCCAGAATGAAAAAAGCGGCGCCGCAGGCAAGCAGGAGAAGAATCCATATTGCCCAGCCGTTGAAATACTTCCTCCTTCTGAAAACATAGGTTCTTCTGGATAGCGCATAAAGGGCAATAGCCACATAAAGCGGAATCAGAGCCCATTTGTTTGACAGGAATATCATAATGCTGTCCAGCAGCGGGGAATGCCAGCTGTTGATGGTTACTGTAAGAGCCCTGTCTAGGTTCAGAAGGTTGTCTATATCAATCATTGCTTGTGAAGTGTTTCCCAAATCAGGTCTTTAAGTTCCTGTATGCCTTCTCCGGTAACTGAAGAAATGAAAACGTACGGAACTTTTTTAGGAACTTTTCTCTTGAGAGAAGAGATCAGGTCTTTGTCTCCTCCAAGAAGGTCGCATTTTGTTATAGCGAGTATCCTTTCTTTGTCCAGAAGCTCGGGATTATACATCTTGAGCTCGTTGAGGAGTATCTTGTACTCCTTTGCAATCTCCAGGTTTTCAGCCGATACCAGGAAAAGAAGGATGGAGTTGCGCTCTATGTGGCGAAGAAACCTGTGGCCCAGGCCCCTGCCTTCGTGAGCGCCCTCGATTATGCCCGGAATGTCTGCCATAACGAAGGATTGGTCATCGTAGTATCTTACGATTCCAACACTCGGTTCCAGAGTGGTAAAAGCATAGTCTGCGATTTTTGGATGTGCTGCAGATACCGTGGAAAGCAAGGTGGATTTTCCGGCATTAGGGAAACCAACCAGTCCCACATCGGCGAGCACCTTCATTTCCAGTATGAACCAGCCCTCAGCCCCAGGTTCTCCTTCCTGGGCGAATTTAGGAGTCTGGCGTGTGGCACTCTTGAAGAAAGCGTTTCCCTTGCCGCCTCTTCCGCCTTTGAGCAATGTGCACTTTTCTCCGTTTTCGGTAACTTCTCCAATGATTTCTCCGGTTTCCGCGTTCTTTGCAACCGTTCCCAGGGGAACCTTCAGGATCACGTCCTTGGCATCGGCTCCGGTGCAGAGGTTTGAGCCTCCATTTCCTCCGTTTTCGGCTGAGATATGCTTGCGGTACTTCAGGCTGATGAGAGTCCACATCTGGCTGTCACCCTGCATGATAACGCTTCCGCCCTTACCACCGTCACCTCCGTCTGGGCCGCCCTTGTCTATGAACTTTTCCCTGTGGAGGTGCATAGACCCATTGCCGCCGTTTCCGGAGGTAAGATGGAGCTTGACATAATCTACGAAATCTGTGTTCATCCTATAACATCGCAGAGACTCTGGAAAACTTCTTCTATGGTTTGCTCTCCAGGAATTTCACAATAATTCCCGGCTTCTTTATAATAGTCTATGAGCGGCTCTGTCTTTGCGTGGTAGGTGTCTATCCTGTTCTGGATAGTGGCAGGATCGGCGTCGTCTTTTCTTCCTTCTATCAGTGCCCTCTTTGCCAATCTTTCAAAGATAGTCTCGTCTTTGATGACAAGGCTCAAGACCTTGTCCACTTTCTCTGAACTTTCCGCGAGCATCTCGTCCAGCTTTTCAGCCTGGGCGATAGTTCTTGGAAATCCGTCCAGAAGGAATCCGCTAACATCTTTATTGTTTTTGAAGGTGTTTTGAATCATTCCCACTACAACTTCATCCGGAACAAGGTTTCCGCCTTCAATCAGTTGCTTTGCCTGAAGGCCCAGAGGGGTTCCGGCGGCCATTTCCTTTCTCAGGAGGTCGCCCGTGGAAATATGGAGAAGATTGTATTTCTCCGCGATGAATTTGGCCTGGGTGCCTTTTCCGGCTCCGGGAGGCCCGAACAAAATATAGTATTTCATATTATTTCACGTTGATTGCTTTGCGCTTTTCTGTCTCTTCAGGATCAAGTACATAGATATCTTTGAGATTGCGTCCGATTTGGTCATAGTCCAGGCCGAATCCCACAATAAAGTCGTTAGGAATGCTTACGGCAGGATAATCTATCTTGATATTGTACTTGTAGCTGCCCGGCTTGAACATCAGGGTTGCTGTGCGGATGCTCCTGGCTCCGTTTTCGTTGAGTATCTGGTACAGCTCCTTGATGGTGGTGCCGGTGTCCACTATATCCTCTACCACAACAATGTTGCGGCCTTTTACGCTCTGGGTTAAGCCTAGGACCTGCTTTACCACTCCGGTAGAAGAGGTTCCTTCGTATGAAGCCAGGCGTATGAAGCAGGTTTCACACTCCAGGTTGATGCGTTTCATCAAGTCTCCGAAGAACATAAAGCTGCCTGTCAGAACTCCAACGAAAATAGGGGTATGCTCGTCTTTGAGGTCTTCGTTGATTTTCTCAGCGACAGCGTCTATTGCCTTCTGGATTTCCTCGTAAGGCATATAGAGCTTGAAGCTCTTGTCATATAGCTGTACGTTTTTCATGGCGGTGGGTGTTGTATTAAGGTTCAAATTTAGGTATTTTTGCAGAATAAAAGCAACAAATGTCACAGATGAAACCTTTGGTAAGCGTCATTATGGGAAGCACCTCAGACCTGAAGGTCATGGAGGCCGCTTTGAAATTCCTGGAAGAAATGGAAATTCCTTTTGAGGTTAATGCCTTGTCGGCTCACCGCACGCCTGAGCTGGTGGCCCAATTCGCAAAGAATGCTGCAGAAAGAGGCATCAAGGTCATAATTGCAGGAGCAGGCGGTGCGGCCCATCTGCCGGGAGTGATAGCCGCTTCCACCAATCTTCCGGTGATAGGTGTTCCGGTTAAAAGTTCCAACTCTATGGAGGGGCTGGATTCCGTTCTCTCCATTTTGCAGATGCCTAGCGGCATTCCTGTGGCTACAATGGCCATTGACGGGGCAAAGAATGCTGCAATATTCGCTGCTCAGATACTTTCCCTGTCTGATCCGGTGATAGCGGAAAAATCAGCCCGTTTCAAAAACGAACTTGCCGGAAAGATTACAAAGGCAAACCAAGAGCTTAAGAAACTGGACTATAAATTCAAGGTAAACGGATAAAACGCATACGGCTTAATTGTCCGTTTTTTGTCCGAAATCCGGACATAGTAAATTGTACGATTTGGCATCCTGCCCTGGTGGCGGGATGCTATTTTTGTACATATGAAAAGATGGAAGTTGTTGGCACTCATTGGCTTTATGAGCATCTTGCCTGGAATGCTCAATGCCCAGACAGAGGATGATGTGGCTGAAGAGATGGCGGAACGGGAAGAAGAAACGGAATTATACGGAGAGGATATGCTATCTCATCTGCAGAGGCTGAGGCGGCATCCGCTTAATCTGAACTCAGCCTCAAGAAACCAGATGGAGGCTCTTATGCTTCTAACTCCATTTCAGATAGAATCAATCTTGGACAGGATAAAGTCCAGCGGTCCAATTCTTTCTTTTGCGGAACTGGGGCTTCTTTACGGATTTGACGAAAAGACGGTGGAACGTCTGCGCCCCTACATAAGGCTTGGAGAGGCTGCAAGGCGTCCGGAAGGTTTCCTGAAAGACGAAAAGACAGAAGTCTATTCCCGTTACCAGAGGGCCTTTTCTCCTGAAGCAGAACAGCATCTGATAAGGCTGAGGTCTTCATATCTGGACAGGGTGGATTTGTCTATGATTCTCAAGGGGAACTCCACTCAGAAATCAAGCGATAATTTTACTACTGGGGGCATTTCGTTTTCAGGTCTTGGTTCTGGAACTCTGCGGCTGGATAAGTTAGTCATTGGAGATTTCTATGCCCGTATGGGCCAGGGGCTTGCAATTTGGAACGGATACTCCTTTTCTGGTGCTTCGGAAACAGCAGGATTTGCAAAAAACGCTATGCCGATTTCGCTTTACACAAGTTCGGATACTTCCAAGCTTCTAAGGGGCGGGGCCTTTTCTTTGCAGATGAAAAAAGTCCGGTTTTCGGCCGGCTATTCTTTCAAGAAAAGGGAGAGCGTTTTAGGGTTGAATTATACGGGCCGGCGTTCTAGATACGGCCTGAGTTATTACAGGAAAGAAAATGAGAAGAGTGTTGTTTCGGCCGATTTCCTGTGCGGCCTTCCGGGTGCCATTGTGTTTACGGAAGCTGCATGGAGCCCTGAAACGCAACAATTTACAGCTCTTGGCGGAGCCAGCTTGGAGATGGAGAAGGTTACAGTTCATTTTCTTCTGCGTAAACTCAATAACCAGCAAAAGCTGTCGCTGAGGATGGCAGGGCCACTCTACAGGAAAATAAGCTACGCCGCAGGGGTGGATTACTCTAGAACCCAGTCTTCTACCCTCAAATGGTGGGGGAAATTATTCTGGGATGATTCGTCTTTCGGAACTGCTTCACAAAATGAATTCTGGATTAAGGGCTATGTAAAAGATAGGCTTTACAGTCTAAAAACTGGCGGTAAAATACATCTTTTTTCAGATCTCAAACTTGTACTGCGCGGAGAGTTGAATTCTTTGAACGGAAGAGGCTTTTCTTCTTATCTGAAACTAGACAAAAAGCGGATCGGCTTTACGATTGGCTCAGCGATGTTCCACGTAAGAGATTGGGCTGCAAGGATATATTTTCCGGAGGCTGAACTTCCGTATTCTTTTTCTTCTCATCTTCTTTACGGACAGGGAATGGATTTTTGCGGCCTGGTAACGATAAAGCCCAGCCGGTGGCTGAGCTTTTATCTGAAATATCAGTATAGAAGGGGAGTTTCCACGGCAAAGGGTGCCGTGAGGCTGGAACTCTAGAGTTCTTCTCCCCGCATCAGTTTTTCGTAATACTGGTCAATCTTCTGAAGCTGTGCCGGAATGTCTATGTTCTGAGGGCAGTGAGGAACGCAGTGGCGGCATCCTATACAGTGGTCGCTCATCCTTTCGGGAGCCAGTTTCCTAGCATATCCCACCAGGAATGCCTTTCTTGCCTTGCGGTAGTTAGGGTCCTGTTTAGAAGAAGGCATATTGCCTTCGTTGATGCATTTGTTGTACAGCAGCAGGTTGCCCGGAATGTCTATTCCATAAGGGCAAGGCATGCAGTATTGGCAATCGTTGCAAGGGATGGTCGGGTATTTGAGCAGAAGCTGTGCCGTTTCTTCCAGGAACTCCTTGTCTTCTTCCGTTACCGGATCCAGCGGGCAGAATGACCTTAGATTGTCCTGAAGATGCTCCATATAAGTCATTCCGGAAAGAACGGTCAGCACTCCAGGGAAGGATCCCACCCAGCGGAATGCCCAGCTGGCCACGCTGTTCTGCGGCTTGCGCTGCTTGAGTTTCTGGGCCACGTGCTCGTGGACATTTGCCAGTCTTCCTCCCAGAAGCGGTTCCATTATCACTGCAGGAATTCCTCTTTTCTGGAGTTCATTGTAGAGATAATCTGCATCCTGGTTGCGCTTGTTGAGCTCGTTGGCGTGTTTCCAGTCCAGATAATTCATCTGGATTTGAACAAAGTCCCAGTGATATTTGTCGTGGTTAGCCAGCAGATAGTCAAATACTTTCACGTCTCCGTGATAGGAGAAGCCCAGATTGCGGATTTTTCCGGCTTCTCTTTCTTTAAGCAGGAAGTCCAGCATTCCGTTCTTGATGTATCGGTTTTCAAAAGTCTCAAAATCTCCGTTTCCCACGCTGTGGAGCAGGTAGTAGTCTATGTAATCTACCTGCAGCATCTTGAAAGAATTTCTGTACATCTTTATAGACTCTTCCCTTGTCCAGGTGGAAGGGGAGAAATTGGAGAGTTTGGTCGCGATGGTGTATTCTTCTCTCTTGTGCCTTGAGAGGGCGATTCCCGTGGCCTCTTCGCTCTTTCCCTTGCAGTACGCAGGGGATGTGTCGAAGTAGGTTACGCCGTGCTCTATTGCATAGTCAACCAGCTTGTTCCAGGTTTCCTGGTCTATGGCGCTGTCGGATTCTCTGGTGCTGGTGTTGTCGACACTCGGAATTCTCATGCATCCGTATCCGAGAAGGGAGACTTTCTCTCCTGTCTTGGGGTTGGTGCGGTATGTCATCTGGTCTGTAGGAATCGGGCCTAATGGTCCGGTTTCCACAACATCTTTGCTTTTCTTTTTGCAGGAGGCAAGCCCTCCGGAAATGGCGGCTGCGCCCAAAATCGCTGAGCCCAGTCCAGCCTTCTTTACAAAGTTTCTTCTCGATATTTTCTTTTCCATAAGGCTCAGTTTCTAGATTAGTTTATGCTGCTGATGTCCTTCTACATAAATGGCGCTGACAGGGCGGACCGGGCATACATATTCGCAGGCTCCGCAGCCAATGCAAACGGCCTCATCCACTACAGGGAACTTAGGGCTTTTCTCGTCTGAAGGGTCTATTTCAACCATAGTGATAGCTCCTGTCGGACAATGTCTTGCACAGTTGCCGCAGCTTACGCCTTCCACCATAGGAAGACAAGCTCCGGCATCCCATACGGCGTGTCCAATTTGTATAGAGGATTTCTCTTCCCGTGAAATCTTCTTGATTGCTCCTGTTGGGCAAACTTCAGAACATACTGTACATTCAGGACGGCAGAAGCCCTTCTCGTAAGAAGACCTCGGCTGCATAAGAGTCATAAGATCTGAAGAAGGCCGGAGAACTTTGTTAGGACATTTTGAAACGCATAACTGGCATCCTGTGCAATGCTGAGTGAGATGGCTAAGGCTAACAGCTCCAGGTGGAACAATTTCAGTTTCTCTCTGCAGCTCTTCTTTTTCAACGATAGGGGCAAGCCCGCCATCGGTGAGCTTTTCCTGAGCCTTGGCGGCAGCAACAGAAGCGGCTACCAGAGAAGCTCTTGCAATGAAAGATCTTCTTTCCATACCCTTGTCTGCTGTTTGAATGTTTTCGTGCTTTGGTTCAAGGGATTCTGAATACCTCTTGCTTGTGTATCTGATAGCGTATTTCTTGCATTTTGAAATGCAGTCTCCGCACACAACGCATCTGGAGTAATCTATCTTGTGATTCTTAATATCTATGCAGGAAGCTTTGCAGTTTTTCACGCATAGATTGCAATTCACGCATTTTTCTCCGTCTATAGCAGGGCGGAAAATGGAAAATCTTGCCAGCGTTCCAAGCACTGTTCCTACAGGACAGATAGTATTGCAGTATGTTCTGCCGTTGCGCCATGCCAGAATGAATAGTACCACAATTGTTACAACTGCAACAATGAAAGTGGAAAGAGACTTAATCCAAACATCCTGATGGTAGAACGTGTAACTATCTGCTCTTTCTGCAAAATATGCTAAGGCGTTGTTGCCCCACAAATAAATAGGTTTTAACAAATTCTCTGCGATTCTTCCGTATGAGCTGTAAGGTGCCAGCAGGGCAATTAGAGAACCAATTCCAATCAACAGGACAACTATGAACAAGACCAGAACACCATATCTGAGCCAAGTCTTGGCCTTGGAATAAGTGTAGCGGTTTTTCTTGGCTTTCTTTCCCATCCATCCGAAAATGTCCTGGAGGACTCCAAGCGGACAGATAACAGAACAGTAGATTCTTCCGAAAACCAGAGTCAGTATTACAAGCGCAACTATTATGAACACATTAAGCGCCAGAACAGCAGGCAGAAACTGTACCTTGGCCATCCATCCCAGGTACAGATGGAGAATTCCCGTGAAATCCAGGAACAGAAGCGTAATCAGTATGAAAAAAATGGAGGCGAGGATTACGCGGATTTTTCTTATCATAGGTTATATTTATTTGACTTTGAGTTTCTTTCCTGCGTGGATAGTAGACTTGGCTGTCAGGCCGTTCATCTTAAGAAGGTCGTTCAGGCTCATATTGTTCTTCTTTGCTATGCCATAGAGCGTGTCGCCTTTCTTTACGGTATAGGTCTTGGTTCCTCCACCGCTGTTCGAGTTCTTAGATGAACCGGCATTGGACTTGGAAGAAGAACTGCCTGAGGAAGAAGACGTGGATGAAGAACGAGGCGCGCTGGAAGGCGAGTTACGGTAGATTATCAGCATACGGCCGGTTTTAACCGTCTTGGTCTTGGCAGACATATTATTCCAGTCTTTGATTTGCGCTACGGTTACGCCATAGCGTTTGGCAATAGACGCCAGTGTCTGGCCTTTACGGACCTTATGGTAGATTCTGGTGCTTCCGCCGTCCTGCCCGCTCTTGTAGTTGCTGTAAACTATAGGGTTGAAGAAGATGCTGTCTTTATAGTTGTAGATAGTCTTCTCATTGTCTACGAAAGAAGCTGTGTAGTTATATGGAAGGCGGAGCAGCATTCCCTTGCTGTCTCCAGGGATTATATCGCGGAGATACTGAGGGTTTAGCTCTCTCAGCTCCTGGACCGGGATGCCGATAACCTCTGAAATCTGCTCAAAGTGCAGGTTCTTGTGAATCATGAAAGTATCCACGTGAGCCGGCATAGAAGGCTTGTCCGGAACTATGTTGTAGTTCTGGTAATACTTGAGCATATAAAGCGCTCCCACGAACGATGGCATATAGCCTCGGGTCTCCTTTGGCAGGTAAGGGTAGATAGACCAGAAATCCCTGCTGCCGGCTCTCTTGATAGCCTTGTTAACATTGCCCGGGCCGCAGTTGTAGGAAGAGATAGCTAAAGCCCAGTCGCCGAATATGGTGTAGGAATCCTTGAGAAATCTGGCAGCGGCGTCGCAGCTCTTTTCCGGATCGAACCTCTCGTCTATGTAGGAGTCTACCTGAAGGTTATATTGCTTTGCGGCGGAATAGATGAATTGCCACAGGCCTTTGGCATTGGCGCTGGAAACGGCGAACGGGTTGAGCGCAGACTCAATGATTGCCATAGCGGCCAGCTCTTTAGGAAGCCCGTAGGAGTCAAATATATTCTCGAAAATTGGAAGATAGTAAGATGCCAGGCCCAGCATAGAAGCGGCTCTCTTAGGCATCTTTTCAGTGTAAAGTATGATGTAGTTCTTTACCACGCTGTTGTAAGGCAGCGATATAAAAGAATTCATCTTCTTGAGATTTTCAATATAAACCTCGTCTGGGATATTGCTAGTGTAGTTTGCGTTCTCCACGTCTTCCACGGCTGGCAGATTTGCGGTTGCCATCTGCCTCTGAAGATAGTAGATGCTGAGGAGGCTGTCAGGATTTTCTCCCGGCGTTATGTTTTCGTATAATTCGGAATTGAGAAAACCTATGTTGCCCGGATTTATGGTGTCTCCGCTGGTGGTTGTGTCTGTCAGTTCTATCTCGCTGTCTTGCAGTTCTCTCTGGAGTGAGTCTATGATCCTTTTGAGTTTCTGGTTCTCTTTCAGAAGCTCCTTTCTTGTCTGCGAGTACGATTGAGTGGCGGTAGCGGCGATACAAAACGTTGCCGCCATAATCAGGATTGCAAGTCTTCTCATTTTCATTATCTGTATTTTTTCAAATTTCTAAAAAGTTATATCCAGAGTCAATCCCACCTTGGCGCTATTGAAGCCCGGGTCGTAGGTGTAATACCCGGTAGAAGGCATTTCAGGGATTATTACGTCTGGATGAACATTGAATGTTATGTCATCCGAGATGTCGAAATGCGAAAAGTGGGCAAACACGTTTGCGTCAATGACGTTCAAAATGTAAATCAACGCGGTGGAAAGCACGGAATAGTCTCGGTTTCGGCGGTAATAGTCTCTGAACCAGACCATATTCTCCGGTGTTACGTGCCCGGTGTAAGTGCCTTCTCCCCATTCGCGGTACATCCTGCGGTATCTCTTGTACTGCTTCTGGTTAAAGGCCCAGCAATAGCCGCTGATGGTAAAGCCGGCATAGTAGATTGGAATGTGCCAGTAGTCTCCGTTGTAAGCCTGCCCAAGCCCCGGAAGCAGAGAGGCGTAGAATGAGGCTCTTGCCGGAAGCGGCTTTTCGTAAGACTTGTAGCTTGCGGTAACGTCCATCAGCTGGCCCCAGTAGCTTGCTACTGCACCCCAAACCAGAAGGTTGCGCATCTTCCGGTCTTTGCTGTGGCCGTCCTTCTTCCATTTCTGGTTGAAGGCAACAGCTCCTCCGATGCATCCTCCAAGGGTTCCGTAAACTATAGGGAGCTTCCAATAGTCGCGGTTATAGATCTGGCCGGTTCCCGGAAGAACCATAGCCCCGAAGAATGTGTTGGACAAAGTCATGGAGTCCTTATGGGCCAGGGAATTGATGAATCTCTTTATGGTAAACTGCCTGACTGTGGAGTCCACTTCGTATTCAGTGGTGTCCACCATATTGTCTATGGTTGAGCGCATCGTTCCCGCGGCATTGGCGTTGGGGTTGAACTGGGCATATGAAACGGTGCCGCTCCAAAGCAAAGCCATCAGGCAAACCGCAATTCCGTATATGTATTTTTTCCTAAAAGTCACGATGCTGTTTTACTGCAAATTATGTTCCTTAAGCACGCTGATGAAGGATGCAAGCTGTTTTTCGTCGCTGTAGTGCAGGATCACCTCTCCTCCTTTTTCTTTTGCCTTTAGAGTAACCTTTCCGCCAAAGAATTTTCCCAGCAGCTTTCCGGCTGAAACGGCGGTTTCCCCTGGCTTGAAGCTGGTCTTTGCCGTCTTTTCTGTTCTCGGCGATGAAAGTTTCCTTACCAAATCTTCTGTCTGCCTTACGGAAAGCTCATCGGAGACAATGCTGTCTACGATTCTTTTTTGGAGATTGCCGTCTTCCAGCCCCAGCAGGGCCTTGGCGTGTCCCATTGAGATGGCGCCGCTTTTTACGGCAAGCTGGATTTCCGGCTGGAGTCTAAGAAGCCTCAGGTAGTTGGCTATGGTGGCCCTGTTCTTTCCGACTCTAGGAGACAGAGCTTCCTGGGTAAGGTTGCACTCTTCTATCAGCCTCTGGAAGCTTATTGCAATGTCTATAGGGTCCAGGTCTTCTCTCTGGATGTTTTCCACAAGGGCCATTTCCAGCATAGAGCTTTCATCAGCTTCCTTTACATATGCCGGTATTGTCTTCAGGCCGGCGGCCTTGGCTGCCCTGAATCTTCTTTCTCCGCTGATTATCTGGTATCTGCCAATGGAAACCTTCTTTACAGTTATAGGCTGGATCACTCCCAGGCGAGATACGGATTCAGTCAATTCCTGAAGCTTTTCCCTGTCAAACTCGCTGCGAGGCTGGAACGGATTGGGAGAAATCTGCTCCAGGTCTATTTCTCTTATGGATGTGAGAGGAGAAGAAGCTCTCTCAACCTTGATCCCGCTTTCTGAGCCGGCTCCCGGAATCAGAGAATCCAAACCCCTTCCAAGCCCCTTGTTGTTATTCTTTGCTGTCATAGCTGCTGGTTCTTGGCTATCACCTCTTTGGCGAGGTTAAGGTAATTGTTGCTTCCGTTGCTCATTGCGTCATACAGGATGACAGGCTTTCCGTGGCTAGGCGCTTCGCTGAGCCTTACATTCCTGTTAATGATTGTCTCAAACACCATTGCTCCAAAATGGCGCCTTACGTCTTCAGCCACCTGGTTTGCAAGCCTGAGCCTTGAGTCGAACATTGTCAGCAGGAAGCCTTCTATGGTAAGGTCCGGATTCAGCTCTATCTGGGTAAGCTTGATTGTGTTCAGGAGTTTTCCCAGGCCTTCCAGAGCAAAGAATTCGCTCTGGATAGGGATGATTACGGAATCCGATGCCACCAGGGCGTTGATTGTTACCGTAGCCAGAGAAGGGGCGCAGTCTATGATTATGAAATCAAACTTGTCTCTTATATGAGCAATGGCATTTTTCATAACGTTTGCCCTGTCTTCCTGAGATTCTATCTCTTCTACCAGTTCAATCTCCGCTCCTGCCAGATTTATGTGAGAAGGGGCCACGTAGAGGTTCTTGATTTCTGTTTCCAGCAGGATTTCCTCAATCTGGCGAGTGCCTATCAGAACTTCGTATATGGTCTTCTTGTCTGTTGAATTCGGATTGAAATTCAGGCCTGAAGTGGCGTTTGCCTGCGGATCCGCATCTATCAGCAGGGTCTTTTTCTCCAGCACGGCAAGCGATGCGGCAAGGTTGATTGCGGTGGTGGTTTTGCCCACTCCGCCCTTCTGGTTTGCTATAGAAATTACTTTTCCCATATCATTTCATCATAACCCAACAAAAATAGCAAAAAAATCGGGTATTCCTTTGCATCGGTGATTTTATTATTTTTGTACCCGTTATGACTACGGAAAGTTGGATGGTGATAGTAAATCCCAAGGCGGGAAGCGGGCGCGGTCTGAAGGACTGGCCCGTGATATCTAACCTTATGTACAATAGCGGGTTGAAGTTCACCTGCGTGTTCACCGAACACAAATTTCACGCAATAGAACTTACCGTGAATGCCATCAACAACGGCTACCGGCATATTGTGGCGGTGGGCGGAGACGGCACCATCCACGAGGTTGTGAACGGGATTTTCATACAGAAAGCTGTTCCTACTACAGATATTTTCCTGGCGGTAATTCCAACCGGTACCGGCAACGACTGGATCAGAATGTACGGAATCTCCCTGACCTATTCCGAGGCGGTGGAGGCTCTTGTCCAGAAAAGGACTGTTCTTCAGGATGTGGGAAAAATAGAGTTCTTTGAAACCAGAGTGCCTCACATAAGATATATGGCTAATGTGGCCGGCCTGGGATTCGATGCCGTGGTTAACCTCAAGTACAACAACCTCAAAGATGAGGGCAAGTACGGCAAGGGGTTGTATTTAAGGAGTACATTCAACACTCTGCTTAAGTTCAAGAACAAGCATTTTGACATATTGGTGGACGGCCAGCCATTCTACAGCGGACCTGTATTTTCCGGAGCCGTTGGAATCGGAAGGTACAACGGCGGCGGAATGCAGCAGACTCCTAATGCCGCAATAGACGACGGTTTGCTTGACCTTACCGTTATTACGGATATGTCCAAGCTTAAGATCATCAGGAACTTCAAACTGCTGTATTCCGGAAAGATATACACTCTTCCTGAGGTGCTTTTCCAGCAGTGCCGCACCATTGAAATTCATACGGAGCCAGAGACTAGAATAGAGATTGACGGAGAGGCCGTGGGCACTTCTCCATTCAAGTTCGGACTGGTTCCAAAGAGCATCAAGGTTGTGGTAGGTTCTTCCTACAAAATGTAGCTAGACAGGGTCCACGTCAATAATCACCTGGACGGGGAGTTTCATCAGACTTAAGATTTTTTTCAAGGCGTCTTTGTTTGCCTGGAGGCGGGTGTCTCTAGAGAACTTTATGCTGAAGCACAGCTGGTACTCGTCGCGGAGCTTTTCCATACGTGGGGCAAAAGGCCCTGATATTTCCATCGCTGAGAAAGATCTTGTATTCTTGAGCACGTGAGAAAGGGAAGCGGCTGCGCTCTCCAGCTTGTGGAAGTTCTTGTTCCTCAGAATCACGTTCACCAGCCTTACAAAAGGCGGGAAGCAGTACATGCTTCTTTCAGCCATCATTTCCCCGTGAGGGTTTTCTTCTAAATCCGCTGAGGCGGCAGCTCCGGTTTCATACTCCCAAGACAGTCTGGAAGACATTTCCTGGATGTTCTTTATAACAGGATGGTTTTTCTGGTTTGTCTGGATGACAAGATGGCCTTTGGAGTTTCTTCTTCCGCTTCTTCCAAGAAGCTGGATAAAGAGTTGCATAGCCTTTTCGTCTGCCCTGAAATCCTGCTGAGAAAGAATTGTATCGGCCTGGATAACAGCCACAAGCGCGAGGTTTTCAAAGTCGAACCCCTTGCTTGTCATCTGTGTGCCCACAAGTATATCTGTGTTTCCCTGTGCAAAGTCCGTCATCACCTTAAGGGCTTCCTTCTTGCTTTGGGCAATGTCTGCGTCATAACGGGCAATGCGAGCGGCAGGGAAGAGTTCCTTCAATTCCTCTTCTATTTTCTCGGTTCCGGCTCCGCGATATTCCAGAGCCTGTTTTCCGCAGGAAGGGCATACTGGAGAATATGGAGCCTTGTACTCGCACCAGTGGCATCTTAGGGTATTGTCATAGCGGTGGTAACTCAGCGGAACGTTGCAGTGCGGGCATTTGACCGCCTCTCCGCACTCGGAACACTGTACCACCGGAGCATAGGAACGCAGGTTTCTGAATACCAAAACCTGTTTATGCTCTGCGATGGTTTTTTCCATCAGGTTTATCAGCTGCTGGGAAAAACAGCCCTTCATCTGGCGGCTTTTCCTGGTCCAGATAGTGTCTATAACCGTCACTTCAGGCGGCGGAGACTGGAAGTATTTTTCTGTCAGCAGAACTCTTGCAAACTTCCTCGTATAACAGTTGTAAAGGCTTTCAAAAGAAGGGGTTGCACTTCCCAGCAGAACCTTTGCCCCGTGCATCTGGGCCAGAAGCAGAGCAGCGTCTCTGCCATTGTATCGCGGAGCCGGATCTTCCTGCTTGTAGCTCTGGTCGTGCTCTTCATCCACCACAACAAGCCCCAGGTTTTCCATAGGCAGAAATACGGATGATCTTGTTCCCAGCACCACCACTGGCTTTCTCGGGCACTCCGGCTTTCCCTTGAAGGTCAGCACTTCCCTTATAAGTTTCTTAGAAGCCTGAGTCACCGATGAATGGAAGCTCATCAGCCTTTCTCCGTAATGCTCCTTCAGCCGTTGATGCAGATAGTTTCCCATCGCGATCTCAGGAACCATATAGAGAGCGTCCTTGCCTTCAGACAGGCATTTGTCTATCAGCTTTATGTAGATTTCAGTCTTTCCGCTTCCGGTTACTCCTTCCAGAAGCACGGTCTTTTTTCCCAGCTGTTCCTGAATCTGTCCATAAGCCTTTTGCTGGGCAGAGGAAAGGACAATCTCCTCAAATTCCTCCTTGATGGCAGAAAGCACGTCTTCCGGCTTTTTGTGTGACGATACCTCCTGCTGCCTTACCGTCAGAATAGGGTATGCGGCTTTGAAAACTTCTCCGCAGGTGCACAGATAATACTTTGCAATAATATCCCAGAAACGGATTTCGGACATTCCCACTGGCGTTCTGTCCAGAAGCTGGCCGATGGGCTTAATTTCCACGCTTCTGCTCTTGGATGGCAGGCCTGCCCAGTCAACGGTCCTTCTTACTACTCCCTGCAGGGTTCTTCCCCCGAATTCCACCTCCACCCAGCTTCCGGCCGCAGTTTCCTTCTTGTCAGAGGTTATTCCATAGAAAACCTCCTCCTCGAACTTTATCGGGAGTATAACGCAAGCATAGAAAACAAATTGCCCGTCCATAGTTGCAAAATTAAAAATAATCTCTATATTTGCACTCCCAAATAAATGGTGTCATAGCTCAGTTGGTAGAGCAAAGGACTGAAAATCCTTGTGTCCCTGGTTCGATTCCCGGTGACACCACAAAATTAAAGGCCGATTTCTCGGCCTTTTTTGTGTACCTATTTAATCCTATTTCACTTTGATGAAGCCGTAGTCGTCGTAGCGAGGCGAGTCGTCATCATCTTCTTCGTCTTCATCCCCTTCGTCTGCCCCAAGCTTATCAAAGTCGAGTATCAGAATCTCTTTCTTAAGGCAGACATAATCCTCGCCGACCTTTTCATAGTAACCCTCGAGAGTCTCTTTTTCCAGCAGTATAGGCATTCCCATAGCCTTGTCTGCTATCTCGGTAATTTCAACTATGTGTTTCAGTCTTTTCGGATCGGCTTTCTGGATCAAATCTTCTAGTTCTTCCTTTGTAAACTTGTGTGGCGAATAGAGAATTTCAAGGAAAAGATGCGGGTCAATAACCTGTGAAGACCGGAATACATAAGTATTTTTGAACTCTTCGTTGTTTTCTGAAAATGTTTTGTCCCATCCGAAACGTTTCTGGATGTAATAATACTGCTGGTCAGCGTCGCACAAAACGCTGTCTATAGATGTATAAACCTCGTCCGGCTCATAGTCATAGGCGCCAAAAAAGAACAGGTCAGAAAAATCGGAGGAGGCGTGAGACAGAACATAGCTTGTGTCCTTCATAAAGGAAAAGATATCCGTCCATTCTTCTTTGGAGAGCTTTTTAGAAACATAAGGACTATTTGCCAGGGTGTCTGAAATATAATCCAGATTCTTCTGGTACCTGGAATACATTTCGTCTGGACAAGGCCCGTACATATTTCCCGAGTATGTCACATATACATCGTATGTAAAGCCGTCTCCTACAAGGCAAGTGGAACCGCTATAGCGGAAATTGTTGCACTCAGGGCCCACTTTTATAAAGTTATCTTGAGTCACGGTGAAATGAACAACGTGCTCTTCCTTGTTGTTTTCAACCACCTCAAAGGAAATATCCTTGGTTATGGAACATGTTAAAGCAGTGTCCTGAACTTCTCCGACACCGATTTTGGCCCTTTGGTAAATATACTTGAAGGGGATAATGTCTCCCTTGTCAAGACCTTCCAGGAAGTTTACATACAAGGTGTCTGGCTTGGATGTCTTTTCTTCCTGAGCGCTGGCCGAAAAAGATGTCAGAAGCGCGGCCAGCAAAAGAATGGATGCAAGATATCGTTTCATTTTCATAATGTTTTGTTATTCAAATTTTTCCTTGATAGGGGAATTGGCCAAGATGTTCAGGTAGAAGGCCTTTACCTTTTCCCATTCGTAGTAAGGGAACTTGTCTGTTTCAACAGGAAGAGTGGCCTCGTGTTCGTTGAGGAGTACCTTGATCAGGACCGGGGCATTTTTCTTTCCGTAGAAGATGAACTGGAGGTTTCCTGCTTTAGGAATGTAGTGCTCTATGTTCCAGACGTTTGCCACGTTGTCATTGTTTGGCTCGTAGACTCCGGCGCCGTCTATGTTCATAAGGGAGCACAGAGGCATCAGGTTGGAGTCGTGGCCGAAACGCAAGGTTGCTCCTGCTGTCTTGCTTCCGTCTGTTCCCACGCTTTCAATGGCCTTGTCTGCAGTCTCTATGATGTTCTTCAGCAGATAGGTCTGGCGGAAAGGAGTAACCTTCTGGCCCATGTCGCAGAATCCGGCGTAACGGTATGAACCGAGGTTGCGGTAGAGGTTGAGCTGGTGCATGTCCTCCAGAGTAACCACGTCCATCAGGCTGATGTCCAGATCTGTGTTTGGAAGGCTAATGGCAAGTTCTGTAACATCGTAGAACAAACTTGTGGCCGTGTATTTAGGGAGCTTTTCAGGATTGTCTTTGAAGGCAAACTTCTCTTTGTATGTTGTAAACCAGGAAGTATCTTTGATGAGGCTGGTTACCAGGCGTTCCGGCGTGAACACTTTCTGTCCGTAAGCCTTGAGGATTTTGGCGTTTTCGGGGTCTGAAGTTATCTTCTTGAAGAAGCCGTCCGGATCCTGGTTGTTCATATAGTACATATCGTGGTGGGAGGCATCGTTGGTGATTCTGAGTTTCGGGTTCAGTTCCTTGAGCCTCATGCAGAAAGATTCCATGCTGAGGATGCAGCGGATTACCACCGTGCTCTTTGCGTCAACAGGAGCGTTTCCCTTGAATACATGCGGGAAGTTCTTGAACATCCTGCCGGCAATCTGGCGGTGCTGCTCTGCTCCCAGCCGGGTGAGTTCCCCGTAGCGTCCTCTGGCTGCTTCCTCAACTTTCTCCAGCCTTGAAAGCACATCTTCTCCAAGCGGAGTCAGCATTCCTTCAGCCTTTGCCTTCTTGAGGAAAGCCACTGGCTCAGTATAGGTGGCGGTGCTTATCAGCCAGCGCGATCCGTGCCTGCCGTAATGGCTGATGTAGAATGGCTTGTAGCCTTTTGGAGCTTTGGTCAGCGATGGGATGGATGCCGGGTCTTCGTTCAGCACAGGATAGGGCTGGTAGTCGGAGAGAACCATCTTAGGGTTGGCCTGTACCTGCTCCCAGTCTGGAGTTGCATATACAGGGCTGGTTTGCGGGCCAATGTAAGGCTGTGCTTTAAGGCTCAGCGATGCTGCCAAAACTAGCGCAGCTGCTGCAATCATTCTTTTCATATATAATTCTAACTTAAATCGTGAGTTTTTCACCTTCGCTCTTGGCGATTACCACGGCTCCGCAGGCGTCTCCGTAGGAGTTGGTGGCGGTTCTAGGCATATCGCAGAGCTGATCTATTGCAAGAACCAGGCCCATTGCTTCCAGAGGAAGGCCCGCTACGCTGAGGGCAATGCTCAGCATCACGAATCCCGCCATAGGTATTCCGGCGGTTCCAATGGCGCTTAGCATAACGGTTCCCAAAACTATCAGCTGCTGGGCAATGCTCATGTCTATGCCGTAAACCTGGGCTATGAACAGCACAGTAACTCCTTCATACAAGGCGGTTCCGTTCATATTGATGGTAGCTCCCAGCGGCAGTACGAAACTGGTGATCTTGTTGGAAATGCCGCACTTGGTTTCACTATCTCTCATAGATATAGGAAGAGCCGCTCCGGAAGAGCAGGTGGAAAATGCAGTCAGGATGGCGGTGCTCATCTTCTTCATATGGCGGTAAGGATGCTCCCTTCCGAGGAAGAACACTCCGGCAGGAAGAACTCCAAAGAACTGGATGAGCATACCGGCCCATACCACCAGCAGATAAATGCCCAGTGAGCTGATAAGATCCAGGATGGAATTGCCTGCATTTATCTGTTTTGCAAGCATATTGCTCACGATGGCAAACACTCCGTAAGGGGCGAGCTTTATGACGAACATCGTGATCTTCATTATCACCTCGTTAATGGAGTTGCAGATGTCCAGCAGGGTGCCTCTGGTCTTTTCTCTGCTTCGGGTTATGAAATATCCGAAGATTATGGCAAAGAAAATAACAGGCAGGATGTTGCCGGCGCTCATCTCCTTGAAGATATTGTCTGGAACTATGTGGATAATTTGGTCCATAAAGGAAGTCTCGCTCTTGCCCACGGTGGAGATATCCACGTTCTCAGGCATAGGCAGGTTGGCTCCAACTCCCGGCTTTATCAGGTTCACCAGCACAAGGCCTATGGCAATGGCTATAGCTGTGGTAACCAGGTAGTAGAGAAGCGTCTTTCCTGCGATTCTTCCCAGGTCTTTGGAGGAGTTGATGCTGGCAACTCCCACTACCAGAGACGTGAATACCAGAGGGATGATAATCATCTTCAAGGCCCTGAGGAATATCTGTCCGGCCCAGTCTATATATCCTGCATATTGCGGCAGAAGAATGCCGAAAACTGCGCCCAGCAAAAGGCCTATCAATATCTGCCAAGGCAGGGCAATACTAATCTTTTTCATCGGTGACTAATAAAGTTCAACTCCATAAAGTTCTCTTACGCAGCCGTCTGCCAGGGCATCAAGGCTGCTGATGTGCATCTTTGGGTCTAGTCCGGTGGCTGCGTATGCAATAGGAATCTCAGTGCAAGCTCCTACTATAGGCTGTTCCTTGATTTTCCACAAGCCTTCTATGATAGGACGGAATTTCTTGCCTGCTTCCTCAATTTTTCCGGCCTTCACAAGGTCTGTTACATCGTGGATTTCAACCTGAGTAGGATAGTCCGCAATGTCAAAGTTATAGCCGCTGTCCTTGGCGTGCCTTTGGTACAAGCCGGTCTTCATAGTGCCCAAAGTGGCTGTTAGCCAGGCTCCTTCAGGAGAGACCTTGCTTACCTTGCGTATGGTCTCGTCTATGATGTGGATTACGGGCTTTGAGAGCTCGCTCCGGAACTCGTCTATGAAGAAATGAGCAGTGTTGCAGGTTACGCAGAGGTAGTCTGCTCCCCACTTGATCAAGGTTTCAAGCCCTTCTCTCAGATATCGCCGAGGATCTGGCCCTTTGCCCAGAAGATAGGTGGTTCGGTCCGGGGTTTCTGTATATTCGTAAACTATCATTCGCGGATGCTCCTGGTCGCAGTCTGCAGGATCTTTCTTAGCCAGAAGCATCAGAAAGTCCGCCGTAGCGGCAGGGCCCATCCCGCCCAGTACTCCAAGTGTCTTGTCTGTTTTCATGTTTTATAGATTCAATCATACAAATTTACTCAAAAATAACGTTCGGCATAGCATTCAAATGATTTATCTTTGACCCCGCAAATCATGAGAAAGTTCAGGGGGCTTTTGCTGGCAATGCTGGCCAGCGCTACGTTCGGTTTCATACCGCTGTTTTCCATACCGCTGCTAAAGAGCGGGATGGAGCTGGACAGCGTGTGCTTCTACCGGTTTGCCTTTGCATCGTTCTTTATGTGGATAATCTGCAAGGTCAAGAGGGTTGACCTCTCCCTGAAGTGGAAAGAAATTGCGGCAATGGCTATCCTTTCAATCTTCTATGCTGCTACAAGCTTCTTTCTGACAGCATCTTACAAATACATTTCAAGCGGCACGGCAACTACTATTCATTTCTTCTATCCGGTAGTTGTGGCCTTGGCTATGATATTGCTTTTCGGTGAGAAGATATCTCTCTGGAAGATAATCGCGATAATAGCGGGCATTGCGGGAGTGTTCTTTTTGAGCGGCGGTATTTCTGGGGAGAAGATATCGCTGACCGGCCTTATTCTGGTGCTGGTTACGGTGATAACTTATCCTACCTATGTTGTTGGTGTCAATCAGACTCCTGTGGTTATGAAGATGAACGGGATGAAGCAGACTTTCCTGGTGCTGTTTTTCTCGGCGATAATCTTTTTTGTGAACGTGCTGGTCAAGGGAGCGCACTTTTCTCCGCTTGAAACTTCATACCAATGGGAATATGCCATAGCCCTGGCAATCATCCCCACACTGATCAGCGACTTTGCCCTGATTTACGCCATCCAGATGGCCGGAAGCACGATTACCGCAATCCTGGGCTGCATGGAGCCTCTGGTGGCCGTTATCTGCGGAGTGATATTCTTTGGAGAAACATTCACGGCCAATTCTCTTATAGGAATGCTTCTGGTGTTTGCCGCAGTTTTCATCATTATTATTGTAGGGCGGAAAGATTAAATTCCTAAATTTGCCTAGACAGGAAATAATCAATTAAAAGATACATTATGAAAAGTTTGAAAGGAACCAAGACCGAAAAGAATCTGCTTCAGGCATTTGCCGGAGAGAGCCAGGCCAGAAACCGTTACACATTCTTTGCAAGCGCCGCAAAGAAAGAGGGTTATGAGCAGATTAGCGCATTTTTTACAGAGACCGCAGACAACGAGAAAGAGCACGCCAAGAAGTTCTTTAAGTTTCTGGAAGGCGGAATGGTGGAGATCAAGGCATCGTTCCCTGCAGGAGTTATAGGCTCCACCGCAGACAACCTGAAGGCTGCCGCAGACGGAGAGCTTGAGGAGTGGAAGATTGCTTATCCTGAGTTTGCCAAGATTGCAAAAGAAGAGGGCTTTCCTGAGATTGCAAAGTGCTTCAAAGAGATAGCCGTGGCAGAGAAGGCTCACGAGAAGAGATACCGCGCCCTGCTGAAGAACCTCAAGAGCGGAAAAGTCTTTGAAAAAGACGAGGTTGTTGTATGGAAGTGCCGCAACTGCGGATATGTGTTCCGTGGAAAGAACGCTCCAAAGGAGTGCCCTGCCTGCAAGCATCCTCAGGCATACTTTGAGGTTAAGGGAGAAAATTATTAATACTGTTCCATTTGAAAGAAGAATCTAGTGGAAAGCCTTCTGCCCCAACATTCGGCAGGAGGCTCTCCGATTGTGTAAAAGAGGCGCTTCCAGGTGCTCTCAAGACAATGTGGTGGGTAATAAAAATAACCGCCATAGTTTCTGTTGTCATTTATATCCTCAGGCTTACCGGAGCTCTTCCTTGGATCAGCCGCAGCCTTGAGCCTGTGATGAGTTTCATTGGCCTTCCGGGAGAAGCTTCTCTGGCATATGTAAGCGGTTATTTCGTGAATGTTTACTCAGCGATAGCCGCCAGCGCATCGTTGAACCTGAGTGCCAGAAGCGTTACAATCCTGGCTGTGCTGGTTCTATGTTCACACAATATGATAGTGGAAACCGCTGTGCAGAAGAAAACCGGTTCTTCTGCATTGTGGATAGTGCTGGAGAGAACTTTGGGTGGGCTTCTTCTTGCATTTGTGCTTAATCTGATACTCCCTCCGGAAGCTCAAGGAGAATTGGGAAAGGTTGAAAACGAACAGATCACCTTGGCCTCCAGCATCGGCCCCTGGGCTCTTTCTCTTCTGAAGCTTTGCCTTAAGATGAGCGTTCTGATACTTCTGCTATCCATCTTGCAGCAGATTCTCAATGAGTTTGGGATAATGAAAGTCCTGACGGATATCATACGCTGGCCGCTCAAGTTCTTCGGTCTTCCTTCAGACACTTCTTTTCTGTGGATTGTGGCAAACACCCTGGGACTGGCCTATGGAGCGGCTGTAATGTTCCAGGAAAAGGAGAAAGGAAGAATATCGCAGAGAGACATACAACTTCTAAACACCCATATCTGCGTATCTCACAGCAATATAGAAGATCTGGTGCTTTTTGTTTCTGTGGGCGGCATATGGTGGATCATTCTGCTTTCCAGGTGGGCGCTGAGTCTTGTAACAGTTTGGATGCAGCGGCTTGTTTTTCATATTCGCGACAGATTTACTAAATTTGCGGGCTAACTATACTTTGACTGTTTATGGAGAGAATCAGGGTTCTGATTGCCGGAAGCGGTCCGGCCGGTTACACTGCTGCCATTTATGCTGCAAGAGCCAATCTGGCTCCTGTGGTCTATACGGGCATGGAACTTGGCGGACAGCTTACCACAACCACTGTGGTTGAGAATTTTCCGGGCTTTCCGGAAGGAGTGGACGGAACTGTTCTTGTGGACAATATGAGAAGGCAGGCCGAAAGGGTAGGGGCTGAAATCCGCACAGGTACAGTCACTTCCTGCGACCTTTCATCACGCCCTTTTAAGGTTACAGTGGACGGAAGCGTTGAAGTGGAAGCAGAAACCCTTATCATAGCAACCGGAGCCAGCGCCAAATATCTTGGCATTCCTGGAGAGCAGGAATTCAGGGGGAGCGGCGTAAGCGCCTGCGCAACATGCGACGGTTTCTTCTACCGCAAACAAGATGTGGCAGTCATAGGCGGCGGGGATACTGCCTGCGAAGAGGCTGTTTATCTGGCAGGTATGTGCAACAAGGTGTATATGATTATCCGCCGAGACCAGATGAGGGCATCCAAAGCTATGCAGGAAAAGGTGGCATCCAGGTCCAACATAGAAATCCTCTGGAATAGCCTTCCGAAGGAAGTTGTGGGAGACCTCAGAGGCGTAAGTGGCATAAAGATTGAAGACAAATTCAGCGGAGAATCCAGAGTTGTTCCGGTTTCGGGAGTTTTCCTGGCCGTGGGTCACCATCCGAATTCCGAGGTTTTTGCTCCGTGGATAAATGTTGACAAAGAAGGCTACATACAGACTCAGTCTGATTCTCCAAAGACCAATGTCCCTGGCGTTTTTGCCGCTGGAGACGTTGCAGATGTGCATTATAAACAGGCTATTACGGCCGCTGCTTCCGGATGCAGGGCTGCCATTGAGGCAGACCGCTTCCTGCAGGGCCAATAACGGAATATGAAGATGAAACACATAAAAATTACCTCCGTTGCGCTGATTGTGCTTCTAGCTTTAAGCGGATGCAAGAGCTATTACGAGTCTTTGTTCCGCACCCAGGATTTGGACGAGAGGTTCAGGGGAGCGATGTCTTATTACGGAAACGGTAAATACCGCAAGGCTGCCGCTTTGTTCGAGAGCATGATTTTCCTGTCTCAGGGAACAGACAAGGAGGACAGCGTACAGTTCTACAACGGAATGAGCAACTACCGCTACGGAGACTACATCACAGCAGAGCAGAATTTCAACAAATTCCTGGAAGTATTCCCTAGAAGCCCTATGGCAGAGGAAGCAAAGTTCCTAAGAATCAAGTGCCTTTATGAAGGAACCTATCGCTGGGAACTAGACCAGGTTCCTACTCAAAAGGCAATGGCCACCATAGCCGAGTTTATGTACGACAATCCGCAGAGCGAGTATTACGACGTGTGCAAGGCAATGATGGACGAGTTCAATGAAAGGCTTGACCGCAAGGCCTACGAAGGCGCCAAGCTATACTACACAATGAAAGACTACAAGTCTTCTCACTATGCCCTCAGGACCGTCCTCCGAGATAATTCCGAAAACCGTTACCGCGAGGAAATCCTTTACTATACCGCATTGTCTTCCTACAAATATGCCTTCAACAGCATCAAGGAGAAGCAGAAAGAGAGGTATATGACTTTCATAGACGACTATTACAACTTCATTGGAGAGTATCCGAAAGTCAACGAGCGCCGTGAACTGGACCAGCTATTCGTGAAGGCTCAGAAGGTTGTTGGTCTGAAGACAGGTCTGGATTCCGCCCAGGTTGCTGCCGCAACTGCTTTGGCTAAGGAGGAAGCTGCACCTAAATCCGGAAAGAATATCAGGGCAGACAGAAAGAACACAAGAAAGGCTATCAAGGAAGCCAAGAAGGCCGTGCGTGAGGCAGAGAACCGCAGCGCCGTGGCAAGGAAGGTGAACGAGGAAACCTCCGGCACCCAGCGCCAGAACGAAAGACGCAAGGCTCGCAAAGAAAGAGAGGAGGCTCTGAAGATCTACGAGGAGGCAAAAGCCAAGGCCAAGGAAAAGGCAGAAGAGGAAAAGAAGAAATAATTATCTGAAACAGAATAAAGTACAATATGGAAGAAAAGAAATCAACAAAGGTTCCTGACAATACCGTCACCAGAGACGTGATTGCCCTGAGCGAACCAACAGGAAACATCTACGAGTCTGTAGTCATAATTGCCAAGAGGGCAAACCAGATAGCAGCCGAGCTCAAGAAGGAGCTCAGCGACAAGCTTGAGGAATTTTCCCAGAGCAATGTAGCGGACACTCTTGAGGAAACTTACGAGAACCGCGAGCAGATAGAAATATCACGTCACTACGAAAAACTCCCTAAACCGACTCTTACGGCTGTCAAGGAGTTCCAGGACGGAGAGATTTACTGGCGCAAGATAGAGTCTTAGTGCTTAAGCATCTGACCATACAGAACTACGCTCTCATAGAGAGCCTTGACATCGAGTTTCCTGACGGTCTTACAATTATGACCGGAGAGACAGGTGCCGGCAAGTCCGTCTTGCTAGGCGCCGTTTCTCTTTTATCAGGAGGGCGGGCAGACAAGGCTATTCTCAGAGACGAGAGTCGAAGCTGTGTGGTGGAAGGTGTTTTTGAAACAGAGCAGGGCCAGAAGATTCTCCGCAGGGTGATATCCTCTGGAATGCGTTCCCGCTTTTTTATAGATGACTGTCCGGTAGGTATTTCCGAGATGGAAGATATTGCTTCCGGCCTTTTGGATATTCACGGGCAGAGGGGGAATCTTCTTCTTGGAGACAAGCGCTGGCAGCTGGATCTTATAGACGGGTATTGCGGCAACTCCACTCTTGTTGAAAAATACAGAGTTGAGTATGAGGCTGTGAAGAATCTTGAAAAGGAACTTTCTGAAGTGGAAAAAAGGATCGCTGAGGACAAAAAGAATTCAGAAGGCCGTCTGGCTGATTTGAAAAAGCTTCAGGATGCTTCCTTAAAAGAAGGTGAGGTTCAGGATCTTGAGAACGAATTAGCCCTTCTGGAAAATGCCGAGATGCTGAAGGAAAACTCTTGTCTTGCCGCAAACCTTCTGGATGGAGAAGGGGGTTCTGTGATTCATAATCTCAGGGAGGCTGAAAAATGCGTGGAAAAATGCGCCGGATTTGATTCCAGACTTGAGGAGCTTATCAAAAGGATGGAAAGCTGCCGCATTGAATGCAAAGATATTTCTTCAGACATAGAGGCTTTTGGGGAGAAGATTTCCGCCTCTCCTGCAAGACGCTCTCAGATAGAGGAAAGGCTTGGCGCGCTTTATTCCATAATGAAGAAATTCGGCTGCAAAGATGAGCTTTCTCTCATAGCTTTAAGAGATGAACTTGCGTCTGCTTCTGAACAAACAGACAGCTTGATAGACAGGAAAAACGAGATAACAACTTTACTTTCTTCACGTAGGAAAAAGCGTGAGGAAATATCGTTGAAACTTTCTGAAAAAAGAAGGAAAGGAGCCCAGAAAATGCAGAAGGCTCTTCTGGAGATGATCCGTGATCTGGAGATGCCGGCCTCAAGGCTTGTCATAGATGTAGAATCTTCAGATGAATTCACTCCAACAGGCCAGGACAGCGTGCAGATTCTCTTTTCCGCCAATCCAAAGGAAAAGATGGTGGAGCTGGAAAAGGTTGCCAGCGGAGGTGAGCAGTCTCGCATAATGCTTTGCATAAAGAGCCTGATGGCATCTTTCAGAAAAATGCCTACGATGTTTTTCGATGAGATAGACGCAGGCGTGAGCGGAAGCGTGGCAGACAAAATGGGGAGCCGGATCGTGAATATGGGAAAAGATATGCAGGTTATCTCCATAACCCATCTTCCTCAGGTGGCTTCCAAGGGAAAGGCTCACCTTCTGGTTTACAAGCAGACGGATTCAGGCGGAAGGGCCGCTATCCGCATAAAATACATAGAGGGGCGGGAGAGGGTGCTAGAAGTAGCGCGCCTTCTCAGCGGGGAAAAGACTACCCCTCAGGCGATTGCAAACGCCGAGGTGCTTTTGGAAACAAATAAATAAAAACTAGATATTATGAGACTAATCATCCGCAAGTCGTATGCAGATATGTCTAAATGGGCTGCATCGCTGATCCTGAAAAGAATCACAGATTTCAATCCTACAGAGGAACGTCCTTTTGTTCTGGGTCTTCCTACCGGTTCTACTCCAATTGGCACATATAAGGAACTGGTGAACTTTTACAGAGAAGGAAAGATTTCCTTCAAGAATGTGGTGACATTCAATATGGACGAGTATGTGGGCATTCCTGAAGACCATCCTGAGAGCTACCATACTTTTATGAAGGAGAATTTCTTCCGCCACATAGACATTCCTGCAGAGAACATCAACATACTTGACGGCAACGCCAAAGACCTTGAGGCTGAATGTGCCCGCTATGAAGACAAAATCAAATCCTACGGCGGAATAAACCTGTTTATGGGCGGAATAGGCCCGGACGGCCACATAGCATTCAACGAGCCGGGTTCATCTCTGAACAGCCGTACTCGTATGAAATCTCTTACCACAGACACTATAATCGCAAACTCCAGATTCTTCAACCACGACATTAACCTAGTGCCAAAGACTGCGCTTACAGTGGGAGTTGGAACCATTATGGATGCTGAAGAAGTAATGATTCTGGTAAACGGCCACAACAAGGCAAGGGCACTTCGCCACGCCATAGAAGAGGGCATAAGCCAGATGTGGACTGTATCTGTGCTTCAGATGCACAAGAAGGGTATTATAGTATGCGACGATGCCGCTACCGTAGAACTTAAGGTAGGCACCGTTAATTACTTCAAGGATATAGAAAAAGGAGAATTCTGATCCTAGTGAGACGTTATAGTGTAGTCTGGGTTGAAAGAAACCTGAGTGGCTGCCGTATTAACCCATCCTCCTAGAGCGGATTTCTCGAATTTGAATTTCTGCTGCAGCATATTGTGTTGCAGCAGATTTTCTTTCATATAGTCAGAAGCCACCCCGTTAGCTGGATTCTGGGCATATTCCTTCATTCCCAAGATGGAGTTGCGGCAGAAAAGGTAAACAACATCAAAGCCGCTGAAAGCGTTTGCGCTTGGCTCCCTATTGTAGAGAGAACGGTAGCGGCGTATGAACTGCTTTACTTCTTCCCGCTCCAGGTCTACGTTGTAAGGCATGCATAACTGGAGATTATACTTAAAGTAAAGGTTCATGTCCAGAGTCTCAAAGTTCTTCCATCTGGAATTTGCAAACAGAATAACCTTCTCCGGAGGTATCATTTTGATATCCAGGTTTCTGAGAGCTTCTGCGGCATATGATTCAGCCGTAGTAAGGATTACCACGACATTGTCTCGGTCTTTCCTCATCTGGCCAAGAGCTCCAATGCCGCCGGCATTGTCTACATAGATTCCTCTTTCTTCCAGAGCAGCCTTGAGCATTTCCGCCTGCTGACCCATCGATGATTCGGTATTGTAAACCAGAATGACATTAGGATTCTGGAAAGTGCGGTATTTCTCAGCGATCATATCTGCCAAGGCCTCTGCCTGCCTCTGCTTTGAAAGGGCAGCCTGGAAAAGATAAGGGCAATCCTCCAGCAGAGAGTCTGCCGCCGCATCCAGAGGGGAAACCATAGGAATCCTAAGCCTGTTTACTGTCTGGGCAAATTGCCTGAGCGCATCGTAGCGTATAGGGCCTATAAGCATATCCGATTCTTCAATCTTCTGGCTCTCAGCAATATCTGCAAGATCTGAGGAAGCGTAGTCAATCACGTTGAGCTTTATGTTCCCGCCGTCTCTCTTTATCTGCTCCACTGCCATAAGGGCTCCGCTGTAGAAATCCATATAATTGCCGTTGGCCTTGCCTTCCGAATTCAGCGGAAGAAGAAGGGTAACCGTTCTGGTTTTTGTATTGTCAACAACAGGAAGAGTGTAATTGTCCAAAGTGTTTTCAGGAGTGGTAGTGGTGTCTGTATCAAACACTTCAACCGGATTGGTTTCTATGGTGTCTGTCTGAACAGTTGAAGGATCAGTTACGGGTTCCGTCTTGGTTTTAACAGGAATCTTCAGCTCCATTCCGGTTTTTACTTTCCTTTTCTTCTTTATGTTGTTGAACTCAAGAATCTCTTCAGGAGAAACACCGTATTTCTCAGCGATTTCGTCCAGGTCTTCGTACCATTTAACCTTGTGTATCAAATACTGACGGCCATCTTGAACCAGTTCTTGCTGCTGAGGCTCTGGCTGAGGTTCTTCTTCTGTCTTGGCTGCCTGAAGCCCGCTCACCGGAATATACAGAAGCTGGCCTTCCTTAAGCCCGTCGCTGAGTATTGGATTGCGCCTTTGAAGCTCTTCCTGGGAAATGTTGTAGGCCTTGCTTATAGAGTAAATAGTCTCTCCTTTCTTTACGTTGTGGACATACATTTTCTCTCCCTTGACACTCACTATCTGGTCTGAGACGGTAATCTTCACCTGCGAAAGCCCATATGTAGGTATCGCTGAGATAATTGCAGCCACGCAAATGCGCAATATGCCGAGTCTGAGATTCTTTTTCATGATACTAAAGCCTTGCGAGCATATTCTTGATATTCTCTTCTATTCTCTCAAAAATGTTCTCGTCGTACGGAAGTCTGGAGAATTTCTCTCCGGTAACGGCTTCGTATAGTTCTATGTAACGGTCTGAAATTCCGGATACTATGCTGTCTGTCATTTCAGGAACCTTTTCTCCTGCCTGCCCCCTGAAGCCGTTTTCCATAAGCCATTCCCTTACAAACTCCTTGGAAAGCTGTTTCTGCGGCTGTCCTGCATCAAACCGTTGCTGATACCCATCTAGATAGAAGTACCTAGAAGAATCCGGAGTGTGGATTTCATCCATAAGGCAGACTTCTCCGTCCAGAAGGCCGAACTCGTATTTGGTATCTACAAGTATCAAGCCTCTTTGCTCAGCGATTTTGGTTCCTCTTTCAAAAAGCTTGAGTGCGGCGTCTTCTACCTTGGCGTAAATGTCTGCCGGAATAAGGCCCTTGGCAATAATCTCTTCCTTTGAGATGTCCTGGTCGTGGCCGCCGATTTCGGCCTTGGTAGTAGGGGTTATAATAGGATGCTCAAACTTCTGGTGCTCGCGCATTCCGTCTGGAATCTCTACACCGCAGATCTGTCTGGCTCCGGCCTTGTAGCTTCTCCAGGAACTGCCTGTCAAATAGCCTCTTACAATCATCTCTACCGGGAGCGGCTGGCATTTGTATCCGACGGTTACCATAGGATCCGGGCAGGCAATCTTCCAGTTGCGAACTATATCCTGGGTAGAATCCAGAAATTTTGCCGCTATCTGGTTTAGAACTTGGCCTTTGTACGGGATTCCTCTTGGCAGAACCACATCAAACGCGCTGATTCTGTCTGTGGCAACCATCACCATGTATTTGTCTTTTACAAAGTACACGTCTCTGACCTTTCCGGTATATCTTCCTGTCAGGTCTTTGAAATCGAAATCGGTTCTTACAATGGAATCCATATGGCTATAAGGTATTTATGAAATCTTCAAGCTTTGTTGCAAAAGCCTCCCATCCGAGAGTTTCCTTCAGGCGGGAGATGTTGTAAAGATACTCTTCTTTCTTGTTTTCTGCAAAGTATTTCTCAATGGCGCGGGCTATGTCTTGAGGAGACAGACCATCAGTCAGCATTCCGGTTCCGGCCTTTCCCACGTTTTCCACCAGGCCGCCAACTGGAGTGGTTATCAGCGGAACGTCAAAATTCCAGGAAATGGAACTGATGCCGCTCTGGGTTGCGCTACGGTAAGGAAGGACACTGACATCCGCTGCGCTGAAATAGTATTTAACCTCTGAATCAGGAATATATCTATCGTGGAGTATGAGATTGTCCTTGACCGGGGCAAACATTTCAGAATCAATAATCTGGCGGTATTTTGCAAAACTGCCGTATGGCTCTCCAGACACCACCAGGGTGTAGGATCTGTCCAAAAGCGGAAGAGCTTCCAGTAAAATGTCCAGGCCTTTGTAATCTCTGATAAGCCCAAAGAAAAGAAGAACCTTCCGGCTAAGAATTTCTTCGTCCGAGCCTTGCATTCCGATATGACGGCGGGCTTGTACAATATCCACTCTTTCTCCAAAATTTGAATAAAGAGGATGGGGTATTACTGTGCTATGGGCGCCGGGGCAGATTTCTTTCAGCTGGTCTTCCACAGCCTGGCTGAGGGTAACAATCCCGCTTTGCCTTTTTACGAAATATTTGGCCAGCGGAATATCGAAGAAATGCCTTTCGTGAGGAATAATGTTGTCTGCGATGGCTACCGTGCGGAATTTCCCGCTTTCTCCAAAGCCCTGCTTTGCAAGGATTTTTGCCGTCCTTGAGCAGACTCGGCCCAGAGACGGGGCAAAATAGCTCATCCAGTACCTTGTTATAAGTACATCCGGACGGAAAGCGGCTATGGCTTTTGCCGTTGGGCCGTATGTAAAAGGATTAGCGCTGTCCAGAAGAGAAACACTCTCTACTGGCAGCGCTGTGTCTTCAGATGTAACTTTCTGCGTTTTGCCGGGAAAGAGGATTCCGGGATACTGCCTTTTGAAGTTGAACGCCTTTACGGTGTGCCTTTTGGAAAGCTCCTTCAGCAAGTAGGTGTTGAACTGCGATATCCCTCCCCTGAACGGGTAAAAGCAAGAAAGTATTGCAATCCTCATCGGCTTTACTTAGCCTTTGTCTCCTCGGTCTTGGTTTCGGTTTCCGTTTCGGAGGAAACAGCCTTTTTCTTGTCCTTGATATATTCCTCGTTGAGGCCTTCTATAATGTCGTTGGTGATGTCTAGATTAGGGTCTCCCAGGAATACTCCGGTAAGGATCAAAGAATACTTTTTCTCTTCGTTGTACTTCTTGATAAAGGTTTCAACGGCATCCATTACCTTATTCATCATAACGGCGTTTTCTTCCTGGATTTCAGCCTCTTTCTGAGCGCTAAGATTCTGGAGATCTGCCTGGCGGTTGCCAAGAACGCGGTTCTTTTCCTCAGCTTCGCTCTGAGTCATAAGGCCCTTGTTTATCTTGTTCTGGAAATCTTTAACGTCTTTCTCAAAAGCTCTTCCCTTTGCCTGGAGGTCGTTCTGGATTTTCTGGACCTTTTCCTCGAGTTCGCTCTTCAGATCGTTGAACATATCGTATTTGGCAACGATGGAATCCAGCTGGATATAAACGATGCTTCCTGCCTGAGGAACTGAACCTTGAGCCTCGGTCGCGGTAGTGTTGGTTTTCTGGTTGCAGGATGCGGCAAATGCGGCAGCTATTGCAATGCAGAGAAATGTCTTAATTTGTTTCATCTTGATGTATGTTACGTTTTGTTGTTTCTTTCAGAGGCTGCAAATGTAGTAAAAATTACAGCAATTCCCGTCTGTATGCCCGGATTGTGTTTTCAAGTCCAAGATAAAGAGCATCGCAGATTAAAGCGTGGCCGATAGAAACCTCCAGAAGCCCAGGTATTGTCTGGGCAAAATACCTGAGGTTGTCCAGATTGAGGTCGTGGCCGGCATTCAGGCCAAGCCCGGATTTTCCGGCAGCCACAGCCGCCTTGTAGTAAGGCTCGATGGCCTGTTCGCGGTTGGCGTGATAATTCTTGGCGTAGCTTTCTGTGTAAAGCTCAACCCTGTCGCATCCGCATTCGGCGGCTCCCAGTATCATATCTTCAACAGGATCTACAAAAATGGATACTCTTATACCGGCATCCTTGAACATTTTGCATGTCTTTTTAAGGAAATCATGGTTTGCCACAGTGTTCCATCCGGCATTGGAAGTAAGAACGTTTTCGGCATCGGGGACAAGGGTTACCTGAGCCGGAAGCACACTGAGCACCAGCTGATTGAATTGATCTTTAGGATTGCCTTCTATGTTGAATTCAGTTGTCAGGACCGGCTTCAGATCCAGAACGTCCTGCCTTTTAATGTGCCTTTCATCCGGTCTGGGATGAACTGTTATTCCTTGCGCCCCATACCTTTCACAGTCTAGCGCGCATTTAAGGACATTCGGCATATTGCCCCCTCTGGCGTTTCTGAGGGTGGCGATCTTGTTTATGTTTACGCTAAGTCTTGTTTCCATATTTGACAAATTTATGAAATTATGCCTAACTTGCGAAAAATTGGCATATATGAAAGTCGCTATTTTCGGAAGAACCGTTTACAAGTCTTCTCTTCCAAAGCTGGAGGAAGTGCTGAAAATCGTGGAGAAATCGTCTTCACAGATATATTTCTGGGAACCGTTCTACCGCTATGTGTCAGAATTGCTTCCTTCTGTGGATTTCAGGGGAGTCAGGCTTTTTTCTTCCAGCGGAGAACTTCCGCCCGATACAGATCTTCTGCTGTCTTTGGGCGGAGACGGAACATTCCTGTCCAGCGTTCCTCTGGTTGCCGGAAAGAAGATTCCGGTTGCGGGCATAAACTTCGGCCGGCTGGGTTTCCTTACAACGTCCAAGATAGAGGGAATATCTTCTTTGCTTGAGGGAAAGTTTTCGATAGAAAAGCGCACTTTGCTGAAAATGAGTTGCAAGAGCATGCCGGAAGATTTCTGCCCCTATGCTCTTAACGAATTTGCCTTGCAGAGAAAAGGGCCGGCTGTGCTGGAACTGGAAATCAAGGTGAACGGAGAGCCAATACCTCGCTATATGGCAGACGGAGTGCTTATTGCCTCAGCCACAGGTTCCACAGCCTATTCAATGAGTGCCGGTGGACCGATAGTGATGCCGGGCTGCAAGGTGCTCATAATAGTTCCTGTTGCTCCCCACAACCTGAATATCCGCCCTTTGGTGGTCTCCGATACGGCAACCATAGAAGTCTGTTTTTCTACCAGATACAAAGACGCTACACTCAGCGCGGATAACCGTTCATTCTCCATTCCAGACGGAGAAACGGCTGTTTTTACCGCATCTTCCACTGAACTAGAAACGGTCAGTCCGGACAATGGTTTTATGGAGGCCCTCAGCAGCAAACTGTATTGGGGAGCAGACTGGCGCAATTCCTTATAGAACAGTTGGAGTAATTTTGCTATATTTGCCATCTATATGCATTCTATGGAAGAGCTTTCAAAAATACCGCAACACGTATCCATCATAATGGACGGCAATGGACGCTGGGCCAAATCCCGTGGCCTCGAACGTCTTGAGGGCCACAAAGAAGGCGTGGAGAGCGTCAGGGCCTGTCTGGAGTTTGCTGTGGAAATGAGAATAAAGTACTTGAGCTTATTTGCATTCTCCACAGAAAATTGGGGCCGTCCAAAAGAAGAAGTCCAGGGTCTTTGGGCTTTGATGGTCAAGGCTATAGAAAGAGAGACAAAGAACCTTGTCAAAAATAGGGTAAGGGTGCTGGTTCTTGGTAATCTGGAGCAGCTTTCCCCAGATTTGCGTATGGCTATAGAAGGTCTTAGGGAAGTTACTGCCTCAGGGCAGGGAACCACCCTTGTTGTGATGTTGAACTATAGCGGAAAATGGGACATAGTCCAGGCAGCCAACCGTTTCGCTGAGAAAAATCCAGGGAAAAAGATGGTTCCGGAAGATTTTGACAGTTTTCTTGTAACAGCTGGAGTTCCTGATCCTGACCTTCTTATCCGTACAAGCGGAGAGGAGAGGATCAGTAATTATATGCTCTGGCAAACAGCATATACAGAGTTTTATTTTACAGACACTCTTTGGCCTGATTTTCGCAAAAAAGAGTTCCGTCTTGCCTTGGAGGCTTACGCTAAAAGAGACCGTAGATATGGCAAGGTTAAATCGAATAATGAGTAACAGATGAAAATATTAAAGCTGACAATTGTCCTCGCTGCGCTGATTCTGCCGCTGTCTTTGTCCGCTCAGGACGTTGACTACACAAGTCCAAAGACCTATATCATAGGTGGAATCAAAGTTTCTGGCATCAAGTATCTTAGCGAGGAGCAGATTCTTTCCGTAACAGGGCTCAACAAAGGAGACAAAATAACAATCCCTAGCATAGAGCTTTCAGATATTCTTAAAAGAGTTTGGGCTCAGAGATATTTTTCCGATGCTGGATTCTACATCGATTCCTTATCCGCAGGCAGAGATACCGTTTGGCTGGGGCTTCATCTTGCAGAACGTCCAAGGGTTTCACGCTGGCAGTTCAGCGGCATACGAAACGGCCAGAAACAAGACCTGACAGAGAGACTGAAGCTCAAAAGAGGATCAGAGCTTTCTGATTACATAATAGAATCTTCCACCGGAATTATCAAGAAATATTTCCACGAGAAAGGTTTCCTCAAGTGTCAGGTAAAGGTGCTGACAGACGAGGATCCTGTTGTGCAGAATGCGGTTAGGGTAACATTTGACATAGACCGCGGTCCTAGGGTAAAAATAGGCAGAATAACCTTTGAAGGCAACAAGAACCTATCTGACACCAAGTTGATGAAGTCTATGAAGCATACCAGGGACAAGAGGCTAATGAACTTCTTCAAGTCCAAGAAATTCAAAGAGAAAGAGTATGCTGAGGACAAACTGAATATGATATCGGCTTTCAATGAGCAGGGGTACAGAGATGCCCGAATCCTCAAAGACACGATGTATTATATAGAAGATGACCGCCTTGCCATAGACTTTACTCTGGAGGAAGGAGACCGCTATTATTTCAGAGATATAACCTGGACCGGAAACAGCATCTATTCCACAGACCAGCTTAACCAGGTTCTCAGGATCAAGAAGGGAGATGTCTACGATTTGGTGACTATGGAAAAGCGCCTTAACGGTGACCCTAAGCAGATGGAGCCGGACGTAAAGAAGATGTATACAGACAACGGCTATCTGTTCTTTAACGTAATGCCTGTTGAAAAGACTATACAGAATGATTCTGTAGACGTGGAGATGAGAATGTACGAAGGCAAACCGGCTACATTCAACAAGATAATAATCAACGGCAACAACATTACAGCCGAGAAAATCGCCAGAAGGGCAGTTTTCACAAAGCCTGGTTACCTTTACTCCCAGTCTGATTTTGAAAGGTCTGTCCGCGAACTTTCTTCAATAGGCCACTTCAATCCTGAAGTCTTCCAGACCGGAGCCGGCTACAGCGTTGTTCCAGACGCCAACAAGAATACTGTGGACATTGCCTACAACCTTGAGGAAAAGCCAGACAGCCACGTTGAGCTTTCCGGAGGATGGGGCGGAAACACCTTTGTAGGAACCCTTGGACTGAGCTTCAACAACTTTGCTATAAAGAGAGTGTTCAAGAAAAGGGCCTGGAGGCCTGTGCCTCTGGGAGATGGCCAGAACCTGTCTATTAGATTCCAGACCAGCGGAACATACTATACTGCTCTGTCCGCAAGCTTTGCCGAGCCTTGGCTTCTGGGCAACAAGCCTGTGAGTCTGAGCGTTTCTACTTACTATACACGCCAGACAAACTCCACTTATTTCTACAAGCATTCAGACCAGTATATGGAGGTTTACGGACTTAGCGCAAGCTTGGGAAGCAGACTTAACTGGCCAGACAACTACTTTGTACTGTTCCACTCGCTGAGCTGGCAGACATACAAGCTGCAGAAGTGGTATTACAACTTCCTGTTCGATACCGGAAAGAGCCACAACTTCAGCTACACCATCGGTCTTGAGAGAAACTCTACAGACCAGCCAATCTTCCCTAGAGGAGGTTCAGACTTCACTTTCACCCTGCAGCTTACGCCGCCTTACTCTCTGATGAGAGGCCATCGCGATTACAAGAATATGGATGCCACTGAAAAGTACAAGTGGATTGAGTACCATAAGTGGCAGTTCAAGAGCGACGTTTATCTGCAGCTTGTCAAGAACCTGGTATTCAGGGCGGCAGCAAACTGGGGCTATCTGGGATATTACAAGAAGAGTCTGGGCTATTCACCGTTCGAGGGATTCGAGGTCGGTGGAGACGGTATGAGCGGCTACAACACTTACGGATCTGACATTATCTCTCTCAGGGGCTATCCTAACTACTCCTTGACTCCTATAGAAAACAATGCTTACGTGGGTCACGTTTACGATAAATTTACCCTAGAACTCAGATATCCGCTGATTCTTCAGCCGTCGAGCACGATATTTGCTCTAGCATTCCTCGAAGGCGGTAACTGCTGGAAAGAAATAGGCGGATTCAACCCGTTCGACATAAAGAGAAGTGCGGGAATTGGCGTGAGGATAATGCTTCCGATGGTTGGCTTGATGGGTATTGACTGGGGATATGGATTCGATCCTGTTCCTAACGAAGGCAAGAAGAAGGGAGGAAGCCAGTTCCACTTTGTGATAGGACAGCAGTTCTAGAAAAAACATTAGACAATTACTTTAAAATTAAATGAATATGAAAAAGTTAGTGGTTCTTGCATTGGCATCGTTGATCTGCCTTGGGGCAGCAGCGCAGAATGTTCCGCAGAAATGCGGCTATGTGAATACGGAAACCATACTTGCCGCGATTCCGGAGTACAAGGTTGCTTCAGAAAAGCTTGAGGCTCTGGGCAAACAGTATCAGGAAGCGGTAAAGAAAGACTTTTCCGAAATAGAGACTCTCTACAACAATTATCAGAAACAGAAGGCTTCTCTGAGCGCTGCCCAGAGGCAGGCTAAGGAAGAGCAGATTATCTCCAAGGAAAAGGCTGCAAAGCAGAAGCAGCAGCAGTATTTTGGACAGGACGGCCTGATGCAGAAGAAGAGTCAGGAGCTTTTGGATCCTATAAAGGAAAAGGTTCAGAAAGCAATAGACAAAGTTGCTGAAGACGGCGGCTATATGCTGATCATAGACATTGCAACTACAGAAGGCGTAGTTTATGCAGCTAGCGATGCGGATCTTTCTTCAAAGGTTATAAGCCTCTATCCTACAATCAACTAGAATAACAAATCTAAAAGTATATACAATTATGAAGAAGACAATCATCTTGCTGGCTGCCGCCTTAATTGCCGGAGCAGCCTTCATGCCTACAAAAGTTCTTGCCCAGAAACTTGGGCATATCAATTCACAGGAAGTTGTAGCTCTTATGTCTGAGAGAGACGAGGCTTACACCAAGCTTCAGGCTTTTGGCAAGGAGCTTCAGGAGACCTTGAATTCCATGCAGAACGACTATCAGGCAAAAGTTAAGGAATACAACGAGAAAGCAGCTACCTGGAACGAGTCTATCAAGAAGACTAAGGAAGATGAAATCAACAGCATCATCCAGCGCATCCAGCAGTTCCAGCAGCAGGCAGAGCAGGATTTCACCGCTCGCCAGAATACTCTGATGGAGCCGGTTATGAAAAAGGCATTTGAGGCTATAGAGAAAGTGGCTAAGGCTCAAGGTCTTGCATATGTAATAGACCTGGCTTCCGGAGCTCTTGTCTATATAGATGATGCCAATACTGTTAACCTGCTTCCTTTGGTTAAGGCAGAGTTGGGTATCCCTGCAAGTAAAACTCAACCAACCCAGATTCAGTAAACTAACAAGCATAGAAGATATTTTTCAATACGGTTTGGTTCGCCAGACCGTATTTGTTTTATTGGGGTGTTGATGAGGTTGTTTAAAAATTGAGCGGATTTTGTTGCTCATCGTTGAAAGATTACCTATATTTGGAAATATTTTAATGAATAATTGAAAGTATTTCTACACCCGAATCGTTAATATTTTTTATGGAACGTAAAGTGGTTGACGTAAAAGATGTGGTAATCCGCTTCACCGGAGACTCCGGAGACGGAATGCAGCTCACCGGAACTCTGTTTGCAGATGCTTCTGCGCTGTACGGAAATGAAATTTCCACATTCCCGGATTATCCAGCTGAAATCAGGGCTCCACAGGGCACCGTATCAGGTGTGTCCGGTTTTCAAGTGCATATAGGCCAGAGCGATGTCAAGACTCCAGGAGATCTTGCAGACGTTCTAGTATCTATGAACCCTGCCGCACTTATGGCCAACGCCAAGTTTGCAAAACCTGGCGGAAGCATTATTCTGGATCAGGATTCCTTTGACGAGCAAGGTCTTCAGAAGGCCGGCTTCAAGACAATGGATCCTATTGAAGAACTTAATCTTCAGGACTATAACATTATCTGGGCTCCTATCACCTCCCTTACCAAGGAGAGTCTGAAAGACAGCGGAATGGACATTAAATCCATTGTAAGGTGCAAGAACATCTTCACCTTGGGAATGTGCTATTTCATGTTCAACCGTCCGCTGCATTTTACGGAGGAGTACTTGAGGAAGAAGTTTGCCAAGAAACCTGATCTTATTGAGCCTAATATCAAGGTACTCAACGATGGCTACAATTATGCACACAATACTCACGCGATAGGAAACACTTACACCGTTGAACCGGCTAAGCTGGAGAAAGGCGTTTACCGCAGCATCAACGGAAATCAGGCAACGGCTTGGGGCCTTATTGCCGCTTCTGAAAAGAGTGGAAGGCCTATGTTCGTAGGATCTTATCCTATTACCCCGGCAACAGCAATCCTGGAAGAACTTGCTATTCACAAGAATCTGGGAGTCAAGACAATGCAGTGCGAAGACGAAATTTCCGGAATCTGTACATCCATCGGAGCCGCTTATGCCGGCAATATGGCTGTTACCACGACTTCCGGCCCTGGCCTGTCGCTTAAGAGCGAGGCTCTTGGACTGGCTGTCATCGCTGAGCTTCCACTGGTTGTTGTTGACGTCCAGAGGAGCGGCCCTTCCACCGGTATTCCAACCAAGACTGAGCAGACAGACCTTGCTCAGGCTCTTTACGGAAGAAACGGCGAGTGCCCTGTTATGGTAATGGCAGCCCGCACTCCTTCAGATTGCTTCAGGGCAGCTTTCTACGCAGCAAAATTCGCTATGGAGCATATGATGCCAGTAGTCTTCCTGTCAGAGGGTTATTTAGGCAATGGAAGCGAGCCGTGGAAGATTCCTTCTATGAGCGACTATCCTGCAATCAATCCTCCGATCATAAGCGAATGCGATGGCAAGTTCAAGCCTTTTGAGAGAGACGCTGAGACTTTCGTAAGAAAGTGGGCAATTCCTGGAACGCCGGGTCTGGAGCATAGGGTAGGAGGTCTGGAGAAGAGTCCTGCCGGAGCTGTTTCATCAGATCCTGAAGTTCACGAGATGATGGTGGCAAACCGTGCTGCAAAGCTTGCAAAGGTTGCAGACTGCATTCCAGAACTCGAGGTTTTCGGAGAAAAGGAAGCAGATGTGCTGCTGGTTGGATGGGGCGGAACTTACGGCCATCTTTATACAGCCGCATCACAGCTTCTGGAAGAAGGAAAGAGCGTGGGCTTTGCCCAGTTCGATTATATCAACCCGCTGCCTAAGAACACTGCAGAAGTATTTGCCCGCTACAAGAAGATTCTCGTCTGCGAGCTTAACAGCGGACAGTTTGCAGATTATCTGAGGGCAAAGCTTCCTCAGTTCAAGTATCTGCAGCTCAATAAAGTACAGGGTCAGCCGTTTATGGTTCACGAGATTGTGGACGCAGTAAAGGCACTTTAACCGGCGGAGGAATTATTATGAAATACACACAGCAAGATTTCAAAAGCGACCAGATAGTTAAGTGGTGCCCGGGATGCGGAGACCACGCCATTCTTGCAGCCGTTCTCAGGGCAATGCCTGAGATCTGCGAGAAGAGGGGATATACCAGAGACCAGTTCGTGTTTGTTTCAGGTATTGGCTGTTCCAGCCGTTTCCCTTACTATATGAACACTTACGGCTTCCACGGAATCCACGGAAGAGCCGGCGCCCTGGCTACAGGAATGAAGGTGGCAAACCCTAAGCTTTCCGTATGGCAGATGACCGGAGATGGAGATGCCTTGGCTATAGGCGGAAACCATTTCATCCACGAGATAAGGCGTAACATAGACGTTAACATCATTCTGTTCAACAACAGGATTTACGGTCTTACAAAAGGCCAGTATTCTCCTACCTCAAAGTTCGGAATGGTGACCAAGACTTCTCCTTACGGAACCATAGAGTATCCGTTCACTCCAGGTGAACTGGTACTCGGCGCAAGAGGAACATTCTTTGCCAGAAGCCTTGATAGCGAACTTGCTCTCAACCAGGAGATTATGGTAAGAGCCGCAATGCACGACGGAACTTCCGTTATGGAGATGCTCGTAAACTGCATGATCTACAACAACGGAACTCACGCAGACATTTCTGACCGTGCCGTAAGAGCAGACAGAACTATTATTCTCCGCGATGGGGAACCTATGATCTTTGGAAAAGACCGCGACAAGGGAATCATCCTGGACGGCCTGAAGCTAAAAGTAGTAAAGCTTGGAGAAAACGGCATCACTGAAAAAGACCTTCTGGTGCACAATTCCAAGGAGAACAACTTTGGCATTCACTCTATGCTGGTGGATATGAAGGGTCCTGATTTCCCTGTAGCACTTGGTGTCATCCGCGATGTGGCAGACAAGACTTACGACGACAGCATCTACGAGCAGTTAGATGAAGTAAAGGCTAAGGCCAAGATCCACAATATGGATGAGCTTCTGCACAGCGGAGCTACCTGGACAGTAGAATAGAAATAATTAACATTCACACTATAACAAACCAATTTTTAAAACATTCATACTTATATGAAAACAGCTGAAATAATGGCTAACCTGGCTGCAAAGCATCCTGGTGAAAATGAGTACCTTCAAGCCGTTCAGGAAGTTCTCGAGAGCATCGAGGAGGTTTATAACCAGCATCCTGAATTCGAAAAGGCAAAAATCGTTGAGAGAATGGTCGAGCCAGACCGTATCTTCACATTCCGTGTTACTTGGGTAGACGACAAGGGAGAAGTTCAGACTAACCTCGGTTATCGTATCCAGTTCAACAGCGCCATCGGCCCTTACAAGGGAGGTCTCCGTTTCCACAAGGCAGTGGTTCCTTCAATGTTGAAATTCCTCGGTTTCGAACAGACTTTCAAAAACGCTTTGACTACTCTTCCAATGGGTGGCGCAAAGGGTGGTTCTGACTTCGATCCAGTTGGAAAGTCAAACGACGAAATCATGCGCTTCTGCCAGGCATTCATGACTGAACTTTGGCAGTGCATTGGTCCTGATCAGGATATTCCTGCAGGAGACGTAGGAGTAGGCGGCCGCGAGATCGGTTTCCTCTATGGAATGTACAAGAAGCTTGCTAGAGAGTACAACACAGGAGTTCTTACCGGAAAGGGAGCAACTTGGGGAGGTTCTATCCTTCGTCCTGAGGCTACCGGTTTCGGCGCCCTGTATTTCACTCAGCACCTTCTCCAGACTGCCGGCAAGGACATCGTAGGCAAGAAGGTAGCTCTCTCCGGCTTCGGCAATGTTGCCTGGGGTGCTGCTACAAAGGCTAAGGAGCTTGGCGCAAAGGTTGTTGCCATCTCCGGTCCAGACGGAGTCTGCGAAATTCCAGACGGCATTACAGATGAGATGATCGCCTATATGCTTGATATGCGTGCTTCTAACCGCAACAAGGTTGAGGATATGGCTACCAAGTTCCCAGAGAAGGCTAAGTTCACTCCTGGCAAGAAGGCTTGGAGCATCCCTTGCGACATCGCTCTTCCTTGCGCATTCCAGAACGAGCTTTCTGAGGACGACGCCAAAGAGCTTCAGGCAAACGGTTGCTGGTGCTGCTGCGAGGTTTCCAACATGGGTTGCCAGCCTGGCGCTATCCACTATTTCCAGCACAACGGCATCCTCTTCGCTCCTGGCAAGGCTGTAAACGCCGGTGGTGTTGCTACTTCAGGTCTGGAAATGACCCAGAACGCAAGCCACATCAGCTGGTCAGCTAAAGAGGTTGACGACAAGCTGCACTTCATCATGCAGAGCATCCACGAGCAGTGCGTTAAGTATGGTACTCAGCCAGATGGTCATATCGACTATGTAAAGGGTGCCAACATCGCCGGCTTTATGAAGGTTGCTACCGCAATGCTGGAGCAGGGAATTATTTAATTCGATCAGCGAATTGAATAATAAAGGGATGCCATTCGGCATCCCTTTTTTTATTTATCTCTGAGATAATTACTTCAGCCTGTAAGGTTTCTTGTGGTAAGGATCCATCAGCAGAGGTCCCTCGCATCTTCTAGCCGGAGCGTTGGCGGCAGACTTGGTTGATGGTGCAGCTGAACCGTAGCTGTTGGTCTTGTCAAAGTCGTGAGCTATAAAGTCTTCTACGGAAGGGGTTTCTCCTGCAGTTTTCTTGATTCGGCAGTAGATTCTCCAACGGCTGAATGTGTTGAAGTGAGGAATGTTGTTGATCATGCAGCTGCTATTCTCTGAACGGTAGATACCTACTCCGTACATTGCGCTTCCGGCGTGAAGACCGATGTTGCAAGTTGTATATTCCGTCTTGTCCGCAAAAGTCTTCCAGTTGGCTCCATCTATTGTTGGCGTTAGGCCGAGGTTGCAGTGCTCAGGATCTGAAGTTGAATACCAGGTGCTGTTAGCTGAATCCCAGTTAGGAAGATACGTGTTGGTATAAGCTCCCAAACTTTGCCATGTACGGAAACCAGACTCATTGGCTTGAGGATAAGCAGTAGTATTGTAATACACGTATTCGTCTCCCAGAAGGCCAATGCCGTGTCCGCCGTACTCGTGGCGGAGAGTGTAGGCAAATCCTCCGTAAGAAGAAGTTGAAGGATGTCTTGCAGGAGTCTGTGCTACGGAAATCATCCTCATTCCTTCGGTGTTGCCTAAACGAGACCAGATATTTGTTCCTGCATACTGGTCTGCATTAATAATAATGCTGACAGGAGACCAGCTTAGGTTTGTGTAAATCTGATCTAATGTGGAGGCGCCAATGCCAGGGACTTTTGCTGCATATTCAATTACAATGTCAAGGTCACAGCCAATGCCGGTAGAGTTACCGCCTTGCCAAGAGCACTTGAATTTTGTATCAACCTTTGTACTGGCATCTGCCCAGGTGGTTGAACCGACACTCATGCCTGCCTCGTTGGAATAGGCTGCTACCTTGTAGATTGCAAAGTAATTATAGTAATATCTGTAAGGTTCTATCTCAAACAAGGCTTTGATTCCGGCATCTACTTCCTTGTCGAACTGTCCTCCGTAATTATAGAGATCCTGGGTATAGCCGTCACCTGTATAAATGAGCTTGAAAGGCCTTGATGTAGAGGTAACTTCAGTTACAGAACCGTCTGAATTAACCTCATACAGTCTTACTTCTCCGTCTGCCCAGTAAGATTTGGTGCTTCCGGTGGTGAATGTAACAACATCACTTTCAGTCTTTCCTCCTTCATAGCCGTCATCGGCAACAACCTTATAATAATAGGTGGTGTTCTTGTCAAGATCCTCCTTGTTCATCATAGATGTCTTTTCAGTGGCTTCAAATGATGTCCAGGTGCTATTGTCTTTGGAGAGCATTACCGTGTACTTGATCTTGTCTCCGTTGGCGTCTGTAGAGGCGTTCCAGGAGAACGTGGTAATGATTTCAACACCGCTTCCTGTTGGCTTCAGGCCTGTTGGCTTGGTAGGAGCGGCATTTGCTGCGGCTTCCTTGGCAATGGTGAAATATTTGGTGTTAGATCCGCTTTTGACAGTAAGGAATGTCTGGTCTTTAGTCTTGCCGGCATAATTGCCTGTATTTACTGTAACCGTTGCATTGCCGGTTCCGCTCATAGGGGTAACGCTAGTCAGCCATGCTGGTTTAGGGGAAGGAAGAGTTATGCTCCAGGCTCCGCTGCAGTTGATTGTAAAGGTTCCGTTTCCAGCTTCCGCCGGAATGGAAATGCTTTCAGGAGTAATCGTTATGGCTGCAGCAGTCGGCGCGTTAATGGTAACAGTAACGGTTTTGGATTTGCCTTTGATTGTTACAGTTCCTCCAGCTGCTGAAGCGCTTGCAGTTATCTTGACGCTGCCGTTGTTGCTGCCGCTGGCAGGGGACACAGTGTATCCTGTTGAAGCGCTAACTGTCCAGGCAACATTAGAAGATATGCTTACTGTAGTGGATGCTCCACCCGCCAGGGTAACAGCGGTTGGGCTAACGCTTAAAGACTCTGTTGTAGGTTCCGGAGTAGGTGTTGGCTTGGAGCCTCCTTTATCTCCGCTTCCGCCGCAAGAAGTTGCAGCCAAGGAGATTATACCCGATACAATAACCATAGCACAAAGCTTGTGCAGTCTTAGGAATTTGCTCATAATCTTATCGGTTTTAGTATACTTTTCAACTCAACAATACAAATATAGCAATAATAATGCCTAATGCAAAAACCTTGCTTTAGCAGCAAAAAGAAAGGCTGACCAAAAGGCCAGCCTAACTTTTGAATCTTTAATGAGAATTAAAGAATGTCATAGTCTGCATAGCAGTTGTAGCCATGGCTGAACCAAGTTCCATTCTTTGATACCCATCCTTCGAGTTCAACGCAGTCTCCGCTTACAAGATCCTCGCTAGAGCAATAGATCTCACAATTTGCAGGTCTCTGCTGGAATACGTATGCATTGCCCTTGTGAGTGAAGCTCATATCTGCCCTGCCTCCTGAGTACTTCTCTACGAAGTCGTTGTATCCAGGATACTTGTCGAATACGAGAGTTCCGTCACCAGGGTTCTTGAACTCGAAGAACATGTTCTCGTCATACAGAACCATCTTGTAGTAAGCGGTGGTTCCCTTTGCCCTTTGAAGAGTCCACTCGTCGCTGTCAAGATCGGAAACCAATGGTCCGTCGATCCATTCAAAACCAGTAAGGGCGGCATTAACTTCCCAGCGGCCAGAATACCAACCAGTCTGATAGTCTTCATACTGGAGGAGCATTTTGCCGACTCCCTCATATTTGTAGTAGCTTCCGGCTCCTGCAAGTGCGTTATTGAAAGCAAGAGTGAAAACGTACTCTACACCAGGTGTAAGTTTGCTGTAGTCGTAGCTGACGGTAATGGTTTTCTCATACTCTCCTGCTGCAAAGCTGACCTTTGAAGGACTAATTGTATAAACACCGTACTCGTCTGCGAGGGTAACTGGAACTTCCAGCGCCTCAGTAGCAACACCTCTCTGTATCTTTACAATAACAGGAGTCTCAGCCTCGTCCATACCGAAACCAGTTCCGTTGATTGCAAAGGAAACATCTTCGTTAACAACCTTATACTCAGGCCACTTGGATGCGCAAGATGTAACGATCAATACAGAAAGCAATAATCCGAATCCGTATTTAATAAGTTTCATATTCATCTTATTTTAATAATTATCAATCTATTAATATCCAGGGTTCTGCTGGTCTCTGATCTGAGGGTTGGCAGCAAGCTCGTCAATTGGAATAGGAGCTACCCAACGGTGGTCGGATGGAGCTACTGTCATATTGAGAGCAGGACCGTTAGATCCGGCAGTATGGATAAGAGCTGCGAGCTGCGGATTAGGTCTTGCAGACATTCCGTCTCCCCATCTCTTGAGGTCGAACCATCTCATACCTTCTCCAATAAACTCTCTAACTCTTTCTTCCTTGATGTATTCCAGAAGAGCGTCTCCTGTTGCAGTTACGGCGTGATAAGAAGGGTCTCTCTTCTCGCCGAGCTTGTCCAGATATGACTGGGCTGCTACGTCTGCGCCACCCTTTCTTGCAAATGCCTCAGCAGCGATAAGATACTGCTCAGCAATGCGGAAAGGCTTAATCTTGTTAAGGTGAGCGGTAGAGGATGTAGCCAAGGTAGAGTTGCCAGGGAACTTGTCCATCAGAGTCATGCCGGAAGCAGTACCGAGAGAGCAAGAAACCTTAAGGCCGGTCTTGAACCAAGTCTTGAATCTCAAGTCAGAAGTAGAATACAGATTCTTTGCAACCCAAACATTAGGAATCCAGTCTGGCCTGTACTGGCCGTTGGAAGGATTGTAACCCAGGTAGCTAGGATCATTTGTGCTAGGAGTTGAGTTGTTGTCTGAGAAAAGCTGCATAATGCACTCCTGGCCAGAGTCATTAGTCCAGAGAGCTGTCATTTCAGCCTGGCTAGCGCAGAGCGGATATTTTCCGCCGTCTACAAGGGAAGTAGACAAGGTGATAGCCTCGTCATATTTGCCCATATAAAGAGCAAGTCTTGCCTTGAAAGCCTTAACGACATCAACAGTGAGTTCTTCAGAACCAACTACTCCAGGATAGCTTCCAAGAAGAGACAGAGCCTGGTTAGCCTCGTTAAGAACCCAGTTGTAAGACTCCTCAACAGAGCTTCTTCCAGGATAGGTAGTAATATCGCCAGTAGGATTGAATTCGTCAACCAGCATAATGCCGTACTTGTCCTTGTTGGCAGCATTGTAAACAGGAGCATAGAACTCCAGAAGCTTAAGGCCGAAGTATGCTTTTGTAAAGTGAGCTACTCCAACAACTTTGCTCAGGAGTTTAATCTGGCTAGCATCCAGGTCGGTTTTGTCCAGAGCGTCAGCTTCTCTTAAAACAAGGTTAGCGTGAGCAATTGCACCATAAGCAGGAGCCCAGATATCAACAAATGGAGATCCGGAATTCCAGTCCCATCTGTACTCGGAACCTTCGCGGTTACCATAGTCAATCATTGGGTTGAAGAAGTCTGAAGCAATCTCCTGAGTATAGATATAAGAGCCTGCTGAATAAGCTCTCATATAGATATATTCAGCTCTCATCCAGCCTTCAGCCTTATCAATAGTGAAGGAGCCGTCAAGAGGCATTTGATTGTGTGACTGCTCATCCAAATTACAGCTTGTAAAGAAGAGAGCAAGAACTGCAAGTGATAATATAATCTTTTTCATATTCTCTGCGATTTTAGAAAGTTAACTCAACACCTGCTGCATACTGCTTACTGTTAGGATAAACAGCGAGCTGGAGATTGATGTTCTGCTCAGGATCCCAACCAGAGTACTTGGTCCAAGTAAGGAGGTTACGTCCTGTTACAAAGAATCTTACACCTGTGAGAATACCGCCGAGCTTGTTGATGGCGTTCTTGCCGAGTGAGTAAGAAAGGGTCACACCCTTGAGTCTTACGAATGAAGCATTCTCAACCAAACGGGAGTCGAAGCACTCATCGTTAACCACAAACAGAGGATTAGGATACTTGGCTTTCTGGCCTGGAGTCATCCACATCTCGGTAAGGAGTTCGCTTGCAAGACGGTTATCTGCAAAGTTAGAGTTGGTGTAGAAGTAACGGTCGTTGTTGATCAGGTATTTTCCGAAGATTCCGGAGAACTGAGCCTGGAGAGCGAAATTCTTATAGGTGAAGTCGATCTGCAGACCTGCTGACCAAGGAGCGTAACGGCTCTTGCCAAGGAGAATGCGGTTGTCATCTGAGTAAACATCGGTGATGTTGCCTTCCTTGTCATACCAGAGAGGACGTCCGGTTGCAGGGTCGATACCTGCACTCTTAACGTACCAGAGTTCACCAGCAGAGTGGCCTACGCAATAGTTCAGACCGTAGTCAGGAAGCTGGAACTCGTCACGGCCGTCGAACAGCTTGGTGATCTTGTCCTTATTGTAGGCAACGTTCAAGCTGGTCTGGAGGAACATGTTCTCGTTGCGGATCCAGTCGAAAGTAACTGTAGCCTCGATACCCTTGTTCTCCATATTACCGATGTTGCCTTCACCGCCGTCAAATCCGGTTGCATATGACCAAGGAATTTCAAGGAGCATATCCTTAGTTCTCTTCTTGTAAACCTCGATCTTGGTTTCCAGTCTGTTCCAGAGTCTGAAATCGAGAGCGATGTTCAGGTTCTCCAGAGTCTCCCAAGTCAGGTGCTCGTTACCAGGGTTTGCAACAAAGTAAGTTTTGCCAAGATAATTGGTTCCGGTGCTAACTGTAGCGTGTGAGAGGTAGTTGTCAATACCTGAGTTACCTACAGTACCGTAGTTTGCGGAAATCTGCAACTTGTTGATCCATTCCTTGTCTTTCAGGAAGTTTTCCTTCTTGATATCCCACATACCGCCTACAGACCAGAAGTTTGCATATCTGTTCAAGGCTCCGAACAGGGAGGAACCGTCACGACGGAAAGTAGCGTCGAGATAGTACTTGCCTGCATAGTCGTATGAAAGTCTTGAGAAGATAGAGTTGTATTTATACTGAGACCAGCTTTCTGATACATCGTGAGGAAGGTCAGTATCTATGTTGGCCAAAGTAGCGATAGAATTGTCTGGGAATCCGCTACCGGTAGCTGAGAATCCATTGCTATTATTGATGATGGCTTCCTGACCAATCAGAGCTGTGAAGTTGTGGTTCTCGCCAAGCTGGAACTTATACTCAGCAGTGTTTGTAGAAGTCAGACGATAATATCTTGAGAAGCTCTGTCCAACATAAGGACCATTTTCATGATATAAGTGAATCCAGTCCTCAGGGTCCTGGAGGTCTCTTCTTGTCCATCTGTAGTCATAACCCTCAAGGCCCTGTGCAAATCTGATGGTCAGACCCTTCAGAGGAGTGAATTCCTCATAGAGGTTGCCGTTGAATCTAACGGTGTTGTCCTTTACCTTCAGATATTTGTAACGATAGTGAGGGTTGTATGCTCCAAAGTCGCTCATGTAAGGAGTCTCGTCGCCGTAGCCGATGAAGTTGCCCTTGCTGTCTGTGAGAATCTCATAAGGAGTCCACCAGGTTGGTGCCCAAAGAGCAAAGTTAACAGGGTTGTTCCAGTTGTTACGGTTACCGGATGAGTAGTCTGAGTTGTAAGGGTTCTCTCTAGACTGCTGATATCCAAGACCCATGGAAATACCCATCTTGAACCAGTCGGTTGCCTTAACGTTCATATTGATACGAGCGGCATAGCGGTTGTGAGCTGTCATTGGCTCAACACCCTCCATTCTGTTTGCAGCAAGGGAGATGTAATAGTCAACAGCCTTGGTTCTTCCGGAAACGGAGAGATCTGCTCCCATTGTTGGAACATTCTGGTTCAAAGCCCACTTCATCCAGTTGGTCTCGATCTTGTTCTCCAGCCTGAACTTCTTGTTTGCCTGGAAGGCAGCGTCTGTAACAGCGGAAGGATCTACCATTTCATAGAGTCTGAACCACTCCTCGGAGTTAACTCGCTTGATAGGGTTTCTTGCCAGATTGGAAACACCGTAGTTGGCAGTAAGCTTAACTACTGGCTTCTCTGTAGTACCCTTCTTGGTTGTGATGTAAACAACTCCGTTAGCGGCACGTGAACCGTAGATAGCGGTTGAGGACGCGTCCTTCAGAATTGTAACGCTCTCAATGTCGTTAGGGTTCAGAGTGTTGAAAATGTCGCTAAGAACAGGAGTTCCGTCAAGCACGAACAGAGGGGCAGTTGAAGCCTGCAGAGAGTTCACACCTCTGATTCGCATAGATACGGTAGCTGAAGGGTCTCCAGAAGAGGTGTAAACCTGCAGACCGGCAACCTGTCCCTGAAGAGCGTCGGCGGCATTGATAACCGGTTTGTCCTTGAGGGCCTTTGCCTTAACGGTCTGGGCAGAACCTACCACTGTAGAGATCTTTCTACCGGTACCGTAACCTACTACGATAACGTCTTCGAGCTGGGTAGCATCGGAAGAAAGAGCTACGTTAACTACGGATCTGCCATTTACAGGTACCTCCTGAGTGGTGTATCCTACTGATGTGAAAACCAAAACAGCATCTCTCCTTACGTTGATGACATACTGTCCGTTAACATCAGTCGCAACACCATTGGTGGTCCCCTTTACCTGAACACCAACACCAGGAAGCGGTTCGTTGTCGGCCGCGTCGGTGACGGTTCCTGTTACTTTAATTGTCTGTGCATAGGCGAGTTGCCCAACACATAACAAAAGTAACGCCAAAACAAATGTAATTCGTTTCATTTGGTTGATTTTTAGTTAATTTTAAGTAGTGTTGTTTATTTGTTAATAATAATTTGGTTCGGTTGGCTTTAGTTTAGGGGTGCAAGATACTGAAATTTATCTCAATCGACAAAATTTTCGAAGAACTTTTTTAGGGCGGTTTTATTTTTTAATAAAAAAACGCAACATTTATGTTATATTTGTGGTGAATGTGATGGAGGGGTTTATTAAATAGGTATATAATGATAGGTGTATTTGATTCAGGGGCCGGTGGCCTTTCAGTTTGGAAGGAGCTCGTAAAGACAATGCCTTCAGAGGATTATTTCTATATATCCGATGCGGCATATTGCCCTTATGGGAGAAAAAGTAAAGAAATGATACTGGAAAGAGCCTCAGCGATAACGCGTTTTCTTATTGAAAGAGGAGCGGAAATTATTGTTGTGGCCTGCAATACCGCCACCGCCGCGGCTATAGAAGGATTGAGGCAAAGCTTTGATATTCCGTTTGTTGGGATGGAACCTGCGGTAAAGCCGGCTGCAGCCCTGACCAAGACCGGAGTAATAGGCGTGCTTGCAACCCACGGAACCCTTCAGGGGAGTTTATACAAGGCTACTTCTGAAAAGTATGCCCGCCGCAAAGAGGTGAAAATCATAGAGGAAGTGGGAGACGGACTGGTGGAGCTTGTAGAGGGTGGAGATACTCAATCGCCTGAGGCTGAGGCTCTTGTCAAAAAGTATATAGATCCGATGATTGAAGCCGGTGCAGACTGCGTTGTGTTGGGCTGTACCCATTACCCTTTCCTGGAGCCTATAATAAGAAAGGTGTCGTCTGACAAATTGATTGTTATAAATCCGGCACCTGCAGTAGCAAAACGGGCTAGGCAACTCCTTGATAAAGTGCGTAGAAACGGGATTGGGAGCAGTCTTCCTAAAGACAAGCTAACATCGCAGAGCAAAATTGTAATTGCTACAACTGGTTCAAATACAGATACTTTAAGGAGTCTTGCTACATCGGTGACAATGCAGATTGCTGAAGAGGGCTTACTAACTGAAAGTGAAATTGCGCATCTGGAAAAAATAATTTTTATATCTTTGGAAATATAATTTCAAACTTTTATAATTTTTAGAGTATGGATACAGCATCTTTACTGTTTTATCTTGTCCCGGCAGCTTCTTTAGTTGCGCTGGGCTTTGCTTTTCTGTTTTATCGCCAGATGCTCCGCCAGGACGAGGGCACTCCAAGAATGAGGGAGATTGCCTCGTATGTAAGACAGGGGGCTATGGCTTATCTTAAGCAGCAGTACAAGATAGTAATCATAGTGTTTGTGGTGCTGGCTGCTATTTTTGCTTTCCTTGCCTACGGGCTGGGAATCCAGAACGGATGGGTTCCGTTCGCCTTCCTTACGGGAGGTTTCTTCAGCGGCCTTGCAGGCTTCATTGGAATGAAGACCGCCACCTTTGCTTCAGCCCGTACTGCAAATGCAGCCCGCAAATCGCTTAACAGCGGACTGAAGGTTGCCTTCCGCAGCGGCGCGGTTATGGGTCTTACGGTTGTGGGACTGGGCCTTCTTGATATATCTATATGGTATATGGTTCTGGATTACTTCATCAATCCTGCAGACGCGGCCCAGAAGCTTACAATAATCACCACTACGATGCTGACCTTTGGAATGGGAGCTTCCACCCAGGCTCTGTTTGCCAGAGTGGGCGGCGGTATCTACACCAAGGCCGCAGACGTTGGAGCTGACCTCGTGGGAAAGACCGAGGCTGGCATTCCTGAAGATGATCCAAGAAATCCTGCAACCATTGCAGACAATGTGGGAGACAATGTAGGAGACGTTGCCGGTATGGGAGCAGACCTTTACGAGTCTTATTGCGGAAGCGTTCTTGCAACTGCGGCTCTTGGAGCTTCTGCCTTCATAGGTTCTGGCGCAATGCAGCTCAAGGCTGTTTTCGCTCCTATGCTGATTGCAGCCGTGGGAGTTTTCCTTTCCGTTATCGGAATCTTCTTGGTTAGAACCAAGGAGAAAGCAGATATGGCTCAGCTTATGAAATCCCTCAACCTTGGAGTTAATTTCTCTTCTGTGCTGATTGCCGTGTTCTCCTTTGTTATATTATATGCGCTGGGACTTACCCATTGGCTGGGTATTTCCTTCTCTGTTGTGACCGGACTTCTTGCCGGAATCATAATTGGAAAGACTACCGAATACTATACGTCCCACTCTTTCCGCCCAACCCGCAAAATCGCCGAGAGTGCTGAAACAGGCTCAGCGACGGTCATAATCTCCGGTGTGGGCACTGGAATGATTTCCACCGCTATTCCTGTTATCACCATTGGCGCCGCCATCATTCTGGCTTATCTGTGCGCCACAGAATTTACTGGCAGCCTTCTTTCCAAGGAGAATCTTTCCCTTGGCCTTTACGGAATAGGCATTGCCGCTGTTGGTATGCTTTCTACCCTTGGAATCACCTTGGCTACAGATGCTTACGGCCCGATTGCAGACAATGCCGGCGGTAACGCCCAGATGAGTGAACTTGAGCCTGAGGTTAGAGACCGTACAGATATCCTGGATGCTCTTGGCAACACCACAGCCGCAACAGGAAAGGGCTTTGCCATAGGAAGCGCCGCCCTTACAGCATTGGCTCTTCTGGCATCTTACATTGAGGAAATAAAGATTGCTCTACTCAGAGTAGCGGATACCTCCGGCCTGGAGGCTGCCATCCGCAACCTGAACGTTGAGTCTTTGAAGATAGACAGCGCAGAATCTCTCCATAGCGCTGGATTTGCAGATTTCATGACGTGGTTCGACGTCAATCTGATGAATCCTAAGGTTCTTGTGGGAGTATTCATCGGAGCTATGCTGGCCTTCCTGTTCTGCGGACTTACTATGGGTTCCGTGGGAAGAGCCGCCAAGAAGATGGTGGAGGAAGTAAGGCGCCAGTTCAAGAGTGACAAGGGAATACTTGAAGGAACAAGTACTCCGGACTATGCACGCTGTGTTGAGATTTCTACCCGCAGCGCCCAGAAGGAAATGATAGGAAGTTCTCTTCTTGCCATTGCTGCTCCTGTGATTGTAGGAATTATTCTCGGAGTTTCCGGAGTTTTGGGACTTCTGGTAGGAGGCCTGAGCAGCGGGTTTGTTCTGGCTGTTTTCATGGCCAATTCCGGCGGAGCCTGGGACAACGCCAAGAAATATGTGGAGGAAGGCCACTTTGGAGGCAAGGGTTCTTACGCCCACAAGGCAACCGTTGTTGGAGATACCGTGGGAGATCCATTCAAGGATACCAGCGGCCCTTCTCTGAACATCCTCATCAAGCTGATGAGTATGGTTTCTATTGTGATGGCCGGTGTTACTGTTGCAATGAACGTTTTGTAAGCCAGACATATACAAGTTATGCGCCCGCTGAAGTTTGAACCTGTTCCAATAGGCACTATCTGGGGAGGAGAAGATTGGATTCTCTCCGCGATGGAGGGAAGGCAAACCATTTGCCTTCCTGGCGGCAATGCTATGCCGGAAGACAATGCGGATGAAGGACTGAGTCTATCTGAACTTGTTTGCAAGTACAGGGAAAGGCTTGTGGGCCAAAAAGTCTGGAATAAATACGGCAGCCGTTTTCCTCTTCTTGTAAAGTATATCAATTCACGTCAGCAGCTGTCTGTCCAGGTTCACCCTGGAGATAAGATGGCAGACCGCAAAGGCCTCCCGAACGGAAAGACAGAGATGTGGTATGTACTTGAGGCTAAGAAAGATTCAGAGCTTCTCATCGGTTTTTCCAAGCGTTTTTCCAAGCAGGATTTTGCAAAAATCGTAAGCAATTCCATCCAGGAGAAAGATGTAAAGAAAGGAGAAAAGACTCTGGAGGATGTGCTCAACCGGTTTACCCCAAAGAGGGGAGACTGGTATTTCATTCCGGCAGGAACAGTTCACAGCATTGGGGCTGGAACAAGAATCCTGGAAATCCAGCAGCCTTCTGACATTACATACCGCCTGTACGATTTTAACCGCGTGGATGTTGAAGGCCACCGCCGCCATCTGGACGTTGAGGATGCCCTTGATGCAATAGACTTTGAGGAAACCCAGGAAGAATATGTTGAAGTACAGCGCAATGTCTTTGACACTCCAGCTTCTGGCGTCAATGTTGTTCCGCTGGCCAGATGCCCTCACTTTGTATGCAATTTCATAAGTTTTGCCTCCGAATCCAAAAACGGGATTGAACAGTTTTATCATCTGGACAATTCAAGGTATGAATCTTTTTCTGTGATAGTCTGCACAGGTGGCAGTGGCACTCTGTTTTACAAATCTTTGCCTGGCTCCTGCATCAGAGATTGTATTTCTGTTTCAGATGGAGATTTATATCTCATACCCGCTGAACTTGGAGCTGTTGAAATCCGCTCTCTAGACGAGCTTCAGATAGTGGAGACGCATTTGGAGGTTGGTGAAATATAAACCACTGTAACTCAGCGATATAATAAAACAACCATAGGTGATTTTGCCTATGGTTGTTTTTGTATGTTGTTAAAACGTAGCTATTTGCGCTCCACCATTATTTCAGGTACTCAGCCAGGAAGCTTTCGATCTGGTCGTGGGTTGGAGAGGCGAGAAGGATCTTGCCTTCACTGTCTACGAAGTAACTCTGAGGAATAGACATAATGTTGTAGAGCTTGCCTGCTTCGCAGTCCCAGAACTTGAGGTCGGAAACGTGCTGCCAAACGAGCTTGTCTGCCTTGATGGCTTCAAGCCATTTGTCTTTGTCTTTGTCAAAGGAAACGCCGAGGATGCCGAAGCCCTTCTTGTTGTATTTAGCGTAGATCTTGGTAAGAGTCGGGTTGAAATTGCGGCAAGGTCCGCACCATGAAGCCCAGAAGTCAATCATTGTCACCTTGTTCTTTGGATAAACCTCTGAGAATTTTACAGGGTTTCCTTCGGTGTCGTTGAGTGTGAAGTCTGGAGCCTGCTTGCCAGGAGTCAGGGCTTCTTTCTTTTCAACTACAGTCTGCAAATCCGTCAAAAGCTTGCATCCGGCAAGGGAAGGAACAGCTGCAAATCTCTCTACAACCTTTTTTGCAGAATCAAGGTCAATCTGTGCATATCTTGCAGATGAAAGCGCGTCTTCCAAAGTCAGAACGGAGAGAGGGTTGTTTGCATAGTAAGCCTTCTCTGCTTCCTCGCCTTTCTGAAGCAGAGGCTCAACGATGGCCCAGATGGAATCCTGTATTTTTTTGTTTCCGGCCATATACTCTTTTTCAAGGGCATCCATATCAGTTTCTCCGTAAGCGGCTTCTATCAGTTTATTAAGAGAATCTTTCTCAGTCTGGATAGGAGCGTTAGACACTATGTCTGCGTGGAAGTGATTGCCGTCTGGAGTGAAGCTGATGGTGTAGTCTGCGTTCTCGAGGAAGAATCTGGCAATGTTGACAGGCTCTTCTCCTTCTTTCACTCCCTGGATGGAACGAATGTCGAATCCTTCTACGCTTCCTTTGAATACGGCTTTCTTGTCAACTACCGCAACTGTATCTGCAATTGGGTTTTCTTTGTCGCGGTTTGTAAGGATGAAGCTTGTAAAGCCCTCGTCTCCAGCGTTTACTGTAACGGTGTAGCTAGGCTTTTTCTCGGTGCAGGACAGTGCCGCTACTGCGGCAACAGCCAGAATGAAAAGATTTTTCATATGAAGATAATTATTGTTGTTATTCTATCGCGGAGACAAAAATAGCAAAAAAAGAGGATGACAGTTATCTGCCATCCTCTTAATTGCGGTAGAGAGTCTGATTACTGCTCGGCGGAAGCTGCCTGAGCGGCGAGTTCTGCCTGAGCCTTCATCATCTTGCGGTATTCTTCTGCGCTGGTTACGACAATCTGTTCGTAATCTCTCATACCTGTGCCTGCCGGTATAGGATGTCCGCATATAACGTTCTCCTTCAGGCCTTCCAAAGTATCTGTCTTTCCATAGATTGCGGCCTCGGAGAGAACCTTGGTCGTTTCCTGGAATGATGCTGCACTCATGAAGCTGCTTGTCTTCAGAGCTGCTCTTGTAATACCCTGGAGTATCTGGTCTGCCGTTGCCGGAACAGGGTTGCGTGCAGTAACGGTCTTGAGAGCCTGCCTCTTGAGCATAGAGTTCTCGTCTTTGAGAGTGCGGACGGTAACTATCTGGCCCGGACGGAGGTTCTTGGAATCTCCGGCGTCCAGAATTACCATCTTGTCCCAAAGTTCATCGTTCTGCTTGAAGAATTCCTGACGGTCCACAAGCTGTTCAGGAAGGAAGCGGGTATCTCCCGGATCTACAACCTGCACCTTGCGCATCATCTGTCTTACAATGACTTCAAAGTGCTTGTCGTTGATCTTCACGCCCTGCATTCTGTAAACTGCCTGTACCTCGTTGACGATGTACTCCTGGACCTTGGTAGGACCGAGGATACGGAGAATGTCTGCAGGAGCAATGCTTCCGTCTGAAAGCGCGTCGCCGGCTTTCACGTAGTCATTTTCCTGTACGAGAATCTGCTTGGTTGTTGGAACCAGGTAGTGTTTCTCAATATCTCCGCGGCGGGATTTGATTATGATCTCGCGGTTACCTCTCTTGATCTTGCCCATCTGTACGTCTCCATTTATTTCGGCGACAATAGCTGGGTTTGAAGGGTTGCGCGCCTCAAAGAGCTCGGTAACTCTCGGAAGACCTCCGGTGATGTCTCCGGCCTTTGATGAGGCGGCTCTAGGAATCTTGACCAGAATGTCTCCGGCTTTGACTTCCTGTTTGTCGGATACCATAATATGTGCTCCCAAAGGAAGGTTATAGCTCTTGAGCTCGTTTCCTTCAGGATCCACAATCTTGATTACAGGGTTCTTGTTCTTGTCTTTTGAATCAACTACGACTCTGTCTACGTGGTTAGAGAATTCGTCAAGCAGTTCAGACTTGAAAGTCTCTCCCTCAACCAGCTGGTCGTAGGCAATAATACCGTCAACATCTGCAAGCGTGAGTGCGTTGTAAGCATCCCACTCGCAAATCTTGTCTCCCTTCTTTACTAGTTCGTTGTTCTTCTTGTAAAGAATTGAACCGTAAGGAATTCGGTATTCAGACATAGATATTCCGCTTTCTGCGTTCACAATCCTGAGCTCAGTGCCTCGGCCGATGACGATGGTCTGTTTCTGGCCGTTTTCGTCTATCTTGTCGAGTGTGCGGAGCTCTTCGAATTCGAGCCTTCCATCATACTTGGATACGATTTCATTCTCAGCGACGGAAGCACTTGCAGTACCACCGACGTGGAATGTTCTCAGTGTAAGCTGAGTACCAGGCTCACCGATACTCTGTGCGGCGATAACGCCCACAACCTCACCGGTCTCGACCATCTTGTTGCGGGCAAGGTTACGTCCGTAGCACTTGGCGCAGACTCCCTTCTTGCTTTCGCAAGTGAGCACGCTTCGGATTTCAACTGCCTCGATAGGGAGGCTCTCGATCTTGGAAGCGATTTCTTCAGTGATTTCCTCACCGGCTCCGATGATCAGTTCTCCGTTTGTAGGATCGTAGATTTCGTGAACAGTGGTTCTACCGAGGATGCGGTCGTAGAGAGTCTCCACAACTTCATCCTTGTTTTTGATTTCGGTTGCTACAAGTCCTCTGAGGGTGCCGCAGTCTTCTTCCGTAACTATCACGTCGTGAGATACATCCACAAGTCTTCTGGTAAGATAACCTGCGTCTGCAGTCTTAAGCGCGGTATCGGCAAGACCTTTACGTGCACCGTGAGTGGAGATGAAGTACTCGAGAACTGAAAGTCCTTCCTTGAAGTTTGCAAGAATAGGGTTTTCAATAATCTCGTTACCTCCCGTAGCACCTGATTTCTGAGGCTTGGCCATAAGGCCTCTCATTCCGCAAAGCTGACGGATCTGCTCCTTGGAACCACGGGCTCCGGAGTCCAGCATCATCCATACTGGGTTGAATCCTTCGTTGTCTGCGGAGATTTCCTTGACCACAACCTTGCTGAGCTCATTGTTGACGTTAGTCCAGATATCGATAATCTGGTTGTAACGCTCATTGTTGGTTATCAGACCGTTGTCGAAGTTGAACTTAACTTCGTCTGCCTTCTTGTAACCGTCGTCTATGAGCTTTTGCTTTCCCTTTGGAACGATTACGTTTCCAAGGTTGAATGAAAGTCCTCCGCGGAAAGCCATAAGGTAACCCATATTCTTGATATCATCCAGGAACTGGGTGGTTCTCATGACTCCGCAAGTCTTGATAACAAGAGAGATGATATCTCTGAGCGCTTTCTTGTTGATCAGGGTGTTTAGATAGCCTACTTCCTTAGGAACCACCTGGTTGAACAGGATGCGGCCAGTGGTCGTTTCCACCAGATGATAGCCCTTTGAAGGATCGGTCATGTCTATAGGCAGACGGACAGAAATCTTGGAATGGATATCCAGTCTCTGTTCGTTGTAGGCTATGATGACTTCTTCAGGAGAATAGAATCTTCCGCCTTCTCCCTTCATTCCTGCCCTTTCCTTTGTAATATAGTAGAGTCCAAGCACCATATCCTGTGAAGGAACAGTGATAGGGGCTCCGTTGGCAGGGTTGAGGATGTTGTGGCTTCCGAGCATAAGCAGCTGTGCTTCAAGCACTGCAGCATTTCCCAGAGGGAGGTGAACTGCCATCTGGTCTCCGTCGAAGTCTGCGTTGAATGCCGTACATGCCAGAGGGTGAAGCTGGATGGCTTTGCCCTCAATGAGCTTAGGCTGGAAAGCCTGGATACCGAGTCTGTGGAGGGTAGGAGCACGGTTCAGAAGTACCGGATGGCCCTTCATTACGTTCTCCAGGATGTCCCAGATTACGGAATCCTTGCGGTCTACCATTTTCTTTGCGCTCTTAACGGTCTTGACCACGCCTCTTTCCAGAAGCTTGCGGATGATAAACGGCTTGTACAGCTCAGCTGCGATGAACTTTGGCAGTCCGCACTCGTGCATTTTCAGTTCAGGTCCTACCACGATAACTGAACGTGCGGAGTAGTCGACTCTCTTACCGAGGAGGTTCTGGCGGAATCTTCCCTGCTTACCCTTGAGGGAATCTGACAGAGACTTGAGAGCTCTGTTGGATTCGCTCTTGATGGTGTTAGACTTCTTTGAGTTGTCAAACAGGGAGTCCACTGCCTCCTGGAGCATTCTCTTTTCGTTTCTGAGAATAACCTCAGGAGCCTTTATTTCAATGAGTTTCTTCAGACGGTTATTTCTGATGATTACTCTTCTGTAAAGGTCGTTGAGGTCTGAAGTGGCGAACCTTCCACCATCCAGCGGAACCAAAGGTCTCAGATCCGGAGGTGTAACAGGTATCACCTTGAGTATCATCCACTCTGGGCGGTTGATATCCTTGGAATCCCTGAAAGCCTCAATGATGCTGAGTCTCTTCAGTGCCTCTGCTTTTCTCTGCTGGCTGGTCTCCGTTTCCAGAGAGTGGCGCAGCGAGTAGGAGAGTTCGTCGAGGTCGATTTTTGCAAGGAGCTTGTAGATTGCGCCAGCACCCATCTCGGCGATGAACTTGTTAGGGTCATCGTCTGAGAGTGAAGCGTTGTCCTTAGGAAGTGTATCTGTCAAAGCCAGATACTCGTCTTCGCTGAGAAGATCAAGTTCCTTTACTCCTTTCTCAGCTGCAACGCCAGGCTGGATAACCACATATCTTTCATAGTATATGATTGAATCCAGCTGCTTGCTCTTGATGCCGAGAAGCGATCCGATCTTGTTCGGAGTGGAGCGGAAATACCAAATATGAGCTACAGGAACAGTCAGGGATATGTGTCCCATCCTTTCCCTTCTTACTTTTTTCTCGGTAACTTCCACACCGCAGCGGTCGCAGACGATACCGCGGTAGCGGATCCTCTTGTATTTTCCGCAGGAGCACTCGTAATCCTTTGTAGGACCAAAAATTCTCTCGCAGAAAAGACCGTCCCTTTCAGGTTTGTAGGTGCGGTAGTTAACAGTTTCCGGCTTGAGGACTTCACCGTGTGACCTCTCCAGGATTTCTTCCGGAGAGGCAAGGCCGATTGAAATCTTGCTGAAATTGCTCTTAACCTTTGTATCTTTCTTTATGTTCATAATGATAGATTTCTAAGTTACCGATTAATCCAAGTGAACGCTCAGTCCCAGACCCCTGAGTTCGTGCAGGAGCACGTTCAGAGATTCCGGAATGTTAGGTGCCGGCATAGGCTCGCCCTTTACAATGGCTTCATATGCGCGGCTTCTTCCAGTGATATCGTCGGACTTGATAGTCAGGATCTCCTGAAGGATATTGGCTGCGCCGAATGCTTCCAGCGCCCAAACCTCCATCTCTCCGAATCTCTGTCCTCCGAGCTGTGCCTTTCCTCCGAGAGGCTGCTGGGTGATCAGAGAGTAAGGACCGGTTGAACGGGCGTGCATCTTATCCTCAACCATATGGTCGAGTTTGATCATATAGATGACACCCACGGTAGCAGGCTGGTCGAACAGCTCTCCGGTTCCGCCGTCTCTGAGTCTGGTTGTACCGTAGCGAGGCAGTCCTGCCTTGTCTGTGTACTCGCAGATGTTCTCTAGAGAAGCTCCGTCAAAGATAGGGGTTGCGAACTTGACTCCAAGTTCCCTTCCGGCCCATCCGAGAACGGTCTCGTAGATCTGTCCGAGGTTCATACGTGAAGGCACGCCCAGAGGGTTGAGCACAATGTCCATAATTGTACCGTCTTCCATAAACGGCATGTCCTCGTCGCTGACTATGCGGGCCACGATACCCTTGTTTCCGTGGCGTCCCGCAACTTTGTCGCCGACCATTATCTTTCTCTTCTTTGCAATATAAACCTTTGCTATCTGCATTACTCCGTTAGGCAGCTCGTCACCCTGCTGGATGTCGAACTGGCGCCTCTTGAATTTGGCTGTAATGTCCTTGAGAGCAGTCAGATAGTTTTGGATAAGAGATCTGGTCAGCTCATTTGTGTGCTTGTCTGACGTCCACTTGGCAGGATTGATCTGCTCAAAGTTTACTATGGACTCAAGCACGTCTTTCTTGAAGCTGTTTCCCTTGGCGATAACAACGGTTCCGAAGATATCCGTTACGCCCTGGGAAGTCTTCTTGCCCAGAATCGTGAGAAGCTTGTCTATGAAGGAAGCTTTCAGGGCAGAGCACTTCTTGTTGTACTCCTCTTCAGCCTTCTTGGACTCTTCCTTCATCTTGGCTTTGAAATTCTTCCTCTCGCGGTCTGTCATCTTGCCCTGGCCAGCCTTGCAGAAGAGCCTCTTTCCGATGACTGTTCCGGTAAGCGATGCGGATGCCTTCAAAGAAGCGTCCTTAACGTCTCCGGCTTTGTCTCCGAATATTGCCCTGAGCAATTTCTCCTCTGGTGAAGGATCGGTCTCTCCCTTAGGAGTGATCTTTCCAATGAGGATATCGCCCGGCTGGACAGTTGCGCCGATACGGATGATTCCGTTATCGTCGAGGTTCTTGGTAGCGTCGTCGCTGACATTAGGAATGTCTTTGGTAAGCTCCTCAGGGCCTCTCTTGGTGTCTCTTACCTCAAGGAGGTATTCGTCCACGTGAACAGAGGTGAGGATGTCTTCCCTTACAATCCTTTCGCTCAGAACAACGGCGTCCTCATAGTTGTAACCCTTCCACGGCATGAAGGCAACTTTCAGGTTCCTGCCCAGTGCTAGCTCTCCGTTCTGGGAGGCGTATCCTTCTGTAAGAATCTGTCCTTCAACGATTCTGTCGCCTTTCCTTACAATAGGTTTCAGGCGGATGGATGTGCTCTGGTTGGTTTTCCTGTACATTGGGAGGGTGTAGACTGTGATCTCAGGAGAGAAGCTTATGAACTTCTCTTCTTCTGTCTTGTCGTACTTGACGCGGATTTCGTTGGCATCCACGTAAACAACCTCTCCTGCGCCTTCTGCGGCAATCTGGGTTCTGGAATCTCTCATGACAGGGCCTTCCAGACCGGTACCAACGATAGGGGCTTCCGGATTGATGATAGGAATGGCCTGGCGCATCATGTTGGATCCCATGAGTGCGCGGTTTGCGTCATCGTGTTCCAGGAACGGAATCAAAGATGCTGCAATGGAGGCAATCTGGTTAGGAGCAACGTCTATCAGATGGACGTCTTCCTTTCCAACTACCGGGTAGTCTGCCTGCCAGCGGCATTTGATTCTCTCGTCTAAGATCTTTCCGTTTTCGTCCAGGTTAACGTTTGCCTGGGCTACCATACGGTTCTCCTCTTCTTCTGCGCTAAGATAAACGAATCCCTCGTCTGAAAGATCTACAACTCCGTCATTTACCTTGCGGTAAGGAGTTTCGATGAATCCGAGATTGTTGATTCTGGCGTAAACGCAGAGAGAAGAAATCAGACCGATGTTAGGTCCTTCTGGTGTCTCGATAGGGCAGAGACGTCCGTAATGCGTATAGTGAACGTCACGGACCTCGAATCCGGCCCTGTCGCGGCTAAGACCTCCAGGACCGAGTGCGGAAAGTCTTCTCTTATGAGTCATCTCGGCCAGAGGATTGGTCTGGTCCATAAACTGCGAGAGCTGACTGGAGCCAAAGAAGGAATTGATTACGGAAGACAGAGTCTTAGCGTTGATCAGGTCTGAAGGAGTGAACACTTCATTGTCTCTGACATTCATCTTTTCCTTGATGGTTCTTGCCATTCTTGCAAGACCTACCGTAAACTGGGTGGCGAGCTGCTCGCCTACGGTGCGGATTCTTCTGTTGCTCAAGTGGTCAATATCATCGACAGTAGCCTTTGAGTTGATCAGCTGGATCAAGTAACGGATAATCTCGATGATGTCCTGCTTGGTCAGAACCCTCACGTCTTCGGAAGTGTTAAGATTCAGCTTCTTGTTGAGCCTGTATCTTCCGACTGTACCCAAGTCGTACCTCTTGTCTGAGAAGAAAAGCTTCTCGATTACGTCTTTTGCCGTTGCCTCATCAGGCGGTTCCGAATTGCGGAGCTGCCTGTAGGTGTAGAAGATAGCATCTTTCTGGGTGTTGCAGATGTCCTTCTGCAGGGTATTGTATATGATATCGAACTCCGCGCTGGCGGCATCCTCGTTATGGAGGAGAATGTAGTCAACGCCAGATTCAAGAACTTTGTCTATGAGCTCTTCTGTCAGAACTGTACCTCTCTCGATTCCGATTTCGGTTCTTTCGATGTACATAACTTCGCCTGTATCCTCATCTACGAAGTCTTCGTTCCAGGTCTTCAGAACTCTAGCTGCAAGTCTTTGTCCGATATGCTTTTCAAGCTCGCTTCTTTCTGCCCTTACCTCCTGGGCCAGAGAGAAGATGTTGAGTATGTCTTTGTCTGATTCGAATCCGATTGCTCTCAGAAGAGTAGTCACCGGCAGCTTCTTCTTTCTGTCGATGTAGGCGTACATCACCTTGTTGATGTCTGTGGTGAATTCAATCCAGGATCCCTTGAAAGGAATGATTCTGGCTGAATACAGCTTGGTTCCGTTCTGGTGCATGCTCTGTCCGAAGAAAACGCCAGGTGAGCGGTGCAGCTGTGAAACCACGATTCTTTCTGAACCATTGATGATGAATGTACCTCTCGGAGTCATATACGGAATGTTGCCCAGGAATACGTCCTGGATAACCTGCTCAAAATCTTCATGTTCAGGATCGGTGCAGGAGAGTTTGAGCTTTGCCTTCAGAGGGACGCTGTATGACTGTCCCCTGTCTAGACACTCTTCTTCTGAGTAGATAGGAGGATCGATAGTGTAGTCTATGAACTCCAGAACGAAGTTGTTGCGTGTGTCTCTGATGCCTGAAGGTTCCGAATTCTGTGAAAACGCATCCTGAAAGACCTTGTAAAGGCCTTCGTTCTTCCTGTTTTCTGCTGTGGTTCCCAGCTGGAAGAATTCCTTGAAGGATTTCAGCTGAACCTCCAGAAAATCGGGATAGTCTAGAAGCGTCTTGGATGTTGCGAATGAAATTCGCTGATTTTTAGTATTTTGAGGCATTATATCAAATTTAGCTTGATGTAAACTTAAAAAAACGACAAAAAGGTTTAGGGCATTTTAGCCCTAAACCTGACTACGTCCTGACAGGCAGGGGGAAGTAGAGACCAAAAATGAACTTATTTAATCTCAACCTCAGCTCCTACCTCTTCAAGTTTTGCCTTCAAAGTCTCAGCATCAGCCTTGGAAACCTTCTCCTTAACGGCCTTTGGAGCACCGTCAACGAGATCCTTAGCTTCCTTCAGTCCAAGACCGGTGAATTCCTTCACAGCCTTTACAACCTGAAGCTTCTGAGCGCCGGCTGACTTAAGGATAACGTCGAATTCAGTCTTTTCCTCAGCAGCAGCGGCAGCAGGACCGGCAGCAGCAACTGCAACAGCAGCGGCAGCTGGCTCGATACCATACTCTTCTTTGAGAACTTTAGCTAATTCCTGAACATCCTTTACTGTCAGGTTAACAAGCTCTTCTGCAAATTTCTTAATATCTGCCATAGTTTTTATTTTTTATTGTGTTAATAATTATTCTTTCTCCGATAATGTTTTGACGATACCTGCAATCTTGCCGCCACCCTGGCTCTGAAGAGCGGAGATGACGTTCCTTGCAGGAGACTGCAGCAATGCAACGATGTCCGCGATGAGTTCCTCTCTGGACTTGATGTTGCAAAGTGCCTCCAAGTTCTCAGCACCTATGTAAGCGCACTCCTGGACGTAAGCAGCCTTAAATTCAGGCTTGCCCTTTCCGTCTGCAGCGCTGAAAGACTTGATGAGTCTTGCAGGACCGTTCGGAGTTTCTGCAAACATAATCGCAGAAGAACCTTTCAATACGTTCTCGAATGCCTGGCAGTCCTGAACGCCGCTCTTCTCCAAAGCCTTGGCGAAAAGGGTATTCTTTACTACCATCATCTTAATGTTCTGCTTGAAGCAGTTGCGTCTCAGCTTAGCGGTAGCCTCTGCATTGAGCCCCTCTACGTTTGCTACATAGAAATTAGGGTTCTCCTTGATGCGGGCGGTCAGATCGTCAATAATCTGTGCTTTCAATTCTTTCCTCATATCTTTACCTCCTCATCAATTAAGCGTCAACACCGACTGATTTCATATCCAGCTCTATGCCAGGACCCATAGTTGAAGACAGGAATACGCTCTTGACATAAGTGCCCTTGAGTGCCTGAGGCTTCAGCTTAAGTACGGTATTGATGAATTCATTGGCGTTCTGCGCAAGCTGTTCGGCTGTGAATGAAACCTTTCCGATGCTTGAGGACACAATACCCTGCTTGTCTACCTTGAAGTCTATCTTACCTGCCTTAATCTCCTTTACGGCACCTGCTAAATCCATGGTAACCGTACCGGTTTTAGGGTTAGGCATCAGACCTCTCGGGCCGAGTATTCTACCAATCACACCGACCTTTCCCATCACAGAAGGAGTGCAGACGATGACGTCAACGTCTGTCCATCCGCCCTTGATCTTCTCGATGTATTCATCCAGGCCAACATAGTCTGCTCCAGCTTCTTTAGCTTCGTTCTCCTTGTCAGGAGTACAAAGTACAAGTACTCTCACTGTCTTTCCGGTTCCGTTAGGAAGGGTTACGACGCCTCTGACCATCTGGTTGGCCTTTCTAGGGTCAACGCCCAGACGCATCGCAATGTCAACGGATGAGTCGAACTTAGTGAAGGCGGCTTCCTTTATCAAGCTGCAAGCCTCTGCCAACTTGTACTGTCTTCCAGGCTCAACTTTAGCCTGGGCTGCTTTCTGATTTTTAGTTAGCTTACTCATTGCACTTTTATTTAACGTCGGCAGGGAATTCTCCCTCAATCTTGACACCCATGCTTCTTGCAGTACCTGCAACCATGCTCATGGCAGATTTCAGGGTAAAGCAATTCAGGTCAGGCATCTTGTCCTCTGCAATCTTCCTTACCTGCTCCCAAGTGAGCTTGCCGACCTTCTTTCTGTTAGATTCTGCAGAACCTGACTGGATCTTTGCAGCCTCCTTGATCATCACTGCTACAGGAGGTTCCTTTACCACGAAGGTAAAGCTCTTGTCCGTGAACACGGTGATGATAACAGGAAGAGTCTTGCCTGCTCTATTCTGGGTGAGGGCATTGAATTGCTTGCAGAAGTCCATGATATTCACGCCCTTGGAACCCAGTGCGGGTCCTACAGGAGGTGAGGGATTTGCTGCACCGCCTTTTATTTGTAACTTGATCAAAGCGGCAATTTCTTTAGCCATAATTGAAATTTTTTACTCTTTAATTACTTGAACAAAATTCAGTTCCATTGTAGTTGGTCTTCCAAAGATCTTGACCTCTACTTTCAGCTTCTTCTTGTCTTCGAGAATCTCGAGGATGTTTCCGTTGAAGCCGTTGAAAGGACCGTCGATGACCTTTACAGGCTCTCCTACAACAAACGATGGAGCGGCCTCTTCTTCTGTGTCTATCATCTCGTCTACCTTGCCCAGGATCTGGTTGATTTCAGCGTCCGGGACAGGATAAGGTTCCTTCTTGGTATCCTTGCTCCTAGCCTCCTTTGTTAAGAAACCGGCCACAAAAGGAATATCGCAAAGCAGGTGCTGAATCTCTCCGGTAAGTTCACACTGAACAAAAACGTACTGGGAGTAGCAGATCTTTTCGACCAGCACTCTCTTTCCGTTTTTTACCTGATAGACTTTTTCGGTTGGTATGAGAACCTGAGGAATTTCTTCCTCCTTGCCCGCTCTGCGGACTTCGTTCTGGATATACTCCTGAACTTTCTTCTCCTTGCCTCCCTGCACCCTTAAGATGTACCACCTAAGCTTTGGCTCGCCCATAACTCGATTGTTGTTGTAAGCAGATTACTGGAGCATCCTATAAATACCGGTCATAATGTTCTTGAACGCCAGGTCCATGACAAACACCAGCACTGCAAAGATGACAGTTGCCACCATTACAACGGCTGCGCTTGACTGGAGCTGTGCCCAAGTAGGCCAGGTCACTTTCTTGGTAAGCTCTTTATAAGACTCCTTGATGTATGTACCTATCTTGCTCATTTAATTTAAAATTACGGAAGCCGAATGGAAGCTTTCGGCTTCCCGTTTGCCGTTGGGAAATCGTAACATTTCCTTCCGGATGCAGGGACAGAGCGATTCGAACGCCCATCAACGGTTTTGGAGACCGCTATTCTACCCTTGAACTATGTCCCTAAAAAATTCCCCTAGACCTGAATTGCTTCTGGCCGTCAGGGAATTTTGAGATTAATCAATAAGACTTATGTCCAGAGATTAGTCGAGAATCTTGGTTACCTGACCAGCACCTACGGTTCTTCCACCTTCGCGGATAGCGAACTGGAGACCTTCAGATATTGCTACCGGATAGATGAGGTCAACGGTGATAGTAACGTTATCGCCTGGCATAACCATATCGTGACCCTCAGGAAGCTGGATTTCTCCAGTTACATCCAGTGTACGGATGAAGAACTGAGGACGATACTTGTTCTTGAAAGGAGTGTGGCGTCCGCCTTCCTCTTTCTTCAGAACGTAGATCTCTGCCTGGAAGTTCTTATGAGGGGTTACGCTGTTTGGCTTAGCCACAACCATACCTCTCTTAAGCTCTTTCTTGTCTATACCTCTGAGGAGAAGTCCTACGTTATCTCCGGCTTCACCCTCGTCGAGCAGCTTGCGGAACATCTCGACACCAGTTACAACAGTCTTCTTAGGCTCGTCGCCAAGACCGATCAGCTGAACCTCATCACCTACGTGAACGACACCGGTCTCAATTCTTCCAGTGGCAACGGTGCCACGGCCAGTGATTGAGAAGATGTCCTCGATAGGCATCAGGAACGGCTTCTGGTTGTCACGCAGAGGAAGTGGAATGTACTCATCAACAGCGTCCATAAGTTCCATTACCTTAGCTTCCCACTGAGGATCTCCGTTAAGTGCTCCAAGAGCGGAACCCCTGATGATAGGGCAGTTTTCGTCGAAGCTGTAGAAGCCGAGAAGCTCTCTAACTTCCATCTCTACCAGGTCAAGCATTTCAGGGTCGTCTACCAGGTCAACCTTGTTAAGGAAAACAAGGATCCTTGGAACGTTTACCTGACGTGCCAGGAGGATGTGCTCTCTTGTCTGAGGCATAGGACCGTCGGTTGCGGCTACAACAAGGATAGCACCGTCCATCTGGGCAGCACCAGTTACCATGTTCTTTACGTAGTCAGCGTGGCCTGGGCAGTCAACATGTGCATAGTGACGCTTTGCGGTCTGATACTCAACGTGAGCGGAGTTAATGGTAATACCTCTCTCCTTTTCCTCTGGAGCGTTGTCGATCTGGTCGAAAGACTTGATATCATCATTGCTGGTGAAACCTCTCTCAGCCAATACCTTGGTGATAGCGGCAGTAAGAGTGGTCTTACCGTGGTCAACATGGCCGATCGTACCGATGTTAACGTGAGGTTTGTCCCTCAAAAATTTTTCTTTTGCCATAGCTAGAATTAATTAATTAATTTATAATGATTTTGAATATTCTTAGAGCCGACAACGGGAATTGGACCCGTGACCTCTTCCTTACCAAGGAAGTGCTCTACCACTGAGCTACGTCGGCCTTAGAGCGGAAGACGAGGTTCGAACCCGCGACCCTCAGCTTGGAAGGCTGATGCTCTACCAACTGAGCTACTTCCGCAATCTAATGTTAGTGGAGGGGGAAGGATTCGAACCTCCGAAGGCATGAGCCAGCAGATTTACAGTCTGCCCCAGTTGGCCACTTTGGTACCCCTCCGTCTAATATTTATGTCTTTCTCTTGAGCCGATGGAGGGATTCGAACCCCCGACCAGCTGATTACAAATCAGCTGCTCTGGCCAACTGAGCTACATCGGCAGATAAATCTGCGTTTCTCAAAAGGGACTGCAAAGGTAGAAGAATAAAATTATTTACCAAAACTTTTTTGAAGAAAGTATCAAAAAAAGTATTTTATAGCCTTCAGGATACTTTCTGTGTCTATTCCGCACTCCTGAAGCTGTTGTGGAACCGTACCTTGTTCTATGAATTTGTCCGGTATGCCAAGACCGGTAACCGTGCAGCCGGAGGCCTTGTCTGAAAGTGCCTCGCAGACAGCACTGTACAGGCCTCCAATGACACTTCCGTCCTCTACCGTTATTATATGATCGTGCTCAGAAGCTGCTTCAAGAACTGCTTCCTTGTCCAGAGGACGGAGGAATCTCATATTGTAGTGGGAAGGATTGATGCCTTCCTTTTCAGCCTCAGCGATGGCTTCCTTAACCTTGTTTCCTATAGTTCCTATTGAAAGAACGGCAACGCGGCTTCCTTTCTTGAGTCTTACGGCCTTTCCTGGCTCGATTCTCTGGAATTCTTCCGGCAGAGCCAGGCCCTGGCAGTTGCCTCTCGGGTAGCGGATAGTGACAGGACCCTTGTACTCATCCAGTGTCGCTGAGTAGAGCATATCCTGCATTTCTATCTCGTCTATAGGAGCCATCTCTATTATATTAGGTATAAACCTGAGATAGGCCAGGTCATAGGCTCCCTGATGGGTGGCTCCGTCTTCTCCAACCAGCCCGGCGCGGTCTATGGTGAAAATCACTTTGAGTTCCTGAAGGGCCACGTCGTGGATAATCTGGTCGAATCCCCTCTGGAGGAAAGAAGAATAGACATTGCAGAACGGAAGCATTCCATCTGCGGCAAGGCCTGCAGAAAATGTAACTGCATGTTCCTCAGCGATGCCCACGTCGAAAGTCCTTTCCGGGAAGGCCTTCATCATATCGCTGAGCTGACCTCCGGAAAGCATTGCAGGGGTGATGCCCACAATACGGCTGTCTTTTTCCGCCAGCTTGACAATGGTCTGGCCAAAGATGTTCTGGTATTTGAGTGGAGCGCCCTCCGTGCGGATTCTTTCTCCGGTCTCTATGTCGAACTTGCCGGGAGCGTGGAATACGCTCTGGTTTTCTTCTGCCGGCTTGTATCCCTTGCCTTTTACCGTACTAATGTGCAGAAGCTTTGGCCCTTTCAGGTCTTTTATCCTGCGTAGTTTTTCTACGAGTTCGGATATATTATTTCCGTCTATAATTCCAAAATACCTGAATCCCAGGCCGCTGAAAATAGTGGAGTGCTTGAAGAAATAGTTTTTGGCACCCTTCACGACTTTTTGCAGATGCCTACGTAGCCAGTTGGCTCCAAGCGCGTTCCAGACCTTGTTTTTAACTCTGTTGTAGGTTGCGGAAGTGGAAAGCCTGAGCAGATAGTTGTGCATTGCGCCAACATTCTTGTCTATGGCTATCTGGTTGTCGTTGAGCACAACAAGAAGGTCTGTCCCGCAGGCGCCGGCGTTGTTCATTCCCTCATAAGCCAGCCCGCCGGAGAAGGCCCCGTCTCCCAAAACAGCCACCACTTTGGTGGACTTTCCCTGAAGCCTTGCAGCCGTGGCCAGTCCCAGAGCCGCTGAAACAGAAGTGGAAGCGTGCCCGGCTCCAAAGGAATCGTAAGGGCTTTCGCTCATTTTTGGGAATCCGGAAAGACCGTCTTTCTTGCGGTTAAGCTTGAAGAGCTCCCGTCTTCCGGTTATAATCTTGTGGGCATATGCCTGATGGCCCACGTCCCATACTATTTTATCTTCTGGAGTGTCCAGAACGTAATGCAGCGCAACAGCCAGTTCCACGCTTCCAAGAGAAGCTCCCAGATGCCCCGGGTTGGTGGCGCAGCATTCTATCATATAGGCCCTTATCTCTTCGCACAATGTCTCCAGCTGCCTGATGTCCAGACTCTTGATGTCTGCAGGTGAATTTATCTTGTCCAGTATTGCAAATTCCATTTCTGAAATGTTATTGTCTATTTTTCTTTCCCAGATCCAGCCCGTAGCCCTTCTTCCTGTCAAGCCTTCTCAGTGCAAAGGCAAGTATTATTGCCACAACTCCCATTGCAGCAAAGATTATCTGCGGAAGGGTGTAATCGTACTTTATGTTGTCCGGATAGCTCACAGTTCCGCCGGAGAAAGTTTCAAGAAGGCAGAATTTGTCCAGCACCCATCCTATGGCCATCGGCACCAGCATCAATCCTATGTTCTGAATGTAGAATGCCAGTGCAATGGACGTTCCGTACTGTTTCTGAGGCATTATTTTAGCCAGAGAAGGCCACAGCGCTGCCGGAAGCATTGCATAGCCAAGTCCCAGCAGCAGCAAAAGCGCCACGGCAACCCAAATCTGGTGAACTCCCGGAAGGCCGAATACCACGTGAACAATAGTTATGGCGAGCGCCCCAATAATCATAAGTCTGGTGCCTTTTCCCCATTTGTCATAAATGGCTCCGAAAAGAGGGGAGAACAATATGCATCCGAACGGTATCAGCGATGGGAATATGCCCGAATAGAACGGGGTTACATCGTTGAACTTGTTGACCATAAGGTCTGAGGTGAACTTGAAGAAAGGGCTGACTGCCGCGTAGAAAATCAGGCAAAGCAGTGAAATAAGCCAGAATCCCGGATTGGAGATTATGCTCTTGACGTCCTTGATGGAGAAAGAAGACTCTTCTTCCTTTCCCTCTTCTTTGAGGAGCTTGGCTTGCTGACGGTCTAGCTTCCTGTCTTGCAGGCAGTAAACAAAGAAGCCCAACATTCCTATTATCAGGAATACCAGCCCTATACCAACCGTTGTTGTAACGTTGTGAAGCCTTTCGGAAATCATAGGGGAGAATATCAGGGCTACTCCGCTTCCCAGCCTTGCAATGGATAACTGCACAGCCATCGCCAGAGCCAGTTCCTTGCCGCTGAACCACTTGACTATGGCCTTGCTTATGGAGATGCCGGCCATTTCGCATCCCGTGCCAAAGACCGCAAACCCGAGGCTCGCCCATAGAACCTGTTTCTTCATTGTCATAGACAGGAAAGAAACATTTCCCGCATCAGAAGGAATGAAAGTTACGGCATAGTATTTAAGGGCAAATCCTACTACCATCAGTATGCAACCAAGGTTTCCCGTAAGCCGGATTCCTTTCTTGTCCAAGAGCAATCCGCTGAAAATAAGCATTCCAAGAAAAACATTGAAAACGCTTTGGGCCGCTCCAAAGTATCCGTATTCAGTGCTGGTCCAGCCGTTGTCTTCCTCCAGAAGTGTCTTAAGCGGAGAATACACGTCTGAGGCTAGATAAGCGGCAAACATCACGAACGACACTATCATAAGTGCCGTCCAGCGGGCTTTTGCTGAATCTCTGAGCAATTTCTTTACCTGTTCCATCTGAACTATCCCCAAAAATCAGGTGGCAATTTACTCAATATTTTGTAAATTGCGAAGTCATTTTGGCACCTAAAGGAAAATATCTTTAAACATATAAATAATGACTACAGATCTGAAAAAGACTCTAAGAGATTCGGCCGCAATCCGCTGGACCGCCTTGCTGCTTCTGGCGCTTGCAATGTTCTGTTCATATATCTTTATGGACATACTGAGCCCGATCAAAGACTTAATGCAGGAAACAAGGGGCTGGGATTCAACCGCATTCGGTACAATGCAGGGTGCGGAGACCTTCCTGAACGTTTTCGTTTTCTTCCTGATTTTCGCGGGTATAATCCTGGACAAGATGGGCGTGAGATTCACCGCCATACTTTCAGGATTCGTGATGCTGGTGGGAGCGGTTATCAAATGGTACGCCGTAACGGACTCGTTTGCAGGCTCTTCTATTGCAGCCTGGTTTGACGCCAACCTCAATTACATACCTGGCTTTGACGAGCTGGGCATTTCTCCGTTCTACAGGGGAATGCCGGCGTCGGCAAAATTCGCAGCCGTAGGCTTTATGATTTTCGGATGCGGAGTGGAAATGGCCGGAATTACTGTCTCCAGAGGAATAGTAAAATGGTTCAAAGGCCGTGAGATGGCTCTTGCAATGGGTTCTGAGATGGCTCTTGCAAGACTTGGCGTTGCAACCTGCATGATATTCTCTCCGATGTTCGCAAAGATGGGAGAGAGGATAGATGTTTCACGTTCAGTTGCTTTCGGAGTGGTTCTGCTGATGATCGCCCTGATAATGTTCATTGTTTACTTCTTTATGGACAAGAAGCTGGATGCCCAGACTGGAGAGGCTGAGGAAAAAGACGATCCGTTCAAGGTCAGCGACATAGGAAAGATTCTGGTAAGTTCCGGCTTCTGGCTGGTGGCTCTGCTTTGCGTTCTTTATTACTCAGCTATCTTCCCGTTCCAGAAATATGCCGTTAATATGCTCCAGTGCAACCTAACCTTTGTAGACGTGCAAGAAGGCTCGTTCTGGGCAAGCAACACGGTAACAATTGTACAGTACATTATAATGCTGGTAGTTGCTGTAGCTGCTTTCATGAGCAACTTCTCAAAGGGCAAGGCAAAGAAAGCTACGCTGCTGACAATCGCGATAATAGCCTTGATTGTATTCTGCTATATGGGCTATATGAGAGGAAGCGCAGAGACCATATTTGCTGTATTCCCTCTTCTGGCAGTGGGCATCACTCCAATCCTTGGAAGCTATGTGGACCACAAGGGAAAGGCCGCATCGATGCTTGTTCTCGGTTCCATCCTTCTTATTATCTGCCACCTGACATTCGCCTTCATACTGCCTATGTTCAAAGGCAGTGCAGTAGGTGGAGTTGTGGTAGCATACATCACCATTCTGGTTCTTGGAGCTTCATTCTCGCTGGTTCCGGCATCACTCTGGCCAAGTGTTCCTAAACTGGTTGACGCTAAGATCATAGGAAGTGCCTACGCTCTGATATTCTGGATCCAGAACATCGGTTTGTGGCTCTTCCCTCTTCTTATCGGCAAGGTTCTGGACAAGACCAATCCAGACGTGGATGATCCAACACAGTTCGACTATACGGCTCCGCTTGTTATGTTGGCCTGCCTTGGCGTTGCAGCCCTCATTCTGGGCTTCATTCTCAAGAGGGTAGACCGCAAGAAAGGCTACGGCCTGGAGCTTCCTAACATCCAGAAAGAACCGGATAAGGTTATAGAAGAGACTATTACCGGAGAAGAATTAAGGTAAATTAATCAATAGCAATATGAACAAAGCAGTCAAACTACTCAGAGACTCCAAGAGCGCAAGGTGGATTGTGCTCGCCTGTCTCGTTGTTCCGATGTTTGCATCGTACTTCTTTGACGATATGTTCTCTACGCTGAGCCATATCTTCAAGACTCCAGAAATGCTTCAGCTAGGATGGGATTCCCAGAACTATGGCTTCTACGCTGGCGGTTATTCCTTCCTTTGCGTATGGGGCGGTCTGATTATCTGCGGTATGCTCCTGGATAAATGGGGCGTAAGAGTTACTGGTTCCATCTTTGTTGGAATGATGGTAGGCGGCGCCGCAATAGTGGCCTACGCCATATCTTCAAGCTTTAACGGCAGCGGCCTGTGCAACTGGATGGCCAATTCCCTGCATATTGCCAAACCTTCTCTTTGGCTGGCATATGTAGGCTGTATGCTATTCGGCCTAGGCAGCGAAATTGCCGGAGTTGCCGTTACGCGCTCCATTGCCAAATGGTTCAAAGGCAAGGAAATGGCCTTTGCAATGGGCGCACAGCTAGCTATCGCCAGACTTGGTACCGCTATGGCTTTTGTGCTCTCTCCTGTTCTTGTGGGCGAGCACGCCAAGGACGCTCTCTACACCTTTGCCGAGACTAACCGTCCTGCTCTTGTAGGCCTTGCAATTATGATTGTGGGCATCATTCTGTGGAGCGTATTTATCACGATGGATGCCCGCTATGACAAGCAGACCGGAGAAACAGACACCAAGGAAACCAGCGAGGACGACAAGTTCAAGTTCTCAGACATCTTCAAGATTCTGACCAACAAGCACTACATCTTGATTTCCCTGCTATGCGTATTCTTCTACTGCTGCATTATTTCGTTCAAGAAGTTTGCTACATCCATCATTATCCCTCGCTTTGGCCTGGATGTAGAAACCGCGGCCTGGATGGTTTCCATGATTCCGTTCTGCACGGTTATCGGAACTCCTCTGTTCGGAATTCTGGTAGACAAGATTGGCAAGGCAACTACCTGGATGATACTGGGTTCCTGCCTGGTTCTTGCAGCTCACCTTATTATCGCCTTTGCTCCTGAGGGAAGCCAGTTCTCCGGCTATGCCGCTATCGGCATTCTCGGAATAGGTTACAGCCTTGTTCCTGCAGCAATGTGGCCGAGCGTTCCTAAGATTATTCCGGAAAAGAATTTGGGAACCGCATACTCCCTGATCTACTGGATTCAGAATATGGGTATGCTGCTGGTTCCTATCTTTGTTGGCGGTGTTCTGAAGAAATACGTTATCGATGCCGGCAACCACGCCCAGGAGATTACCGCTGCCGTAAGAGCAGAATACATCTTCATCGGCTTGGGAATCGTAGCAGTTTGCGTATCACTCCTGCTGAAGGCATCTTCCAAGAAGAACCCTCAGCTGGAACTCGACCTTCCGAACAAGAAGAAGTAGGCTAGAATAATATGTAAATAAAAATCCCTGCCGGCTGGCAGGGATTTTTTGTTTAGAGTTTGATTGTCTGGGAGCGGTCAGGCCCTACGGAAACATAGGCGATCTTGACTCCTAGCTCTTTCTCTATAAAGGCGATGTAGCGCTTGAAAGCTGCCGGAAGCTCCTTGGCTGTCTTGCACTTTGTAAGGTCTTTCTTCCAGCCCTTGAACTCTTTGTAGACAGGTTCTATCTTGGCGTCGACCTCGTATGGATAGCGGTCTGTCTTCTTGCCGTTTACCTTATAGCCGACAGCAACCTTGATGGTGTCAAACGTGTCAAGCACATCTGCCTTCATCATAATAAGGTCTGTTGCTCCGTCCACCATAATGGCGAACTTGAGGGCAGGAAGGTCAAGCCATCCAGTTCTTCTAGGCCTTCCGGTAGTGGCTCCGAACTCGTGACCCTTCTGGCGGATTTCTTCGCCGACAGCATCGCTGAGCTCAGTAGGGAAAGGTCCGCTTCCAACTCTGGTGCAGTAAGCCTTGAACACTCCGAATACTCTGCCGATCTTGCTAGGGGCAACTCCCAGTCCGGTGCAGGCTCCCGCGCAAATTGTTGAAGAAGAAGTAACAAACGGATATGCTCCAAAGTCCACGTCCAGCATTGTTCCCTGGGCTCCTTCTGCAAGGGCTTTCTTTGTCTTGAGAAGGGTGTTGAGCTCGTACTCGCTGTCTACAATCTTGAACTTCTTCAGAAAGTCAATTGCCTTGAACCATTCCTTCTCGTTCTTGTTCACGTCATACTCAAAGCTGAACTGCTTCAGGTATGCTATATGCTTCTGCTTTAATACATTGAATTTCTTCTTGAAATCCTTTGAGAGAGCCTCTCCTATCCTCAAGCCGTTTCTTCCGGTCTTGTCCATATAGGTAGGGCCTATGCCCTTGAGAGTGGAACCTATCTTTGTCTTTCCAAGGCTGGCCTCGGAAGCTGCATCCATTATCCTGTGAGTAGGGAGAATCAGGTGCGCCCTCTTGGAAATGATAATGTTCTTTGTTGGATCCACTCCCATTTTGGCTATGGCCTGGCATTCTTCCTGGAAAATAATAGGGTCCAGAACCACGCCGTTTCCAACAACATTTACGGTGTTCTTTCTGAACACTCCCGCCGGAACGGAATGGAGAACAAAGCTTTTGCCTGAGAACTGCAGAGAGTGACCCGCATTAGGGCCTCCCTGGAACCTGCATATTACAGGGTAGTTCTTTGCGAGAACATCTACAATCTTGCCTTTGCCCTCGTCTCCCCATTGCAGGCCCAATACCACATCAACTTTCATAAATCAAAATGATATTAATTATCGCGATAAAATTCAGAAAATCAGAATGGAAGATCGTTTGCGTCTGAACTGGCGTTGAAATCGTCCATTGCAGGGAAATCCTGTGGAGCCGGAGTTGCAGGAGCTGGCTGAACCGGCCTCTGAGGCTGTTGGTAGCTGCCCTGGCTCTGATATCCGCCCTGAGGCTGTACTCCTCCCTGGCCTTCAGGCTTTCTGCCAGTGAGCTGCAGTGTGTCTGCAACTATTTCCGTAACGAACCTTCTCTGGCCGTTCTGGTCGTTGTATTCGCGGGTTCTGATCTTTCCTTCTATGAATACCTGTGTTCCTTTCTTTACGAATCTCTCGGCGAATTCCGCCAACTGTCTCCAGCACACGATGTTGTGCCATTCCGTTCTTTCCTGGCGGTTTCCGCTTCTGTCTCTGAATACTTCCGTTGTGGCTACAGTGAAGTTCGCAACTGCCGCGCCGCCTTCCAGGTGCCTTATCTCAGGATCCTTTCCTGCGTTCCCTAAAATCAATACTTTGTTGAAAGACATAAATCAAAAATCAAAAATTTAACCGAGTAAAGTTACGATAAATTTTAATAACCTGCACAAGCAAATATTTTGAAGCTTTCTTCTGCCTGATATTCGAGCCATTTGAGACCACTTTCACTATTCAGGCAAGGGTCTTTGTAGTTGGCCTCGATGACTTGGATAGTAGGGGTATTCTTTAGAGTATCGCTGAGAATGCCGTCAGCTTTAGGAATGGCGTAGATAGCAAGAATGCCTTGCGTTGGATTTTTCAGCAGGGTGTTTGCCTCAGCGATGCTTATAGCCTTTATCCCGATATGCTTTGCAAAGTCTGTTGCTTTCTTTTGGGTGCGGTTGGTGATGAATGTGTCCAGTCCTTCGTCTTTGCAGGCAAGGGCAGCGGCTTTGGCGGCTCCTCCGCATCCGACAACAACAGCAACAGTGGCTCCAATTTCTCTGATCATCCTTCTTGCAGCCAGATAATCAGTGTTGTAGCTGAAGATTTTATTGCCTTTTAAGATGATGAGATTAGTTGCGTTTAAGATTCTGGTTGTTTCGTCAGGATCGGTGACAAATCTCATTGCGCTCTCTTTGAAAGGGGAGGTGACGTTTGCTCCGCAGAAGCCTTTTTCCTTAAGCTCAGCGATTGATTCTTCCACGGTCCGCCTTTCTATCAGATCGTAAGACATATCGTCATTAGGAAAAGCCTCCTTGAAAAGTTTTGGGCTTTGTGAGTGGGAGATGGGATTTCCTATGAGAGCAAACTTCTTCATTGCTGATTTGCAGTTCTTTGCCTAAGTGCCTCGTAACAGAGGATGGAAGCGGAAACGGAAACGTTGAGAGAATCCAGCCGGCCCAGCATAGGAATCATAATCTTGCGGTCAGATGCTTCTCTCCAGATGTTGGAGATGCCGTCTGCTTCGCTGCCGAGGGCAATGGCGCAGGCTTCTGTCATATCAGTTCCGTAGTAAGGAACGCTGTCCTGAAGCTGGGCGGTGTAAATCTTGATATTGCGGTCCTTGAGGAAATCTATTGCATCCTCGCTTTTGCAGCAGACAATCTTCTGGGTGAATACTCCGCCAAGACTTGCCCGTATGAGGTTAGGATTATAGAGGTCTGTTCTTGGGTTTGCAAAGATGACTGCAGTAGCGCCAACGGCATCGGCGGTTCTGAGAATCGCTCCCAGATTGCCTGGTTTCTCCACAGCTTCGGCTACAAGAATCAGAGGATTCTGCTTGCTGTCTTCCAGGAGGTTGCCAAGATCGCTGAGACTTGTATGCCTGGCCTTGGCGAGTGCCATTATTCCTTCCGTTGAAGAGCGGTAGGCTATCTTCTCGTAGACTTGTGGAGTTACGCTGAAGATATTTTCAGGGCTTATTCCTTTCAAGCTTGGCTTTTCTTGAAGAATCTCGTCGCAGAGGAAAACTGAATCTATTTCAAAGCCAGATGAGATGCAGGCGGAAACTTCCCTTAGGCCTTCTACAGGAAACAGGCCGGTCTTTTCCCTTTCCCGAGCCTTCTCCTGCAAAAGGACAACCTCCTTGACCTTAGGGTTCTGCAAGGAGGTTATCTTATTCTGCATCAGCTGCTTATCCATATTTGCCATATTTTTCCGCATCAGTTGTGACTTTTGCACCACGCTCCGCTATGTGCTGCAAGTCAAACTTGATGCTGCCTTTTCTCTCTTACTGCTCTTTTTTCATCTGAGGGAAGAAGAGCACGTCCTGGATGGATATCTGGTTGGTCATAAACATAGCCAGGCGGTCCATTCCAATGCCCATTCCGCTGGTTGGAGGCATTCCGTACTCAAGGGCGCGGATGAAGTCGTGGTCTATGTACATTGCCTCGTCGTCTCCGCCGTTCTTGAGCATCAGCTGATCCTGGAACCTGCCGAGCTGGTCGATTGGGTCGTTAAGCTCTGAGTAAGCGTTTGCCAGCTCCTTGCCGCATACGAAAAGCTCAAACCTTTCAACCAGGTTAGGGTTGTCTCTCTTGCGCTTGGTAAGAGGAGAAAGTGATACCGGATAGTCTATGATGAAGGTTGGCTGGATGAGGTTACCCTCCACAAATTCACCGAAGATGGCGTCAATCAGTTTGCCTTCTCCAAAGCTCGGCTGGATTGGAACGTTGAGCTTCTTGCAGGTTTCCCTGAGCTGTTCAACGTTCATTCCGGTAACGTCCACTCCTGCATACTGCTTGATGGCCTCCAGCATAGGAAGTCTCTTGTATGGGCCGGCAAAGTCAACTTCCTTGTCGCCGATTGTGGCCTTGGTGGTTCCGTTTACGGCTACTGCAATCTTTTCCAGCATCTTTTCCGTAAAGTTCATCATCCAGAAGTAGTCTTTGTAGGCTACGTAGATTTCCATTGCGGTGAACTCAGGGTTGTGGGTGCGGTCCATTCCCTCGTTGCGGAAGTTCTTGCTGAACTCGTAAACTCCAGGGAAGCCGCCTACTATAAGCCTCTTAAGGTAAAGCTCGTCTGCAATCCTGAGGTACAGGTCCATATCCAGAACGTTGTGATGCGTTACAAAAGGACGGGCGTTTGCCCCTCCAGGAATCGGCTGGAGGATAGGGGTTTCAACTTCCAGATATCCGTGGGAGTTGAAGAATTCCCTCATTGTATTGTAAATCTTGGTCCTCTTCTCAAAGACCTTCCTGACTTCCGGATTAACGATCAGGTCTACATACCTCTGGCGATAGCGCATTTCAGGATCTGCAAAGGCGTCGAACACTTCTCCGTCTTTCTCCTTTACGATAGGAAGCACCCTCAGAGACTTGCTCAGAACCTTCAGCTCCTTTACGTGGATGCTCTTCTGGCCGGTCTGGGTTACGAATGCAAAACCCTTGATGCCTATGATGTCTCCGATATCCAGAAGCTTCTTGAACACGGTGTTGTATAGAGTCTTGTCCTCTCCCGGGCAAATCTCGTCTCTCTTTACATACGCCTGGATTCTTCCCTCGCTGTCCTGCAGCTCGATGAAGGAAGCCGCTCCCATAATTCTACGGCTCATAAGCCTTCCGGCAAAGGAAATGGACTTGAAAGCCAGCTGGGAAGGGTCATCTTCTGCGGCTTCCGGATTGAAACCGTCCAGAATCTGCTTAGAAGTCGCGGTTATTTTAAACTCCTCTGCAGGGTATGGATTGATGCCCAAAGCGCGTATCTGTTCAAGGCTCTGCCTTCTGTTCTGTTCCTGTTCGTTAAGATTTTGTTCCATAGGTTTTTCTATTACCGGGCAAAGGTAACATTTTTTTATAACATAAATATTAACTAAATTTGCCATTCCCCAGACAAGTGGATTATTTATGGTAGTTAAAAGCAGGGAAAAGCAATGGATCGTGCGCGAACCGGGTAATCCCATTTACACCCGGCAGCTGGTTCAGGATCTCGGAATAGACGAGGTTCTGGCTAACCTGTTGGTCCAGAGGGGAATAAAGAACGCAGACGAAGTCCGCCGTTTCTTCCACCCTTCTTTGGAAGCCCTTCACGATCCTTTCCTGATGAAGGATATGGACGTGGCTGTGGAGAGGGTTCACAAGGCTGTCCTGAGCAAGGAGAAGATTCTGGTTTACGGAGACTACGACGTAGACGGAACCTCTGCAGTTTCACTTGTTTTCTCCTTCCTAAGAAGGCTTACCGGCAACATAGAATACTACATTCCAGACCGCTACGACGAGGGTTACGGCATATCGTTCTACGGCGTGGACTGGGCTGCCCAGAGGAAATGTTCTCTGGTAATTGCCCTGGACTGCGGCATCAAGGAAGCCGAAGCCGTAAGATACGCCAAGAGTAAAGGCATAGAATTCATCATCTGCGACCACCATCTCCCTGGCGAGGAACTGCCTCCTGCAATAGCCACCTTGGACCCTAAGAGAGAAGACTGCCATTACCCTTACGACGACCTTTCAGGATGCGGAGTGGGATTCAAGCTGGTTCAGGCGTACGCCCAGAAATACGGCATTCCTTTCGAGGAGATAGAGCCGCTTCTGGATCTTGTAGCGGTGAGCATAGCGGCTGACCTTGTGGGAGTTACAGGAGAGAACAGGGTGCTGGCCTACTACGGCCTCAAGAGGCTGAACGAATCGCCGAGGAAAGGTCTTCTTTCAATGATCAAACTTTCCGGCCTGGAGAAGCACAAGATTACCATAGACGATGTAGTGTTCAAGATTGGCCCTAGAATCAACGCTGCCGGCAGAATGGAGAGCGGTAGAATGGCGGTTGACCTTCTGATTTCGGACGACATCCAGGAAGCCAACCACATTGCTAAGCAGATCAACGACCACAACAACGAGCGCAAGAGCATAGACCGCACCATTACTCAGCAGGCCATTGAGATTGTGCGCAACCATCCTCAGTTCAGCACATTGAACTCCACGGTGGTTTACAATCCGGAGTGGCACAAGGGCGTTGTGGGAATCGTTGCCAGCCGTTTGGTGGAGGCTTTCTACAAGCCTACGATAGTTCTCACCAAATCTTCCAACGGGTTCATTTCAGGTTCTGCTAGAAGCATTGCCGGATTCGATCTTTACGATGCCATCGAGAGCTGTTCAGACCTCCTGGAGAACTTTGGCGGACATACTTACGCCGCCGGCCTTACGCTCAAGGAAGAGAATCTGGAGACTTTCCGCCAGAGGTTTGAAGACATTGTAACCAAGAACATTACAAAGGAGATACTTACTCCTATCATCAACATAGACGCCTTCCTGGAATTCAGGCAGATCACTCCAAGATTCTTCCGCCTTCTAAACATGTTCCAGCCTTTCGGACCGGGCAACCAGTCTCCTGTATTTATGACAACAAGCGTCTATGACAACGGCAACGGACGAATAGTCGGAAACCCTGTAGGCGGCAGGGGCGGCCATCTCAAGCTCGAACTTATACAGGAGGCTGATTCATTCCGCCCTCTTAGCGCCATCGCCTTCAATATGAGCGAATACTTCGACCACCTGGCTGCTGGCGAGCCTGTTGACATCTGCTACTCGATCGCCGAGAACTTCTATCGCAGCAGCATTGCCAACATCCAGCTCAGAATCAAGGATATCCGCGAGGGCAAAGACACTACCCTCTAAGAATTTCGTCGATTATTCTATCAACATTCCAATCGCTGGTGTCGATTGTCTTGACTGAGCAGGCTTTGTAGATTGGTTCTCGTTCTTGGAGTTTTTCTTTTGCCCACTGCTCGAGTATCTGGAGTTTTTCTTCAGGGGTTGATGATTTGTGGTTTGCCAGAAGGTTTTTGACAAGTGGCCTGCCGTCCTGAAGAAGGAGCATTCTGGCAGCAAGAACCTTTGGATTGCAATTAAGGAATATGCACCTTGACTTTTCTTTCAGAATGGCTGCGCATCTTGGATTCATTGGAGTTCCCCCGCCTAAGGAGAGGATTATATCATCATCTGTTTCAACGATTTGTTTAAGGCACTCTTCCTCTCTTTTTCTGAAGTAAGGCTCGCCTTTTAGCTTGAAGATATCCTCCATCTTCAAGCCTTCTTTCTGCTCTATGTACTGGTCTAGGTCAATTAGCCTCTTGCCTATCTTTTCAGACAGGGCTTCTCCGGCAAGAGTCTTGCCGGCTGTCATAAAACCGCACAGAGCAATTATCATTTAGAATAGGGTTGGTTCGTCTTCTCCTTCCCAGGAATCCTGGCTGTCTTCTTCTTCAGGGAAATCAATGTCTTCCGGAATATCTTCCTTAGGGCTCTCAGGGGTCTCCTCCTCTTCCTCGTATTCATCTTCCTCAAGCACAGGAGGCTCTATCAGCACAACCTTCTCAACTTCAAACTGGGTGAGCCTCTTTCCTTTTGCCTTCCAGCCTTTCTCGGCGATGAAAGAATCTACGCTTATCGCTTCGTTCTGCCTTCCTTCGTGCTTTCCGCCGAACTGCAGAACCACCTGGCTTCCCGTTGCCGAAGTGATGGCCACTAGATATGATCCTTCCGCCTCGCTTATGAAAATATTGGAAGGGTTATTGTTCAGCTCAAACTTGAACCTCTTGAGGTAGAACTTCTCGCTTTCTGCATCGTAGTATACGGCGGCATAGACCTTTGCAGGATCAAACTTCTCAACCCTGATGAGCTCTCCCTCGTAGTGGTTGTTAAGATCCTGGCTGGTAGTGGCGTAGGTGCCGTTCTTGTAAACAGCAAGAATGCGGTCTTCGTCTTTGAACTTGCCCAGGTATGTTCCTCGCTTGTCTTCGTTGAGGCGGTTGACGTCTGTATCAAACCAAAGAGGCTTGTCGCCGATTGTTGAACCGCCCTTTGCCTTCAGGGTGATTTTGCTTATAGGGTTCTTGCTCAAGAGATTGCCCCTGGAGGTTCTTCCCTTGATTGCAAGAGTTGCAAAGTCGTAGTCGAAGTTCAGCTTCTTGAGCTTTAGCCTTGGACGGAGGTTGACCTTTACGGTTTCCGCCTCTCCGTTATGGTTGGCGGTAAACCAGAGAATTTTGCTGTCTGCAGTTCCAAGTGTAACGTCATACTCCTTGTCTCTGGTAACGGAAGAAACGGCAAATCTCTTTACATAGTTGTTGCCGGCCTTTCCGTCGCGGTAGATGACATTGTAGATGGTTCTGAGGTCATTCTTCTGGAAGACAGCCGCGTGGATTATGCCCTTGCCTACGAAGGCCTTGTCAGATACCTTGGTAACCAGATACTTACCGTTCTGCAGGAAGACAATGATATCGTCTATATCTGAACAGTTGCATACGAATTCAGCGTTGTCGTCTTTCTTGAGAGCCATTCCTATGAAGCCCTCTTCAAAGTTGGCGTAGAGTTTGGCGTTGGCAACGGCCACCCTGGCAACCTGAATGGTTTCAAGGTTGGAAATCTCAGTGCATCTCGGATAGGCCTCTCCGTATTTTTCTTTCAGGCTCTGGAAGTATTCTATCGTGACCTCTGTAAGGTTTTCAAGATCGCGATGGACTTTGGCAATTTCCTTTTCTACGTTGTCTATTTTGGCGTTGCATTCCTTGATATCGAAACGTGAAATTTTCCTTACAGGCTTTTCCACCAGCTTGAGAACATCGTCTCTTGTAACTTTCTGGTGAAGAAGCGGCTCGTAAACTTTCAAGGCTTTGTGGATCTCGTTCACCTGGCTGTCCCAGCTTCTGGTCTTCTTGTCTTCCAGCAGCTTGTACTTGCCTTCTTCAAAAAAGATTTTCTCAAGGGAGAGGGCATGCCAGCTGTCTTCCAGTTCGCTGAGCTTTATCTCCAGCTCCTTCTTCAGAAGGTCTCGGGTGCGCAGCGTGCTGAATTCCAGCACTTCGGATACAGTAAGAAAATGCGGCTTGTTGTCTTTTATGACGCAGGTGTTAGGATTTATGGAAACCTGGCAGTCTGTAAACGCGTAAAGGGCGTCTATGGTCTTGTCCGGAGATTCTCCGGCAGCCAGGGTAACCACGATTTCCGCCTTCTTTCCGCTGAGGTCCTCAACTTTGCGGACCTTGATCTTGCCCTTGTCGTTGGCGGCTATGATGCTCTGGAGTATGTTGCCGGAATTTTTTCCGAAAGGAAGCTCAGTGATTTTCAGGGTTTTCTTGTCTACCTTGAGGATTCTGGCCCTGACTGTAATCTTGCCGCCGCGTTTGCCGTCTGCATAGCGGCTCACGTCCATTATTCCTCCTGAAGGGAAATCTGGATAGAGATGGTATTCCTCTCCCCGGAGGAAAGCGATGGAGGCGTCTATGATTTCGTTGAAGTTGTGCGGAAGAATCTTGCAGTTGAGTCCTACGGCAATACCGTCCGCTCCTTGGTACAGAACCAGCGGGAACTTGACCGGAAGGGTGACAGGCTCCTTGTTCCTGCCGTCGTAGGAGTTCATCCACTCCGTGGTCTTTGGATTGAAGACCACCTCAAGGGCAAAGTTGGAAAGCCTTCCCTCAATGTATCTTCCTGCTGCTGCTTCGTCTCCGGTTATGGTGTTTCCCCAGTTTCCCTGGCAGTCTATCAGCAGGTTTTTCTGCCCGATCTGCACCAGCGCATCCTTGATGGAGGCGTCGCTGTGGGGATGGTATTTCATGGTTTCTCCCACGATGGTGGCCACCTTGATCAGAGAACCGTCGTGGATCTTCCGCATTGCATGCAGAATCCTTCTCTGAACCGGCTTCAGGCCGTCTTCTATATGCGGTACGGCGCGGTCCAGAATAACATATGAAGCATAGTCCAGGAACCAGTTCCGGAACATTCCCGGAAGCCTGTACTTGTTTTCTCCCTCTTTAAGAAGCTTTGAGAACTTGCCTTTCGGCTCATCGTTCTGCAATTCTTCCTGAGCAATATCTTCCCTCTCTATATCTGACATTTTGTATCTCTTGTTTTTTCCCGAGCGCAAATTTACGAAAAAATCGCGCCTTCAAAATTCTATTCGTATCTGAGAGCCTCAATAGGATCCAGCGCCGCGGCCTTTTTGGCAGGGAGGTAGCCGCTGGCAACTCCCACAGCCACGCACATCAGCACGGCGGCGATTATCCAAACCCACGGGACTATGAATGAGGCTTTTGTAATAGCCACCACCAGAGCTCCAGCCAGAAGTCCCAGTATGATTCCTATAACGCAGCCGATCTGGGCAATGGCTATGCTTTCCACCAGGAATTGCTGGCGGATCAGCTTGGCGGAGGCTCCTATGGCTTTCCTGATTCCGATTTCCGCCGTCCTTTCCTTTACGCTTACAAGCATTATGTTCATAAGGCCGATGGCCGCTCCCAGGAGGGTTATCAGACCTATGATTCCGGCAATCAAAGTTATGGTTCCCAGAGTTTTGTCCGCCTCCTTGGCCATTGTCTCGTTATAGCTTATGCCAAAGTCTGTCTGATCCGCCGGAGAGAGCCTTCTAATGGAGCGGAAGTAGTTTTCAGCTTCTGCATAGAGGTTCTGCATATCTGCCTGGCTGGAAGCGGGGCGTATGCCTATGGAGAAAGAGTTGGTAGTAAAGCGGGCCCTTCCGTTGGTTACGGGCAGGATAACCGCCTGGTCTATGTTGTTCATTCCTCCAGCTGAAGATTTCTTGAGCACGCCCACCACCATATAGGGGCTTCCGCCTATGCTGATGTTGCTTCCCAGCGGATTCTCCGAGCTGTCGAAAAGGGTTGCGGCCACGCTGCTTCCTAACACGCACACGAAAGCGGCGTCTCGTATGTCCTTCTTGTTCAGGTCTCTGCCTTTTTCTATAGTAAAGTTGTTGAAAAGGACATAATCCTCATCGCTGAGTATTGCGGTTGAATTGGGATTGGTGCTTTTGTCTGCTCTCTTGAAGGTAATTCCACCGTTTCTGCAGAAGACAGATACTACGCAAGGTGTTTCCGGAGAGAAGTTGTCTTTGAAACTTGTGGCCTGAAAGTAACTGATGGCGCTGTTGTTGCGGATTCTTCCCGTTCTTTCTCCGGAGGCCCTGAATTCAGAGCTGATGAAAAAAGACTGGGATCCTATGGATGCAAAACTCTCGTTGACCTGATGCTTGAGGGCCTCCGTGGCAGTAAGGATTCCCAGCAGGGACGTGATGCCGAAGGCTATCATCAGTATGGTAAGAGTGCTTCTTAGCTTGTTGCTTTTGATGGATTTAAGGGCGACTTTCACATTCTCCCTGACCAGCGGTGCCATTATCGCTCTTCTCTTTCTTTCCATGCCCTTAACTTTTAGAGCCGTAAATGTAGGAAAAATAGTTTAATCGGCCTATCTTTGCAAGATAAACAAGTAGAATTATGGCAAGACAAGCAAATACGGGAAGAGCTGCTTCCAGAACAAGAAAGCCTTCTTCCGCAAAAAGAAACCCAAAAGGCCCGAAACGTTCATTTGGCGCAAAGAGTTCAGGCGCTTCAAAGCGTTCATTCGGCGCAAAGAGTTCAGGTGCTTCAAAGCGTTCATTCTCAGCCAAGTCTTCAGATGCTCCGAAAAGATCCTTCAAGCCGAGAAGTTCAGATGCTCCTAAACGCTCTTTCTCTCCGAAAGGCAAAGAGGCTCCGAAGAGATATTCAACTTCCGGCAGGACATCGGCGGCCATCAAGAGGACATTCTCCAATCCTGAGGCAGGGAAAAAACGCACCCGCGGCGATTTTGAGCAGGTAAGAAGCCAGCTGGAAGGAAGGGAAGCGGTTCTTCCTCCTCGCAAGGCCCAGACTCAGGTCTATACTCCAAAGCCTCGCAAGCCTAAGGCAAAGCTGGAAGAGGGAATCCGCCTGAACCGCTTCATTGCCAATTCCGGAATCTGCTCCCGCAGAGAAGCAGACGAATACATCCAGCAAGGTATGATAACCGTTAACGGCCAGACCGTTACAGAACTTGGAACCAAGGTCTTCCAGACAGACGAAGTACGTTTGGACGGCAAACTTCTCCAGGGAGAGGAAAAGGTTTACATCATAATGAACAAGCCTAAGAACTGCGTTACCACTACAGACGATCCGCACGCCCGCAAGACTGTGATGGATCTTATTGCAGGAAAGTGCCCGCAGAGGGTTTATCCGGTTGGCCGTCTTGACAGAGACACCACCGGCGTTCTCCTTCTTACCAATGACGGAGACATGACGGAAAAGCTCACGCATCCTTCATACAACAAGAAGAAAATCTACCACGTCTTCCTGGATAAAAACCTTTCCCAGGCAGACTTTGACAAGATTCTCAAGGGAGTTTACCTGGATGACGGAATGATCAACGCAGACGCACTGTCATACATAGACGGAGACCAGACTCAGGTCGGCATAGAAATCCACAGCGGACGCAACCGCATCGTCAGAAGAATCTTTGAGGCTCTGGGCTACAATGTTGAAAAGCTGGACCGCGTTTATTTTGCGGGACTTACAAAGAAAAACCTCAGAAGGGGACAGTGGCGTTTCCTCACAGAAAAGGAACTCGCCATTCTCAAGATGGGATCTTACGAATAAACAATCATCCGAATATGGAAGAAAAGACTTTCCGTTCCGGCTTCGTGAACATAATCGGCAATCCTAACGTGGGCAAGTCCACCCTTATGAACGCCCTCGTTGGCGAGAAGCTTTCCATCGTAACCGCCAAAGCCCAGACCACCCGTCACAGGATTATGGGCATTGTCAATGGAGACGATTACCAGATTGTCTTTTCAGACACTCCGGGCATCCTCAAGCCAAGCTACGAGCTTCAGGAAGCAATGATGAACTTTGTAGACACCGCCATCGGCGACGCAGATATAATTATCTATGTCACCGATGTTTACGAGACTTCCGAGAAGAATAAGGAATATGTAGACAAGCTCAACCTTCTCTCCGTTCCTGTAATAGTTGTAGTCAACAAGATTGACAAGGTTCTCAGCGATGAAGCTCTTGGTGCACTGGTGGAGAAATGGCACGGCCTGGTTCCAAAGGCAGATATCCTTCCGATGAGCGCCCTGAACAACCTCAATACGGATATTCTCCTGAAGAAAATCGTTACCCTTCTTCCTCAGCAGCCGGCCTGGTACGACAAGGATGTCTTCACAGACAGGAATCTGCGTTTCTTCGCCTCCGAGATCCTGAGGGAGAAGATTCTTGAGAACTACACCAAAGAAATCCCTTACTGCGCTGAGGTTGTGATTGAGAGTTTCCAGGAAACGGAAGAACTTTATTCTATAGAGGCCGTAATCAATGTCGTGAGGGAATCGCAGAAAGGCATTATCATCGGAAAGAAAGGCGCTGCCCTCAAACGCGTTGGAACCCAGGCCCGCAAAGAGATGGAAAACTTCTTCCAGAAGAAAGTCTTCCTGAAGATCTTCGTAAAGGTTGATCCTTCCTGGAGGGAGAACAAGCGCGAACTCAAGAAATTTGGTTACATACAATAATCGTTGAAAATGAAAAAGCTTTTGCTGTTGCTGACTGCCGTATCGTTGTCGGCAAGTTCCTTGTTTGCAGCTGACTATACGCTGAGGCTGGACTATATCTTTTCCGGCGATGCAACCCATACGGAAATCTCACTCGCCAAGATGGGAAAACTGGACGGCTGGTGGGGCAGAACTGTCAATATGGACAGGTTTCTCTTCAGGGGCAACGGCCAGATAACTCTCAGGGATTCAGCCACAAATCAGGTTTTATACTGCAACTCTTTCTCTACGCTGTTTTCAGAATGGCAATCCACTCCGGAGGCTAAGCATACCAGGAAGGCCTTTGAGAACGTGTATCTTGTGCCGATGCCAAAGAATACATCATATGTAACCGTACAGATCTTTGACAAGATGGATTGCATTGTAGCTTCGTTTACACACGTTGTCCATCCCGATGACATACTCATCCGTCCCGTTGCATCTCCTTATACAATAGATAAATGCCGCTATGTCCATAAGGGCGGAGACAGCAAAGATGCCATAGATATAGCCATCGTGGGAGAAGGCTATACCAAGGAGGAAATGGAGATTTTCTATCGCGATGCAAAGGAAACTGCAGACCAGATTCTTAGCTACGAGCCTTTCAAGGGCAAGGCAGATAAACTCAACTTCATTGCTGTGCCTGTCGAGTCCAAGGAAAGCGGGGTGAGCATTCCTCTGAAGAACATCTGGAAACAGACGGCTTTCTCTTCTCACTTCAGCACCTTCTACTCAGACCGCTACCTTACCACCCTGCATCTTTTCGACCTTCACGACGCCCTTGCAAGCATTCCTTATGAGCATATCATAATTCTCGCCAACACAGACAACTATGGCGGTGGCGGCATTCTCAACTCCTATGTTCTTACAGCAGCCCATAACCGCTGGGCCATGCCTGTTGTGGTTCACGAGTTCGGCCACAGCTTTGCCGGCCTTGCAGACGAGTACTTCTACGATGACGGCACAGACCAGTATGACCTGAACACCGAGCCGTGGGAACCAAACATCACCACCTTGATAGGCTTTAAATCCAAGTGGGAGGATATGATCGAAAAGAAAGAAATTGTAACAAAGTCAGACCAGAAATTTCCGGCCTACACTACTCTTGTAGAATCTGACTACAAGGTAGGCATTTATGAAGGCGGCGGCTACCTCTCCGAGGGCATCTACCGCCCGTTCCCTACCTGCAGGATGAGAGACAATACATACCCTCTCTTCTGCCCTGTCTGCCAACGTGCCATCTCCCGCATGATTGACTACCAGACAATACCTATCGTTGAATAGTATATATCTGTTATTATCTTACTGGAGGGTGAAGACGTAGGTGATGTAGCCAACCTGGGTAGGGGCGTCGGAAGGGGAGAAGCGGGCCTTGAGAGCGGCCTGCTTGGCTGCGTTCCAGAGAGTTGAGTTGTTGGTGGTTGTGCCTTTCTGGCCAGGGATGGCGTTGGTGACGATGCCTTGTTCGTTGACAACGATTTTGACCACAACTGTTCCGCTTTCGTTGACGGTGTAGGCAGGTAGAGGAAGGGAGCCCAGAGTTGAGCGTCCTTCCAGCCTTACGGAAGGTTTGCCGTTGAGTTTGCCGCTTTCTGTGTTGCCTTTTGCATGGCCTGCCTTGAGGTCTCCTGAAGCCTCATCGGCGGTTTGAGGTTTGCCCGTGTCTTTCTTGTTGTCTGCGCTAGGGAAGAGGGCTCTCTTGTCTATTTCACGCTTAGGCTCAGGGATTTCAACGTCTCCCTTGCCCTGGGCGGTTTGAGGCTTTCCTGCATTGGACTTGTCGCTCTGCAAAGGAGCCTTGGCCTTCTGGACAATATTGACTTCCTTCTTAGGGTCGGCCTCCGGTGCTCTTGGTTCAGGAGATTTTCTCTGAACGGCTTTTCTCGGAATTTCCTCTATGGGGATTTCCAGAAGTATGCCCTTTTCTGCAGGAGGCGGATAGACGAGTTTGAAGCCTGTTATTCCCAGGACAAAAAGCAGCACCACGTGAAAGGCTATGGTCAGAACCACGCCTATCCGCTTGCCTTCCTTGGCCTGCCGCTGCTGCTTTGTCAGGGAGTACATTTGCTTGTTTTTTATATTATTCCGGTGCAGTAGCAAGTATAACCTTGTACTGGTTGCGCTTTGCAATGTTCATCAGTTCAACCACTTTCTCGATAGGGACGCTCTGGTCCGCGAGTATGGTGAACGTAGGCTCGTCTGTGTTCTGCAAAAGGGCCTGAATAGAAACTTCCACCTGCTCAAACGGAGTTTCCTGCTTTAATCCGTTAATGTGGTACGAGAAGGTGTTGTTCTCCTGGTAGTGCTTGATGGAAACGCTAACCTGAGGCTTGGCCGAGATCTGGTTGGTGCTCTTTGGCAGAAGAAGCTTCAGGGCGTTAGGGTTTATGAGTGTGCTTGTCACAAGGAAGAATATCAGCAGCAGGAACACAATGTCCGTCATAGAGGACATGCTGAAAGCTGCATTCACCTTGTTTCGCTGTTTGATTGCCATAGCTTACTTTTTTGCCGGTTCGTGGAGCAGATCCATAAATTCAATTGTATTGCTCTGAAGAGTGAACACCAGGTCTGATACCTTGGATGTAAGGTAGTTATAGCCGAAGTACGCCAGAATTCCCACAATCAGACCGGCCACGGTGGTGATCATTGCGGTGTAGATACCTCCGGAAAGCAGGGTGATGTCTATGTTGTTGCCTGCCTGGCTCATGTTGAAGAAAGCCTGCACCATTCCCAGAACAGTTCCCAGGAATCCGATCATAGGGGCGCCGCCTGCAATTGAAGCCAGGGTAGGAAGGCCTTTCTCAAGCCTTGCAACTTCTATGTTTCCCATATTCTCCACGGCAGCCTGAATGTCTGTCAGAGGTCTTCCCATTCTCTCTATGCCCTTCTCAACAAGGTGAGATACAGGAGTATCGTGCTGGCGGCAGAGATTCTGGGCGGCAGAGATCTTGCCTTCGTGGATGTAGTCTCTGATGTCTCTCATGAAGTTAGGATCAATCTTGGACGCGCGGCTGATTGTCCACCATTTCATTCCGAAAATGTAGATGGTAATCAAACTTAGAATTATCAGAGGAATCATCAGCCATCCTCCCTTTACGGCCATGTCAATCATTGAGAATGTTACTTTTTCTTTGGTGGCAACTGCGGCTGCTGCTTCTGTCAGCGCCTGCGCAGTATCTGCCTGGAGTAAAAACGTGAGCAATGTCATATAGGTTATTGTTTTATAATATCTTTTTCAGCGACGGTTAATTTATAAGCAAAAATTGTGCGAGTCATTTATTTGACGGGATAAGGGTATTTGACATCGCAGAGGAAAAGGGCCTGCCCCGGCACGCTAAGTCCAGCGGCTGAACGGTCTTTCTTCTCCAGCATTCGGGCAATCCACTCAGGATCCTTTTTATGGGTGCCAACTTCCAGCAGTGAGCCCACCATAGCACGGACCATGTTCCTGAGAAAACGGTTGGCGGTTACGGTAAAGACCAGCCTCTTTCCGGCGGCTTCCCTGGAGAACGGAGCCGGCAGGGGAGCCTTTTTCCAGAATGCCTCGGTTACTGTGCAGATAGGGGAAGTAGTGTCGCTTCCCGTCTTCTGGAGGCTGGAAAAGTCCTTGGTTCCAACGAAATAGGCTGCCGCTTTGTTCATAGCCTCCATATCCAGTTCCCTGCACTTGAAATACCAGGTGTGAGGCCCCAGGAAAGGAGAAGGCTCGGTGCTCAGATAGTACTTGTAAGTGCGGCTTGAGGCATCAAATCTGGCGTGGGCTTCCGGATGCATCTTATATATGCCAGAAACCTTGATGGAATTGGGCAGAATGGCATTTATTTTGTATAGAAATTGCTGCTTGGATTTTGCTCTCAGAGCCATTTTGGAAGTGATTTCGGTGTGCGCAACATAGCCTACGGCATTCACTCCGGTATCTGTCCTGCCGCAGCCGGTAACCTCAATATCTTCCTTAAGCAAAAGAGAGAAAGCCTTTTGCAGCTCCTCCTGGATGCTTGGAGCATTCTTCTGGAGCTGCCACCCGTTGAAAGGCGCCCCGTCATATGAAAGCTTGATGAAGTATCTCATATCGGAGCATAAAGGTAAGACAACCAACGCAAAGTAAAAAACAAAAGATATAAAAAGTCATTTTTGATTATGGAGAACATCAACATTAAAGAACTGAACGACAGGATTCAGAAAGAGAGTGCCTTTGTAGACATCATCTCGATGGAAATGAACAAGGTCATCGTTGGTCAGAAGCATCTTGTAGAAGATTTGCTGATAGGCCTGCTGGCAGACGGACATCTTCTGCTGGAAGGAATGCCAGGATTGGCAAAGACTTTGGCAATCAGCACTCTCAGCGATATTATAGATGCCAAATTCCAGAGGATTCAGTTTACCCCAGACTTGCTGCCTTCCGATATCGTGGGAACGATGATCTACAGCCAGAAGAACGAGCAGTTCCAGGTAAAGAAGGGTCCGGTTTTCGCCAACTTCGTGCTGGCGGATGAAATCAACCGTTCTCCGGCAAAGGTTCAGAGTGCCCTTCTGGAGGCGATGCAGGAAAGAGCCGTAACCATCGGCGACCAGACTTACGAGCTTCCTAAGCCGTTCTTGGTAATGGCAACCCAGAACCCGATTGAGCAGGAAGGAACCTATCCGCTGCCAGAAGCCCAGATGGACCGTTTCATGCTCAAGGTGATTGTCAACTATCCGAGAAAAGACGAGGAGAAGCAAATCATCAAGATGCACAACGCCCGTGAATTCCCTAAGGCCAGCACAGTGCTCAAGCCGGAAGATATCATCAGAGCCCGCAGCGTGGTAAAGGACGTCTATATGGATGAGAAGATTGAAAAATACATCGTTGACATTGTATATGCCACAAGAACTCCTGAAGAGTACGGTCTGGGAAAGATCAAGGGAATGATCCAGTACGGAGCTTCTCCAAGAGCCAGCATCTCCCTGGCAAAGGCCGCCAAGGCTTACGCCTTCATCAAGAGAAGGGGATATGTGATTCCTGAAGACGTGAGAGCCGTTTGCTACGAGGTACTAAGGCACCGTATCGGCCTTACCTACGAGGCTGAGGCAGAGGATATAACTACAGAGAACCTCATAACCGAAATCGTAAACGTGGTAGCCGTTCCTTAAATCTGAGCTATGGACAACGATCTTCTGAAGAAAGTACGTAAAATCGAGATCCGGACAAGGAGCCTTTCCCACCAGATCTTTGCAGGAGAATACCATTCCGCCTTCAAGGGCAGAGGAATGGCCTTCTCAGAGGTGAGGGAGTACCAGTTCGGAGACGATGTCCGCAATATGGACTGGAACGTTACGGCCAGGCTCCGTTCTCCTTACATAAAGGTTTACGAAGAGGAGAGAGAGCTTACGGTCGTGCTTTTGGTAGACGTGTCTTCTTCCAGTATTTTCGGAACATCCACCAAGACCAAGAGGGAACTTGTGGCGGAGATAGCCGCCGTGCTGTCTTTCTCTGCCTCCATAAACAACGACAAGGTAGGAGCCCTGTTCTTCTCTTCCAAGGTGGAGAAATTCATCCCGCCAAAGAAAGGCAGAAGCCATCTGCTTAGGATAATCTCCGAGCTGCTGGAATTCAAGCCGTCTCAGCCTGGAACAGACATTTCCGAAGCGCTGAGATTCCTTTCAAGGGCCATCAAGAAAAGATGTACAGCCTTCCTTCTCAGCGATTTGCTGGACGTTGACTCAAATGGCAAGCCTCGCTACGAGGATGCCCTGAAGCTCGCCGCTAACCGCCACGAGATATCAGCCATCAACATCTATGACCCGAGAGAAAGGGAGATTCCAGACCTCGGTCTTGTGAGGGTAAGGGATGCCGAAACCGGAGCGGAAGGATGGATAGACACCTCCAGCCGCAGCGTCCGCGACAGTTACTCCAGGTGGAGCCGCACGGTTCTGGATTCCGCCCAGAGACTGTTCAACCGCTACAAGGTAGATACCGTAAGCATTTCTACCGACGACGATTACGTAAAAAGCCTGATAGCATTTTTCAAGAATAAATGAGAAAGATATTATTGATATTGGCAATAGCCCTTGCAGGCACCTCCTGGGGTCAGCGGCTGGACAAATCCACTCTTTCCGCAGACTCCCTTCTGGTAGGAGACCAGGTCGTTTGGACTCTGGACTTTTCCGTTCCGGAAGGCAAGATGCTTGCCGTTGCCCCTTATTCAGAGATACTTGCAAGAGACACCTCCATAAAAGGATCTGTTGAGGTGGTCAGAGACTTTGAGCTGGACACCTTGAGCGTGAAGAAGAATCTGGCTCAGCTGAGGGGAAGGATACTTCTGACCTCCTTCGACAGCGGAGCATTCCGTCTTCCTCCGCCTCTGATTCTGGTGGACAAAGACGGGAGCGGAGATGCTGATACGCTTAAAATAGATCCCAAGACTCTGTATGTTAATACAATACCAGTAGACACCGCCACTTTCAAGATGTACGACATCAAGCCTCAGGAGACTTATCCAGTTACTTTTAAGGAAGTGCTGCCGTGGATTCTTCTGGGAATAGGAATAGCCGTCCTGATTTGGGCCATAATCCGCTATTTCGAGATGAGGAGGAAAAACAAAGACTTCTTCGGGCGCAGCCTGGAATCCGATCCGCCTCACATAGTGGCCCTGAAGAAACTGGAGAAGATACGTACTGAGAAACTCTGGCAGAACGGAAAGGAGAAGCTTTTCTACACCGGCATCACAGACACCGTCAGGGAGTACATAGAAAAGCGTTACAGCGTCAGGGCTATGGAGCAGACTTCCACGGAGATAATGGAATCTCTGAAAGACAAGAAGATAGAAGAGAAGGTACTCAGCGATTTGGGGACTATGTTCTCCACGTCCGACCTTGTGAAGTTTGCAAAGCACACACCTGGGGCTGAGGAAAATGAAAAGGCAATACCTGCTGCAGTCAATTTCGTGAACTTCGCCTATATGCAGCAGCTGGAGGAGAATGAAGGCGAAAAGAAAATCGGGGAGGACAAGTAATGTTCTTTGAATATCCAAAACTACTGTGGTTGCTTGCACTGGTTCCCCTTGCCATATTGATATATGTATGGCGGGAGATAAAGGGCAGGCATCCTTATCTGACGGTTTCAGACATAACCCCGTGGAAACTCAGCGACCAGGGATTTCTCAAGAGAGTGGCAAGACACCTTCCATTCATTTTGAGATGCGTGGCCATTGCGGCTCTGATTCTGACCATTGCACGTCCGCGTTCGGCTTCCGAGCTGGAGAAAGTTTCCACGGAGGGAATAGACATAGTTCTTGGCATAGACGTTTCAACCAGTATGCTGGCAATGGACTTCAAGCCAGACAGAATCAACGCCGCAAAGCAGATTGCTATGGAGTTTGTGGCACAGAGGCCTGCTGACAGGATGGGAGTGGTTGTGTTTGCAGGAGAAAGCTACACTCAATGCCCGCTTACCACTGACCGCCAGACTCTTATCAATATGATGAAAGACATCAGCTGCGGAGTCATTGAAGACGGAACGGCCATAGGAAACGGCATAGCTACCGCTGTGGCCCGCCTGAAGGAATCCGATGCCAAGAGCAGGGTTGTGATTCTGCTCACCGATGGTGTTAACAACACCGGAGAGATTTCTCCGCAGATGGCTACGGAAATAGCAAAAACCTACGGCGTAAGGATTTACACTATTGGAATCGGCGCTATGGGAGAAGCCCCTTATCCGACCGATTACGGAATCCAGATGGTAAAGGTGGATATAGACGAGCCTCTGATGAAGCAGATAGCTGCCGATACCGGCGGCAAGTATTTCCGCGCAACAGACAACACCAAACTGGCCGAGATTTACGCCGAGATCAACAAGATGGAAAAGACAAGGACCATCGTTGATACTTATCCGCAGTACAAGGAGCTGTTCATGAGGTTTGCCCTGATAGCTCTTCTGGCTGTGATACTGGAAGTTATTATGAGATTGTTCACTAGGCATCTGCCTGATTAGAAAGGAGGGGATTATGTTACAATTTGCAAGACCTGTATTTCTTCTTTTCATATTGGCGATTCCGCTGTTCTATGTTTTTTACGCTTTTTACCGCAGAGGCAGGAACAGGCGGCTGAGACGTTTCGGTAATCCCGAGATGGTTTCATCTCTGATGCCTGAGCGTTCAAGCGCAAAAGGCTGGATTAGGCTTACCTGCTTCAGCCTGGCCTGGCTGTTCCTGATGCTGGGCCTTGCCCGTCCGCAGATAGGGGCAAAGCTCCGCGAGAGCAGTAATACCGGAAGCGAAATTATGGTGGCTCTGGACGTTTCAAACTCTATGAAGGCCAAGGATTATTCTCCTAACCGCCTGGAAAGGGCCAAGATGGACCTTTCTCGCCTTATGGACAAGCTGCACAGCGACAGGGTTGGCCTGGTGATCTTTGCCGGCGAGAGTTTTGTTCAGGTTCCTATTACCGCAGACTACGTTTCCGCCAAGATGTTCCTTTCCGGAATCAACACTTCATCTATCCCTGTACAGGGAACCGCAATCGGCAATGCCATAATGACTTGCGCCCAGAGCTTCTCTATGGAGGGAATGCAGGAAGAGGGCAACAAGGCCATAATCGTTATCAGCGACGGTGAAAACCACGAGGATGATGCCGTAGCTGCTGCCGAATACGCCCACAAAGCCGGCATCAACGTCTATTGCATAGGCGTGGGAACCCCTAGCGGAGAGCCTATTCCTGACGATGGCGGAGGCCTGATGAAAGACAAGGACGGCCAGATAGTGGTTACCAAACTCGACGAGGAGACCCTCAAGAGCATCGCTGAGGCTGGCGGCGGAATTTATGTCAGAGCTTCCGATACCAACTTTGGCCTCGGAGACATTGTAGAAAAGATTAGGGAACTGAAAAAGACATCATATCAGGAACTTGCGTTTGAGGAATACAACGAGCAGTTTATGTACTTCTTCGGAATTGCTCTTTTCTTCCTCGTTCTGGAGTTCTTGATCGGCGACAGGAAAATGAAAAAGAAACTTTTTGCAATACTGATACTTTTGTGCCTGACTTCTGTCCAGATGTCGGCTCAGGTGGACAAGCGCGATATCCGAAAGGGCAACCGCTATTTCAAGAAGGACAAATGGAAGCAGTCCGAGGTGGAATACCGCAAGGGTCTTCTGAAGGATTCTCTCTCAGTAAAAGGCAATTACAACCTCGGCAATGCGCTTTGGAAGCAGCAGGATGTTGAAGGCGCCGCCAAGGCTTATGCCGCAATTGCCGATACCGTTTCCAAACTTCCTTATTCCCCATCATGGAAAGGCTCCGTGAACAAGATGCCTGTTATGCCTGAAAACGTACAGGGCTCCATAGACGATCCGCTGCTTAAGATGCAGGGCAAAGACGATGCTTCATCCAAGTATTTCTTCAATCTTGGAAATATGATGCTGCAGGCCAAGCAGTACGACAAGGCGATGGAAGCCTACAGGCAGGCTCTTCTGCGCAATCCTTCAGATATGACGGCAAAGGCTAGTTACTCCTATGCACGCAAGATGATGCAGAACCAGCAGAACCAGCAGCAGAACCAACAGAACCAGCAAAATCAGCAGAATCAGGACCAGAATCAGGATCAGCAGCAGAACCAGGATCAGAACAAAGATCAGAATCAGGACCAGAACAAAGACCAGAATCAGGACCAGAACAAAGACCAGAACCAGGATCAGAACAAAGACCAGAACCAGGATCAGAACAAAGACCAGAATCAGGATCAGAACAAAGATCAGAATCAGGATCAGAACAAAGACCAGAATCAGGACCAGAACCAGGATCAAAACAAAGATCAGAATCAGGACCAGAATCAAGATCAGAACAATGATCAGAAGCAGGACCAGCAGAATCAGCCTCAGGGCGGGGGTTCTGACCAGAAGATGAGTTCACAGGCTGCAGCCCAGATGCTTCAGGCCATTCAGGACAAGGAGAAGGAGACACAGGAAAAAGTGAAAAAAGCCAAGGCCGTTGCTGCAAAGAAAAAGAAGAAAGACAAGAATTGGTAAATTTGCGTTTGCTGTAAATATGAAAAACGGATTATTGAGATTATCGCTGATTGTTTGCCTTATGCTGGGAGCCTCCTTTGCCTGGGGGCAGAACAGCTTCAAGGTTGAGGCTCCTAATGTGGTGGGGGAAGGCGAGAGGTTTTTAGTCAAGTTCATCGCCAGCGGAGAAGTGTCGGATTTCATCCGCCCGACTTTTTCAGGGGCGGATGTTATTGCCGGACCTTCTACTTCTACATCTTGGAGCACCACCATCATAAACGGCAAAAGGTCAAGCACCTATACATCTACCTATACTTATGTTCTGGAGGCTTCAGACCAGGAGGCGGTAACCGTTTCTTCTGCAAGCGCGGAGATTGAGGGAACCACTTATACCACCAAGCCTCTGAGCATAGAAATAGTCAAGGGGTCTTCTTCTTCACAGGCTTCTTCCCAGGGACAGCAGCAGTCTTCCGGTCAGCCGAGCGCTTCTTCTGCAGCCCAGAGCCAGACTCAGAGCCGCAGCCAGCAGGAGGATTATGACGATGATCCGGCAATTACCTACGGCAAGGCGGATTTGTTCCTCAGGCTAAGCCTGAACAAGACCAAGGTGTTCAAAGGAGAGCCTATTACGGCTGTACTGAAGATTTACACCAGAAGCAACATTGTGGGCTTTGAGGATATCAAATGGCCTGTATTCAACGGCTTCTGGAGCCAGGAAACAGAGGCTCCTCAGAACCTTAATTTCGTCAGGGAAAAGGTTGGAAACCAGATATACAACAGCGCTCTTATTCGCCGGTATATGCTTATGCCTCAGAAGAGCGGAACTCTTACCATAGATCCGGCGGAGATGGTCTGCCAGGTTGAGGTGGCATCCCGTGCAAGGGGAGGCCGAAGCATTCTGGACGACTTCTTTGATATGGTAGACAAGAACTATGTCAAGAAGCGCCTTTCAACCGGCAAGGTCACGGTTCACGTATCCGAGATTCCTAGCGGCGCTCCTTCCACTTTCGGCGGAGGAGTCGGCCGCCTGAATATGACGGCACGTCTTACAAAAGACAGCCTCAACGCCAATGAGGCCGCCTCGCTCATCGTTGAACTTTCAGGAAGCGGCAACCTCAACCTCATTGAGAATCCTGTGGTTTCATTCCCTCCTGATTTTGAAAGATACGACGCCAAGAGCACAAACAATTTCTCCAATTCAGCGGAGGGGTATTCAGGCAAGAAAACCATTGAGTATCCGTTTATTCCAAGAGGAGAGGGAGTTTACCAGATTCCTCCTATAGCTTATTCGTACTTTGACCTTGGGCAGAGACAGTACCGTACGCTTACCACAGATACCATAACTGTTAAGGTAGGCAAGGGCAAGAGTGAAAACACCGGAGGAATGTATATTCCTGCCACCCAGAAAACCGTAAGCAATCTCGGCGAGGACATCCGCTACATCAAGACCGGCATCCCATCTATGAAGGGAGAGAACTTCCTGGTTCTAAGGTGGATCTATTATGTGATTGCCGCCGTTCTTCTGGCTTTGGCCTTCCTGGCCGCAAAGCTTATGAAAGACCGTGCCGCTCTCCGCAAAGACGTTGTCCGCAGCCGCAACCGCAAGGCCAACAAGGTTGCCCGCCAGAGGCTGCGCCAGGCTCAGGCCTTCCTTTCCCAGAACAAGGTGCCGGAATTCTATGAGGAACTCCACAAGGCGATTCTGGGTTACACGGCAGACAAGCTGTCTATACAGAGGTCTGACCTTCAGAGGGATATAATTCAGGAGACTCTTCTTTCCAAGAGCGTTCCGCAGGAGGATGTGAGTGCCTTGATTGCTCTTCTGGACGATTGCGAGATGGTTCGCTATTCCCCAGAGGGAGCAGCCGGAGCAATGGACGCCCAGTACAGGAAAGCGGCAGAGCTTATTTCAGGATTCGAGAACAAATTGTAAAGGATATGGAGATGAAAAGGTTTTTACTCTCAATAGCGCTTGTAATTGTTTCTGCAGGACTGTTTGCCCAGGAATCACAGCAAACTCCGCAAACCCAGCCTCAGAGTCAGGCTTCCGTGTGGAAGAGCGCGGAGGACGCTTATTCCGTGGGAGATTTTGACGGCGCGATAAGGAATTACGAGGCTCTCTGCAAGGAGGGCGCGGTTTCTTCTTTTCTCTTTTACAATCTCGGAAACGCCTATTACCGCAGGGGAAGCGTTGGCAAAGCCATTCTCAATTATGAGAGAGCCCTCAAGCTTGATCCTGCAGACCAGGACATAAAGCACAACCTGGAAATGGCCAGAACCCATACTCTGGACAAGATAGACTCTGTTCCGCAGTTTATTTTGGTTGAGTGGGTAAGAAACCTGAGAAACAAGCTTTCTTCCAATGCCTGGGCAATTCTGTCTCTTGTTTTCCTTGCCCTGACTGCAGTCCTTATCCTGCTTTACAGGTTTGGCCGCTCCGCTTCATCAAGAAAAGTTTATTTCATTATCGCGATGGTTATGCTGGCCCTTACCTTGTTCAGTTTCCTCTTCTCTGTCAGCCTTGCCCGCCAGGCAAATGCCACGGATACGGCTATTGTGGTTGAGAACATCGGCAGCGTGAAAAGCTCTCCTGCCGCAGGAGGAAACAGCATCTTTGTACTCCACGAAGGAACCAGGGTAAAGATCCTTGAAAGTGTGGAGCAATGGACCAGGATTGAGATTCAGGATGGCCGCCAGGGCTGGATAAAAACCTCTGACATAGAAGTTATTTAAACCTGTATATATGAGTTTTAGGAAGTTGACGCTGACTGTGGCCGCATTGGTTGCGGCTGCAGGTTTTTTGTGTGCCCAGACAGTAAAGGACGGGACTTATTCCGGAATGAGGATTCCTTTGAAGGAAGACGGAAGCCTGAAGTTTGCCGTAATGAGCGATGTGCATATTTCCGTTGGAACGGCAAGCGAGTCCGGAACTCTGGAATGTGTGGAAGACATAAACAAGGATCCGGAGATTCAGTTTGTGCTTATAACGGGAGACATAGCAAACTTTGGCTCTGACGATGAGATACAGTCTGCAAAGAACATATTTGACCATCTTAAGATGCCGTGGTTCATAATTCCGGGCAACCACGATGCTACCTGGAGCGAGAGCGGAACCAATTCCTTTACCCGTATATTCGGATACGAAAGGTTTGAGTTTGAGGCAGGTGGAATAAAGTTCCTGGGAACGCCCTGCGGACCTAACATAAGGATGGCGCCTGCGCTGGTTCCAAGAGAAAGTATGCTGTGGCTCTCTGACCAGATTGGGAAGATGCCTTCTTCTCAGCCGCTTTTCTATGTGAACCATTATCCGCTGGACACGTCTTTGCTAAAGTATGACAATGTGCTGGAACTGCTTAAGACCAAGAACATACAGCTTGTATTCTCGGGCCACTGGCACGTGGACCAGGCAATGGAATACGAGGGTGTGCCGGGGGTAATTATCCGTTCCACCCTGGCAACTGCAAAAGGGGAGAAAGGCTATGTAATCGCTGAGCTGAAAGGCTCCCTCATTACTTTCAGAGACAAGATTGTGGGCAAGAAGCCTGGGAAGATCTGGTATGCTGTAAGGCTGAGCCAGGGAAAGGCTTTTCCTTCAGATGTGGTTTACGAGCATCCGAAAAATGACTTCAACGCCAGGTTCCCGGAGGTTAGGGAAGTGTGGAGATATGAGAACAATGCGGACATCGGCAGCGCGGCTGCTATTTGGAGGAAGAAGGGGCTTGTATTTCCAGGTGTTGGCTTCAATGCCCTGCCTTCAGTGGGCGGAGAAGTCAGGGAAGGGGATGTTGTGATATTCGCCGATGAAGCCGGAATGATTTACGGGCTGGATGCTGTTTCTGGCGTTAAGAAGTGGGAATTCAAGACGGAAGGAAAAATATTCTCTACTCCAGCTGTTTTTGGAGATTATGCTGTAGTTGGAAGTTCAGACAACAATATCTACTGCCTGAATCCGGAAAACGGCAAATTAAGGTGGAAATACACTTGCGCCAAGTCTGTACTCGGCAGCGCCAATATCTTCAAGGAAAAGGTCTATATCGGGGCTTCTGACGGGGTTTTCAGAGCTCTGAACCTTAAAGACGGAAAACTGGCGTGGAGCTATGACGGGATGAAGGGCTTTGTGGTAAGCCGCCCTTATGCGGACAAGGATCAGGTTGTTGTGGGCGACTGGGGAAACTGCCTTTATTCTTTTTCTCCTAAAAACGGAAAGGTGCAGTGGATATGGAAGACTCCAAAGAGCGTGAGGAATTACTCTCCGGCCCAGGTTTGGCCTGTAAAGAGCAAGGGAAAGATATTCATAGTCCTTCCGGACAGGATCAGCTATGCAATTGATGCTGCTAGCGGCAATACAGTTTCAAGCATTTACGGCGGAAGAGAAGCAATAGGACTTTCACCAGATGGACAGCAGTATTACATCAAGTGCATGAAAGATACCGTAAGGGCCTATTCTACAGACAATTTGAACACCGCCTGGCAGACAATCACGGAATACAGGTATGAAATATCCCCAACGCCAATTACGGTAAAAGAGAAGGCCGGAAAAGACGGAAAGGGGTTGCTATTCATAAGTACAGACAAGGGCAACGTTTTTGCCCTCAACTGCGCAGACGGGTCTGTGGCCTGGCAGCACAATGTTTCTGGAGCTCTTGTGAACTATGCTCTCCCTGTGGGTGACAAACAGCTTCTTGTTTCCACTATGGACGGAGTGATCTGTCTTCTGGAATACTGATTTGGGTGCTTAGGGGATTTTTCCGTATATTTGACATCCCAACCACTTAGAACACTTATGTTTACCCAGTCCGCCATAGATATCTTCCGCCGCAGCATTTCTGACTATCATATCAGGAACGATGTAGACACTCCAATTTCCAATCCTTATGAAGAGGGGTCAATAGAGAATTTGCTTTATCTGAAGAACTGGATAGATACAGTCCAGTGGCATCTGGAGGACATAATCAGAGATCCGGATATTTCTCCGGAAAAAGCCTTGGCCATAAAGCATAGGATAGACAGTTCCAACCAGGACAGGACAGATCTTGTGGAGAAGATAGACGACTGGTTTATGGCGAGTTGCAAAGATGTTCCTCTTGAGGATGGGGCGTCTATGAACACGGAAACTCCGGCCTGGGCAATAGACAGGCTGTCTATACTTCAGCTTAAGATCTATCACATGAAGGAAGAGTCTGAAAGATTAAGCGCCAGTCCTGAACACAGAAAAAAGTGCCGTGAGAAGCTTTCTGTTCTCCTTGACCAGAACAAGGATTTTTCCTCAGCGATAGAAACTCTTCTGGAAGACCTTCAGAGCGGGCGAAAGTATATGAAGCTTTACCGCCAGATGAAGATGTACAACGATCCTTCCACCAATCCGGTACTTTACAAAAAAGGTTGAAAAAGAGGCGCAACATATTGGCAATCCGCCTGTCGGCATTGGGAGACGTAGCCATTTCCGCGCCTCTGGTTAAGGAATATGCCCGCTGCAATCCTTCTATCCAGTTTTATATGATGAGCCAGCCAGCTTGCCGTCCGCTTTTTGGCGGAGTGGAGAACCTGCATTTCATTCCGGCGGACATAAAGAAAGTTTCTCCGGATTATTGCGGAGACCGCAAAGGCCTGAAGAGACTGGCTTCCCAGGTTGTCAATGAATACAAGATTACAGACATTGCCGATATTCACGGAGTTATAAGAAGCCGCACAATAGGCCTTTATGCCAGGCTGATGACTTTCTTCGGGATCAAATACAGGAGGATAGACAAGAGGCGCAAAGAGAGAAAACTTCTGTGCAGCGCGGAGAACAAGGTTCTTGCACCTATAACCCGCAGCCAAAGATGTATGGAAGAAGTTTTTGTGCGCATCGGGCTGGAAGACCTGGGTTTTGCCCTAAAAGATGGAGTTCTGCCGGCAAAGAAGAAAGATTCTCAGGGTTTCAGGATAGGAGTTGCTCCGTTTGCAAAGCATACTGGAAAGCAGTATCCCCTGAATCTTATGGAGAAAGTAATAGAGACTCTTTCCGGTAGAGAAAATACTGAGATTTTCCTTTACGGCGGTGGAGAAAAGGAAATTGCCTTGATGCGTCAGTGGGCTGAAAAATACCCTCATACGGCTTTGGCTTCTGGAAAGAACGACCTGGGAGGAGAAGTTTCTTCTATGGCAGCTCTGGACGTTATGCTAAGTATGGATTCAGCTAATATGCATCTGGCTTCACTGGCCGGAACTCCCGTGGTTTCCATTTGGGGCGCCACCCATCCGTTTGCCGGATTCTACGGTTGGAGGCAGAATCCTTCAAATGCTGTTCAGGCAGATCTGGCTTGCCGCCCTTGCTCTGTGTTCGGCAAAGAGCCTTGCAGCAGGGGAGACTATGCCTGCCTGAATATGATTTCTCCTGAAATGGTGTTGAATAAAATAGATGTAGTTCTCCATCTCTAATCCAATGAAAAAGATAGCTCTGGCAATAGTTTTCCTGTTTTCCTGCATTTGGGCTGATGCCCAGAAGCTGGATTACAACGCTGCCCTTGAATATGTGTTTGCAGACTACGAGTACAATGCTTCCCACAGCCAGATGGACAAGTCCCACACTGTTCACGCCGTGAGGCTGACGCCTGAGGTTGGCCTGTATCTGGAACAGAATCCTTCCGTTTTCCACAGGCTGAGAGCCGGAGTAGACCTTTTCCGCCAGATGGGAGAAGGGGTGGAAAACAAGGGGCTTTTCAAGGAAATCATATTCTACTACAATGCAGACGCTTTTCTTGGAAACGGAAGCCATTTTGAGGCTTACGCAGGATGTTTCCCTCGGCGATACGGAAACAGGAGCGCCTATGCGTTCACGGTTTTCACCAGCGACCTTATCTATCTGGATCCCAACATAGAAGGCTTTATGCTGAAGTATGATAATCCTCAGAAAGTGTCCGCAGAACTGATTCTGGACTGGCACAGCAAGAGGGGAGATGAAACTCATCCCCGTCGCAGAGAAAAAATAAGGATCCTCAGCAGCGGAAAATGGAATCTGGCTCCAAGGCTGGATCTGGGCTGGACAATGTCTCTTTACCATTACTCCATTTCCCACATCAGCGAAAACGTGGTGGATAACCATATGGTAAATCCGAGGCTGGAATGGAGTCCGGCCTCAGGCCTTCAGGAACTCAGGATAGAGACGGGAGCCCTTGTGTCTTATCATCGCGACAGAATTGTCTCTCACGACTTTAAGGTTCCTGCCGGTTTCTACTCCAGAGTGGTGGCCGGAAAGTGGAACGTATTTCTTGACAACCGCTTTTTTGCAGGGAAAGACCAGATGCCTTATTATGACGGCGGCTGGGATGATGAACCTTATGGCGAAAACGTCTACAAGGCTGAACTTGGATTTCATTTCCAGGGAAGGAATACAGGCTGGGTAGACTGGTTTACAGTAAGATACAATCCTCAGATTACGCCTTGGCTGAAAGGAGAGGCTGCGGCATCGCTGCATTTCGGCTCTCCATACAGAAAGGCGGAAGAGAAGTGCTACAACGTTTTTCACGGTTGGAGGTTCGCCTTCCGCCTTACTATGGATCTTGACTACCTGCGCCCAAGACCTAGGCGCAAGTAATCCCAAAATCTTTTAATCCTTGTCTTCTACCGTTATGCGGCAGGAGTTTGTATGTGCCGTGTACTCAGGCGCGTATGCGCACTGGATATTTGCAAGTCCGGCTTCGTACTCGCCGGCTCTGGAGGCTCTGTAATTGACTTCCAGAACATAGGTGCCCTTGCCCAGAGAGTAGAAGAAGAAGTTGGTAGCGGCGTCCTTGATTTCCTCGTAGTAGCCGGTTCCGCCTCCGTAATGGTAGCCGGATAGCTGAGTCATTGGCTCAAAGCAGGCGGCTCTCTGTTCCTTCAGCTGGACAAAGTCCATGCGGCGGTCTATCTTGATAACCATTCTTGCGGTAACAATGTCTCCGACCTTGATCTTTGCGCCATTGGCCAGAGGCTCAAGAGTGTAGGCCAGGGCTCCGTTATCAGTATTGCCGGTTTCGGAAACCTTGTTGACTCTCTTGACATAGAGTTCCTTAACAATGCTCATCTCCTTGCTCTGGTTGTCCTTAACGTTGGAGAGTTTCTCAAAGAAGGTGGCGTAGGCGGCTCCCCAGGCGATGCCTGCATCTTTCTTTTCTACGGTTATAGTGCGGGCGTCTATGGTCTTGTCGTCTGTGTAGGTCCTCTTGATGTAGTTGAGACCCGGAACAGGGGCGTTGCCTTCTTCGTCAGGCTTGTTGGTGGATACGGTCCTGTCTGCAAAGCTCAGGTCTGCAACGCCCTCGCTTGCCAGCCAGTTGTCTCCTCTTGCCAGAAGGGCGAAGACTGCGTCTGCGGTAAGGGCGGAAGTGCCCCACATCTGAGTCTGCTTCTGCTTCAGGAGCCAAATCTTCATCTCTTCCACTGTCTGCATATCACCTGCAACTTGGTCAAAGGCCTCGATTGCGGCAACCTGGGCGTTGAGGTTCAGGCTGCCCCAGCGGTAAGGATTCTCGTTGAAGGCAAAGAACATTCCCATCTCCTCTGAGCTGGTCAGATACTCTCTTATAGACTGGATATATTCGTCTGCGAGCTGCTGCTTTCCATTAGCCTTGAGGATTACAGCTGCCATACTCTTCTCCTGTATATCCTGGCTCTTAGGAACTTCGGCCACCTTGTTCAGGAAGAAGTTGTACATTGTCTGCCTGTTCTTAGGAACGATGTCGATAGGGGCCTTTCCGTCTGCCTGGGCTTCAAGTGCTACCAGGTAGAGATACTTGAGTATGAAGTAGGAAACTCCCTTGCTCTTGATCTTTTCCTTCTTGATCCAGTCATAGTCTTTCTGGGCCTGGCTGTGCATATAATGCATACCCTTGGAGTGCATCTCCATACGGGCCCCGGTAGGCTCTTCGCCTGTAAGTATCCTGAGCCTGATATCCTGCGTCAGGACATATTCAGTAATCCAAGGGCTGGATTCCATTCCCTTCCACCATGTCCATCCTCCGTCAGCCATCTGAAGGTCGCCGAGCTTCTTGACGGCCTTGTCCTGGATGTTCTTGATGTTCATCACATCAAAGAGGGTGGAGATCATCATCTTCTGGTCCTCTTCGCTCTTGGCTTCAAGAACCCACGGAGATTCAGCAAGGAGGATGTTCTTCAGCTCCTGGTTCTTCTGCAGGTTGCTAAGCAAGGTTTCCTTGTTCTGCCCGCTCTTCTTCCAGGCCTCGAACACGCTCTTGATCTTTGGCTGGGAGTTTGCAATTTTGCTTGCCAGAACGTTTGCGTAAAGGGCGTTGGTCCAGCAGATTGCGCAGTCGTCATCTGGCTCGGCGAGGCTTGGCAGCGCCTGAACTGCATACCAGGCAGGGTTGCCGGTAAACTCTATAGTCAGAGTCTTCTTTGTCGCCGATGGAGAATGGTGGTTGAAGAGTTTCTCAAGAGAGAATTCCTTCTTTTGGCCGCCTCTTACAGGGAGAGCAACGCTTTCAACCAGGCGTACCTTGTCGCTGAGCACTGCCAGAGAATGTTGCTCGCCGTCTGAGAATTCTCCTCCCTCAGCGATGATTCTCACTCCGATAACATCGTAGGTATCCTCAACCGGGAAGCTGAAGCTTACCTTGGAGGTTCTGCCGGCTGCGGCGCTTACTTTCTGGTTCTGTGTGTGGAATACTTTCTCGCTTGCCACGTCAAACAGCTCGAACTTAACGTTGGCCTCGATATCTTTGTCTGACAGGTTGATGAGTGATGAAGCTATGGTGGTTACGTCTCCGTTTCTGAGGAAGCGAGGCATGTTAGGGGATATCATAAAGTCTTTCTTGGCCTCTATCTCATCCTGCAAGTATCCGGTCTTAAGGTCCTTGGTATGGGCCATTGAGAGGAATCTCCAGCGGGTGAGGCTTTCCGGAAGGGTAAAGCTGATTGCCACATTTCCATCCTTGTCTGTTACCAGCTGAGGCAGGAAGAACGCAGTCTCATTGAAGTTGGTCCTGAGCTGAGGCTCCTGCTCCTCTTCCTTGTTTATGGTAGGAGCAATATCTTTAAACACTTCAGGATTTTCATCTGCAGCTTTTTCAAGTTCATCATCTTTAAGAGAATTGACACCTCTTATTCTCATTGATTCAGCAGGGGCTGCGGATTCTTCCACCATCATATAATCAACATTTACATTCCTTCCGGCGCCGGCGCCCAAGGCCTTGGTGTAGCGGGAGTAGCCTATACTTCTGACGACTAGGAGGTTAGCGATGTAGGTGAAAGAATCGAATTCCAGATTAGGCACATAAACGCTCCTGCCAGGAGAATATCTCATTCCAAAGAAAGATGATCCGGTACAGTTCCAGTTTGAGTATGTCACCCTGCGAGGGTAGTAGCGGTAAATTGTACTGAGGTAATGGCTTCTGATCTTGTCCAGAGAAGCGTCGTACATCAATGCCAGAAGTTCCGCGTCGGCTGGCTTTCCGTCCGGTCCTACAATGTTCATTGTCCACTGCTCTGCCTGTCCAGGAATCAAGGTGTTGCGGAATACGCTCCACTTGAGTTTCAGGTGGTTGTCAGGAATTGGCTTGGTTACGGAGTAGGACTGGTTGAAGAATTTGTCGTTTCTAACCATACGGAAGTTGATGCTTGCCCCGTCTTTGTATTCAGGAATGTAGGCAAAGTTCTTTTCCAGGATCTTGTCGCTGAGTCTGAATACTTTGCTTTCCACATTCTTGCCGTCTGAATAAACGTCCATATAGATTACGGCATCCTTGTGTGAGGTTCCGAACCAGATCTTGTCGCCGTCGCGGTAGGTCCACAGGTCCGTTCCTTCCAGAGGCTTTCCGTCCTTTACGGAGAACATTGAGAAGGAGGTCTGTCCCTCTGCCTTTTCTCCCTTGTCGTCAACGGCGGAGTACTCTATTATGTATTTTCCGGAAGGCAGGCTCTTCCAATCGTCCATTTTAACCGGTATATTGGACTGAACCTTTCCTTCCTTGACCTTATTGCCTTTTTCTCCGTTCTTGTCTGTGTAGACGGCGTAGGAAACTTCCTTGTCCAGCTCTGTTCCATCCAGATTGGTAACGCTCATCCTTATGGAGATTTCCTTTTCCTTGTCTATGGACTTGTCTATGCTGCAGCTGATTACAAGGCTCTTCTTTCCTACGTAAACGCTGGTTGAAGTGCTCTGTGTTTCTCCTGCTGTGTTGGTAACGTCTATCTTTACCTGATATGAGCAGTAGCTGCTGGAGTAGCGGGAGTTATCTTCCTCGTCTTCATCCAGAGGAACAAGTGTAACAGGAATTTTTACATTTCCCTGGCTGTCGGTCTTGGCTTCTCCCTCCTGGAGGATCTTTTCGTCTGCCATTCTCCACCAGCTCCACTTGCGGCGGATTACGGTATACTTGACATCTGCCTCATCCAGCGGAACTCCGGAGAAGGACTTGGCGTTTGCCTTAACCTCAATCTGGTCGCCGAACTTGTAGCTGCCTTCTATGCGGTCTGTCTTTACTTCAAAAGTAGGCCTCTTGTATTCCTCCACGCTAATGGTGCTGGCGTCATATGTAAAACCACTGCCCTGAACCTCAATCTTGTAAGTGCCCATAAGCCCTGATGTCGGAATCTGGAGAGATGTCTCAAAGGATCCGAAGGCGTTGGTCTTGACTTCTTTCTTGTCAACCTCCTCGCGGTTGTGGTTCTTGAGGATAACGGTAAAAGCTTTTTCTTCAAGCACTTTGCCCTCGTCTCCATTCTGGGTGTAGCAAATGCCTTTGACATAGACTATCTGGCCCGGGCGGTAGATAGACCTGTCGGTCAGAAGCTGGAGGTTTTCGCCTGAGTTGTTGTTATAATAGCCTCTGCCGTGATAAAGGCTGACAGAGGTCTTAGGCATATAGATATCATTGCCTTTCTCGGCATATATAATAACACTGTTGCCGTAGCCATCCATATCTTTCTCACTCTGGACAAATTCCAGTTTTCCGTCTTTTCCGCTGGTCTTTTCCAGTATCTGTCCTTTGCCTTTATTGCTGTAGTAAGGAGTTTTCTTGAGGAATACCTTGGCTCCTTCTATAGGCTGTCCGCTGATGCGGTCTACCACTATAACCTCCACGTTGTTGCTCTGGAAGTTGTTTGTCATCAGCTTCATCCGTCCCACTCTCATTACGTCCCAGCTGAAGATTTCCTCCTTGTCAGCAAGGGCCCTGCAGGTATAAACTCCAGGTTCTGCCGGAATATCAACTTGAATGGCTTTGCTGTCAGAAAGATAATCCTTAGGCCTTTCAAGAGCGTAGGTCTGGGAAGATATCATATGGCATTTAGCAAGATCTTCCTTCTTCAGCTTTCTCTTTTCCCCGTCGTTGATTATCTTTATTATAGATTCAGGAAGCTTGTAGATCACAATCTCCACCTTGTCAAGGTTTTTATGGCTGATATAAACTTCTTTCTTCTGCCCAGGATATGCGAAATCAGGCAGGGAGAAGTATACGTAAGGCTTCAGTATGTTTTCCTTGATTTCCTTCAGGTAGCTGCTCCTTTTGTAGGACGAGTAATTCTTGAGTCCCATATCGCAGTACTCCATAGCCTTGGACGGGTTATCATCCTCAAGCTTTTTGGCTAGCTCAATGAGAATTTCCGTGCAGGAAGGACTGGACTTAACCTTTTCGTCCATAAGGTCTTCCAGAGCCTTGATGTACTTGTTTTCATCGTCTCTTCCAGAAAGCCTTCTGTTCAGCATTTTCATCGATGAAATAATGTATCCGTCTATGTTGTCTGCCTTGTAATAGGAAACAATGGCTTGCTCCTCTATCTGGCGGATACGGTCGTTGATGGCCTTCTTGTCTTTGGCTACCCCGTTTGCCTGGCTGAGACTGGATATGGCCCTGGATGTCAGGATGTGCAGCAAATCGTGATTGTAGCGTTCCCCATCTTTGCGCTGTTCCACAAACGGCAGGAACTTGGAATTGTCCGCCTTCCTTAGCGCCTCAATGTCTGCAAGTGAGGCGTTCACGTTATTCAGGATGGTCTTGACGAACTTTACGCTGCCCCATTCCTTAACGTCCTGAGAGTCTTCTCCGCCTTCAACATTGGTGCGGCTGTTTATTCCCCAGGAATTCCAGTCTGCATAATTGGAATATATGGATGCTATGCAGCTGTGCAGCACCATCTTGGTTACAGGATCCTTTTCTTCCTTTGCCCAGCTCTCCAGTTCCCTGAGATTGGAGTAAAGGGTGTCTGGAGTGATGTCAGTCTTTTTGTCTACTCTGTAGAACCAGGCCTTGAGCAACTGTCCACGGTTGCCCTCTTTTTTGGCCTTAACGATAATCTTGTCACAGATTTCCACCACAGTCTTTGGGTGGTCTTTGTCGTCCGCCTCCTTTACCTGTTTCCAAAGCTGATTGTAGGAAACATCTTGTCCAAAAGCGGCCCCGAATCCTAAAAATGCCATTACTATAAGGATTAAGGTGAATAATTTGGTTTTCATAACCTAAGATTTTATTGTTCTCAAATTTACAAATCTCTTTTGACAATCCATTGCATATTTTGAGCAACGGACAAAGAAATCTTCTCAATAACTGTGCAGAAATATGAGATTTTTCCTCCGCGATGGGATTATTGATGAAAAAATGATGAAACTAGGCTTTGCGTTTCGGATTCTTGGGGAACCAGCCCTTGCGAACCCTTTCCCTCTGGTGGAATACTTCCAGAATGCCCCAGAAACTGGAGAAAGAAGCAACTCCGAGGATGGCGCTCCAGAAGATGCTTGGAGTAAGGCAGGCCCATACTCCGAACCCGATTCCGGCAATCAGGAACGCCCACCAGATCTTTACACCGAACCAGTATTCACCCTTAATAACAAAAGGATGAAAAATTCCAATTATCAGGAAAGATATGGCTCCTATGAGTATTCCGTGCCAGTTCATATCAGTCTTCCTGTTCGTAGTAATATGAATAGTCAATTCCCTTCATGAACAACTCGCGGTCGTTGATCTTGTCTGTAAGAGCCTGTTTGAGGAGAGCCTTGATGTCTTTGGGGTCATACTCGCTCTTTATCATTGCTTCCAGATACTCTTTCTTGTTTATCTTGCTCCAGTCCACGCAAAGCTTCAGCTCTTTCTTGAAGATAAGATCCAGCCAGATTCTGGTTGAACGCCCGTTCCCTTCCATAAACGGGTGAGCCATATTCATCTCCACGTATTTGTCCACGATTTGGTCAAATGTCTTTTGCGGCATCTTTTCTATCTTCGCCATCTCTCTGTGAAGGTATTCAGCCAGACAGAACAGGGTATTGCCCTTGTAAATCGATACCGTGCGTATTTTTCCGGCAAAATCATATAATCCGCCAAAAATGTAAGCGTGTATCTTCTGAAGAGCCATTACCCGTCCTACTTCATCATCCGCAATCAGGTTGCTTTCCCAGAAAGAATAAGCTTTTTTTCGGCTTTTTCCGTCAATGGTGTTGTCTGAATAGGTAAACCAGTCCAGAAAAGCAGATGTGTTTTTTGTTGGAAGTGTCTTGATTACAGCCTCAATGTCTTCTTGTGCAAAACAATCGGTGGCGTATCGTTTGCCGTCTGAAGAAGCTAATTTCAGTTGTATACATTTTGAATACAACTGGGCATATTTTGATTTTTGCCTGTTCTTGACAGTGCCCCAATAGACACGTGGACGCGGGCTTTTTGTTATTGCCGCAATTATGTCCACAATGGAGAAATACCATCTTTCTTCTTCGCTCCAGATGGCCCTTACCTCATGGTCCTTGTAGAACCTAATTGAAATCTTGTTGCTCATGTCCAAGTACAAATATAAGCAGAAAAACCAAGTATTTTGATATATTTGCAAGCCTTAATCAATGTGATTTTTAATGTTCACCGATATATTTGAAATGAAAACAAAAACCATCGGGATAAAGGCGGTTTTGCTGTCTATCTCCCTTCTTTTTTGCGGCCTGTCATATGGGCAGGACAATGGCTCCATTGCAGATCAGGAAGACACCATCAAGAAGTACTCGATTGAAGAGCTGTGGGTTGTGGATTCCCCTAAGGAGAGCAGGGTGCTGCGGAATCAGCCGGTCTCTTCTTCCATCCTCCAGAGGAAGGCGATGGAAGATAATAGGGTATTTTCAATGAAGAATTTGAGCGGAATAGTTCCAAACCTTTACATACCAGATTACGGAACAAAATACACGTCGTCAATCTATGTCAGGGGAATAGGATCCAGAATCAATTCTCCGGCTGTGGGAATCTATGTGGATGGAATACCTTATTTCGATAAGAGCGGATTTGACTTTGACTATTCAGACATTGAGAGAGTGGAGGTGCTAAGAGGCCCGCAGGGAACGCTTTACGGAAGGAATACTATGGGTGGGCTGATTAATTTGAAGACCAAGAGTCCGTTTGACTACTCAGGCACAGACCTGATGCTGAGCGCCGCAACCAAGAACAGCTACAGGGCGTCTGTTACCCATTACCACAGAATCAGCTCAAAGTTTGCTTTTTCTGCTGGAGGATTCTATGACTATACCGGTGGATTCTACAGGAATTTGTTTGACGGAAAGAAGATAGACAAAGGCTCCAGCGCGGGAGGAAGGATGCACGGCATAATCAAGCCGAATTCCAGCCTGTCGTTTGACTTGAATGTCAGCTACGAGTATGACGATGACGGAGGCTATCCATACGGAGCCTATGACAAGGCAACGGGGGAGTTTTCCAATCCTGATTACAATTTCAAGAGCACGTACAGAAGGAATATGGTCAATGCCGGCCTGATAACGGCGTATTCTCCCCAGAGTCTGAGAATAACCATCACGTCCACAACCGGATGGCAGTACCTGAAAGACCGTATGACAATGGATACGGATTATTCTCCGGCAGACCGTTTTACAATGAATCAGAACCAGCTGCAGAACACCATCAGCCAGGAGGTCATAGTCAAGGGCAAATGGAACGAGTTCTGGGGCGGAATGGATTTTTCAACAGGAGTCTCCGGCTTCTACCAGTGGAACCGCAACCGCACTCCGCTGACTTTTGGCTCTGCATTTATATCTGACCTTCAGGCCACTATGGATGCCGCTATGGCACGTTCACCGGTAAAGGTAAAGCTCACAGACGAGAGGATGGATGTTCCGGGGCTCTTCTATCTCCCTTCAAGCGGAGCCGCCCTTTTCCACCAGAGCGTGTTCAACGACATATTCGGAGCAAAGGGCCTGTCTGCCACCCTTGCCGTAAGGTTCGACTACGAGAAGGTAAAGATAGACTATGCCACTTCCTCGGCGATGAACTACCTTATGACAATGCCGGGCGGAAGAACCAGCGAAGGAAGCTACAATGTGGAGTATTTGGGAAAGCAGTATCAGGAATCGATGCCGGTGCTGCCGCGTCTGGCACTCAAGTACGACTTCAACTCCCGCAACAACATTTATATAATGACTGCAAAAGGCTATCGTGGAGGAGGTTTCAATATCCAGATGCTTAGCGACTATATGCAGGGAGACCTTCAGAAAAACGTGGGCACGCGGGAAAACGACGAGACCATAAATGAAGCTTTGCGCTACAAGCCTGAGTATTCCTGGAATCAGGAGCTGGGTGGGCATTTCACCAGCAAAGACTCAAGGCTTTCTGTGGACGCGAGCCTGTTCTATATGATGGTGAAGGACCAGCAGGTTTCCCGCTTTGTGGAAAGCGGAATGGGAAGATATACATCCAATGCCGGAAAAAGCCTCAGCTGGGGCGGGGAGATGTCTTTGATCTGCAATCCTGCATATGGACTGACCTTGATGGCGGATTACGGTTATACGAATGCAAAATTCACACGACACGAAGACTACAAAGACAAGTATGTGCCTTTTGCGCCAAAGCATACTCTCAGGCTTGCAGCCTCATATGATGTAGAATTGTCGCGGAGCAGCAAGGTTTCATTTGGAGCGGATTACACAGGACTTGGCAAGATATACTTTACAGAGGCAAACGACGTGAGCCAGAGTTTCTACGGTCTTCTTGGCGGAAGAATTACGTTCTCTTCCGGTAAAAAGAATACCTCCAGAAGCGGCTATGCGGGTCTGGAGGTTTCCCTTTGGTGCACGAACATCCTGAATAAGGATTACGCGCTATTTTATTTCGACAGCGGCGCTTCTGGCTTTATGCAGAGAGGCCGCGGACCTCATGCCGGATTGGACCTGAGACTTCGTTTCTGATTACTTGATCAGGCCTCTGGCTCTGAGCATTGCCTTAGGGTCCGGCTGGCTTCCCTTGAACATCTCGTACAGAACCATTGGCTCCTCGCTTCCGCCTTTCTCCAGGAAGGTCTTGCGGAACTTGGAGGCTACGGCCTTGTCGTAGATGCCTTGCTTAACAAAGTAATCAAAGGCGTCCTTGTCCAGAACCTCGCTCCATAGATAGCCGTAGTAACCGGCGTTGTAGCCGGAGTTGAAGATGTGGTTGAAATAGGTGGTGCGGTATCTTGGGATAATCTCCTTAATCAAGCCCATATCCTTGCAGACCTTGTCTTCAAAGGCCTTGATGTCAATTCCTTCCAGCTGTTCTTCTGTAAGCTCGTGCCATTTCATATCCAGGATGGAAGCGGCGCATAGCTCAGCAGTCATAAAGCCCTGGTTGAACTTGCGGGCATCGAGGATCTTGGCCACAAGGGAATCAGGGATAACTTCTCCAGTCTTGTAATGCTTGGCGTACTGGGCCAGGATTTCAGGCTGGAATGCCCAGTTTTCGTTGAACTGGGAGAAGGTTTCCACAAAGTCTCTTGTAACGCTGGTGCCGCTTACAGAAGGATAATGGCATTTGGTCAGAAGGCCGTGGAGGGCGTGTCCGAATTCGTGGAACATTGTCTCAACCTGGTCTATGGTCAAAAGGCCTGGAAGAGAATCGGTAGGGGCGTTGAAATTGGCAACGTTAACAATGATAGGACGTACTTCATTGCCGTCTTTGTCAACGTACTGGTCTCTGAAGTTATTCATCCAGGCTCCGCCTCTCTTGGTGCTTCTAGGGAAGTAATCGGTGAGGAAAATACCTAGCAGAGAGCCGTCTGCATCGGTGACCTTGAAGACGTCTACCTCCGGATTATACTTAGGCGCGTTTTCCAGCGGCTCAACGTTTATGCCGTAGAGAAGGTTGGCGGCGTAGAAGATTCCGTTGCGCACGTTTTCCATCTTGAAATACGGCTTGGTCTGTTCCTCGTCCAGGTCGTATTTGGCTTTGCGTACCTTTTCAGCGTAGTAGAACCAGTCCCACGGCTCTATCTTGCTGCCCTTAGGTAGCAGGCCAGCCTTGATGTCCTGATCCATTACCTTCTGCATATCTGCAACTTCTTCCTTGGTCTTGGCGTTGGCGGCTGCCATTATCTCGGCAAGGAAAGAGTCTACGGTCTGCGGATCGTGAGCCATCTTGTCATCCAGCTGGTAGGCTGCAAAGCTTTCAAATCCAAGAAGCTTGGCTTTCTTTGCCTTGAGTTTCAGAATTTCCAGGCAGATGGCCTTGTTGTCCAGAGAATCGCCGTGGTTGGCACGGTTGGAGTAAGCCTCAAACATAGCCTTGCGCCTCTCTCTGTCTGGGCAGCTTCCCATTTCTTCATAGTATGCCGATACAGGAATGCCGAACTTCTCCTTGAAGGCGTTGCTCTCTGCCAGAAGGTTGTCGCCGAATTTGTGCTGGGCATCGCGGAGGGCCTGGTTGATTCTCTTCATCTCTTCCTGGTCGGCTTCGTCCAGAGCTACGCCATTTCGGGTGAACCTTTCGTAGAGTTTCTTCAGAACCATCTGCTGCTCGCGGTCAAGATGGCTTTGGTCTGCATCATAGACAGCCTTCACCCTTTCAAAGAACTTTTTGTTCATGAATATCTCGTCCATATGTGCGGTCAGAAGCTTGTTGGCCTCGTCCTCAACTTTGTTCAGAGTTGAGTCAGCATCGGTCTCGGCGAGGTTGAAAAGCACTCCGCTGACTTTAGTAAGAAGCTGTCCTGAAAGGTCGTATGCGGCAATGGTATTAGCGAAGTTCGGAGTTTCCGGATTGTCAATAATGGCAGCAAGTTCTTTCTGGTGTTCCTCTATGCCTTTCTTGATGGCAGGAATGTAGTCTCCTGTCTTTATCTGCTCAAAAGGAGGAATTCCGTAAGGAGTGTTCCATTCTGAAAGGAACGGGTTCTTTTCTGAACAAGATGCTGCCAACATAATCAATGAAACAATTGCCAAAAATCTTTTCATAAAATTTTCTGTTTGTTTGCGGGTGTCTAAGGATCAACAATCTGCACCCCGTCCAAATCTATAAGCGTGAACTGGGCAGCTCCGCGATAGTTGGAAAGGATTCCGGTTACGTTAATCTTTTTGGAGCCGTTGAGAACATTCTCGTCCAGTTCAATGTCTGCAAACTTGGCGTATCCGCTGGTACGAATCTGGACTTCTGAAGAGCCCATTACAAAGTACTGGGTTACATAGGTGGCAACAGCTTCAATAGCATTATCTTTCCTGAGCTGTGCAACAGTCTTGCCTCCGTCTGCAGTAACTGCAGCATCCCAGATTCCGGAATCGAGATAAGCCTGCATCTTGTTCTTGCTCATAGCCCAAGTTGTTACGCCCCAGGTCTTGTCGCTGAGGAAAACCCTGTTGGCTGTGCTCTTCTTGTCTCCGTAAGGGTCTGGATAGAGAAGGGCAAATACCTCGTTTTTGTACTGTAGCCCGTTGAGAGTAACCAGCCTGTCCATATTCTCCTTCAGATAGAGTTCACTTTCTGAAAGAACAGCAGGCTTTACAGGGGTGTCCATCTTGCCTTTGATAATGTGAAGGTCTATGATTCTTTGCAGATCTATATATGTAGTCTCATATTCTCCAGATGGATCATCCAGGCCTACCTGAAGCATTCCTTCATAAGATCCAATAGTGAGTCCGTTCAGTTTTACAAATACCCACTGTCCAACGTGGTAGTCGTTATGGACGTTGGTCTTGCCTATTTTAATCTCTATAGCTCCGGTCTCATCTTGTAAATAGAAATAACGGTAAATATTGCCCGCCTGGTCTGAAGTGGTTACCTGGCCGCCAATTATGAGATCTTTCTCAATATGCAAAGGCTTGCCGGCGTACAGATCCTTTACTGCCGCAATAGTAATGTTGGCCTTGATATCCGGTACCGGAACTTCCTCCGGCTGGTCATATCCTAAGTTGACAATCGGGTCCCACTCAGAGCAGGATGCTGTCATAAAGGCGGCTGAGGCCAAAATCAATGAAATGACAAATATCTTTTTCATAGTTGCTCGCATTTAGAATCTGACATAGAAATTAATCATATAGTTCAGACCCGGCATATAGTAGTACTTAGGGTCGAACTTGTAGTAGCACTCCTTGCTAAGGGTGTTGTCAACCATACGGCTCTGCTCAAATCCGCCGGTCTTGACGTTCTTGTTGTTGAGCACGTTGTTTACGTTGATGTTAACTCCAATCTGGTATTTGCGGTGGAGATACCAGGACTTTCCTATGCTGAAGTTCACGATCCACGCTTTCTTGAACTTTTCCTGGGCGGCCATATAATCAACTTCGCCCGGAGTGATAATCTTGTCCGGACCTGCAGTTGCCATATCTGTCCTGAACAGAGGGTTCATAGCAAGGTAGGACTTGTCAAAGAAGTTAACGTTGGCATCCACAAACCAGTAATTCCTGTTGTAGGAAAGTCCCAGAGAGGAAGCCAGTTGAGGGGTTGAAGGAACATAGTGCTTCTGGTATTTTTCCACTATGTAATGGCCCTTGCCGTCTTTGATATAGTTGCCGTCTGCATCCATCTTGAATACAGGATGGCTCATCCAGTACGGAATCTTCACATTATCTACAATAATCTCAGTAGTGTTGTCGTAGGTCTGAGTCATCTGCGGGTTGGATGTGTAGATGTATTCGCCGTAGCTTGCAGCTCCCACGATGAACAGGCCACGCATAAAGATAGGCGCCTTGAATCCCATCTCAACACCCATATGCCTTTCGTCTATGCCGCTCATTGCAAAGTTGGTGAAGGTATTCTGGCTGTCGTCATAAAGGCTCATCACGTCTGTCTGGTCTTTGATCTTTGCGTAGAATCCTGTAATCCTGAAGTTCACGTGGTTGTTGTTCAGGGAGTAGGTGGCGTCTGCTGCATAAACTTTGGTCTTGTCCATCATCGGGATGAGGGTGTTTCTTGTCCTCGGCGATATAAATGCTTTGTTGAAGAACGGAGCCTCGGTGAAATAACCTCCGCTTACCTCGAACCTGTGGCCTCCCAGCAGGCTGTAGCTCAGAATAGCCTTGCCGGAATAGGTAGTAAAGTGCTTTTTCTCGCTATTTCCGTATGATGAGATGATATCTCCGTATCTGTCGTATCTGGTGAGCAATTCGCCGTTATAATAAATATCTGAGCCGTCTTCATTAGCCCCGGCAAAAAGCCCCTTGCGGTAAAGGCCTTCTCTCCAGAAACCGCTTCTCTTGACCTGCCCGGCAAAGCTGGCCCTGAGCCCTCTGTACCTGAAAGTCCAGTTCATCCAGCCTGTGTAATTCTGCACGTGGGCGTAGTAGTCGTAACCGTACTTGTCTCCCTTGTGGAGAATCTGAGCGTGACCGTGCTTGAAGAAGTAGTTGAGGTCGTTCTGGATCAGAGCCTCATTGGAAGCGTAGTCTCTTTCCGCAAAGTTGTCTATGTTAACAAAGTACTCTCCGCCAAGAAGGTCAGCGACTTTCTTGTAGTACTCCGTTTTGTTCCACTTGGCGTTTGCTCCGGCTGTAATAACCCACCATCTGAAGGCGTTCCACTTGAAGTTCAGGCCTACGTTGAGGTCTTTCTGGTCAACTCTTCTTTCCTCTTGCACATACTTAGAACGAAGGCCGTCTGCCGTTCTGCTGTTCTTGTTCACCTCGTAGAGCCTGTCCCAGTTAACCTGGGTTATAGACTTAATGTTCTGTTCCCAAGAGTCTTTTGCCCACAAATACTTCTGGATGTTGATACGGTTGTAGTCCTCGTTGTCCATCAGGAAGTAAGAAGGCAGATTGCGGTAGTAGTCTGGCCTAGGGTCTGCTGCGTCATACCAGTCCAGAGCCGTGTAGCCATTCTTTCCGAATCTGTAAAGAGTGGTCAGCGATGCCTTGAAACGGTCTGAAGGAGTAAAGTCATACTTCAGGATTGCGATAGGCTCGTGAGTCCTCCTTTCCCTTGCATTGCGCCTCTTGCCGTTCTGGTATCCCCAGTTGGAGTTGTACATATTGTCTTTCATCAGGTCGTAAACCTCCTGGGTAGAAGCGTTCTGCGCTCCTCTTGTTCCTGGGGTTCCCATAAAGGTGAAACCAATGCGGTGAGTTCTGGCGAAGGCTTTCTCTACGCCTACGTAATAGCCGAATGAACGGTAGAACACACCGTTTATCCAGTCGTTGCCGCCAAGCCTAGCGGAAACGCTGAAGGCGTAGCTCCAGCCGTTGTCCATCACACCGGAAGCGTAGGTGAGCATAAGCCTTAGCCTGTAAAGGCTGCTGTTAGTCATTGCGCTTGCCCTCCATCCCTTTCGGATATTTGAAGCGTTAGCCGGAATGTTTGTCAGGCCGTTGTATCCGCCGAATCCGTAATCAGAAATCTCGCCTCCGTTTACAGTGTACTTGGTTCTGGTCGCCTCGTTCAGTCCGCTCCAAAGTGAGAACGGAGAGAAGCCGGTTATGGCGTCGTTCATCTTTATGCCTGCAAGATAAACGTCTTGAGCCTCGCTGTTGAAGCCTCTGGTCTTGAACCTGATAGACGAGAAGTTGTAGCCTGCCTGGTTGTTGAATACGTCGTTCTGGCCATAGAGGATTGTAGGGCTGTCCTGGTAACCGGAATCTTCCAGGTCTATGTCTATGTGCTCATCATCAGACGTGGTTTCGTTCTGGCGGATAATAGGGTAGACGGAAATCGTGAACATGTCTTTGACATATCCGTTGTTGACGGTTACGTTCACTCTTGTGGTAACATAGTTGTCTGCAGCTATGACCAAAGTGTAAACTCCGTCTTTAAGGTCGGGAATCAGGAAGTTTCCGTCTGAATCAGTGTTTGCCGTGGCAACGCGTTCCGTTCCGCTGAGAAGCATAAGTCTAGCGTCAAAAATCGGAGACCGGTCCGTTCGGTTGATTACCGTTCCCTTAACGCCGCCGGTAGGTGTCTGAGCCCAGGCAAGAGCCGAACACATCAAAACGGCTAAAATCAAGGAAATTTTCTTTAGCATATCTTTATTTTTTATTTGTTACAACTATATAGGTAGGGTAGTGGTCGCTGTAGCCTCCCACAAAGGCGCCGTTAGAGAAAGTCCTGAAAGGCACGTCTTTGTACTGGCCTTCTTCAGTAGTCATCCAAGGCTTGTGGAAAATCCTGCCGTAGAATTTCTTCCTCACGATAGGTATAATCCTCAGCGTGCCTTCCTTGGCCTTGGCCAAATTGTGGTTGACCAGCAGGATATCGTAGATATTCCAGGCTCCCTGATAGGCCAGGGAACCGTATCCCGCCTTCAGCATAGACAGGAACGGAGAGAAAAAGTCTCCTTCTCCAACGTCTTCTATGTTTTCCTTTCCGTGCATAAAGACAGTCATGCTCTCGTCGTCAGGATTGTCGTTCATATCTCCCATAACAACAATCTTGATGTCCGGAAACTCTTTCATCAGTTGGCTAGCCCTCTTGTAAATGATTTCAGCTCCGCGGCTTCTGAGATCTCCTCCCTTGCCTCCGATTCTGGAAGGAAGGTGGGCAACAAAGAATGCAAACATCTCTCCTCCAAGAAGACCCCTAACCATCAGTATGTCTCTTGTTCTGAATACTGACTTGGAAATAGAATCCATATCAAAGACAATGGTTTCTGAATTGAAGTCAAAAGGAATGCTCTCCTCGTCCAGAACCTCGAACTTTCTTGGCTGATACAGAAGTCCAACGTCTACTCCTCTGTTGTCTGGACCATCAAAATGAGCTATCATATATCCGGCATCAGCAATCTGAGGGTCGTTGACCAGATCCTCAAGAACGTGCCTGTTCTCAATCTCGCTCACACCCAACACAGCGTGATAGACGGAATTTTCGTCTTTCATCGCCTTGATGACTTTTGCCATATTGTGGATCTTTTTCTGATACTTTACGTCGGTCCACTCGTTTGCTCCGTCCGGCAGGTACTCAAAGTCGTTCTTGCCGTCGTCGTGGTATGTGTCAAAAAGGTTTTCCAGATTGTAAAAGCCGATTACAAACGTGTATTTCTTGGCCTGTCCCCTAAGCGGGAGAGAGGAGAGAATCAATGCGGCTGTAACGGCCAGTATATTGTATAAAAGTAGTTTTTTCATATCGCGAGTCTTTTACCACCAGTAAGATACTTTAGTAGGGTCTTCCGCCTCCACCTGGTCAGCAACGCTCTTTCCTGCAACTTTTTCCAGATTAGGGAAAAGGTCAAGCCCGAGCTTGGATTCCAGAGCGTCTATGCTCATAACTACTTCTGTATTGGTTTTGTCTATGTTGGAGTAGCTGTAGGCTTTGTGCTCAAAGTACATTCCAAGTCCCATATAGCCGCTGTAGCCCAGAGTGCTGCCTTTCATATAGCGGATTACTGCCTTATAATATGCCACAGGAACCGTCACGGCCTTGCCGTTGTTGTCATAGGCCTTCTTGGAACTTCCTTTGACAACGCAGCCCGTAACCACATAAAGCGTGTCGCAGCTTGTAGACCATCCTCTTACCAAACTCTCTGCCGTTGCCCAGATCTTGCCGTTGAAAGAATTCATCTGAGGCGTCATATTGGTGTAATAGAATGTTTTCACGTTCTCTGCATAAGTAAGCCTGTCTGCAGACGGCAGCTGATGGCCTCTGTCATAGCTTCCCTTGTAAGCGGAAGACAGCAAAGGCTGTTCAGAAGAAGACAGCTTAGGATCATATCCCCACGCATCTGTTCTGCTGCCGGAACCTATCAGGCTCTTGTTAAGAGGATAGGCTACCCAATTGGCTACCTGGTCAGTAGCATTCCAGTCATAAGAGAAGCTCCTGAGACTCTTGGAGTCAAAATTATGGGAAACGAACTTGTGTCCAGTTCCGGTCTGGAGGGCCGGAAGTTCAATCCATCCCGGGTTGACAGCAACAGGAGTGCTTTCCTTTCCTTTCTGGGTAAGAGTTGCGGTTGCACTCTTCCCCGAGCTAACCAAAGTTACTACAGCCTGCCTAGGAGAAGAAGACGTATTCTCTTCATAGGTGACTGAAGCCGTGGCGTTTCCGCTGCCGTTAGACTGGCTGACCTTCAGCCAGCTTACGGAAGAGTTCAGAGTCCAGCTTCCACTAGCTGAGATGCTAATGAACTGGCTTCCCTTGGCAGCCTCAACAGTAGAGGAAGTGAAAGACACTGATACCACGGCATCTGGCTTTATAGGGTCGGAACCCTTGCTGCCGCCTCCGCCGCCGCAGGCGCCCGCCAGCAACATCAGTGTTGCAAGCGGGGCTGCTAGCAGTATGTATCTAAATCTTTTCACGGTTATTCAAATTCAACTGTGATTTTCTTAATCCTAACTTGTGCTGTAGAAGCATTGGCAATCCAAGGCGCTCCGGCGGTTCCGGTCCAGGTTATGGTAGTGCCTGAAGCTGTGGCTGTTCCGCTTGCAGGGGAAGTAACAGTCATATTGGAACTGTAGTTTGCTCCGGTCGCTTCAAGAACCACTTTCTTTATCTTCTTGCTTTGGTCAAGAGGAGTGATCACAAGCACTGAATACTTGTAAACCCTTATATGGTCTGCAGAGGCCGTTACAGGAGCAGTGGTGCTGGTGTTCTTGTAATATGCTACCTTCATCGTATTGTCTGAGGCTGAGAAGCCTGCTCCGTAGGTGTTGTCTGTTTCCTCAACCCAGGTCTGGTTGCTTGAGCCAATGGTCCAGCTGTAGGAATTGCCAGAGTCGTCACCTCCAGGATTATCGTCTCCGCCTGTAGGGTCATCGTCACCGCTCGGAGTTGTGCCGCCGTCTACCCTTTCGTAAAGCTCAGGCCTTAGGGCTCCGTCCTGAGCAGAGTCATAAACTCCCCAAGATGAGTGAGTTGTGCTGTACTGCATCCACTTGTTGTTGGAGTAGTTTGCAATCAGCAATCCAGAAGCTGTTGCATCAGCCTTAACAGTCCAGTACTGGCCTTCAGTAGGGTTGGCGTCCACATTGCAGCTGGTGTAAGTACCCTTCATATAGAGGTATCTTCCGTCTTTCTGCTTGATAGTATATACAGGATTGTCTGAAGTGCTTCCAGGAAGCTGAACCTCCGTGAATGTGAACTCGTTCTCATCAGAACTCAAGGTAATTTCATCGTTTGAGGCGGTTACTGCAACCTTAGGCAGATATCCGTATGTCTTGTTAGATGGAACAGGGCCTGCGGCAACGGTTCCGTCTGTAGTTACTATCAGATAAGCCTTTCCGCTGGTTACCCTTTGAACTTTCTTGTACTTGTATTCTGTGGTAGGACCTGGAGGAGTAGGGTCGTCATCCAGGACAACGCCGCGCTCGAAGTCTATGCTTGTTCCAGCTTCTTCTGATACCACTACCTTGAAGTCATCCAGACGGTAAGCGCTGGCTACGTCTGCCTGTATGCGGAAGAACAGTTTGTCTGTTCCCTGAGGTACGGTGATGGTGGTTGAAGCCTCGTCCCATCTGCCGCTCTTCAGGCCGTTAGGGAATGTATATGTAAGTTCAACCCACTTGATAGTGTCTTTTCCAACGTAAACGTGGAATTCCTGAGGGTTGAAGTTGCTGTCTCCCTGGTTGACATACTTTTCGCTTCCGAAGGTAATCTTGTAATTTGCCTGTTCAGCAATGGTTGCAATATCCTTTATCTTGAACATTCCGTCGCTTCCGAAGAACAGGTTGTTGACTCCAGAACCGGCATAGTCTGAATAAGAACCGTCAGATGCGCTGTTAGCTCTTACAGTTATTCCTTTGTTGTAATATGTTACGTTGGCAGCGCCTTCTCCCTCGTGATTGATCCAGCAGTCGCTCTGGTCTGTAAATGGCCAGCTAGTTCCGCTTCCGTAGGTCTGAGTAGCCTTTTCCTTATCAAAGTTGTTGAAGTAAACCACGGTTCCGCCCACTGAGCCTCCGTCTGGATTTACTCCGTTCTCAAAGTCGAGAGGAGTTCCAGCGGTGGTGGAGACGCTCAGGTTAACGTCATCGAGACGATATGCGCTGGCTACGTCTACCTTATAATATACGCAGAGGGTTGTGGTTCCTTCCGGAATCGTGAACACTGTTGAGGCCAGATCCCATCTTCCGTCTTTAAATCCGTTAGGGAAAGCGTATTCAACCTCAACCATATGGTCTGGGTCAGAACCTACCCATACGTGGAACTCTGCAGGATTGAATACAGATGATCCCTGAGCCATATATTTTTCAGAACCAAAGCTCAGCGAATAGTTTACTCCCTTGCCGGTAATGTCTATGTTGGCAATCTTGAAAGCTCCCTTGGAACCAAAGAACATATTGTTGACTCCGGAACCAGAGTAGTCTGAATAGTTTCCGTTGGAGTTGCTGTTGTTCCTGATACTAAGGCCATTAGTGGTGTAGGCAATGTTCTCAATACCAGAACCTTCTTCGTTCTTCCAGCAATCGCTCTGGTCTGTGTAAGGCCAGCTGTTGCCGGTGCCGTAAGTCTGGGTTGCGGCTTCCTTGTCAAAGTTGTTCTTGTAGATAATCAGGTCTTCAGGATCTCCCCATTCTCCTTTCTGCTTGACGGTTATGGTCCTGTAGTCATAGTCGATGGAAACCTTGAACTGGGCAGTCCTGTCAAAGGAGTCGTTGTTCAGTACGGTAACAGTGATTTCCTGCGGCTCTGTAGTGGCCAGACCGTATGAAGGAAATACGTTAATCCACTCCTGGTCGTAGTCTATGTGCCAAAGCCTGTTGGCAGAAAGAGTAAAAGTCTTAGAAGACGCTCCGGCCTCAAAAACCAGAACCGCATCCTGAGACAGGCCATCCAAATCTATGAACGGCATGTCCTGATGGTCTTCCTGTGCACATCCGGCAGCCAGCAAGGCGCCAGAGATGATCGTCAGAAGTAATGCTTTAAGTCTCATAAGTGTGTGTGTTGTATAATTATTTTGTTATTTCTTTGCCATTAGTATCTCTTTCATTTTCTGCATGCCCACAGTGGCCTTCTCCTTTATGTGGGTGAATCCCACGCTAGAGGAGACGTCCTTTGGGTCTATCAGGTAAATCTCTGTGCCTGGCCTGGTATAGTAAATCAGCCCCGCAGCAGGATAAACTGCAAGACTTGTGCCTATTACTATCATAATGTCTGCCTGCCGCACGGCCTTTTCGGCCTTTTCTAGTTCAGGCACGGCCTCTCCGAACCAGACTATGTGAGGGCGGACCTGCTGCCCTTTTGGTGTAAGGTCACCGATTTCAATATCGTCATAGCCAATAGGGTAGGCACTGTAATAGTCATCAAATTCGCCTCTTGCCTTGGTCAGCTCTCCGTGAAGGTGGATTATATTTGATGAACCAGCCCTTTCGTGGAGGTCGTCTATATTCTGGGTGGCTACGGTAACTTCAAAATCCTTTTCCAGCTCTGCGACAATTTTATGGGCAAGGTTGGGCTCGCAGCCTTTCAAACTTCTCCTTCTCTGATTATAGAAATCAAGCATAAGAGCCTTGCGCCCATAGACATACCAGCTGTCCGAGGTTGCAACCTGCTCTACAGGGTAGTTCTCCCATAGTCCGTTGCTATCTCTGAAAGTGCTTATTCCGCTTTCAGCGCTTATTCCAGCTCCAGTAAGTACCGCTATCTTTTTCATAATCAGTTGTTGTCGTTGAAGAAATAATTCTTAAACCAAAGCTTCAGCAGAGAATCGTTGAACTCAATAGTGTTCTTAGAGACAAAAGTCACCACTTCCTTCTTCATCAGGGCTTCCTTCAGCCTGTTCACGTTGGCGGAAGAGTTAAGCCCATATTTTTCAAGCACTTCTGTCTTGGAAAAACGCCTCTCCCCGTCCAGTATAGCCCTTATGAGCTGAAGCTGGTGAGTGCTCAATCCATAGATTGTGTTGTGGAGTTCGTAGTCGTACATGCTCAGCAGATATCTCAGGCTACGCTGGTAAATCTCCGGCGTAAGCTCCTTGTCTGTAAGCAGATAGCAAATCTCGGCCAGATGCTGTGTGTACCACGGGTCTCCTTCCAGCGTGTCAAACATCAGAAGCGCGTCTTTCTGCGAGCATACTTTCCCATTGTCTGCAAAGCACTTGCAGATGAAATCGGCGAACACCTTCCTGTTGACTGGCTTTATAGGGATTTCGGTTACCAGATTGCGGAAGAAATGCATCTCTTCAAATATGGAATACATAGCGTTACGCTTGTCTCCGGTAATTATGAAAGACACATCCTTTGCCTCAGCGAAAGCTCCTTCAAGCATATTGAGAACCTTCATGGGCTTGTCGAACAGCAGGATATCCTGGAATTGCTGGAAATAGACCACCAGGTGAACTCCTTTCAGCCTGGCGGCCGATTGAGGAAACTTCAGAAGAGTCTTTATCTGCCTGTCTGTCAGGACGTCTTTAGAAGCTGGATCCAGCGGGATATTCTTCAGCAGGGTGGAATAAGCCTTCTGCTGCTCTTCCTCGTTAAAAAGGGTACGAGAGACGCTGCGCGCCAGGCGCCTTAGCAATTTGTCTATGTGGCGGATGTTGAAAAGGTCGAACTTGCAGACCGCAATTCCTTCTTTTTCAAGGTCCATTCCCTTGAGGGCATTATGCACGATGGATCTCTTGCCGATCTTTGGCGGGCCGTAGAGCAAGGCGTTCTTGCGGGAGGAAATCAGCTTCTGGAGCCTGGAAACCTCCTTCTCCCTGCCTACAAACCGCTGGCCGGTTACGATATCATTATATTCGAATGGCGACAGATACTCCATCTTTCAATGCATAGGGACACAAATTTAATCAAAAATTTTGTTTTTTCCTGCCAAATACACTACTTTTGCCTCCCCAAATGAAAGAAGGCAGTGGAGCTTTTTATAAGAGCCTGCAAGTCAGGCCGCTTGCTGTCAAAACCAAAATGTGTTTTAGTTATGTACGCAATTGTAGACATTGCAGGTCAGCAGTTTAAGGTTGAGGCCGGAAAGAAGATCTACGTTCATCGTCTTGCAGACGAGGTAGGCTCTACCGTAACCTTTGACAAGGTCCTGCTGACAGACAACGACGGAGCAGTAACAGTCGGAACTCCGTATGTTGAGGGTGCGGCCGTAAAGGCCAAAGTGCTTGAGCACCTTAAAGGTAACAAGGTTATCGTATTCAAGAAGATCGCCCACAAGGGATTCGACAAGAAGAACGGACACCGTCAGTACCTTACCAGACTGGAAATTGAATCAATCGCTTAAAGTAAAAGATTATGGCACACAAGAAAGGTGTAGGTAGTTCCAAGAACGGCCGCGAATCACAGAGCAAAAGACTTGGCCTGAAGATTTCAGGCGGTTCTCTTTGCAAGGCCGGCAACATTCTGGTACGCCAGAGAGGTACACAGCACTATCCGGGCAAGAACGTGGGAATGGGCAAAGACCATACTCTTTTTGCTTTGACGGATGGAATCGTTACCTTCACGGTAAAGTCAGAAGGCAAGTCCTATGTATCGGTAGTTCCTAAGGAAGAGGCAAAGAGCTAATCCCGGGTTTACCGCATAGAGAAAATCTGAGAAGGCGCCCTTTGCTTTACAGGGCGCCTTTTGTTTTGAAATCAAAAAATAAAGTATAGACAAATATGTTAGAGCTTAAATTATTGCGCCAGCAGCCGGATTTCGTTGTAGAAAGGCTTGCCGTAAAGAATTTTAACGCAAAGCAGATAGTAGCCGAGATTCTGGACATAGACTCCCAGAGGCGCAGCATCCAGACTCAGCTGGATGGTAACCTCTCTCGCCAGAATCAGGCCGCCAAGAGCATCGGCCTGCTGATGAAAGAGGGAAAGAGAGAAGAGGCTGAGGCTGCAAAGAAAGAGGTCGCTGAGCTTAAAAACGCTTCAGCCGAGCTTCAGCAGAAGCTGGATAGCCTCCAGAAGGAGCAGACAGAGAAACTGGTTCTCCTGCCTAATCTTCCTTGCGACATTGTTCCGGAAGGAAAGAGCGCTGAAGATAACGTCGTAGTAAAGGAAGGAGGCCACAAAGCAGTTCTTCCTCCAAACGCAAAGCCTCACTGGGAACTGGCCAAAGATCTGGGCATCATAGACTTTGACCTTGGAGTCAAGCTCACCGGAGCCGGTTTCCCAGTTTACATTGGCAAAGGAGCCAAAATCCAGAGGGCTCTGATAGCCTACTTCCTGGACCGCAACACCAAGGCCGGCTACCTTGAAGTTCAGCCGCCGCTTGTTGTGAACGAGGATTCAGCCTTTGCCACTGGCCAGCTGCCTGACAAAGGAGAGCAGATGTATTATATAGGTCTAGACAAGTTCTATATGATTCCTACTGCTGAGGTTCCTGTTACCAACATCTACAGAGACTGCATAGTTCCAAAGAAGAACTTCCCGATCAAGATGACCGCTTACACCCAGTGCTTCAGGCGCGAGGCCGGCTCTTACGGCAAAGACGTAAGGGGCCTTAACCGTCTGCACCAGTTCGACAAAGTGGAAATCGTTCAGCTTGCTCTTCCGGAAGAGTCCTATAAGGCTCTGGACGGAATGGTAGCTCACGTAGAGTCTCTGGTTCAGGAACTCGGACTTCCTTACAGGATTCTCCGCCTTTGCGGTGGAGATATGAGCTTTACCTCAGCCATTACCTATGATTTTGAAGTTTACAGCCAAGCCCAGGGCCGCTGGCTGGAAGTTAGCTCCGTATCTAACTTTGAGACTTATCAGGCAAACCGTATGCGTCTCCGTTTCAAAGACGATGACGGCAAGATACGTCTTGCCCATACCCTGAACGGAAGCTCCCTTGCCCTGCCTAGAATACTGGCATCTATTTTGGAGGACAACCAGACAGAAGACGGAAGAATCAGGGTCCCTGACTGCCTGAGACCATATACCGGCTTTGACTATATAGATTAAGGAGTCAGATGGCGGACCAGAAAGTTATATTGGGAATAGACCCCGGGACCAGAATCCTTGGTTTCGGGGTCATTTCCGTAACTGGACGCAAAGCCCGCCTGAAGGAGCTGGGAGTAGTAAACCTCAAGAAGGAAGAAACGCATTTTCTTGTCCTTCAGAGGATTCTGTCGGAAATCTCCAAGCTCATACGTAAATACCGCCCGGACGAAATGGCCATTGAAGCGCCTTTCTACGGAAAGAACCCGCAGACTATGCTCAAGCTCGGAAGGGCCCAGGGAGCTGCCATTGCCGCAGCCCTTTTGAAAGACATACCTATTTATGAATATGCTCCTACCAGCGTCAAACTGGCTGTTACCGGAAAAGGCTCCGCTTCAAAGGAACAGGTCTCAGCGATGGTGCAGAGCATACTCAGTTTCAGCTGTGATGTAAAATATCTGGATGCCACAGATGCGGTGGCCATTGCCCTCTGCCATTTCCTGAGCAGCGGATCCATCACATCAAAGGCCCAGACGGAGGATATCCGCACCCGACTTTCCGCTTCCTCCTCCAAAAAAGCTTCCGCACTGAGCCGCAGAGTGGGCAAGGCTGGAGCCGAAAACATAAAGAGCGCAGGTCACAAATCCAGCTGGAGTGACTTTATAAAGTCAAATCCTGGACGGACAATAAAAAGTGTCAAAAGTTCCCAAAAATCGTAACTTTACTTTTGCCTTTGTTTTCCGTCTAAAACGTTGTTAATTGATTTTTATGAAGAAGATATTTTTATACTTTTCCCTGATTGCAGCGCTGGTTATTCTGGCGGGCAACAGGAGTTATTCCCAGAACTCTTTGAAAGTCACGGTTCTGGACAGCGCGTCAAAAGCGCCGGTAGAATTCGCCACAATGAGCATCAAGTATATTGGCGAGGCTCAGGCAAAGCGTTATGCCCTGACAGACTCCACTGGAGTTGCAGTTATTCCCAACCCTCCGGTTGGAAGGGCAAATGTTTTGATAGAGTGCGTAGGCTACAGGCAGCATACCCAGGTTTTTGACGTCCACAAGGGTGCTAACGATATTGGAACGGTATACCTTAACGGCCAGAACACCCTTTCCAGCATTGTGGTTATTGCTGCCGGAAACCAGATTGTGGTCAAAAAAGACACCATAGAGTATAACGCTTCTTCATTCAAGACCAACGAGACAGATATGCTGGAAGAACTCCTGAAGAAACTTCCTGGCGTAGAGATAGATTCAGACGGAAAGATTACCCAGAACGGCAAGGAAATCACCAAGATAATGATAGACGGCAAGGTCTTCTTCATGGATGACCCTCAGCTGGCATCCAAGAACCTTCCTGCCAAGATCATAGACAAGGTAAGGGTAGTTGAGCGCAAATCAGACGAGGCCCGCTTTACTGGAATAGACGACGGAGAAGAGGAAACCGTTCTGGACCTTAGCCTGAAGAGAGGAATGGCAGATGGCTGGATAGGCAACGTGGGTGGCGGCTATGGAACTAAGAAAAGGTATGAAGGCTCATTTATGGTTGGAAGGTTCACTCCTAGGATGCAGCTGAGCTTCATAGGCAATGCCAACAACACCAATAACCGTGGTTTCAACGATATGGCAGGCTCAATGATGAGCGTGATGATGTCTGGCGGCGGAATGGGCCAGGGCGGCGGAATGGGTCGCGGCGGCGGATTCTCCTGGACCGGAAACGGAATTACGGCTTCCAAGATGGGCGGTATGAATGCCAACTACGAGTCCCAGAACAAAAAACTCAAGATAAATAGCAGTTACTTGTATTCCACTTCTGACAAGGATGTGTTTGAAACCAAAGACCGTACTACAATTCTTTCCGAGACCTTGAACCAGAATAACTGGTCAGACGGCAAGCAGAATACAGTATCTCGCGGACACAGGTTTGACAGCGAGATTGAGTACAATCCTACAGATGCAACTTCCTTCATTTTCCGTCCTTATCTGAGAGTAGGCAACGGAGACTTTGACCAGAGGAGCAACTTTTACACTCTCAGGGGAGCAGATTCCACCAACCGCGGATTCAACTCTTCTTTCGGAGACAACAATTCCCTTCAGGTTGGCGGACGTTTGATGTGGAGGCAGAGGCTTTGGAAACCAGGCAGAACTCTCACGCTGAGAGTCAACTACGCTTTCTCCAATAATTCTTCAGACGGATTCAATATATCTGAGACCAATTACTTTACTGGCGGCACAATTGCCAGGACGGATGACATAAACCAGAACTATCATCAGAATCAAAGGTCCAACCAGTTCGGATTGGCCGGAACTTACACGGAGCCTTTAGGAAAGAACTACTTCATCCAGGGTTCTTACCGTTACAGTCTCAACCACTCCAATACGTCTAAGGAAACCAACGATTATGATCCTGTTACAGACACATATTCAATCCGCAACGATGAGTATTCCAGCAACTATATGGGTGATTTCCAGAATCAAAGGTTTGAATTAGCCCTCAGGAAACAGGAGGAAAAATACAACTTTATGTTCGGCGTTAGCGCTTCTCCTTCAAAGACTACCAGCGTGGGAAGAGGCCGTGACACATCTTACTCGGTGACCAATTACGCTCCTAGCGCAAGATTCGATTACAGGATTTCCCAGGACCGTTTCCTCAGGCTCTACTATTGGGGAAGGACAAACCAGCCGAGCCTGAACCAGTTGCTTCCAATACCTGATAACTCCAACCCGCTGTATGTTCAGGAAGGAAATGACAAGCTGAATCCTTCATTCTCTCACCGCATCGGAGGAGAATACAGAACCAATAACCGCAAGAATTTCAGCTTCTTCGGGTTCAACTTTGAAACATCACTCACATCTAAGAGCATCATAAATCAGAAGAGATATGATGCAGACGGAGTACAGCACAGCAAGTACATAAACGCAGACAAGGGTATCTACAATTTCTCAGGCGGAATCTTCTACAATTCAAAGATTGCAAAGAGCGACTTTACCATCAACGTTTTCTCAAGGTTCAGCTTTGGCAACGGAATCAGCTATGTAGCTACGGCAGGGGACTTTGCCGAAAACGAGACCAAGAACTTGAACGTTATGCTTAACCTCAACCTGACATACAGGATAGACAACTTTGAGGCAAGGCTCGGCGGCGGAACCAACTTCCGCAACGCCTGGTACAGCGTCAAGAGCCTTGACGATGTCCAGACCTGGTCCAATAGGGTGACGGCCAGCGTAAACTGGACATTCCTCAAGACCTTTAACGTTACCACAGACATTACCCGCAGGTTCTACAACGGTTATTCTTCAGGCTTTGGCCAGAGTCAAACAATCTGGAACGGAGAAGTTTCCAAGACCTTCTTCAGAAACGCTTTCACCTTCAAGGTAAGGGTTTACGATATCCTCAACAAGTCAAGAAACACTTACAGGACAACATCCGAGAACTACTTTGAGGACGTGACCAACAACACCCTTGGACGCTATGTGATGTTCACACTTACTTACCGCTTCGGCAGCTTCGGCGGAGTGAATATGCGTGATGCAAGACGCGGTGGCGGTCCTGGCGGATGGGGCGGCCCTCCTCCAGGCGGCGGAAGAAGAAGATAATATGAAAGCTTCCATCGGGATAAAGGCAATCATCCCCCTCATCATACTTACGCTGTATGGTGGGGGGATGATTCTTTATGCCCAGAACACTCTTAAAGTCATTGTTCTGGACAGTGCAACCAAGGCTCCCGTGGAAGCGGCTCTTTTCAGCGTAAAGTATATCGGTGAGCAAAATCCCAAACATCACTCAATGACTGATTCTGCCGGAACGGCCATAATCAAAAAGGTTCCGGTTGGAAGGGCTGAAGCAAGGGTAGATTACGTGGGCTACAGGACATTCACGGCCACATTTGATGTAAAAAGGGGATCCAACGATATGGGTACCGTTCTTCTTTCTTCTGCCAATCAGCTGTCATCCATAACGGTAAGCGCCACCGGAAACCAGATGCTGGTCAAACAGGACACCATAGAATTCAACGCTTCTTCCTTCAAGGTGGAAGAGGCGGATATGCTGGAGGAACTCATAAAGAAACTTCCGGGAGTGGAGATAGAAGACGGGAAGATTTACGCAGACGGCAAGGAAGTCAAGAAGATAATGATAGACGGCAAGACTTTCTTTATGGACGATCCCGCCCTGGCTTCCAAGAACATACCGGCCAAGATAGTGGAGAAAATCAGGCTTCTTGACCGCCAGAGCGATGAAGCCCGCTTTACCGGAATAGACGACGGAGAAGAGGAAACTGTCCTGGATTTAAGCCTTAAAAACGGCATTTTTGACAACTGGTTCGGGAATCTCGGCGGCGGCTATGGTTCCAACAAGCGCTATGAGGGAGCCCTGCTTGCCGGAAGATTCACCAATACCTCACAGTTCAGCCTCATAGGCAACGCCAACAACACCAACAACGCGGGTTTCAGGGATATGGCAATGGATATGCTCACTTCCCTCGTGGGCAACACCGCCACCGGCAATGGCGTGACAGCCAGCCGCATGGCCGGCACCAACTACAACTACGAAAGCAAAGACAAGAAGATAAAGACTCAGAACAGCTACCTCTATTCAACCTCGGATCAGGTAATTGAACAGACAGTAGACAGAGTTTCCAGCCTCAGCGATGACGTTACGCAGTATAGCCATTCCCTGAATTCCAGCCGCAACAAGACTCGCGGGCACAGGTTCAACAGCGAAACTGTTTATTCGCCGAGCGAAAACACTTCTTTCACGCTCCGCCCGTCTCTCCAGATTGGAAGCGGAGATTTCTCCAGGGGACGAGTTTTCTCAACTCTCAGAAATTCAGATTCTACCAACAGAGGAACCAGCTCTTCCATCGGCGACAATAATTCATCAAAAGGGGCTGTGACATTCGTCTGGAGGCAGAGGCTCGGCAAGCCTGGCAGAACTATGGCTCTTGTCCTAAACTACAATTTCTCACGCAACACTGCAGACGGCACCAACCAGTCTCTGACATCTTATTTCAACAACGGAGAAATCAACCGCACCAAAGAAGTGGACCAGCTTTACAACCGCAAAAACACCAGTGACGGCTATGCGGTATATATTACTTATACAGAGCCGCTTGGGAAAAACTATTTCTTTCAGCTGGCCCACCGCAGCGCCAAAAGCCATTCCACCACGCTAAGAAATACATTTGACTATGATCCTTCAACCGGAAAATACGATATTCCGGATGAAGACCAGACAAGAGACTATAAGGGAGACTTTACCACCAGACGCTACGAGATTAGTTTCAGGAAGCAGGAAAAGCACTACAATTTTATGCTCGGGGCATCGCTCCAGCCGTCAAAGACCACGAGTACCGGCAGAGGAAAAGACACGTCATACACAGTATGCAATTTTGCCCCGACCGCAAGATTCATCCACCGTTTCGACGGCAGCCGTTATCTTAGGGTAACTTATCGGGGAACCACATCACAGCCTTCTCTGAATCAGCTTCTTCCAATAAGAGATAACTCCAATCCGCTTGTGGTCCAGGAGGGAAACGACAAGCTAAACCCTTCCTTCACCCACAATCTTGACACCGAGTACCGCACAGGAAAACGCAACCGCTACCGCTGGTTCAGCGTAACTTTCAGGGGAAAATATACAACCAACAGTATCATAAATAAAAAGACATATACTCCGGACGGAGTCCAGGTGCGGCAGTACATAAATTCAGACAAGGGTATTTACAGCCTGGATCTCAGGCTGATGTACAACTACCGTATTCCGGAGACGGATCTATACTGGAACCTGTGGAGCCGCTCCGCCCTAAGTAACGGAATCAGCTTCCTTAAGAACGGAGACCAGTTTGAGGAAAACCAGACAACTAATATGAATCTTGGTCTGAGCAACAGGCTTAGCTATCGCTTAGATGATTTTGAAGCTACAGCATCTTTGGCACTTTCTTACAGGAGAACCTGGTATTCGTCAAAGGCGCTGGAGAATCTTTCACTGTGGACCAACCGAGCTTCGGCTTCAGTAAACTGGACAATAGACAAGACCTGGAATATTTCGTCAGACCTTAACTACCGTTTTTTTATCGGGTATTCAGAGGGTTACGGCAAATCCCAGACCATCTGGAACGCCTCTGTTTCAAAGACTTTCTTCAGAAAAAAAATGACCGCCCGGGTAAAGGTTTATGACATCCTGAAATCCAACAAGGCAATTTCCAGGACAAACGCTGAAAATTATTATCAGGATACACGCAACAACACTCTCGGCCGTTACCTGATGTTTACTCTTCTATATCGTTTCGGGATTTGACATAGGCTCTCATTTTCTCTATAAGAGCTTGCATATCAGAAGGAATAGGGGAATCAAAATCCATTTGCTTTCCCGTTGTCGGATGCACGAATCCCAGAGTCTTTGCGTGGAGTCCCTGCCTTGGCAGAATCTTGAAGCAATTCTCGATAAACTGCTTGTATTTGGTAAAGATTGTTCCCTGCAGAATCTTGTTTCCGCCGTAACGCTCATCGTTGAACAAAGGATGGCCAAGATATTTCATATGCACCCTTATCTGGTGAGTTCGTCCTGTTTCCAGAATACATTCTACCACAGTTACATAGCCAAACCTTTCCAGAACCCTGTAATGCGTTACGGCTCTCTTTCCCTTGTTAGGATCCTTGGTTACGGTAAACCTCATCCTGTCTGACTCATCGCGGGTTATGTTGCCTTCTATAGTTCCCTCGTCCTGCTCAACGTTACCCCATACAATGGCTACGTATTTTCTTTTTGTGGTATGGTCAAAGAACTGTTTGGCCAATTTCATCTGGGCCTCTTCATTCTTGGCTATTACAAGGATTCCGGAAGTGTCTTTGTCTATCCTGTGAACCAGAATACCGTTCTTTCCTCCAAGATGATAGGCCACGGCATTTACAAGAGTGCCGGAGAAATGCCCGTGCCCCGGATGCACCACCATACCAGCTTCTTTGTTGATAACCAGCACGTCATCATCTTCATAAACAATGTCTATAGGAATGTTCTCAGGCCCAATATCCCTGACTCTTTTCTCGTATGGGAATACCAGTGAAATCTCGTCTAACGGCTTTATCTTGTAATTAGACTTGCCGATTACTCCGTTCACCCTAACGTAGCCGGCCTCAACTGCCATCTGGACACGGCTCCGCGATGTCTCGAACATCCTGGAGGTAATGTACTTGTCCAGCCTCATCATAGACTGGCCCTTGTCAACTATGAACTTGTAGTGCTCAAAGAGTTCCTCAACGTTCTCGTCATCTGAATAATCGGGTTCCTGCAAAGGCAAAGCGCTAAGCTTGTCTGCAAGGGACTTGACTGTATTATTCTTCTTGGAAGAGCCCATAAATGGTTAAAGTTCAGGCTCGTCTGTATTTGTGTCAATAGGCTGGGCCTCTTCAGGGGTTTCCGCCGGTTCAGGCTGCACTTCTTCAAGCTGAGTGTCTTTAGGCAAGGCCAGTGACGTTGTATCCCGAACCTGGTCTTTTGCCTTGGTGTTCTGCTTGTTAAGTTCAGCAAGATCCTTGTTGAGGGTAAGATACAGGACAACTCCCGTTCCCATCCTTACGGAATTTCCGATTGTAGGGCCCGGTTCCTGCTTGTAAACTATGGAATTAAGAGTGTCTGCATAGGTTTGGACCGTTGCGTCAAACATTATCTTGTCCAGATTCAAGGAGCAGTAGGTAAGTTCGCTTTTTACTCTGTGGTAAGGCAGCGTAAGAAGGTTAGGAACCTTTGTCCAGCAGTCTGAAGCACTCAGGCCAAGCGTGAGGTCTATTTCGCTTTGGGCTGGTATTTCCGTTCCTGCGGCAAGGTCACGTCCCTTGTAGCTCTGCCCCATAACGCTGTTAGTGGCAATATCCGGTACATAGTTGAGCCTTCCTATCCTCAGGTTGGCCGCATGCAGATTGCTCTCAGCCTGCCTCAGAGAATAACCGACAACATCCGGTGCCTTGACCATCATCGGAACCAGAGAGTTTATGGTTATCAGAATGTTGCGATTCTTCTTCACCCTTGATCCTGCGCTTGGGGTCTGCTTGAGCACCTGTCCTGCGTGGAGCTGAGGAATATAGACAGAATCGGTGATCTTGAGCCTGATATGATTCTTCTTTGCCACCTTTCTGGCTTCTGAAAGAGTCATATTGGTAAGATCCGGAACTTCCAGAGTTTTTCCGTGACGGGTAATTCCCTTCAGCATCCAGAACAGAATCAATACAGTAGCCAGCGCGGCTATCACAGCAAGCACCAGATGTTTAACCCACCAGTACTTGGATGTTTTTTCCTGAGTTTTCTTGTTTGCCATAACACACAAATATACAAAAAACTGAAATAGACCCAGAGAAAATAAAATCGGCCGGCCTAAAGGCCAGCCGCGCAAATCTCATCTCTGACGCCAGATTAGAATCTGTCCTCAGATGAAACTGTCAGTTTTTTTCTTCCTCTGCGACGGCGTGCAGCGAGAACTCTTCTGCCGTTAGGAGTGCTCATTCTCTCTCTGAATCCGTGCTTGTTGCGTCTCTTGCGGATGGAAGGCTGGAATGTACGTTTCATATCTTTAAATCTTTATTATTTCCTATTCTTTTCGTCAATTGGGCTGCAAATATAAGATTTATTTTCCAAAGACCAAAAAAATCTTGAAACACCACTAAAGGACAATCCATTCTCCGCCTTTATCAGGACCTTTGCGCATGATAATACCTTCTTTTTTCAGTTTCTTGATATGATAATAAGCTCCGTCGTAAGTTATGCCGCATTGTTTTGCAATACTTGCAACATTTAGCCCAGGTTTATCCTTAATTAAATCTATTATTTTCTCATAAGTTTTCTTGGTAGTTTTCTTGGTAGTTTTCTTGGTAGTTTTCTTGGTAGTTTTTCTTGTTGCTATTCGTTTTTTGTAAAGAATTGTCGTAAAAAATCCTTCTGTCTTGTATTCTGGGGCAGGGAGCCCTGCTTCTGTCATCAATTTTTCCATTCTTGGGATACCAGAACCTACCTTTTCAACTAAATCCATTCGTGTAAATAGTTCAAAGATTTTTGGATTGCGAGATTTGCTCATATGGCCAAAGTTTTTGGCAACAATCGGGAGCAAGCCTCCTGGATTTGATATCTCTAGCCTGTCATCATAAAGTTCGACCATAATGGTAGAAGCTGTGTCGTAATAATCTCGATGACATATAGCATTTGTAAGAGCTTCTTTTATTGCATTAAGCGGAATCTCCCATTTTTCGATGCGTGGATTGAAGCCATCCATAATGAACTCAACGGCTAATTTCTGCTTTAGCCACGTTGTTGCTTCGTTGTATTGTTTGAGAATGTGTCCTCCAATGACCTTAGAATCGATTATGTGTACTTTTGTCTTTCCTTTGAAAAGAACGCAGTGAATGATAGCCTGAGGAATTTTCTTGCCGCATTCTTCGGAGAAGAACATAGGAACCACATTAGTAATCTCGCCTCTAGGACCAAGTAGATCAAGGTTTTTAATAAATTCTGAATCTGGCGCCATTGATGTTATTCGTGCCTGTTCCTTGAATTCTCGAATAGCCACTTCGGAAACATCCTCAAAATGAAACCATCTGTTAAAAGCTTCATCATATATAATCGGAAAAACGAAAAGTGCACATTTGTAAATCCAAATGTACACTTTTTTTCTTAATACTACTACCGTTTCAACGGTGTTGAAATACTCTTTATTCAGTCTTGAACATAGGCTCCAGGGCAACGAAAGATGCCATTGGCATAGCCATATCGGCTGTTGCCGCATCCAAGGCAGATATTGAGACCTTGGCCAACTTCACAGAGATTTCTTCCTGCTCATGCTCCCTAACAATCTTCTGCCACTCCTCCTGGAATGGAGCGAAGTATTCGTCAAGCCTCTGCTGCTCTATGTCAATCTTGGCCTTGAGAATTGCCTTATCCTCTGCCGTTGTTGCAGTAGAGTGCTTCTGTATGGTCTCAGCGATGATCTTGGAAATCTTCTCTGACTCTTCTGTCTTGTACTGTTCCCTGAGATTCTTCATATACTCTTCATTCTCCTCTGCAATTTTCTTGGTTGCAAGAAGGTTTTGGATGAGAGCTACTCGGATCTTGGAATCTTTGATCTTGTTCTTGTCCTGGAGCTGAACCAAGACATTGTACATGGTAACTGCATCTATGCGCTTCATAGACTAAGCCTCCTCAAGTGTTACACCGTTTCCTGCAATCTCAGCCTCGATAGCTGCTACAATCTCATCTATGAGAGCATAAGCCTGGACTGAATAACTGTCCTTAGCTGGATCGATGTTTATTGTCCTGGACTTTCTTCCGGAATAGTCAACGGACATGGAAATGTTTCCAACGTTCTCATCGGTCTCTTTCAGGTTCACCTGAGCGGTGTTGAGTTCTGTTACCTTGCCTTCTGAGTTAAGCGTAGCTGAGAAGTTGTTGGTCTTGAGCACTTCGCCTTCATAAGAGGCGTTGACTCTAGTTTCTTTTGAATTGATTTTAAGCATAATTGTAAATATTTTGGGTTAATTAATTGGCGTGCGGTATTGTTGTAGAGTTAACATGAATGTTTCCTTCTGTTACATAGTTGTCTGTAGTAGAAACGGGGCTTCCGTAAGTGCCATAGCTCTGGAAGAAAGCACCGTCTTCGCATTCAATGGATTCGCTGTTGAGCTTCACAGGTGAAGAGCCAGTGATTCTTGCTGAGATTGATCCTCCGAATTGTATCCCGACAGGTTCGTTCTGTCGGCTGATGCCAGTGCAGACAATGGTAGTAACAAGCACTCCACCATTAGGTATCGTGCCGCTGATCTGCGCAAAGACATCCACATAGTATTTCTGTAGTGTTGTGTCGTAGGTGCCGGAGAAGCTGATGATTACAGAGTATGCAGAAGGCACTACAGGAGCATAACGGTTGGCATACCATTTCAGGTGATTGCTATCCACCACCTGTACATAGGCGAATCCATCTGCCCCCTCGAAATCCTTGTACGGCACTCCATAGTAGAATCCAGCAGGAAGGTCAGAGAGGGCCTTGTCATAAGCGTCTTCCACTGTCTCTCCAGACATCAATGCTGCACCCTGCAACCTTTCTGAATTGGCTATTGCACCGGCCATAGGGTCTCCTGCCCCAGTATCCACGAAGAGCCTGTGCAACACTCCGCCGGAACCGACTCCCTGAGAACTACCCTGAGCGTACATATTTCTGGATATGAGCATGACATAAGGCGTTCCTGTCGTCGGGTCTGTGTTCACAAAGTCCGGTTGCGTCTGGAAGTAATAGACCTGGATGAAAGACATGGCCGCCAGCAGAGTGGCCTCCTTATGCGTGGGATTGATGTATGTTCCTTCAGAGTTGGTCGCAGATATCTTTAACCTGATAGCTGTTCCTGCAGACACACCGCCCAGGTCTCTTATCTTGGCAACGAACTGGGAGAGGTGAGACTGTGCCGGAAGATATCTGCGGTCAGTAGCGTCGCTGACAGCGAGATCTACACTATGAATCCAGGTCTCAACATCGTTGGCTACAGTATATATGTCTATGGTAAATTTGTCTGTGGCTACATAATAAGCGGAATCTAGGTTGCATAGAATCTTGATGTAGTTTGTGTATGCGGCTATTATGTTACCAGAGAACTCTGCGTGAGGCTTGGTATTCAGACCAGCATCATTGAGCAGGTTGAAGAGCCTTCCCGAGTCATCCTTCTGCCATTTCTTGCCTATGCGCCCAGTGCCATGATGGTTATAGTTGTCGGAATCTTTTATTACACGTCCGACAAATACGGCATTGCCGTCTCCGTCGGTGTTGGTAATCAGGTCGTCAAGATAGAACCTGTCGGCTACAATTCCGGATTTCTGGGCCTCTGTGAGTCCGGAGGTATTGTAACCTTGAAGATAAGCCGCCAGCTGGAGTGCGAACTTGTGTAAGACTCCTTTGGTGCCATCGCTCAGCTTGAGCATCTTGACCATTCTGCTGTATCTGTCTGCTGTTGCTCCCATAATCTGTTAATTTGCAAATGACCCACCGGTTAAATCAATATACTCAGCGACTTTACCTGCCGGCACGGAAGACGGCTCTATTGTAGGTACCAGCATCATGCTGGTGCAATCTATCTTTGGTGCAGTGACATGATCTTCTACGGTCACTGACTTGAAATGAGCATCGGCATTGACACACTCTGTGATCTTGGTAAACATGCTTTCACTGTCAAGGTCTAGCAACTCATAGCCGAAATTCATGATAGTGTCAGCATTGGTTATGCTATCCGCATGTATAATAGAGTCTATGGCTATCATGCCACCTTGATAAAGTGCATTGGTATCATTGCAGCTTCCCAGCAGGATATACATGTTTGCTGAACTTGTGTTGCCATCTCTGGCAAACGCCACCCTCCCGGCAAAGGATCCTTCAATGGAACAGGAAGGATAGAGGGCACAAAATGCACCTGCTGTCAGGTTAAAGGCTCCTGCACTTACAGTAATCGTACTGCTAGGAGATAGATTATACGGACTGTAGAGCACAATCTTGAATGTCACATAAGGCCCCATACTGGACGGAATCTTGATGGCGAAAGTTCTCGCCTTCTTGGTGTTCTGGATGGCGAAACGAGCCACACCATAAAGCATAGTTCCTCCCATTGTGCCGGCACATTTGGTAGATACATTTATGGTGCTATACACATTTTTGAACGGATAGATAGTATTGCCGCTGCGGTATCCTATGGAAAGCAGGTTGGTGCCTGTGGAAGAGCGGATAGTGCCGTCTGACCATAAGGTCATGGAGTAGTTCTTTGAAGTGCCAAAGCATAAATAGGTCTGGTAGCCATACAGATACAGAGACTTGCTGTTGGCCGGTAATCCATCGCCGATTGAGAGGTCTCCGTTGCTTGACATCAGCAATACTCTCTGATTCAGCGTACCGTTATTTGAATAGAGACCTTTGGCGGACGATGTGTTAAATATCAGATTGCCGGTCAGCGTTCCTCCGGAAAGCGGCAAGTAGTTCGCAAGGCTCCTGTTCGTTCCATTGGCTATGTCGTCCAGAGTCAGCGTGATATTGCCGGAGAGGGCCTTGCTGTTGATGGTACGGGTCGTTGGAACATAGTTGCTAAGCTTTCTTGTACTGCCATCGGTAACTTCATCCAACGTGTATGACGGTTTGGTTGTTGTCTTCGCCCATGCCGGTACGGTTGGATCTGACTCCGTGAATGAGGTCAAATAACCGGCATCAGCGTGATTGCCCCATCCATAAGCTGAGCTCCAATTCGATATCTGGGTATCTGTAACCAATCTATGTGTTGAATCTCCAGAGAAGGAAGCCAGAGTCGTAGGTCTGGATGTAATTTCTGTCCAGGAATAAGATGGCTTTGTAGCGGCCAGAGCCCAGGAGGAAATGAGGTCATTGGTGAAGTCTGAAAGCTTAGATGGGCAGTCGGTAATGTCAGCCCAAAGGTGGCTGTGCTCCTTAGCTGCTACTGCAGATGCCAGAACACTGGCTGACCATACCCTGTTAGACGTGTTTGCTCCTGCATCGAAGAGAGCCTTTGTTCCTGCAGAATAGGTTGTATCATAATATGCTTCTGGCCATGCACCTGTGTATTTCGTTGTAGAGCCAGCAATGGAGACACTCTCCAGATAAACAAAGTCAATCTTTGTGCCGGCTGGAAAATGTGTTGTCAAACGGCTAGTTCCTCTCACATACAGATTGATTGTCTTGGTTGTATTGTCCGCAAAAGTTAAGGTGAGGGTTGCGTTTCCGCTTCCTGCATAAGGAAGCCAGTAAGAAAACCTGTATCCAGATGTCATGTCTGAAGATGTGGCTAGGTGACTGACTCCTGTCCAGGATCCGGTTGCTGCCGTCTGGGTACCCATTATTAGTTCGCCATAAGCTCTGTTCCAGCCGGAAATCTGCTCATCAGAGACAAGCCTATGTGTAGCATCTTCGGTAAAAGCGGAGAGGGCCGTAGGCCTTGATGTAATCTCGGTCCAGGAATAGCTCGGTTTTGTCGCAGCTAAAGCCCAGGAGGAGATGATGTCATTTGTGAACTGAGATAGCTTTGTGGGCCTGCCGGTAATGGCAGACCAAGCCATTGAGGTCGGAATCTCGCTCTTCAGGGCATAATCAGCCAGGCTCTGGTGTTCTGTCAGGAACTTGGCATCTGCCTGAGCCTTCGTGTAATAGTTACTCAGGCTTTGGTGTGAAGTAAGATACCCTTGCTGCTGCACCCAAACCTCCGTAGCATATCCGGCTAAACTCTGATGAGAGGTAAGGTACTGGCTGTGTGTATGGCTAGTGATGTTTCCTGTCAGGACATTCTCCACCATTGTCTTGGTGATGCCTTGCAGATAGTTCTTGGCTTCCACCCAGGACTTCAACGCATAGTTGGTCAGATCCACATTGAACTGGGCTGCAGAAGCTGGGTTGTAGGTAACCTGTGTAACTCCGTTGATTTTCAAAGTCAAGTCTTTCAGATCTGCAGGAGTGACAGAGCCCGAAGATTCTCCGAAGCTTCCTGAGTGGTCTATATACTCGAATACCTTGCCGGATTCTGCAGTTGGCTCCACCTGAGGTATCGCCAAAGCTCCAGTCACATCGAGATAAGAAATATGCTTCCGGCCAGAGATTGTCTGCTCATTGGCCAAATCAACGAAAGTATTACCTTTCGTGAAGGTGAGGCTATGGCCGGAGCCGGAGACTGCTGTAATCGCATTGCCGGAACCGGAGGTTGTCAGAGAAGAATAGCCGTCTGTTATTCCATAGCCAGACAGGCTAGCTGGTTTAGATGTTATCTCCGACCAGCTATAACTTGGTTTGTTTGCGGCCTTAGCCCACGCTGGCACAGTCGGATCTGTCTCGGTGAAACTTGTAAGAGGAGTGATGGTGTTTTCGCCCAGGGTGATAGTTCCGTTCTGAATCTTTGCATCAGTTATGCCGTAACCGGAAAGTGTTGTTGGACGGGAGCCTATCTCACTCCAAGAATAAGACGGCTTGGTAGCCCCAAGGGCCCAAGAAGAGATGAGGTCGTTGCTGAAATCTGATAACTTGGTAGGTCTTCCTACGACATCTGACCATGAAGTAGTCAAGGCCGTGAGTTCCAATGGTATCAGCTTGCCATTCTTGAATAAATACAGAGGGTTGTCATTTTTAAGCTGGACATAGTTAGCAGAACTATAACTTGGACCAATGTAAATGTAATAAGAACCATCTGTAAAGACTGAATTATAGTCTTGGCCATCTGTTTTCAATGCAAATACATACCATGATGTATGAGTGGAGGTATCAAGGGTGAATAGACCACTATTCTCATCATAGCTTCCTTTAAGAAAAATATCGGCATATGCAGGAACATTCGTGTTAAATGTGTATTGTCCTGTTGATAGAGGACATTCATTATATAAAGATGCTATAGCTGTTGTTGTTGCCGTAATGTTGGTCGTTGTATTATAGTACACGATACCCTTCTTCGGGTTGATCGGAACTGTTGTCGGTGTTTTATCCACAATTGTTCCGCTGGTCTGGTTGGTGACAGTCAGCGGTACAATTTTTCCCTCTGCACTGTACCCACATAACTTATATCGGTACAAAGGGGTAGCTGTACTGTGTATATAAGTACGTTCATACGTTGAATATAACCTATCATATACGGTGCTGTCATAATATGCATCAGGCCATGCTCCTGTGTATAAGGTAGTAGAGCCTGCTATTGAGATGTTCTCAAAGTACACGAAATCTATCTTGGTGCCAGCCGGATAATGGGTTGTAAGACGACTTGTACCTCTAATATAAAGGTTGATAGTCTTGGTGGTCCCATCAGCAAAGGTCAATGTGAGGGAGGCGTTTCCGCTGCCTGCATAAGGGAGCCAGTAAGAAAACCTATATCCGGATGTCATATCAGAAGCTGTGGCCAATCGGCTGACTCCAGTCCAGGATCCGGTTGCTGCTGTCTGGGTTCCCATTATCAGTTCACCATAAGCTCTGTTCCAACCGGTAATTTGCTCATCTGAGACAAGCCTATGGGTTGCATCATCAGCGAAGGCTGACAGTGTCGTAGGTCTTGAATTAATCTCGGTCCAGGAATAGCTCGGTTTTGTTGCAGATAACGCCCAGGAGGAGATGATGTCATTGGTGAACTGAGACAGCTTTGTTGGCTTGCCGGTGATGGCAGACCAGGCCATTGAGGTCGGAATTTCAGTCTTCAGAGCATAATCAGCCAGGCTCTGGTGTTCTGTCAGGAACTTGGCATCTGCCTGAGCCTTTGTGTAGTAATTACTCAGGCTTTGGTGTGAAGTAAGATACCCTTGCTGCTGCACCCAAGCCACCGTAGCATATCCGGACAAGCTCTGATGTGAAGTAAGATACTGGCTGTGGGTATGGCTAGTGATGTTTCCTGTCAGGACATTCTCCACCATAGCCTTTGTGATGCCTTGCAGATAGTTCTTGGCTTCCACCCATGACTTCAAAGCATAGTTGGTCAGATCCACATTGAACTGAGCTGCAGAAGCTGGGTTGTAGGTAGTCTGAGTAACCCCGTTGATTTTCAAGGTCAGGTCTTTCAGATCTGCCGGAGTGACAGATCCGGACGGTTCAGCAAAAGAGCCATCATGAGAAATGAACTCAGCGACTTCTCCGGAAGCCAGGCTGAATCCGGCATCCGAAGGATCTATCTGTGGCACCACCAACACAGCCGGTCTGATGAGCTGTGAGTTGTGATCATGTATGGTGTTTGCCTTCTGATCCAAGAGAGTCTTGACCATCAGGGAAGACATGGCATTGGTATCAAGGAATTCTGATACCGAAGCGTCTGAGGTGGTTTTGATAAGGTCAGCGATGCGGATATATCCGGAAAGATCCACATCAGCACCACCGCCTCCTCCAGAGGAGATAGAACCGCCGCCAGCGGCTATGTTGGCTTCTCTTCTTTTCTTGGATCTCGGCTGAGCTGGCCAACCCATCACCTGATAATTATAACTTCCCATAACTAATCCTCCTCATCATCATATTCTATGGCATCATAGACATCCTTTGATATCTGGCACAGTTCTATCTCGGAACATCCCTGCATCACATCCTGCCTTTCAGCCATGAGGGCAAACAGGTCAAGAGTGGCTCTGTCAGTGTAAGTATTGAAGCCTGTTGTGGCCAGAACCGTTCCGGACAGTTTCGTGTGCCTGGAAGCATAGTGAGAATACATTGTGCCTATCAGAAGCTGCTCCAACGTTCCGGAATGGTTGTTTCTTGTGTATTCTTCCATTATGGCCCCAGAGGTATTGTCCATAATAAACCCCTTGGCCATCGTGATATTCTTTTTGGTTGTGCCGATAATGGTATCTATGGAGAGTTCTTCTTTGGCAGAGCGGTTTAGCCAAGCTTTAATCTCGATATCCTCTTTATCAATGCTCTCACCATACTGATCTATAAGTTCAATTTTTGGGTCTTTGTATAATACCCAATGGCAATTATCGTAGTTTACAGATTTGACTTCACGGTTATTGTCATAGATGACCACGCCTGTCCCAAAGACCAGCTCCAGCCATCCGTCAGCTTGAGGGAAATCAATTCTTTGGCCCTCGTTATTGTGAGTAAACGATTTTGGGAGTTCTCTTGTTGTGACTCCTATACACCGTTTGTTGGTTGAATATCCATTGAGACCTGTCTGCTTCTTCCTATCCTGCTCATCATACCAGCAAAGCCAGGCATCGCCCCAATTCGCTTCACCGGCAACCCAAGTTCCGTTATCACTTCTGCTTGAGGAGTCTTTTATACCCTTATTGTAATAATGATACAGAGCATTCCCTTCAGCATCTCTTAGAGTAAGTTTTATTGGGATGTATGCAAAGTTTGCTCTGAGAATCTGAGAGTCCATCTTCTTTTCCTCGTTGAACTCGGATGCCTGTTCAAAAGGATTGTATCTCGGATCAAAGAGAAGGTCAACAGTCAGCTTCAGCTTGTTTTTGGTCAAGGCTCCTCCCCTGTATGTTATCCATGGCTTTTCCGGACAGGCAAAGAGAGCTCCTGCAGAGATGTTAGCTGTTGGCGCATTGAGTTTTCGTTCATATCCGTCCAGCCAGGAGCCGTTGTGATAACTTGAACCCATATGTCCAATGTCTATCGTCCAGGCTATGCCATACGACTCATCTCCCGACGCTTTGGGGATGACATGGTAAAACTTGGCGTTGCTGTTTTTCAGCTCCAGACCGGTAGCCACTGAGCCAAAGTTGATGTCAAAGCCTGGCAGACTGTCCGATCCGTCATAATCATAATTAACGTGAAAGTCCGGAGAGCTCGGCACATAAGACTTCTCTTTTATCTTTGAGGCAATAAGGTCTGTTACCTGGTAAGGGGAGAAATTAATCTTGATTTTGTTGTACACCGAATCAACTCCAAGGGTTGCGTCGTCACTATCCCACACGACTTCCTCTGAGGCCACATCGCAGAGAGCGTTCCAGTCCCATAGATATATCTTTCCGGCTTTCTGCCGTATATGCAGGTCGTATGGTTTCAGAACTCCCTCCAGCACTTCCATCAGGCTCAATGGCTCTCCATCTTCATCATAGAAGTTGTCGCAGATGATCTTTTCATTGGCAAGAAGGTTCTCTGGTATTACTCCGGTTCTGCTGGTGGATATATGCTGAACCAGTTCACCATACTGAATGCCTGTTGCCTCAAGGCAGGCATCAAGCACCTGTCTTATGGTCATGAAGCCTGCAAGAGAACAGTCTTTGCGTTCCAGAACGGCAAAGTCAGAGAAAGTCAGTTCTACATCGTAGTTCTTCTCGTATGAGTATGGCTCTTCGTATAGCTCGGTGTCAAGGGTCCCGCTCCAGTACAGTGCCCCGTTGCGATAGACGTCCAGCCTTACTGCACCAACCTCTATTTGGTACATATCTATGAACTGACGGTCTCTGTCGCTGTTGAGGACAAGAGTTGCCGCAGAACCCATAGCCGTATCTGTCTTCTCAATGGAATGCCAGTCAATGACAAGCGGACTCTCCCCCTGAAGGGTTATCTCCTCAGGGGTGAAGGCAGCAGCTGCTTCCTGGAGGATCTCCACCCTCCAGAGCACCTGTGTGGTGTCGTAGAACTCAGAATAATACCTCAGATATTTCATACTATGTTCTGCTGCGGTAATGTGATTCTTTGCCCAGGACTCCAACAAGGTTTCTGCCTTCGATGCGGAAAGTGACCTTTCCGCCAAATCCGGCAGGCTCATTCAGCATTCCTTTGAGTTTGTCCAATGGCGCAACAACCTCCGGATTATGAGAGGCTCCGGAATACTCACCGAATAATCCCAAGGTAGGGCCGTAGGCTATACCTCCATCTGCAAACTTCGGCAAGCTGAGCATCAGCCCAAGCATAGCTGCAACTAATGCAGCACCTATAGCCCAACCGACAAATGGGATTCCGGAGTGTGCCGACATGAGTGCAGATGCAGAGGCCGCAACATTAGCTGTTGTTTCCACGCCTTTTGCTTCAGCCACTGACTCTGACGCAGCCACTTCCTGGCCAGCACCAACAAGAGACTGAGCACCTGTTATCAAGTCTTGGTTTCCCTCCATCTCTTTTGCAACGGTCATAGCTTTTGTCACTCCCGTCAACATCTTGACTATCTCAATGATGGACTCCAGACTGTGATATATGCCTATCGCACCATCAATAATACCGGTGATTTTCTTCCAGGCATTTCCATGTCCTTTGATGGCTTCTGTCATACCCTCAATGCTGTTGCCCAATCCTCTAATGGTGCCCCAAGCCTGGATCATCCCCTTGTCTGTCTTGAGCAAGTCCTTGTAATAGCTTACATACTGGGCTCTAAGCTCTTTCAGGGCTTTCTTCTGGTCCTCCGTAGCAGAAGGGTCATTTATCATCTGCTGAATCTCCCTGATCTTCTGTGCCACACCATCCAAGCCAATCAGCTCCAGCTTCATCTTCAGCGATTTGCCCTCCAGCCCATTCAACTGACTCGTCTCAACCTGCATTTCGGCAATCTTAGCCTCATTTTTGGCAGGAGCCTCCATCAGATCCTTCTTCTGCTGCAGAGCATTGATGATTTTCTGGATGTCAAGATATTCTTGTCCGGATACTTTCTTCTGATGATTGCCATACCAGGATATCGCTTCATCAAGGTCCTCTATGGTCTTGAGAGTCGAGATGTCACCAGGCTTGCTCATTTCTTCCAGAACATCATCCCATTTCTTCTTAAGATCTTCAAGATCGACGATATGCGCCTGAATCTTCTTTCGGTCTGCTTCTGAAGCAGTCTTTAATTGTCTGCTATAGAAAGAAATCTCCTCCTCAAGCTGCCTGTATGTCTTTATCTCCTCAGTCTTCAGCTCTACATGCGTACTGTCTTCAAAAGCCGTCTTAAGATCATTCAATCTCTTGATTTCTGCATCTATTCCCTTTAACTCTTCTGCCGTGGCCGAATTCCGGAGCTTCTGCTGGTATTCAATAGCTTTGTTTACTTGCTCCAGAGACTGAATGTCGCCGACAGACTGGATCTCTTCCGGTTTCTGAGCTTCCAGCATTATCTTCTCTTTGGACTTGTTGAAGTCATCAACCTTCTTCTTTGCCTCTGCATAACCCCTTGCCAGGTTGGCAAGTTGCTCTTTATCGGACGCATCGGCTTTCTCTATCTCTTTCTCATAATACTTGACGTTATTGCTTAGCTCATTATAGCTTTTTGCCTCTGCGATAAGTCTATCGCCGCCATATTTGTGCTTTGTAGTACCTCCTGAAGTGTCATTGCTAAGACCGTTTTCCTTTCCGAGCTTTTTATAACGGGATTCCATTTGTTTAAGCTCTGTTGTCAACCTCTTTGCTTCTGCTTTTCCTTCTTCCGTTCCAGAGTTATTGGCGATGGATTCTTTCGTCTTTTTTATTTCATCGCCCAATTGAGCATAAGACATTTTTCTCCAGTCTGTTTCGGCATTGCCGCCCTCAACTGCTTTTTGAGCATCTGACGCAGCAGATATGGCCTCTTTCATTTTAGCCTCAGTTTCGTCTGCGGCCTTCTTTTTTCTCTCCAAATCTTGAACTGCGTTACCATATTCCGTTGAATGTGTATATTTATAAGATGATGCCCCTCCCATTGCTCCTGGAGTATAACTAGTACTTTTCGTTTCTTTTGCAGGCTCTACTCCACCATTCGCTTTTATCATTGCATCGACCTTAGCTTGCGCCTCATCAACTTCGACCATTTGCTGCCCCAGCTTGTCTTGATATGCTTTTGCTTTTGCCTCATAGGCTAATTGTCGGCAGTACTCCTTACTCTTGCTTATAAGAATATCATACCACTCTTTAGCAGTATTATGATAGCCGAAAGACTCTCCGTATGCAGCATTCAGTTCTCGAATCTTCTTCGTTTCATCGCCATGTTGCTTGATAAGCTTTTCTAGTTCAACGATCTCTTTAGCCATCTCCCCTCGAGCAGTACCGGCAGCATTGTTGTATGCTTGTTGCGCTTCGTCAACTTCTCCTATTGCCCCCGCCGCATCTTCTGCGCTGTCAGAAAAACTGTGGAAGAGAGATATAATACCAGTTATTATGAGAGAGATACCCATTGTCAACGCAGCCCAAAGAGCAGCGACGGCTGCGGTCAACGCCCTGGTTCCGAAGACAGCCGCCCAGGTAGATGTTGTTGCCAGATTCTGAGCCATAGCTTGTACCCTTGAGGCAACGGCAAGTCCCATAGACTGTATCTTTACTACCAGCGTAGATTTAGCCAGAGCATCCATGGCCACCTTAAGCCTATTCCACCCTGCTATAATATTCGTCACATTTGAAAGCAGAGTCATTGCCGGCATAAGATTCTGGATGGCTTTGCCTAGTTTTTCTTTTAAGTCTCCGATTGCATTGCCAAGTTGCTGCATCCTTCCGGCAGGAGTCTTTGCCAGTTCTGCGTTCATCCCACCCACAGCTTCTGTTACCACCTGCGCCAGAACGGCAGCTCTTTCACTTTCATCTCCATACTGGAGAATATGCTTCTGGACATCATCGAACTTGTATCCATATCTCGAAAGAGCTTCAGTCTGACCGTTCATGACCTTGCCTAACATGGAGGCTATCTGGGTTGCGCTCTCTGCGCTGGCACCTAGCCCGTATTGCTGTGCCACCATGTCATTCATAACCGGAATCAATGTCTTCAGATTGTCAGACATCGTAAGATATGTTGCCAGCTCTTGTGAGGCGGCCAGCTGCACCTCATCGCCAATGACACCCAGTTTCTGCTGTTCTGAACAGAGCTGCTTGATGGATTCTATCTCTTCATTAGAGGCATCCATCGTATTGCGCATAGCCTGAGCAAGCTTTGTCTCGGCCACGTGCTGATTGGCATAAGCGGAAGTCAAGCCCTGGAAGACTCCTGTCAACTGTTGTACCACGGAGGAGGCTCCCTCTGCTATTTGGGAGATGGATGCAAAATTGACTAGTTCAGAGTTTAAACTTCGAGCATTGTCTTGAATGTTTTTCAGAGCGTCCCCCGCACTTTTAGCATCTAGTTCGAGGACATGAAATTGATCCGCTCCGTCCAGCCTGAATTTTATTGCTACTGTTCCGCTTGCCATTGGTATAAAATTTGTTATATTTGCATAAACGATAGAGCTATGACAACCATTTTTTCTTTCTTCAATTCTCTTATTGACCTAGTCAATATGCTTTGGGATATTTCTCCTATCGTTTTTGTATTGTGCCTTGTAATACTGTTAATTGGAGCTTTCGTTCTATATGCTGAGATTCACGAATTCTCCGTTAATCCAGGATTGCATCCTAAAAATCACAGGCAAGAATCAGAAGACTGGGTAAAGTCTTTCCCTCGGTTCAACAGAATTGACTAGCTTACCTGCTCTGTCTCTTTTCTATTTCCTTCATTCTTTCGTAACTGCTAGAACCTTTCCGCACCTCTGGTCTCTTGTCCCATGGGAACTCTATGACATCAGTAGGCTTGAGGGCCTTCTTGCTGAATGGGGAGAGGTTAGTAACGGCCAGAAAGCGTGTCTGCTCCCAGCTGAGCTGCATCCGGTCTTCCTCCCTCTTCTGGTAGAACTCTACTATTCTTGAGAACTCCAAAGGGGTGCATCGTTCAAAGTCCTGAAGACTCATCCCTACACACCCCAATGCTATTCCCAAAAGAGTCTCTACTTCTGTAACTGATTCGCCTTCACTTTTTTTTTGCCTGATGCCTCCTTGGCCATCTGGTCAGTGAAGTTATTGAGCGTCTCCACTTCACACGAGTCAGCAAACTCCTCCAGAGTCATATTGAACTCTACGCCATCGGCTTTGGATGCACTTACCACGCAGCACCAAAGGAAGATTACCATGCCGCTTGTATCGGAAGACTCCAGCTTGCTTATATCCTGGCCAGTCTCCCTCTTATAGCGGAGGAGTGCCCCCATAGTTTGCCTACAGGGGTATTCCTTGCCCTTGATCTTGATCTTTGCGCCCATGTTTATCCAGAAACAGTTGCTAGAAGATCTATCTTGGTAGTATCAATCTCTACAGCACCATCGTTGTCCAGAGTGACAGAATAGGTTGCATCCTCACCTGCTGCAGCAGTGTTCTCCAAAGATGAGATGATGAAGTTTCCAGTAAGATAAGGATCAGAATCGTTCTCTCTCTCGAAACACTTTACAGCCACGCTCTGGCCCTGTTTCCACTGGCCGAGAGCAGCCTTGAATCCGCTTTCTGCTTCATTGTAGAAGCAGAGACCGTCTGCCTTGATCTGAACACTCAGGCCTGTAACCCTCTTGCTCTTGAACAGAGATGCCGCTGAAGCCTGTACAGAGGCAGCTGGCTTCACAGCCACATCCTTGGTCTCAGTATTGAAGGTAGTGGTATGGGTGGTGCAGTGTCCTGCAGCCTTGCCTGCTATGGAAACAAGCAGGTCGCTACCATTTACATAGTTCGTCATAATTTTATCTTGTTTAAAAGGTTTCTAAACAGTGTTGAAAGGCCGCTTAAATACGGCTTGAAATAGATGGATGCCAATCGTCCGGCTATAAGGACCAAAGCTCCTGCCCCCACCCAGATAAGGCCTTTCTGATACCATTTCAGACCCTTTTTCTGGGAAATAGAAGTTTTAGCCTGTATGTCAGATTGCTCAAGGCTTTGAACTCTAGTGTTCTGCCTGTTTGAGGCAGTGTCCGAGGACATAGAGGAAACCTCCATTTGGGTTTCAGATGACGTGGTCACTCCATATCTTTTCCTGGCAGAGCTCTTCTCAAGAGTCCTGGTCAGGATCTGCGGCTGTTGACCTTGGACCTTGGCTGTGTCGAAGACCTCCGTGACCCTCTCTGTCTCAATGATGAGTGTTGAGGTGTCCGAGATATTCAACTTGGAACTGATATCCAAGAGCTGCTTCCTGATGGAGCTTATTGACTGCCTGACCTCCTCCATCGTATCATACTGGCTATGGCTGCTCTCCTTCAGAGACTGTCTTGCCGACAGCCTCTGCGGAGCGCAGCTGCTCAGAAGAGCTGCAGTTATCAACAAAAGGGAGGTTTTTCTAAGCATCTTTCCTGATTCTGGTGATGGTCTTGACACCGTCGAGCTGGGATTTGAGTTCACCGATCTCATCTCTGAGGGCAGCGTTCTCCTTTCGGAGAGCTTCCACCTCCTCCTTCAACTCGGCATTCTCTTTCCGGAGGGCTATGACCTCCTGGTTGAGGTCAATCGTCTTCCTTATGAGCTTTGCATTGTCTTCGGAAAGGGCGTTTATGGAACGCTGCAGGTCAGAAAGGAAGTCATTGTCTCTCTTCCGCTTTCCGGCAAAGAATCCGGCCAGTCCCGTAAGAACCGGCAAGAGAATCTCCGCCACCCACTTTATGATGTCAAATGTTTCCATCCTGGTTGATTCCTATTGTTTTTAGCCATTTCTGGACATCAAAGCAAGGGCAGTCTTTGGCTGACACCTGATTGTGTCCAATAATCTTGACATCCGGATGCCTTTTGTGGAAGTCCTTCACATAAGTTTCCATAGCTTCCAGCTGAGCAGCCGTACGGGTGTCCTTTGAAGTTTTTGCATCCGACGCAAGCCCTCCTACATACACCACGTGACGGCTGACGCTGTTGTATCCCTTGGCACCGTTGGTGATCTCCCACGGATCTACCCAGGCATCCTCGTTGTTGTCTACCAGCCTCTCCACCTTGCCATCCAAGTGAATCATATCCGTATAACCTACCTGATGCCAGCCACGTCCGCCTTTAGATACAGGCAGGGTATGCCAGGCACGGATCTCATCCGATCTGACTTCACGGCCTTCTTTGGTGGCCGTACAATGAATGACAAGATATTGAAGTTGTTTGCGCATATCTACTTAGTTTTCTTGGTTTTCTTCGGAGTCGTTTTTACTTCTTCGGCCAGACCTTTGGCTATAAGATCCGCACAGCGTGCCTGATCTCTGAAGGAGACCACCTGTCCAGGCTCATAGATCGTGGACCGATGGTCCTTGTCTCTGAATCGTATGATAACCTTCAGTTTCATGGTTAGCTCTGGCTGGCCATTGCCTGGGTTACGGTCACACTCTTAGTGACGTTGGTTCCGGATATACCAATTGTTACAGTTGCAGAACGGGTTTCTGGATCTTCTGCGCTGTAAGCATAAGCGGTTCTGGTGAAGGTTACCTTATTGCCTGAAGCGGAAACGGTCAGCCAATCAGCATTGCTTTCTGCTGTTACTGCAGCTCCGTTGCTAGTGGCATAAGTCCTGGTATTGCTACCTGAAGTTGCTGCTACCTCCAGAGAATCATCGCCGGTAATAGTAGGCTGGCCACCTGCATTGTATCCGCTCATAAGCACGGCACCGGCATCTGCCTTCTTCGGCATTGCGATGAAGTAATGGCGGAAGTTGATGGTGCTGCGCTGCTTCTCAGGATCAGTCTCTGCAAGACGGTGGTACATCTTGGTGGAACCGGTAGCCTTGAAGATGCGGTTGGTATAGAATGCAAACGAGCACTGGAACTCACCGGTTGAAGCAGTAGAGCCATAAGCCTTCTTGGCACCTGCGGTGGTGTAGAGTGGGTTGGCCGCAAACTCGTAGATGTCGAATCCGTAGAGTCTTGCAATCTTGCCGTTGGCATTGTCAAGAGAATACTGATGCTCGAAAGCCTCACTCCATCCAAGCATGTCATTGACGTGATCAGGGCAGAGAACGAGCCTTCTTCCCTCTGCAGGAACTCTGAGCTTATCCAGAGCGGCTTTCAGATCGATGAGATCCTGACGGGTCATCCTCTTTCTGCCGGTCTCGGCGATTACAGCACCGCTAGTGCTGAGCACAGGGGTTGCAGCAGTATTTGCTGCAGCGCAGATAGAATGGGCTGCCTTGGCAAACTTGCTGTCGTTGATGGCATTACCATGGCTTTCCAGTACCCTGGCCATCTTATCGTAGCTAATTGCGTGAAGCTCATCATCTGTAATAGGAGTAACCTTGGTCTGGAACTTGTCCAGTCCAACAGGAATGTCGGCATCGTTAAGAGCCTGCTCCGGAATAGGATAAGTGGTGTTGTTCACCAGTACATCAGGATCAACTCCCACATCAACAAGATGGATAACGTCATTATCCACAAGAGAAGACATATCTGGAATTCCGTCCAGCCAGGTGGCTGCAAGCCCCCCACGGAGTTTCTTGACCATCTCTCCGGTCCAGATTTCACGATACACTCCTGCACGCAGGATAGAATACTCTGCAGGCATAAAGCCGGCGGCTACTGCCACAATGTTCATCCCGACGGCACCTACAATCGGCTCAAGGCCTACTGTGGCACCCAGAAAGGCTCCTGAAACGCAGTTGAGCATCAGAGCCATAGCGATAACAATAAACTTTTTCATAGCGGTTGTTTTTTAGATTTCACATTCGAATCCGTACTCGGCCTTGAAGAGTCTGCAGTACTGTGCAGGGTCGTTCTCTTTCATAGCTTCCAGCTGGTCAGCCGGAACATCGCTGAGCTTCTTCCATGCTCCGTCAGACACTCCACCGAGCATCTGGCTTGGTTTTACTGCAGGGTTCATAGCCTGAAGCACTTTCTTCAGTTCTGCCACGCCGATCTTCTTGCCGAGTTCAATGAACTGGCCCTTTCTGTCTGCAGAGAGTCTGCGGTCCTTAACCGCATCTTCTACAGAAGAAGTGATGGCTGACAATGTCAGTTCCTCTTTCTCTTTCTTCAAGGTATTGAGTTCCTCGGCAAGAGAAAGCAGGCTCTGGATCTTTGCCAGGATCTGCTTCTCCGAAGCATCTTCCGGCAGCCCTAACAACAGGGCTAATTTCTTTTGTTCCATACTTTTTTCTTTGGTTTTATTGGTTAATAATGGTAAAGGGTTCTTGCTGTCTTTCCCCAGGGTAAGATGATTGCCGTCCCTGGAAAGCCTCAACGCATCATCGTTGGCTCCAATATCTACGCAGGAGACTTCGTAGAGCTTGCTCTTGGTCACCGTAGGAGAGGTCTGGCCCAGCACAAGCATTTTAGGATCATCGCTGAGTTCAAGGATATCAATGCCCACAGACACCATCCTCATGCTGCCCTCCTCATACTGCTTCTTCAGCTGCTTGCTCAGGTCAGTGGCTTCGTCAAAGACAAGGGTTCCATAAACTCCGTCTTTCTCCTTCTTTATATCTTTTACCTGGCCGACCACGAAGCCTCTCTGGTGCATATACAGCAGCACCGGATTTCTCTGGTACTGCTCTATGTCCAGTCCTTCCGTAAGGATTCTGGTTCCGTAACTGTTTAGGCTGTCGTTGCTAAGCCTTGCTCTTATTTCATTCATGTCCGTTTGATTTTTGAGCAAGTTTAGTCTTAGGCGTGCAACCGTCAAAAAAAGTGTGCAACGGTTGCATACAAGTGTGCAATGGTTGCACACTTTTTTGCCTGACATCTGATTTTCAGACAAATTCGCTGCAAAATCAAACCGTATGAAGAAAGCTGATATCGAAAACAAGAAATCTCTGGCCAAGACATTATATCTCTCCGGTATGGAACAGCAGGAGATAGCGCAGAAAACAGGCATCTCCAAGGTTACCATCTCCCGTTGGTGCAACACCGAGGGATGGAAAGAGTCCAGGGCTGCCAAGAACATCACCAGGCCGGAACTGGTAAACAAGCTGCTGCTCACGATAGACAACCTCATCGAGCAGGTGAACGCATCCAAGGATCCTGCACTTATGGCCAGCCTGGGAGACAAACTCTCCAAACTCTCCTCAGTCATAGAGAAACTGGACAAGAAAGCCAATATCGTGGATGTCATAGAGGTATTTATGGCATTCAACAAATGGCTGGAGTTCAGAGCGCAGACAGACCCGCATCTGACACCGGAACTCAGGAAGGCCATCAACAAGTATCAGGACATGTTCGTGGTGGAGAAGATGGGAGAAAGGCTTGGACGCTAAACATCACTGACAATGGCATCACCCTCAGACATAAAGCTGCGGTATCTTGAATGGAAGGAGCATTGCAAGCAGGTGCAGACCCTTACGGAGACGGCATCGCTGGCACATGAGACTCCATCGGAGAAAGACTTGCGCATTGCACGTCTGAGGAAAGACTATGCCGCCTTCTGCGAGTACTACTTTCCACATTACCTCACGCTCAGAGACAAGACCACCGGAAAGCCTGTCCGGATTATCCACAACGCCCCGTTCCACAATGCTGCAGCCAAGCAGATAAAGGAAAACCCAAATCTCAAAGCCGTATTCAAATGGCCAAGAGGCCATGCCAAAAGCACACACTGCGACATCTTCACGCCGCTGTGGCTGATGTTCCAGGCTCTGCCGCTGATCAAGTTCATGGTCATCGTGGGCAAAAGCGAGGATGCCGCCAAGAGGCTTCTCGGCGATATCCAGGCAGAACTGGAGTTCAACCAGAGACTGATTGCCGATTTCGGTGAACAGAAGAACCTGGGCAACTGGGAAGAGGGAGAGTTCACCACCCAGAGCGGAATCCACTTCCTGGCTTGCGGCAGAGGGCAGAGCCCCCGTGGACTCCGAAACCGTGAAGACCGTCCGGACTACATAGTCATAGATGACTTGGACGATGACGAGCTCTGCCGGAATGAAGACCGTGTCCGGAAGATGACAGAGTGGGTTGTAGAAGCCCTCTTCGGAGCTCTGGACGTAGGACGTGGCCGCTTCATCATGGTGGGCAACCTCATTGCAAAGAAGTCCGTTCTTGCAAACATAGCAGCCAAGAAAGGAGTCCTGGTCTCAGAGATCAAGGCAGTGGATGCAGACGGCAATCCGACCTGGAAAGAGAAATGGACCAAGGAGGAGGCCCAACAGTACGCAGACTTTGTGGGATACGCTGCCTGGAACAAGGAGATGATGAATAACCCTATTACAGAAGGCACCATCTTCAAGCATACCTGGATCAAGTACAAGAAGATCCTTCCTCTCCACAAATATGACCAGATAGTCTGCTATACAGACCCTTCGTTCAAAGCTTCCAAGACAAACGACTACAAGGCTTCCCGTGTTTGGGGAAAGACGGGAAATGAGCTGCACCTGATAGACTGCTATGTAAGACAGGACACTGTCTCCGGAATGGTGCGCTGGCTGTATAACTTCTATGAAAGCCTTCCAGAGAATGTTGCTGTACTGTTCTATATGGAGGCCAACTTCATGCAGGACACCATCCTGGATGAGTTCACCAGGGAAGGAGAGATACGAGGCTACCAGCTGCCGCTGATGCCGGACAAAAGAAAGAAGCCGGAAAAGATAGCCAGGATAGAGGCTGTTTCTCCGCTCTGGGAGAGAGGCTTTGTGTTCTACAACGAAGACCTGAGAAACACCACCGACATGCAGACCGGAATAGAGCAGACGCTTGCTCTGGAGAGAGGCAGCAACGCACACGATGATGCACCGGATGCTGATGAAGGGGCAATATTCATACTACAGAAATTCACAAGACATACAAGCTTCACGCCGATATTCGGCAAGAGGCCGTCACCTAAAAACAGATGGTAATATGAAACTGTTCAAGAAAATAAGGCACCTGATATTTGCCGTCAGGTACAAAAGAGCCGTAAGACAGGCAAAAGCCCTGGCAAAGACATTTAACGTAAGATACTATGTTCTCTACTTCGGAGGAAAGCCTATAGTGATTCCAAAGAAAACAATTAAAGAACTTATCCGGAGGAAGAGGTTCAAGAAAGGCACCACCGTAGAAGACATAGAAAAGATAGCTCTATTCATAACAGACTGACAACTATGGCAAGATTGATTATTGAATTGGATAATGATGTCATGGAGGGAACAGCAGCAATTCTCAAAATGCAGGCCAAGGCACCAGAAAAAGAAATGCTTGAGAGGATAGTTTCCGAAATCAAAAACAGCCCAGGGGTTGAGGTGCCGTCATCTGCTCTAAAAGACAGCGAGGCTGTTATGGCTCTTTGCTTGGTTGCCCTTGGAGCAAAGATGGAGGAAGCAGAAAAAGAGAACGACAAATAAAACGTAAGTATATGTTCATCACTGAAGAAGATTATAAGGTTGTTATCGGTGAAGCTGCCCTGAGAGTGGTGAGCCAGACAGATACGACCAACCGGCAGAATGCAGAAGCTGAAGCCATAGAAGAGATATCCGGATACCTCAGGCCAAAGTTTGACTGTGCGGCCATCTTTGCGGCTGAAGGAGAAAACCGCAACAAGCAGATAGTAATGTATACCTGCGACATTGCCCTGTACCATATGGTGTCCTCCAACTCTGCCAGGATGGGTGCCGAAACCAGGAAGGAACGCTATGACCAGGCTATCAAATGGCTGGAGAAAGTCCAGGCCGGCACAGTTACTCCGGATCTTCCGTTGGCTGAAGACGAAGATGGACAGCAGATAGGACAGAAGCTCCATTGGGGCAGCGCAAAACGCCTGAAGAACATATGGTAATCCGGAAAGGATCGATCCCTAGAAAACAAACATATGGAAAAGAAAAAGAACATACTCAAAAGCGAAAAACACGGCACGTTTGACCTCTCTAAGGCTTCAGACCGCAAGAGACTCAAGAAGGTTGTAGTGGATCTTCAGCGATACACGGATATGCTTACAGAGCATGACATCTCCCACTGGAGATATGCTTGCCAGCTGGCCGTGAATGTGGAGAATCCGCAGAGGCTGCAGCTTTATGACATATACAATGATGTGGACCTTGATGCCCATCTTACAGGTGCTATAGGACAGGTGAACGGCTTTGTCAAATGCCGCAGCTTTAAGCTCACCAACCCTAAAGGCGATACTGTCAAGGATGCAGAAGTCTATTTCAACACTGAGTGGTTCAAGGATCTTCTCGACTATATCCTGGAATCCATCTACTGGGGTCATTCGCTCGTTGAGCTCGGCAATGTCATCACCGATGAGAACGGCAACATCAACTTTGACGGAGTGAAACTCATTCCCAGAAAGCATGTCATTCCGGAATATGGCCGCATCGTAAAGACACTGGGAGAGGGGTGGCAGTCCGGAATAGACTACCGCAGCGCACCGTATGTGGACTGGCTTATTGAAGCCGGAAAGAAAGATGATCTTGGCCTATACAAGAAAGCAGCACTGCATACCATCCCAAAGAAATATGCCGGAGCTTTCTGGGATACCTTCGCTGAGATGTTCGGCATCCCTGTCAGGATTGCTAAGACTACGGCCAGGGATGAAAACGAGAGGAAGAAAGTGGCCTCTATGATGGAGAATATGGGAGCCAAAGCCTGGGGAGTATTTGATGACACCACAGACATAGAACTCGTGGAAAGTTCTAAAGGCGATGCCTTCAATGTCTATGACAAAAGGATAGACCGCTGCAACTCCGAGCTCTCCAAACTGGTCCTGAAGCAGACTATGACCATAGAAGACGGCAGCTCCCTGAGCCAGAGCCAAACACACATGAAGGTCTTCAAGAACCTCATTGAGGCTTACTGTGATATGGTCAGGGATGTAGTCAACAACCAGCTGCTGCCAAAGATGGTCAGACACGGCTTCCCTGTGAAGGATCTTACATTCAACTGGGATGATCCGGTGGACTATACTCCGGAGCAGCAGGTGGCCATTGAGCAGATGGTGCTCAATAACTATGAGGTGGACGGATCTTACTTCCAGGACAAATACGGAATCCCTGCCGGAGAGAGAAGAAACAACGGACTCCCTGGCTTGACTGGAAGCAAGAAGACTCCAAACCGTTTTTTCGACTGAGCCCCTCCGACTATGAGGGGCTGCACCTGAGATATGAGCAGATCCTGTCCAAATGGAACGCTCAAGGCCTGACTTTGGCCAAGCAGGCGGAAGTCCCGTCAGAACTCCAGAAGAAACTCCACAAGAAGTTCGAGAAGATGATGTCTGCACTCTTCAGGGAGAAAGGTGCAGCTCTCCGGATAGACATACTTCGTGAGCCGGAAGTAGAGAGCTTCATAGAAACTCATTCCGATATCCTGGACTCCACCTTTGCCCAGGAGGAAATGTCCGATGAGATGAGGGCAAACCTCCAGCGTTCAGACTACATTTTCAGCGGTTTTAAGACTTTCCATGAAGTCGGAGAAGCATTTTATTCTCTCCTGGATGAAGACGGCAAGAAAAAGCCGTTTAACCAGTTTTTAAACGACGTTAAAAAGATAGACCAGACCTACAACGAAAGGTATCTCAGGGCAGAGTACAACTTTGTTTCCGCATCGGCTGATATGGCTGCCAGATGGGAGCAGTTCTCCAAGGATGAGGATGAATACTATCTCCAGTACCGCACGGCCAATGATGGAGCAGTAAGGCCGGAACACGCAGCCCTGCATGATGTCACTCTTCCAGCATCAGACTCCTTCTGGGATTCCTACTATCCTCCAAACGGCTGGAACTGCCGCTGCACGGTAGTCCAGGTCCTCCGGTATATGCACGAACCCACTCCTCACAACGAAGCCATGCAACGTGGCGCAAAAGCTCTTGCCAACGACAAGAAGGGAATGTTCAACTTCAATCCGGGCAAGCAGCAGAAGACCTTCCCGGACTATAACCCATACACCATCAGCAAGTGCAAAGGCTGCACCAAAGCCAACCTGAAGCTTTTTGCCGGAGACCCTGACAATCCGCTTTGCCAAGAATGTGGCTTAATTAGAATATGTGCCGATGAAAATGCTTTTTATGCTGATATTGAGCTAGGAAAAAGGCTTTTGATAAGTTCAAGGGCTGACTTGAAAGATTTAGAGCAAAACATTCAGACAGCCAGAAAACTCCTTACGGCTTTCCCTAATAGCTCAATGGAAATTCGTAGACACTATAAGGATGGACGCAAGAACCCGGAATATACTATTGACGGGATTGTTGCTGACCGTAAGGGCATTGAGGGGTATAAAGGTATAACAACGGGGTTCCGCAGCAGTCTTGGGCAAGGTTGTAAGGCTGTCATCTTCGATTTGGACCAACACATGGGGGAAAAGCCGCTGCCGACCAGGAAACTTGCCCGGAAACTATACGGGCGCAAGGATGACTTTATTACCGGCAGAATGGAGAGATGCTACATTGTTCATCGCGGTAAAGCCATTCTGATAACGAAGGATGACTATGCTCATGGGGGTAAAGATGATTCCCTTGAGTGGCTGGAGGGCCTCCTGGGGTAAAAAAATAAGGGATGCGAACACCCCTTAAATGAGTGCCCAAGCTTGGATATACCGCGCTACCCGGGCCGAAACTCGTTACAAATATATGCAATTCTTTTGATTTTGCAAAATCCATGAAACAGATAGTTTGCCAAAAGTCAGATTGAAGGAGTTGGTGGATAAATCAGCAGTTTCTGTCCGGTTTAGTTTAGCCCTAAGCGAAGAACTACACGATCCCTGATTTCGCTCTTGACGGCATTGTCTTCGTCCCCAAACACAAAGGCCGGATTATCTCCGACCTTGTATGAAAAAACTATACAGCAAACTGTGTCGAATCAAGATACTTATCTGGATAAACTATAGTAAAAGGCAGAGATTTAAATGAGTCATTTGAGAAATAGCAAATCTGAACTCTTGGACTCATATTCAAATATTCTGATCTCCCATCATAGAAAAACAATTTATTGTTGCTATTCATTTGAATCTTAGCATCACTTGCTCGTATTGCGACAAAACGTTTCAAAAAAATACGGTCTTCTTTAAGCCAATCAATAATAAATCTTACACATATTCGTTTCTTAAATTTGTATGCTTCTCTCAACCTTTCTTCTGCATCTTTAAGATCCTGGAGGTAATAAGGATCAGTTAAATCAAAGACCTTTGAAGTGTCATATGGCACTTCTATTTTCCCTATAATATAGGATCCATTATAACTTGACTTACCCCAAGAATGTGCATGATTAATATTGGTATCCCAAAAATAATAACCGTCCCCAAGAAATGCACTTCTCCTAGAACATTTAAAAGGACCATACTTTCGGACAAAGTCAATATTATGTCTGTCTTCTAATGTCTGATAAAGAATTCTATTCACTAGTCCTCTACTTTAACATTTGACTCCAATTCTTGCTGTAAAGATGATAAATTGAGAGTTGGGAGAATAATCGGTGGAATCATTCCTGCCTGAAGTGTAAGAGTGCTCACAAAGGCTCTGACATAAGGAAAAACTATCGCAATACTATTTGCATAGAAATAGTCTGGTAATTTGTCCTTTGTAATGGAGCCATTAAAGATAAATCTTGAGGAGCTCTTTACATAAACTACAGGTTTTGAATTTGATTTCTTTTCTATTGCAGCAGAGAACTCAAAGGTCAAATCAAATATACCTTCTTTTGTATGCAGCACTCCGCTCGGAATGAAGTTTAGTTTGAGAATATCTTCTCTCTTAATATGACCTAATTTAAGAGAAATCTCCTCAAAGAGGAAACCTCCAAGTTGAAAAACAGCTTTTTCCATAATTTAAATAAAACAAAAAAATCCAGATGAGTATCTGGATTCAACATTCTTGTTAAGAAAACACAAAGTGTAACCGACAAGATATTCATCAAGTGTAGGGCCAATATTCGAAGACTCTTCCATCTCAAGAAATTTCTTCTCCAGTTGCTCGTCGGTCATTTTTTCAAGACGCTTTTTCAGTCTATTTGCAAAATATCCCATAATGAATAATCGTTATTTGTTATCTAAGCATCTTTAAAGTGGTGCAAATATATAAATAATTTTCTTTTCAATAAAACAAATTAATGTCAGAGTCCAGAATAATTACATTTTGCGAGCTCTTGATTTTAACAATTTCCTTGCAAAAATAATGCAAGTATTCTGAAATCTGACAGCTAGAAGAGTTTTTATTCTGATATCCGAATGGCAATAAAAAGAGACCGCCAGCTTCGGATTTGAGGCTGGCGGCGGCATTGACATCACTATTTAATACTACTTGCTGTCCTTATGTTTAAATTATCTTACATTGCCATTGCCAGGCTTTGGCAGAGAGCTGCTGCCTGGTGTGTCTCTACGGCATTGCCTATGTACTTCTTTCTCTCTGCAGTTGTGCCCACCAGCTTGTAGTTGTCACCGAATCCCTGGATTCTCAGCAATTCCTTCTCGTTAAGCATCCGCATGTAGATGTCACAAATTCCATACATAGCCATGAACTCCTTAATCTGGACTTCCATTGGACTGTCATCCTCGTACACCGCTATGGATGCCCCGTACTCTGCCGTCACAATATATGGAGGCTTTTTGTCCATCCTCGCAATGAGCGTAAAACAAGGTCGGTCAATGGAGGAACCCTCTGAACCAAACTGAGGATTCAATAGGAAATTGTCTCTTTGGACAGAAACCAGGTTGAGTTTCGGTGTGGTTGTGACGGTCCCAGCTGGCCTTTCAATGGACGAGGGCTTTCCTGCACCATACTGCTGATCCAGAAACTGAATCGTATTGAGAGCAATTTTGTCCCTAGTGGGGATGGTCGGTGCTGGATCTTCCAAAGACACGGCCTGTCCGTTTCCATAGTAAGTGGTAATGAAGGCGTGATGGTCTATGCAAGTAATGGTGCTGGCTGGGCCATCAATGGAAATGTTCTTATCGTTTGGGGAACCGGAATACTGCTTTGACAGCCACTGAACCCTTGCAAGTGCAAGCCTGTTCTGCGTAGCTACAACAGGGCAGGGCTCATCTAGAGACGGTGGAACATACTTGCCTCGCTGATTCATTGAATTGTACTTTACCAGGAAAGAATCTTTGCCTCCGGCCACAAACTTTATCAGTCCGGCATAAATGCGTTCAAGTGTCTTTTCTGCCAGCTTCTTTTGACGGAAGATGGATTTTCCTATATCGTCAAGGTCAAGTACCTCCCTTACAGGTTTCCATGGCTTCAAGGTGCCGAATAGGCTTGGCAGAGGGTTGCGCTGGTGAGTCGGTTCAGGAAAGGCTATCTCCATCCCTTTCTTGGCGAAAAGGCCATAGTACCGTTCCCGTGAGGTGTATGCACCGTAATCTGCAGCATTGAGAATGCGCCAGTCAAAGTTGAACCCGTACCGCCTTACCTTGTTAACCCATCGGAGATAGAGTCTGCCCTTATCCTTGCTCACAGGCTTGCCGTTTGTGTCCAGCTCTCCCCAGGACATAAACTCCCTCACATTCTCAATCTGAATGTAATCCGGCTTCAAAGCCTCAATATACCGGAATAGATGCTCTGCCAGCGTCCGGCTGTCAGCGTCTCTGGGCATGCCGCCCTTTGCCTTGCTGAAATTGGTGCACTCCAGACTGGCCCAGAGTACAAGCCTGGCACCTGGGTTCTCTTGCCTCTGCTTTGCAGCGATTTCCACCAGCCCCGACAGTTCCAGCGTCCGGATGTCCTCTGTGAAGTGGACGACTCCAGGATGGTTTGCCAAGTGCGATTCAATTGCGTGCGGATCGTGATTGACGCAGGCAATGACCTTTGCGACCTTGGTCCCCATCACACGGGCACGCTCAACGCCTGTAGTAGTGCCACCTGCCCCACAAAACAAGTCAATGTAAAGAAGCTTGATATCGCCCGTTTCCATGGCTTATAATGTTCTCTGAAGGTTTACCTTGTAGATTTCAATGTTTTCTACGATGTCTTCGTGGTTATGGTTGGTGAGGGTCTGCTGCAGGGAAATATTCCGGTAGGAGTTTCCACAACCACCTTCAACCTTCTGCTGGATCTCTTCTGCTAGGCTCCAGCATTCCAGGTTGCCGTCCATCTCAGAGCTGCCATCAGCGGCAGAGCCTTGCCACTCTGTGACAATGTGCAGCATGACAGTGCCGGTGCCTGTCCAGGACTTCTGAGGGCCGTTGAGTGGTTTCCAGTCTATCTGCCCAAACTCGATGAACACTGCCGGCATTGGCCAGGATTCATCCTCAGAGATAAAGGCCACATTCTGATTCCAGAGGTCAATGTGCTTGATTTTCGGCTGATCGTTCTCATCTTTGATGAGCTTGAGGGCTGCGATCAGGTCTTGGTATAGTTCTTTTCTCATGACTAAAACTGTATTGTAACTTCCGTATATGTACTTTCAAACCCTCCTACAGGTATGAAAGACTCTTTGCCAATGGATATGCTCTTGTATCCACCATGTTCTTTCTCCAATTGCTCGGCAAGCTCTTGAAACTTGTCTTTATACTCCTGAATTGTCATTATCGTTGTCAGTTTTTTTGTTTGATTGTCTTTTCTAAATCATTTAGAGCATCCTCATATCCTTCATGGTATCCATCGTGATAACCGTCTTCATAACCCTCTTTGTATCCCTTGATATAGGCAAAGTGGTACACAAAAGCGAAGGCAATGCAGAGAATTGTGGCGAATATGAAGGCTGCTAACATCATAGATCCTCCTCTTTTAATGGCATAGCCTTATCCCAGATATCCTCATATAGGATGATTGGCTGCACTGTATCGGTCTGTTCTGCCGGTACTGCCTGCTTGTTTCTGGACTTGTATTTCATAACTCTTTCAAGGCCGTAGATTACCACTCCCAAAGCTACTCCAAGTAGAAGTACAAATAGAAGCAATGCCGTTTTGTCTGATTTGTTCATTGTTCAAGTGCTTTAACAGTGTTTAAATGTTCTTTTTAGGTTGTCTATGATTGTCCTGGAATAGAGTTCCAGATTGTGTTCTATGATGCGCTTTACCATCTGCTCCAGTTCCGGAGAAGTTCCCAGGAAACGTCTCCTTGGAATCCGGATTGTCTTTCCCTCCTTCATCAGGGCGAGGTGCTTCCAGAACTCGGCTTCCGTGGAGAGCTGCACCTGGGCTTTGCTTTTGCTCAGCGATCCGTCCTTCTTCCTCTTGAACCCTCCTGTTGCCTCATAGTATTTATGCCAGAAGAAGGCTTTCATCCGGGCCGTCACCTTTATTTCTCCGCCCTCATTATGGATGGCTGCGTATGGTAGGGAGGTAAAGAAAGTAATGCTGGTATCGTCGCTCTTGCTGGTAATGCTGCGCCTTAGTGCCCCTGAGCTGATGAGTGTCCCTCTCTGGGATCTGGACGGACTCTTGCGTCTCTGCCAGGCTTCAGAGAAGAAAGCCTGTCTCTCAAAGTTCCTGTCAAACTCCGAGGCTGCTTCCACCCTGATGTCTGCGAGTATCTTCTTTATTATGTTGCGTTCGTCCATCAGTTCTTTTGTTCAGTAAAGTCAAATAAGGTCAGCTGGTCATCCGGGATAATGTTCTGAGGCTCCATGGAAGCTCCCAGGATGTTGTAGAGGGTTCTTTCGCTGATGGCATAGACAGGATAGATGTATCTGCGCCATATCTCCCTGTTGGAGAGACCGTCCTTGGCGTGGGCATCATATATCCTGTTGATGTCTGCCACCTTCTTCTTGTAGCTCAATCCCCGTCTTTTCTTTGCCATTTTTATCCCGAAAATTCATATATTTGCCTTGCTTCTTGATTTATCCGGCTGATTCCTTCGGGATGAGGCCGGTTTCTTATTTGTGCTTCAGTTCTTTTACGTTAAAGGTTATCTCAAATTCTCTGGTCTTCTCATCAACGCCCCCAAAGAGTGAGGGGAAGATGTTGTGGAGGTAGTGAATGTCCAGATCTTTCTCTCCGGACGGGGATTCACATATAAGTTCCCCGAACTTCCCCCGACTCATAGTCCTCCTCAGGACAAGCGTCACCGGATAGGATGTCATGACTCAGTCATTCCTAGAGGTATCGGCTTCCAGGCGTTGGTCTTTTCGTCCTTCTCCCAGGCTCTGACAAAGGTCTTGGACGGTATCGGACAGTAAGCCTCCTCGATGATCTTCACTCCCTGGATGAACTTCTCGTCTCCGGTCTCATCGGCGATTTTGCGGAGCTGGATGATGCGCTGCGCCTTGAGTGTACCCTTAGCATCCTTTGCCAGAAGCTTCATTACCATACCCACCAAAGCCTGGCTCTTGGCATCAGTGGCCAGAGACTGGATATACTCCGTAATCATCTGGATTCCGTTCTCTGCGGTGTCCAGGTAATTGTCGTTCATATACTGGCCGATGGTGATCTTCTTGGTTCCCTCGGAGTTGGTGAACGTGTGGGAGTAGAAGTTCATGTCCTTGCCGTGGCGCTGGTTGAACATCTCGCCTTTGATTGCCAGGATGGCCTTGAAGTTCTCCAGCACGGAGTCCTTGGCCACCTTGATGTCGTCGCTGAGCCCCTTGAGTTCCGGAATGGCCGCAGCAATCTCATCATCCACCATCTGGCGGTAGGTCTGACGCTGCTCCTGGGCTTTCTGTTCCGCAGCTTTCTTCTCTTTTTCGGCCTTGAAAGCTGCAAATTCGGCCTGCTCTTCTGCTGTCATTACAACAGATTTCGTCTGATTTTCCATATTCCTAGTTCTTTGTGATTCCGTTCTTGAGTTGTCTAAGTTCAGCCTCCGCAACCATCAGTTCTCTGCGGATCTGGTTGGTGGATTCAATGAGTTTCTGGGTTGCCTGAGACAGTTCTGCGCTCTCCTTGTTGCGCTTCTCGATGATGAGCTCTCTGCGCTTGAGGATGGCCTTGAAAGACCTTACTTCAATTTCCTTGATCCCGATCTGAGCAGCAGGAGATAGCTTGCTGGTGTCGGTGATAACGATAATGCTTGCCATTGTATCAGTATTTTAATTGTTGATTGATTCAGTTTTTATGTTGTTGGATTCCAAGGCCCTTTGAACAGCCTGGTTCCATTCCTTTGCAGTTGCGTCCATATAGCCCTTGCTGTCCAGGGCTGCCTCGTCTTTCTTCAGGAAGCCGAAAGTGTTGTACACCCTGCGCAAAGCCGTTACGGAAATCTTGTTGAAGCTCTTGCAGTTGGCACTCCTGCACGCCATGGTGATGGCATAGGAGATCTTCTTGCCCTTGGAGTCAAAACGTCTTCCTGTTGCGTCCAGGTAGCTGCAGATGGCGGCTATGACACGTCTTCTCCAGGTCTCTCCCTCGTTGGTGTAGGCCGCTCTCGTCTGCTGGCCCTTGAGCCACTCCATCATCCGGAAGTATTCCTGAGGATAATCTTCGTAGATGGTCTTCAGAGAAGTGGTCCTTCCACCGCTGAACTCGGAGATAATGCTGCACTTGAGGTCGTCAGCATAATCCTTGCTGTAGTTCTCAAGCCCCTGGAGGTACCGGTAGAACGCTCCGAAGGCTGATTTGCCGCTTGTTCTGCTCTTTTCCATACTATTGTTCATTTTCACCCCAATATCTTCTGGCACCCTCATCCCAGACTGTGATGTAGTTCTGTCCTTGATAATCAGCCTTGAAACGGCTGTTGACGTATGCCCTGTAGCCTTCCACTCGGATCTTGACCATAGCGTCATACCTGACACGGTTGGCCAGACGGCCTTCAGGAAGCCTGCCTTCCGCCTGGCTGATCCAGATCCAGAGGATATCGTTGAACTTCCGCTTGATTTCTTTGTATTGAGCATAGTTGATTCCGCTGTACTGGATGCTGTCCATAATCACGATCTTGGGATGCTTCTTGGCGGAGAGCCTCTGGACAAGGTCTTCTATGTCCTCGCAGTCCAGAAGGTTGAACCTCCTTGCCACAGAAGACATGTCTGTCCTCTCTATGGCAACCTGGATACTGCGTCCTATGCCTTCCTCCATACTGTTGTAAAGCACCTTGCCGAACCGGCACAGGTACTTGGCCAGCTGCATGGCGAAAGCGGTTTTTCCGTTGAAACTCTGACCCCAGATAATCCAGCTGCCGCAAGCTGCCGGATTGCCGATAGCATCTTTCCAGATACCGTCAAAGGAAAGGGTGTCGTTTCTGGAAGAAAGCACCTGGTATATGCTCAACGCCTTGTTCATACCGCCTCCTTCAGCTGCTGCTCATGCTTTATCTTCAGGGAATGGATTCTGCGCCTTACTCTCCTGAGGTCTCCTTCGCTGTCTTCAATCACATCCCTGATATCATCCGTGTCTTCTAGGCCGTTGGCCTGGCATACCATAGTTATGTCTCTGTTGGAGACCCCGTTCAGAGGTATGAACCTCCGGCAGATACGGCTGTAGATTTCGTTGTAGCCTTTCTTGTTGAGCTTCACACCTCGGTTGATCCTCTTCTCCAGGAACGAGGTGGCCTGAAGGATGAGGCCGCAGCGCAGAGTACCCAGGTGATCTTCAAGTGAGTTGTAAATCGTGATGAAGAAGTAGAGCAGGTTGTCGTTCAGCTTATCAGCTTCATCCAGGATAAGCAGAGGATGGTCAATGCTCTTGATCTTCTTTACGATGGCATACATCATGTCTGCTGTCGTATAACCGCTCCAGTCACTTCCCATGACAGCCAGCAGCTCCTGCAGGAACATCTTCTTGTTCCAGTATTCGTTGCAGCAGAGGATAAACGCTGTTTTATTGCCCCTGCAATACTGTTTTCCGGCCAGAGTCTTGCCGGTTCCGGCCTTGCCTGTGATGGCCATGGCCGTTCCGTTGTTCTGGGCATCTTCATAGAGGTAATGCAGCGTCTGAAGATCCCTGGTCTCAACGATGTTCCAGGTGGCGGAAGAGTAACCGCATCCGGAGGCCACTTTCCTCCACATCTCATCCTTGATAAGGTTCCAGTCCCCTTTGAGCATCCTGCTTACGAGGGCAGAAGACACTCCCAGGGCTACGGCAGCCTTGTTTTGGCTGCCCATCTTGGCACAGAACTCCGAGAGAGCTCCTACCACGTTCTGCTTTTCTGTCTGGTTCATAATAAGTCGGATTTATAATGAGTCATTTGTTTACATCTTGGCTATCACCTCCAGAGGGTCAAAGTCTTCATCCTCCACGGCATTGCTTTCTGCCTTGGAGACTGCGCCGATGCTGACAGGCACAAGCTCCTTGGCCTTGGCAGCACCTTTTTTCTTGGCCGTCCTGTTGCTTTCAATGCCTGCAAGTGCAGGGGAGACCATACCATAATCTTCGTTGGAGGTGCCGAACTCTTTCTGCAGAGCCTCCATCCTCTCCTTCCTCTCAATCCTCTTGGCCTTGTTGGCAAGCTCAACCTTCTTGATGAACGCAGCCTCCCACTCATCCTGCTCCTGCTTGCCTCGGTGGATCACGGTCTTGGTCTTGGCTATAGCGGCCAGACGGAGAGATCCGTCACTGGCGTGGTCATACAGGAACACCTGCTCCATATCGTCCGGATCGAACTTCACGACGAAGCTCTTGCCAATGTTTCTCTCCAGCCAGTCCAGATCCGGCATCCCTTCACCGTCCACAACCATATAGTCATAGCGGATGTTCTGCTCCCTGAAGCTGATTCCGGCGGCAGTGCAGGTGACTTCCCTCAACCTGGTGACGGCAAACAGCTCTACCATATCCATTATGCTCAGCTTGACTGTCTGAGGGTTGGAACTGGAGAGGTAGTTTTCCATCCTGGTCTTTCCGGTAGAGGTCATGGCGTTGTTCCACTCGGTCCTGCGTTCTGTATATCTCTTGATTATTTCGTCTTTGGTCGGAAGATTTTCCTTGTTGGCCAGTATATATTCCATATTGGCCTTGCTTTCCGCTTTCCTGGCTGTGATGTTCTGCCCCGTGAAGTACCAGTCTTTCTTCAGATACTGGCTCTGGAAGCGGTTGAAAGCGCTCTCTATGGTCTTGGATTTACCGTTGTAAGGCTGCGTGTGAATGGCCAGATGGGCCAGTTTGTTGAGAAAATCACTGCTTTCAAGCTTCTTGTGGCCGCCCTGGTTGTCGAATGTAATCTGATATGGCTTGTAGCCGGAGGTCTGGAGGGCCATCTTGTATGCCTGGTACTGCGCTTTGAAGTCTTCTTTGTCGCTGATGCAGAATCCCAGCAGCACCTCAGAGTAAGCGTCCATAACCTCATATACCTGAAGGGTTCCAACCTGACGCTTGCCAGCCTTGTCCAGATACTGATAATAGTAGTTGAGCTTGGTTCCGTCGCTGTACCAGAGGCTGTCTCTCATGCCAGGGAGCTTGGTCTTGTGCTGGTAGCTGAACTTCTCCTTGCTCTTGAGCTCTCCATATCTGTAAGCCCACCAGTCTGCCACAATCTTCTCATCATAGATGAAGTTGTATATGGTCTTCGGAGAGGAGATGAGCTTCCATCCGTTCATCGTCATGGCTTTGGTCAGGTATTCGTCATAGAGCTGCTCTATAGACGCAACCTTGTTCACCTGGTCTGTCCAGCGGCTCAGAAGCCATTCCTTGGCTCTCTCGGTGAGAAGAGCCTTGTTGCTGTTGCTGATCTTACCGCTTACAAGAGCCGCATAACCTTTCGTCTCAAACTCTTCTAACTTCTGCTTCAACCTCCTTGGATTCTCCGGAAGAGAATGTTGAACTTTATTTCTTAAACAACTAACAATGGCAGAGACGTTCTTCCAGAGTCCACTTGTGCTGCCTCCACGGCTCTTGATGTATGTAAAGCGGTAATTATAGTATTTGCGCAACGCAATGAGTACACTCGCATTGACGGTATATTCTTCAATGAGTTTGTCACTCAGGCGCAGATCTTCTGTAGTCTTCCAGTTCCTGTAGAACTCCAGGGCTTCCTGAGAAAGTTTATAGAAACCCTCCAGGCTGTCCGTCTCAGCTGCTTTGTCGAAGTTCTCTCCATACTTTTCACGAAGTTTGCTCAGGATCTTCTCCGGAAGCGAAGCCACCTCAATCAAAGCCGGTGACTCAAAGCTGGCTCGACGGACACGATTGATCTTACCACGCTCAATAGCCTTTCTGAAAGCATCAAAGGAGTAGATAGAAGGAACTATCTCGTTATAACTAACACACAATATGTTGTTGTATCGTATCATTACTTCTCGGTCTCAACTCCACCTCTTTTGATAGCCACTTTTCTAATACGCTGGGCAAGATCTGTGTTGTATTTTCCTTGCAAAGCGCTTGTAACAGTATTTCTGTTACAGCCGATAAATCGTGCTATAGCCTTGACTTCTCCTTGCTTAGTGAGTATCTGTTTCATTAGAATAATTGTTATATTTGTAGCCGTTATGCAAATGCTTAACGAATGCAAATATAATAGATTTTTTTCTCATACAAATATTTTGTGTGATTTTTTGAGGAGGAGAAAGTATGACTTCGAGGGAAAGAGTAGTGAAATATCTTGATAGTAAAGGGATAAGCCGTTACAGATTTTATAAGACGACAGGCTTGTCCAATGGCTTTCTTGATAAGAAGGGGAATATCAGAGCTGATTTGTGTGAGAAAATATGCTCACACTTTGAGGATCTGGATCTGAATTGGCTGATAACTGGAAAAGGGGAGATGCTGAAAGGTGAAATGCCTGTCAAAAACTTCAAAAAGTTAGGTTCTCCGTATTATAACGTTGATTTTATGGCCAATTTTGAATTGGTATATAACAACCAGACCGCAAATCCCGATTACTATATAGATTTTGAGCCTTTCAATATTCCAGGAGCAGTTTGGTGTAATGTTTCTGGCAAATCTATGGAACCAGAAATCAGCAATGGGGATATGGTTCTTATTAAAGAAGTACCTTCATGGCAAGACTATCTTGACTTTGATGATATATATGGAATAGTGACTTGTAACGGTTTTAGAACTATTAAAAGAGTTAAAAAAGGCTCTTCTAAGGATACTTTTACACTCGTTCCGGCGAATCCCGATTATGAATCGCAGGAGATCAAGAAGGAAATGATCGCTCACATCTTCAAAGTTCTTTGTGCGGTCAAGAAGTTTTGATTCTCCGCACTTTTTCAACACTAAACAGCCGCAAATCACTCATATATTGCCTCTTATTATGCTCCTTTGTGGGTTTTAATGGGGGGCTTATCCGTCAAAAAAGCCATTTTTCAGCATTATTTTGACCCTTAATGGGTAGCAAAACACTCATTTTTGTCCTATGAGATGTCGCACCATCTGTCGCACCATCTGTCGCACCATCTCCAATTTTTGGCGTGGCGAAATATAATAAAAGCAGCAGGGGCCAAAGGTGCTATTTGACCCCCTTTGGCCCCTAATTAAACTTAGAGAGAGGATTGCCTGAGTGTGGTGAAATATGCCTGAAAAGGCCTTGAAATGCCGCTAAAATGGCTATATTTGCTAATGGATAAAGGTGTGTGCCTCCAAAATAAAGCAGGATTTAAACAGGGATAAATTTAGGAGCCGGAAAATTAAAGATCAATTAAAGCAAATTAAACTTTTTGCACATTTGGATTTTCTAAAGAATCACGGCAAGAATGAAGGCAACTCACTGGAAAACCGATGATTATTTAAGTTTAACCCATTTAATCAAATTGTACATCTCTATATTCCGCCCTTACATAATGAAGTGCACCAGCATCGTCAAATAATTGACGTATATCGGTTGGATTTCGTAGTTTTTGAGTGTTTGCTCCGTGACGGACAAATATGGAACCTGAAACAACATATGGTTTGTTGTCTCCCTCAGGAACCTCTATTATCCAAATGCTGTGATTCTTGACAGAAAGCTGATATAACTTGCAAGAAATTGGTGGTTGAATTGCATCCAAAGAATCTTGGATAGCAGATCGCTTTGTGTTATCGATGAATAAATTTGGCACTATTTCATTCTTGTTGTTGATTCCAATAAGAATGAATCCTCCTTCGGTATTCGCAAATGCACATACCTCTTCACTGAGCTCCCGAACCTTTGATGGTATCCTTTCCTTGAATTCACTGTGAATACCCTCTCCTTGTTCTATCAGTTCTAATGCTTTCTTTTCATCAATCATATTTCAACCTGATAATTCAAGTTGCAATAGTATAAGGATTCTTACATCAACGGATGCCAAACGGTAAAATTTACCGTGTCCGCCCCCAAAGTTTTTACGTTTACTAAATTGAACAACTACAATTTTTCTTATATTTGTGATGTTAGGGATAGGTGAGAGTTAACCCTAACGGACATATTATTGTATAATAGCGTTTGCTGTTTATTTGATTGGCCCGAAATACGCGACATTTCATAATCAAAGTTCAAATAAGACAAACGCCTGTGCTTGTGCGCAGGCTGACTTGTTGGACTTTGGTGGGCCGTCGCGGGCCTCGGGCCAGACAACTTGTGAGTCTGCGCCTTTTTTTGTGCCCTGCGGAAGCCTACCACTCAAGTAAATAGCCCCGCACAGACACACTATGCATGGCATATAACAAGAATGAACTGATTCAAAAGATTCAGTCCTTGGATCTTCTTTCAATTGAAGAGAAGTCTTCCTTGATAGATCTTCTTCGTTCACATAAAAAGTACGGATTGGTCTGGGAAAACAAACCAGAGGATGTCGAAGAACGGCTTAGAATAGAAATTCCTGTACTCAAAGAGGTAAAAGAACGTACTATTCTGTGCGATGACCCAACCGCCCCAAATCACATTTTGATAGAAGGAGACAATCTTGATGCTCTTGTTGCTTTGTCCTATACTCATTCCGGCAAAATAGATGTTATCTACATAGATCCCCCGTATAACACGGGCAACAAAGATTTTGTTTATAATGATTCCTATGTTGATTCTGAAGATTCATACCGGCATTCTAAATGGTTGTCTTTTCTTGATAAAAGGCTTAAGATATCAAAAACTCTTATGTCAGATAAAGGCTTGATATTTATCTCTATAGATGATAACGAAATATCTAACCTCAAACTATTATGTGATGCAATCTTTGGTGAATCAAATTGTATTGGTGTCTTGCCAACAGTGATGAATCTTAAGGGTAATCAAGATCAATTTGGTTTTGCTGGAACTCATGAATATACAGTAGTATATGCAAAGTCTACCGCTTTTTGTTCGATAGGTCAACTTGATATAGATGAAGAAGGTCTTGAAGATTGGTTAGAGGATGAGGTGGGTTATTACAAAAAAGGAGCAACTTTAAAACGCACTGGCATAGATGCTCCGAGGGAGAGAAGACCTTATTGCTATTTCCCAATTATGATTAACAATCACACTTTAGAAGTTTCAACGATTACTGAAGAAGAGTATCATATGATTTTTAATCCTTCATCTGTCACATTCGACGATGAATATGTTTCACAGTTGGTAAATAAATATTCGTCAAAGGGGTACTCTGTTTTATTACCAAGTATTGATGGAGTACCGACATCATGGCGATGGGGATATCGAACAGTAAAGACTAGTTGTCAAGAAATAATAGTAACAGGGTCAATTAACAATTACTCATTATATAAGAAGCAGCGTCCTGAGTTAGGAGACCTTCCTACAAAAAAACCTAAAAGTATTCTATACAAAGCTCAATACAGCAGTGGTAACGGAACATCGCAGTTGAAAACGTTATCGCTCGCAAACCTATTCAGCAATCCCAAACCGATAGATCTCATTATTGATTTATTGAAAATAGGAGGCGGAAAGGATTCCACTATTCTTGATTTTTTTGCTGGTTCGGGAACCACTCTCCATGCAACGATGCAGTTAAATGCAGAGGATGGAGGGCATCGCAAATGCATACTTGTAACAAACAATGAGAATGGGATTTGCGAGAATGTGACTTATGTTCGCAACAAGAAAGTTATTAGGGGTTATAAAACTCCAAAAGGGGAGGTAATAGAGGGACTTAAGAATAATAATCTCAGGTATTTCAAGACAAAATTTGTTGATAGAGAGCAAACTTCTAGAAATATGAGGGCTTTGATGGAAGCATCAATAGAATTACTTTGCATCAAGAATGACCTTTATGCTGAAGTTGACAGTCTTTTGGGGAAGAAACTTAACAAGAAAGTCGTACGGTATTTTGATAATGGGGAAAAGAGGATGCTTGTGGTTTTCAAGGAAGAGGCAATACCGGCTATCGCTGAGGAGATATCGAAAATGGAGTATTCTGGAAGAATGATGGTATATGTTTTCTCCCCAGGGAATTATGCCTTTGAGGATGAGTTTGTTGATGTGCTTGATAGGGTAGAATTGTGTGCTCTCCCGTCGGCAATTTACAATGCGTATCTCAAGGTATTGCCGAAGAAACGTAATGAGAATGATTTGAATGATTTGTTAAATGAAAATGATAAGGAGGCGTAAGAGATGCTAAAAGAACTTAATTATCAGGTTAATGCAGTTAGAGAACTGGTTGATAAGGCAATCCGTCTTCTCAACACTAGAGGCGGAAGAAAGAAGTTGGTGTTTGAGGCACCAACCGGTTCAGGAAAGACTGTAATGGCATCTGAGATGCTTTCTCGTCTGGTTGAAGAACTTCCACAGAAAATGGATGGTGTGGTTAATGAAGTTGCTTTCATATGGATAGCACCCAACAAACTGCACGAGCAGAGTTATTTCAAGATGAAAAGCCGTTTCACGGAATCCAGGGTTCTTCAACCGGTTATTTATGATGAGCTGGATCATTCTGTGGAAGGGTATATTCATCCTGGCCAGATTCTTTTTGTGAACTGGGAAAGTATCAATAAGGATAACGCATTGATGATTAGAGAAACGGAACAATCGGCTTCTTTGTATGACATTGCCCGTAGAACCCAGGAGGACAATAATATCCCGATAGTAGTGATTGTTGATGAAGAGCATATGTTCGGCAGCAGAAATGCCAGGAAGTCTGAGGCTGTACTTAAAAACATCAATCCTAAATTGGAAGTCAGAATATCTGCCACCCCAATTACAAGTGGGGATGAGAAAGTTAAGGTCTATAGAGAGGATGTAATCAAGGAGGAAATGATTAAGGAGCAGATAGTTCTTAATCCCAATATAGATGTGTCAGAAACACGAGGGCTGACCTCTAACCAGTGGCTAGTAGAACAAGCTCTGGCAAAAAGGCAGGAAGTAGCGGAGGCATATGAGAAACTTGGAGTCAAAATCAATCCTTTGCTTCTTATACAGTTGCCTAATGACACATCTGAGAAGACAACGATTGAGGATGAGACGATCAGAGATGAAGTTGTTTCATATTTAGATGACAAATGTCGCATCAGTGCAGAAAATAATCGTTTGGCTATCTGGCTGTCTGGAGAAAAAACAAATCTTGAGGGTATTGAGGAGTATGACAATACAACAGAAGTACTGCTTTTTAAACAAGCTATTGCTCTTGGATGGGATTGTCCGCGTGCTGCCGTGCTTCTGATTTTCAGAAAAATAGAGAGCTTTACTTTTACGACTCAGACGGTAGGACGGATAATGAGAATGCCCCAGCAGAAATTCTATACCGAGCCTGTCCTGAATAAAGGTTATGTATATACAGATTTGGCAAAAGACAAGATACAGATTGTGGCTGACGATATGAATTATATCTCAACTCTGACTGCCAAAAGAAGACCTAGGTTGAATAATATTTCTTTGCAATCTGTTTATACAGAAAGAAAAGGATCCGATAGAATGCGTCTGGGGGTCGGCTTTAAGAGCATTTTAAAAGAGGAAATGGCCAAGGCCTGGACGCTTCTGTATCATCCGGCAATGTTTTCAGTTTTTGAAATAGAAAATGAAAGTGCGCTGGCAAAACAAGAAGTTTCTTTTGACCCTAAGACAACGGAAAACCGTGTTCATGCATCAAAATATATAAAACTGGATGTAAGGAACATTACGATAGATATTCCTAAAGATGTCATAATAACAAATGACTTGGGAATCATAGATGTCAAGAATCGCGCAAAGTTTGCCAGAACACGGTCTGAACTTAATCATGTTCTGGATGATTATTGTCTCAAGCAATTGAGCCAGTGGGAAAAATACACTAGTCTTGGAGTTCTCAAGAATGCGTTGATTGAATCTCTTGAAGAACTGTTTGATGTAGAAGAGTATGATTGTATCAAGGTTATTCTTTATCACCTGAACCAGATAAAGTTTACAGATGTAATTCAGAGAGCGCTTGAAGGTTACAAAAGGAGGCTGACTCTCAGAAAAGCATCTCAAAGAGATACAATTAAATATATGTGGGAAGTGCCTGAAGATAGAGTTTATAGTCAAGATGATAATGAAATTATTTCTAATGTTGTAAATCACGCTCTCCTCCCATTTATCAGAAGAATAGAAGCCTCAAAACCAGAACAAAGATTTGAAGTCTTTCTTGAAGAAAACAAACGATACATAGACTGGTGGTACAAGAACGGAGATAGCGGAAAAATGAATTATGCCGTTCCCTATACTAATGTTGAAGGCGAAAAAGCTCTGTTCTACGTGGACTACATTATCAGATTGAAAAATGGTCAGATTTTCCTATTTGACACTAAATCTATGGGGAGCGACAAGAACGGGCCCGCTAAACACAATGCGTTATTGGATTATATTAAAACTCATTCTAGTTCAGAAAAAGAACTTTGCGGAGGGATAATAATAGAAGATAAAGGCGTTTGGCGATTTTCACCTGCTCGAATAGAGAACACAAAAGACTTGTCTGGCTGGATATCATTTTTCCCCGATCAAATAGACTAGTACTGAGGTTTTTATATATTTGTTCGTTTTTATAAGAGTATATGAAGAGTCGTTTGGCTAAGAAAGCCTTTTCAGCTGGTTATTTCAAAGTTTGGATTAATCATAGAAATAACAAAACTATAATAGTGCCCAGAAATGCCCGCTGTTGGAATGTTATTAATAAAGCTTGTTTTTATTACGGGCATCCTGAATGGTTGAACAAGATTTCAGAAAGCATTGTTTCCTCAATTGAGGGTTAACGTGTAAGGTATAGTATTTTTTTCTCAGAGAAATAGTCATCGGTGAACCAGTCCGATATGTCTTTCTGGAAGATTTGGGATGGGCGGATCTTGCATTTTTTCTGGGCCTCATCGATTTCTTCATCTAGGTTTCCGCCTTTGAGGTAGATGATGCCTTCCTTGTATTTGCCTTTTACCCACGGGATAAAGTTGGCCAGTGAGGTTACGGCTCTGGAAATGATGAGATCTGCTTTGATGTCAACGTCTTCTGCCCTCTGGTGGAGGGTTGTAACGTTGGCCAAGCCTATTTCATCGGCGACAGCTTGGGCAACCTTGACTTTCTTGCCGATGGAATCCACCAGCAGGAACTTGGCCTCGGGATAAAGAATGGCCATAGGAATGCCAGGGAAACCGCCTCCGCAGCCGACATCCATTATGCTGATGTCTTTTTTTAAATCAGGAAGGAACTCTTTCATAAACATAGCAACCGCAAGGCTGTGGAGAACGTGGTGAGTATAAAAGCAGTCCATATCTTTGCGGCTGATGACGTTGATCTTGGAGTTCCAGTCTTTATACAAAGGGCCCAGCATCTCAAACTGGCGCTTCTGGGTTTGAGATAATTGAGGAAAAACTTTGTATATGACTTCTGCGTTCATTATTTGGCCTTTTTTGCTGTCTTTTTGGTTGCGGCTTTTTTCTTTCCCTCGGCGGATTTCTTTGTACGTTTCTGGGCCAAAGGGCTGTCTTTAAGAGCTTCTGCAAGAAGGTCCTTGCCACGCTTTACCCTGACTTTAGTATTGGAGAGAGTGATGTCCAGCTCGTCTGCAATATCATCCAGGGCGTAACCTTCTATGTAGAGGAGCATCACGTCTTTGTAGATGTCAGGAAGGCGGTCTATGGCCCTCATCGTCTTTTCAATCTGCTGGCTGACAATAAGGTTCTCTTCCGGAGTGTCCGGAGAGAGAACATTGCGTACTTCTCCGCTGTCTGAAGAAGTGCTGGCATCGCTGAGAGAATTGCGGCTGCGCCTTAGAAAATCCGTCAGGCAGTTGATGGCAATCCTGTACAGCCAGGTGGAAAACTTGTATTTTGAATCGTAGATGGCAATATTCATAAACGCCTTGTTGAAGGTATCCATGCAAATGTCGTCAACCTCTTCGCTGAGCTCTTTCTTGAGCGTAACAAAGTTTCTCTGAATGAAGTTCTTCAGGGGGATGTAGTACTTGTCGAATAGCAGGGTAAACGCCAGCTGTTCACCCTCTTTGGCGTAGTTGATGATTTGGTTGACGTCCATCATCACGTACTCTTTGCTGTCAATGTGCTTCAAGCCAGTTTTTGCCATATCCGCATTCTGCTATAAGTTTGATTTTCAATTTAATGACGCTCTCCATCTCCTCCCGTGCAATCTGCATCACGGTGTCTTTTTCTTCTTGGCAGGCGTCAAATACAAGCTCGTCGTGAACTTGAAGAATCATCCTGCTCTTCAATTTTTCCTGCTCCATCCGGCGGGAAACTCTGGCCATCGCAATCTTGATAATGTCTGCCGCGCTGCCCTGCAAAGGGGCGTTGACAGCATTCCTCTCGTTGAATTTTCTCACGTTTGCGTTGCGGGAGTTTATATCTTTCAGATAACGCCTTCTGCCGTAAATTGTCTCCACAAATCCTCTGTTGCGGGCCTTTTCCACAGTATCGGCAATGTAGAGGCTTACGCCAGGATACATTCTGAAGTAGTTCTCTATGAAGTTCTTGGCTTCTCCCACTCCTATGCCCATCCTTTCTGCAAGCCCGAAAGAGGATATGCCATAGATGATGCCGAAATTTACGGTCTTGGCCTTGCGCCGCATATCATCTGTAACCTCTGCGGTTTCCACTCCGAAAAGCCTTGCGGCTGTAGCCTTGTGAACGTCCTCTCCGCTGTTGAAAGCGGCCACCAGATGCTCGTCTCCGCTAAGATGGGCCATAAGCCTGAGCTCAATCTGGGAGTAGTCCGCGCTTACGATATAGCCGTCTTCAAAAGAAGGGATAAAAGCCTTGCGGATTTCCCTGCCCCTTTCCGTGCGGATAGGGATGTTCTGCAGGTTAGGATTGTTGGAAGAAAGCCTTCCTGTTGCCGTAAGAGCCTGATTGAAAGTGGTATGTATCTTTCCGTCAAGTCTGCTGGCAAGTGTAGGGAGAACCTCAGTGTAAGTGGAAAGAAGCTTCTTGTAATTGCGGTATTCAAGAATATCCTCCACAATCGGATGCCCCACAGCAACGCTCCTTAACGTATTCTCATCGGTAGGGTAATTGCCCTTTGCCGTCTTTTTGATTTCCTGAGAGATTTTGAGTTTCCCGAAAAGCAGATCTCCAACCTGCTTTGGAGAAGAAAGGTTTATAGAAGAATCACCAGCGAGTTCCTTTGCCCTGAGCTCAATCTGGTTCATCTGCTCTGTCAGGGTCTTGCTGTATTCTTTCAGCTGGGAAGAATCAATCTTTACACCGGAGAACTCCATCTTTGCCAGGGTTCCAATCAGAGGCATCTCTATTGTCCGATACAAATCCCCTCCTTCTGGAGAAATACTGGAGACCTCTTCTTTCAACTTGTCTTTCAGGTAGATGTAAAGAACGCACTCCTTTGCTAGCGCCTCATCTTTTGCAGGATCATCTTCCTCAGCGATAGAGAAAAGGTCCATTTGCTCTTCCTCTTCTTTGCTCCCAGACAGGTTTTCAACCTCTATCCCGAACTGCTGCTTGATGATGAAGGAAGCCGAGTGGCTGACCTCCGGATCTATCAGATAGTGAAGCAGCGCTATGTCGTTCAGTTCAGATTTTGCAAAGCCATTTACAAGCTTTTCAATTTCTGAGACAGAATTCATTTCCGAGGCAATTTGCCTGAGAGAATCCTTGAGGTTGCATCCTGTCTTTGCTATGGAAGCGTCTTCTATCAGAGAATAAACTCCTGCATCTGGCAATCCCTTCCAGGCCAAGCCTTTAGGAGAAGCCTTGGTTGAGCCTTTGTCAAGCGCGGCAAGAAATACTTTTCCGGAAGAGGAAACCAAAACGGAAACTTCTCCGGCTTTCTTTGCAGCATCTCTCACAGATGCAAAGTCCGCAAACCTGACTTGAGGAATCTGAATCTTCTCCACAACCGTCTCCGGCTCATCCGCCGGCATATCTTCTGAAGGAAAATCAGAGATTTCTATGCCTTCTGCAATCTTGCTTTCAGCTGCGTAAGACGCAATCATCTTCTTCAGAGAGGTGAACTCGTACTTGGCAAAAACATTGTCCACAGCAGCCTTGTCTGCGCCTTCAACCTTAAGGTCTTCCAGGGTTACCGGCAAGTCTAAGTCTGTTTTGATTGTTACAAGGAACCGGCTCAGGTCCAGATGCGTAGAAGCGTCCCTGATTTTCTCCTGCTGCTTAGCAGGGAGTTCCTCCAGATGCTGAAGAAGATTGTCTATGTTGCCGTATGTTCCTATCAGCTTTTTAGCTCCCACTTCTCCGATTCCCTTAACTCCAGGAATGTTGTCCGAGGCATCTCCCCAGATTGTCAGAATGTCTATTACAGAGCGCGGATCCTTTATGCCGTAATAGGCGCAAATCTTCTCCTTGTCCACTATTTCCACATCGGTGGCGGAGCCTTTGGGGAACTTGTATTGGAAGATGTTATCATCTATCAGCTGGCCGTAGTCCTTGTCCGGAGTAACCATATACACCTGGGCGGAAGGACCGGCCCATTGCTTTGCCATTGAGCCGATTACATCATCAGCTTCAAACCCTTCCATTCCAATTGCGGGAATGTTGAGAGTCTTGAGGATTTCCTTCAGCGGTTCCAGCGCATCCACAACAAGTTCCGGAGCGGCCTGGCGGTTTGCCTTGTATTCCTTGTAGACTTTGTGGCGGAAAGTTTCAGCGTGTAGGTCAAACGCCACTGCAAGATGTGTAGGATGTTCCTTGTTAATTAGCTCCAGCACCATCTTGGTAAACCCGTAGAGGATGGAAGTGTCTATCCCTTTGGAGTTTATCAATGGGTGGCGCATGAATGCATAGTACATCCTAAATATCTGCGCATGTCCGTCTATAAGAAATATTTTATGCATTGTCAGAAGCGTACCAGGCAGCGCAGCTCTTTTCCGTTTCCCAGAGTATTATGCTGTAAAGCTGTACTCCATCTGGAAGATGTCTTGAAATAATATCGGCAAAATAAATAGCCAGCATTTCGCTTGTAGGCTGGAAATCAACCACAACTACATTGCCGTAAACCTTCTGGATTTCATCTGCAAGTTCAGCGTCTTTGCTCATTACAAGAGAGTGGTCGAACTTGTCTATGATATTCTCCCCAACAATCTTTTTCAGGTCCGTAAAGTCAATCACCATTCCTTTTTTGGGAGAATTGTCCTCAGCGATAGGCTTTCCTGTAACGGTAACAGCCAAGCGATAGCTATGTCCGTGGATATGGCTGCACTTGCCGTCATATCCTTTCAGGGCGTGAGCCCCTTCAAAGCTGAATTCCCGTGTAATTCTAATTATGCTCATTGTAGTTAATAGCCTTTATTAATTACCTTCTATAGAGGTCTTTACAAAATTATACAGCCTGTCTCCCCGGAGCCCGATAGCTGCAATCTTGCCCTGCGGATCAAACACCACGATGTATGGAATTCCTCCAAAGCCATAAGCGTCTGAAGGTATATCCTGGGCGTTGACTATCTGAGACCAAACAACCCCGTTTTGCCTGGCAGAAGCTTTGGTATCATCGAGTTTGTCCCATACTGCAATGCTGAGAACGGTAACCTTGTCTTTAGGCAAATCGTTGAAGATTCTCTTTAGAGTAGGGATTTCCTTGATGCACCATCCGCACCAACTGGCCCAGAAATCTGCCACAACCCATTTTCCTCTGCCAACATAGTTGCTCAGTGATACTTTGCTGTATGGATCCGCAGGATCCTGCTGGACAGTAAAATCTATGAACATATCGCCCACCTGAGGCTTGTTCTTAGTCTGACCAAAAACGGATGTTGCGGAGAACATCAGGAAGCACAACGCTGCAAGGGTAAATATCTTTTTCATAATCTTGAGTTTTTTTTATTGTCCGCTGAACCTTTTAGCTTGTTCGGCTATGAGCTCTTTGTCTTCAAAGTAGTTGATCTTCATTGCTCTGCGAACATCATCCATAGTCTGGGCCGCAACCTGGCGGGCTTCGTCGCTTCCTTTGCGGAGCATATTGTAGATCTCAGGAATGTCTTTCTCAAACTCATGGCGCCTTTCCCTTATTGGCTGGAGTTCTTCCTCCAGAATCTTGCCCAGGAACTTCTTGATCTTCACATCGCCGAGTCCGCCTCTCTGATAGTGGGCCTTCAGCTCGTCAAGGTTAGGATAATCAGGCAGATATTTTCCAAAATGCTCTTGGCGGCAGAAAGCATCCAGATAGGTAAATACTGTGTTACCTTCAAGATGTCCCGGATCGTTGATGGAGATATGGAGCGGATCTGTATACATGCTCATAACCTTCTTTGCCAGAGTGTCAGCCGGTTCGCTCAGATAGATGCAGTTGCCCAGGCTCTTGCTCATCTTGGCCTTGCCGTCTATTCCAGGAAGGCGGTGGCAGGCGTTGTTTGAAGGAAGGAGGATCTCAGGCTCCACCAGGGTTTCTCCGTAGATGCTGTTGAACTTGCGGACAATCTCCACTGTCTGCTCAATCATCGGTTTCTGATCTTCTCCCGCAGGTACGGTCGTAGCCTTAAATGCCGTAATGTCAGCTGCCTGTGAAATAGGGTAGGTGAAGAATCCTACAGGAAGCCCGCTGCCGAATACTGCCTGTTCTCCTTCAGAGCCAAAGCCTCTCATAGCTATTTCACTCTTTACGGTAGGGTTTCTCTGGAGCCTTGCCACGGTAACCAGATTCATATAGTAGAAAGCCAGTTCCGTAAGTTCCGGAATCATGCTCTGCACAAAAATCGTGATCTTGTTAGGGTCCAGTCCTACGCTCAGATAGTCTAGCGCTACTTCTATAATGTTCTGGCGTACTTTCTCGGGATTGTCAAAGTTATCTGTAAGAGCTTGTGCATCTGCAATAAACACAAACATCTTCTCGTAATCCATTGCATTCTGGAGTTCAACTCTTCCCTTGAGAGAGCCTACATAATGTCCGATGTGGAGCCTGCCGGTAGGGCGGTCTCCCGTAAGTATAATCTTGCCCATAATTCAAAATATCTACAACTTTCAAATATAAGCAAAAAACGGCAAGAAAATGCTCTATACATTTCTTGCCGTCTAAATGTTCAATGCAATCTATTCTTTCGTCTTTCGTGAATCAATCCAGCACCATAGCCTCCACATAAGCCAGCCCCAGGCAAAGAACAGCACAAAGTATATCCATTTTGGGATAGATGTCTGATAGCCGTCTGTCTTGAGAACCTTGTCAAAATCAGGAATGTCTGCATAATAGTAGGCGCCCGCTCCAAAGTCGTGCTCATCGCTGAGCCCCAGACGGTTCTTCATTATCCACACCGCGCAAAACAAGACAGCGGCCGCCATAACAACGGTCACTGCCTTTATGATATGTTTACGGTATGCCATTAATACAATGTGTGTGGTGGAGCATACGCATCAGCTAATCAGCATATTACATATTTGTCTGTACCTTAAACGGCCTATGGGTTAATGCGTAACTTGCAGAATATCTGAGGTTTGTACTTCACTTTACTTTATAGTCTTGAGAGCCTCTGCTGCGGAGATGGTGTCTGCAGGAAGCGCCTCTGAGTTTTGTGTTGCGGCGTTTGCCGGAGCCGGTGCTTCTACAACCTTAGGCTCTGCCTTCTTGCCGCTGTAATGATCCAGTTCAGGAACAGGGAAGAACTTTCCGCTAAGAAGCAGCCATACTGCAAAGAAAGTGAGGGCAATGTTGAATAACTGTCCGATGACATACAGCCACAGAACCTTTCCACCCTGCATCTTCTTGATAATCTGGCGGAAGTTGGTGTCAAGTCCAATGCTTGTGAAAGCCAGGACAAACGCCCAGTTCTTGTACTGGTCAAGCACCTTGTTGA